>Ga0247832_1002137_pt1 | contig 31633 bp, 38 predicted proteins | sample LaCruzMarch2015__10_FD_192407 | JGI IMG/M metagenome (GOLD analysis project Ga0247832, IMG submission 192407) | Freshwater microbial communities from meromictic Lake La Cruz, Castile-La Mancha, Spain - LaCruzMarch2015_4m | ecosystem: Environmental > Aquatic > Freshwater > Lake | place: Spain... | reverse complement strand
CGCTGAACGTTTGGCGCATCAAGCAGCTCAAGGGTTTTGGGTGCAATGCGTATCGCAGCAGCCACAACCCGCCGACGCCGGAGGTTTTGGACGCTTGCGACCGGCTTGGGATGCTTGTACTCGACGAGACGCGGATGTTTGGCTCCGGTCCGGAGTCGATGTCTCAGTTGACCCGGTTGGTCAAGCGAGATAGGAACCACGCGAGCGTGATTTTCTGGTCGATCGGAAACGAAGAATGGGGCACGCAGAATTCGCCCGAATCGGCGCGCATCGCGAAGACGATGATGAACGCGATTCGCGAGCTCGACCCGACGCGGCCGGTGACTTTTGGCGCGAATAACGGCGGCGAGCTGAACGGCATCAATTCGGTGGTCGATGTGCGCGGGTTCAACTACAACCTCGGCGGGCTGGATTCTTATCATAAAGCTCGCCCGAAGCAGCATATTCACGGCAGTGAAGTCGGCAGCACGGTGACAACGCGCGGGGAGTATTTGGACGACCCGAAGAAGGCTTACGTGGCGGCTTACGACGTGCAGCGGTTGAGCTGGGGTTCGACGGCGGAGGCTTGGTGGAAGACGACGTTGGAGCGACCGTGGTTCTCGGGCGGGTTCGTTTGGACGGGTTTCGACTATCGCGGTGAGCCGACGCCTTACGGCTGGCCGAACATCAACAGCCACTTTGGAATTTTGGACACGTGCGGATTCGAGAAAGATCTGGCGTTCTATTACAAGGCTTGGTGGACCGAACAGCCGGTGCTGCACGTGTTGCCGCATTGGAATCGTCCGAAGGATCTTTCGAAGCCGGTTGACGTCTGGGTGTTCTCAAACCACGAAGCCGTCGAGCTGTTCTTGAACTCTAAGAGCCTCGGCAAGCAGAGCATGGTGCGGGGTGGGCATTTGGAGTGGAAGGTTCCTTATGCTCCTGGGACTTTGAAGGCGGTCGGTTACCGCGACGGCAAGGTTGCGCAGGAAACCCTGGTTCAAACCACGGGTCCGGCAGCCCGGATTTTGCTCGAAATTGATCGCGGAACGTCCCTTTCAGAATTCAACGACACGGTACCGGTCACGGTGAAGGTGGTTGACGCGGACGGACGCATCGTGCCGGAAGCGGACCAAAACATCCAGTTCGAAACCATCGGGTCCGGGAAGATCATCGGAGTTGGAAATGGAGACCCGAGCAGTCATGAGCCGGACGTGTACTTAGCCAAGCCCAACGCCGCGGTAATCGGTGGCTGGAAGATGACGATGGCAGATGGCGATCCGCTGAAGCTGTCCGTCGCTAAGCCGGACTTTGATACCGTTGGTTGGCGACCGGCTGATTTGGGCCAGAACCAATTGCGTCCGGGAGAGCAAGGCGTGTTTCGCACGCGGTTTGATGGTGGCTTGGTGAAATCGCCCATGTCGCTTTCCGTTGGCCCGATTGACGACCTCGGTTGGGTGTTCTTGAACGGAGAGCTGCTTGGAACCACGAAGGAATGGAACGCGAGTCACTCGTTCCGAGTGGACGGGAAAATCTTGAGCGGCGTGAATGAGCTTGCGATCGTGGTGAAAAACACGGGCGGTGAAGGCGGATTCACGGGTGGCGTTCGACTTGTCGGGCCGGATACTTTGCCAACTTGGAGCAGAAGCGTGTTCCACGGTTTGGCACAAGTGATTGTTCAGGCAAACAAGAATGCGGCGGGTTCGTTGGTGATTCGCGCGAAGGGCAAAGGGCTGGAATCGGCCGAACTTTCGATTCCGATTTTGGTGATCAACTAGGCGCGGACGCTTTCGTTGGTCTCGGCTTGCTGGGGCTGTTGCGCGGTTTGCGCATTGTTTTCGGCAAGCCGAGTTCGCAGTCGTTTTGCGAGGAGCCGGATGCTCTTCTCGTGCGCGTTTGAGGATCGGCTGAAAAAGAAGCGGGTTGCCGCCGCTATCGTTGCGGTGACAATGATCATTAGGGCCGGCGCTCCGAGGGCGGTGGCGGCACCGAACTTTCCGCTGAGAGCAAGCCCCATGATCAGCAGGAAGGTGCCGATGATGCCGAACATCACCGCGACGCCATCGAGACGGCTACTGATGTCTAGACGGACGGTTCCATTGAGCTGGCGAAGGGACACGTTTACAGGCACGAGGCCGCCACCGATCGCGGTCCATTCGCGGACGTTGCCTCTCTCGTTGATCGTGCCTTCCTCACCGAGAGTTTTGCGGAGGTCGATGATCGTGTCTTCCCAGATGTCGGTTGTCAACTCGCCTTCGACGACGTCGTCAATCGAAACCGCCATTGGGCCGCCCCAAAACCAACTGGGTTTTTCCGTTCCGGCTTGAGATTCGGTTTTGTCGATCGCGCGGCTTATTGCTTCCGGAGAGATGCCCATCTCCTGAGCCGCCGCGCGGAGCTCTGATTCGGACGTAAGCCCGCTTTCGCTTTGGCCCTGAACGGCTAAACGAAGGATTTCGGCGGTTTGCTTTTCGTTGAATCGTCGTTCTGCCATTGACTTCTCAGGAATTCGAGTGAGTACCTAAGATTGTGTGGATAACGTCGGCGGCTGAGTAGGTCTCTTGGCCAGGTTGGAGGTAGCGGGAAACGTGCGCAACATCGTCTCCGGCAGTAACGAGGGTCGGCTCCGCCTTGCCACGATGGATTTGTCCGAGACCGACGGTGGCGAGAAGACCGTTGCAGACGCATTTTCTGCCTTCCGTGTTGGCCGGATCGCCGCCTTTCTTTTCGTACAGTTCAACGGGCTCGGCGGGGCAGCGATAGCCGATTTCTCCGTCTTCCTTTCGGTAGAGTTCGCGCAGGTAGCCGAGGTCGCAAACCCGCTCGCGCCAGGCTTCGACTTCGGGTTCGGAGACCGAGCCAGCCATCTTTAGGACCTTGAAGGGGAAGCCGGTCGGCGAAGCGGCGGGGTCCGTGAAGACTTCAGACTCTCCGGCGACGCTGCGACGGATAACTTCGGCCTTGATGCCGTCGGCCATGCCCGACTCTTCGCAGAAGGCAAAGGCAGTGCCGACTTGGATGCCTTGAGCGCCTTCGGCGAGGGCTTCTAGCAGGCGGTCATGGGTGCCGAACGATCCGGCGAGCCAGAACGGGAGGCCGAGGTCACGGAACTTTTCGAGCTCAGGGGTGTCGCGAGGGCCATAGACCGGTTCGCCGCGCTCGTTGAGCTGCATTGCGCCGCGGGGCGGAGCATTGTGGCCACCGGCAGTTGGGCCCTCGATCACAAAGCCATCGACCGGCGGATGGGCTTTCTTGGCGAGAACCTGAGCAAGGGAAGCACTCGACACGATTGCGAGGAATTTCGGTCTTGGGAGGGTTCCGGGCAAGTAATCGTTCGGGTCGAAGGTCGATAGTCCGGGTTCACCGCCGCTGACTTCGATGCGCATTTCGGTGGCTTCGCCTTTGGCGAGTTGATCGAGAATGCCGGGGATGGAGCGAGGGATACCGGCGCCCATCAGGACCACATCGACTTTGGCCAGCATCGCGCCGTAGAGCGTCGCGAGGGTTGGAAGCTGGATTTTTTCCAGCAGGTTGATGCCTATCAGGCCTTCATGCCCGGCCTTTGCGAGCCAGACTTCCACGAAGGTGGCAACGATGAGAAGATCGTTAAGCGCGGCGCTTGGGTTGATGCTCGGGACGGGCTTCGATTTGAAGGGAGCATCTTCGGATTTTCCGCCGTTGATGAAGTATCGGTCCCAAACTCGAGTCGCCATTTCTGGGATCGGGAAATGCTTGAGAGCTTCGGCGATGTGCCCGCCTTCGTCGCCAAGTTGCAATCGGCGAGCGAGAACTGTGTCGATTCCGGTGCCACTGACGACACCCATTTGTCCCTGCGAAGCAACGGCCCGGGCGAGGGGCCAAGAAGAAACGGCCACGCCCATGCCGCCCTGGATGATCTGCGGATAGTTCACGCTAAATCAATTATGACAGAGTCTGATATGAGCTAAGCCGGACGGGATGGGTACTGTTTAGCGTGGCCAACTTGACCGACCTTTCCCCATACATCTACGGAACTACTCGACTTGGGGATGAGGCAATTCCGTTTCCGGAGCGAGTGCTCATGGCGCGGACCGCCATGAACGCCGGCATCTGGATTCACAGCAGCCACCAGTACGGCGAGGCGCTCTCGGTTTTACGGACGGCGTTTGATGAGGACGGCTCGCGCGTTCCGCCGGGGATCTTCAAGCTGGGGTGGAATACGGTGGACGAGGTCCGGAGTCAGGTTCAGATTCACACCGAAGCGCTGGATATTCCGAGCTTGGCGATTGGGCAGCTTTGCCCCGGCGGGCAATTGGCGGAGGATCTTCGGAACGGCGGAGATAGCCTTGCAGGACTTGCCGAATTGAAGAAGGAAGGACTTGTTGAGCGGTTTGTGATGGAGGTCTGGCCGTGGACCTCCATGACGGCGCAGATGGCGATTCAGGGTGGGTTTGCCGAAGGGTTGATTGATGGCTACATCTTCTATCTGAATCCGCTGCAGCGGTTTGTCCGGAACGACTTGTGGGACATCTTGATGCGGCAGAAGCATTCGGTGATTGCGATGCGAACGGTCGCGGGTGGCAGCATAAAGGCGCTTCGTGAGAATGATCGAGCGCCGAAGTACCTTCGCCAACGCGCGGCGGAAGTTGAACCGCTGTTCCATAGCTCAGGAATCGAAAGCTGGACGGAGTTTTCGGTTCGGTTTGCTTTGGGAATCGGGCAAGTACAGGCGACGGTTGGTTCGACGGCGAAGCGGGAGAACTTCTTGGAGTTTCAGCGCGCGGCTAAGAAGGCAGAGGAGCTGCCAGAAGAGATCATGGACGCGATTTTGGCCTTGCATCGGAAGTGGTCGGAAGATCACGACTCGCACGCCGAGCCTTGGTCGATGTGACCGATTTTTCGGTAACCCAGAACGGCCTATAACGTATTTGAATTGAGCCTATGGAAAGCGGAGAAGAGTTGCTTCACGTCGAGTTGGAAAGTGACGTCGAACTTCGCGATCTTCTTCTTAGGCTTGAGAACTTTTCGGGTGAGGGCGACTCTTTTTCGGAGCGGCACCGTGATGTTGTTACGGTTGAGGATGTTGCCGAAGCGCTTGGGTTAGAGCCGAATTTTGTGGCCGCCGAGCTTGCGGATATGCGACGGCAGGACATCGAGGCGAGGCTGGTTGGGGTGATGCGCGAACTCGAAGAGCCGCTTTACCGCGTGGAGCGGACGAGTCCAGAACTGCGGCGAGACGCGAACCCGTTGTTGAAGCTTCGGTCGGTCCGGGAACTGATGGAGCGAAATCGGCCGCAGCTCGAACTGCCACGCCGGCCGAAGCAAAGCGCAGAAGAGTTGAGAAGAGAGCGTGAGCAGTCCCAGCGGACGTTGTTTATCCTGATTGGGATTGCCGTGCTCATCGTGCTTATCGGCTTGCTTCGGTAAGGACCGGCCTTACTTAGTTGTTGCGCGAATTGCTTCCTGAATCTGCTTCAGGTCGGCGGGCTTTGGATTCACGAACTTTGCCGTCACGAGGCGGTTCTTGGCCACGTAGACGATGGTTTCCCATTCCGAATACGGCTGGAGTTTGTAGTCCTTCTGAACTGCCTTCGTGCTGAACACTCGGCTCATAAAGAAGACTTTTGGAAGCTTCCACGCTTCGGCCAATGCCTTGAGTTCCTTTCGGGATTTTTCATCACCGGCGGTTTCATTGAGGTCAACGAGGAACGCCTTCTGGCGGCCGTTAGGGGCTTGGCCGACGGTTTCGTTTATGCCCGCGAGAATCTGTTTGAGCTTGTCTGGGGACTTCAGTTGCGACCACACAATCACAAGAGGCATGATCCCGTACTCGCAAACCGGGCATTGTCGTGTATCGGCGTAGGGGCCAGATACCCAGTACGGTTCGAAAGGCGCAACCTCGTCTCCGACCGCGAGGCCGGGGGTCTGCATCGCGAGGGTGAGGACTAGGGTCGCGATCATCGGACGGCGATCCCAGTTACGGCAAGGTCGAGGTCGATTTTATTGCCGATCAGGTCAGTGCTGAGGTCGGGGGCAACATCGAAGTCGAGTCGGTTGACGGAGAACTTACTGTAGATCTGGACGATGTCTCCGTCCTTTTCGACTCCGCCGCGGGCTTTCAGCTTTCCGGGTAGGTACTTGACGGTTGCGTCGATGGTAAGTGGCTTTGTTACACCGTGGAACATGAAGTCGCCCGCGACTTTTGCGGTGTAGGTATCGCCTTCGCCTTTCTTGACTTCGAGGACTTCTTTAACGGCGAATTCGATGGTTGGAAACTTCTTAACGTCGAGGCACCAGGCTTGGTGCATGGCGCCGGTCATATTCTTTCTGCCGAGCTCGGTGCTATCGGCCGCCACGATGACCTTGCCGGTCGACTTCTTCGGGTCCTTCAGGTTGAGAAGAAGGTTGCCAGTAATCCCACCCGCGAATCCGCGTACTGGCTCAAGGGGTGCATCGATTCCGATGGTCATTCCCGTGACGCCTTTAGGATCATCTAGGTCGAATGCAATCGCGTCCGCGTTCTGGGGAGCTGCCGCAATAATGAGGGCGGCAATAGGGAAAAGCAGGAGCCAAGTGGGACGCATGCCGAACTGTACGCAGTACAAAGGGCATACATTCGCCAATTGATAGAACTTTCACCCGAGAATGTTTCGTTGGGTGAAAGCTCAGGCGCTCTTAGCCTTTGACTTCGAGCTTGTTTTCGATTTTCTGCTTAGATCCCGCTTCGGTGATCACCTTCTGGGTGATTTCGGTTGCGAGTTCTTTTAGAGCAGAAGTTTTGACGTGCCCGCTGAGGGTGACCATATCGTCGGTCGAATCAACATCGATGAGGTTTGCTGGATCGGCGAGTCGTTTGTCGGCCTCGAGGGCAACTTTGACTTTGGGTGTGAGCATCGTCGCGGCGCCAAAAGCGGCTCCGGCGTTCTTTGCGCCTTCGACTACGTTTTCGGTGGAGTCGGCGGCTTTCTGTCGATTGTCGGCAGAATCTTCCTTCATGCCGTCAGCGGTGTTTCCGCATCCGATAATGAACAGAGCGGCGAGAATGGCGAGTGCAGTGAATTTCATAAGCTTGGTGTGAATGTTGGGGACGGCCGAGGAAAGAAAAAACGACCCGGCAAGGGCCGCGGATCTTTAGTGCTTAAGGTTGTCGCTCCAGTCATCTACCTGCTTCTGCGCGGCTTCCTGGGTAAGGCCGTACTTCTTCTGAAGCAAGCCTTCAAACTGCTCGCGCTTGCCGTCTAGTTGGCCGATCTCGTCGTCGGTAAGATCGCTCCACTTTTCCTTAAGTGATCCTGACATTTCCTTCCATTTTCCTTCGATGATGTTCCAATTCATGGGGTGTTCCTGCAGCCAAACTTGGTTGCCTGACTTCAAGCTACTCCAATGCTGCTTGATTTAGCGCATTTGAAGGCAAGAATAGGTGTTATTGCTCCACAGGTGGGGCATTTGGCGCATATAGTCGCTAATGGTGTAAGAGTTTCTCTTTAGTTCTCTGGAGACTGTCGAACTAGAGTTGGCACTTTTGCAGCGCCATTTCTGCCCAGGGAGCATCAGGTGCCATGGGGTTTTCCACCAGGTCTCGGACGATTTGGAGCCACGTGATTCGGGCGTTGGTTTCTAGGACGGTTGACATGGTTGCGAGCACACCAAAGTAATCGCCGATATCTTCGTTGTCCTTGAGTAACGATTTGCACTTCGCCAGGAACTCGGTAAGGCCCTCGATGGAGCTGTCGATGAAGGCGAGTCGGTCGGCGAGTGGAACGATTCCGACAAAGAAGAACCGAAGTCGAATCAAATCCGCCGAGTGAGCAATGTCTGGTAGCGGGATCGGAGGGGCGAGCCAAGCTTGAATTGCGGCAATACCAGCCTCGGTGATCCGAATCGAACCCTCTCCAGATTCGGCAAGCAAACCAAAGTTTAGAAGGCGCTTTGAGACCGAGTACGCGGTTCCGGCACGCGACTTGTAATAGGTCGATCCGGACGTCGACAGCTCTTTCATGATCGCATAGGTGGTGCAAGGGCCCCGGAGCCAGGCGAGGCCAAGCACGCTGAGCTCGATGGTGGATAGATTTCGCTGCGTTTTCGGGCTTGGTTTCTTTTTCATCAGGGCTCTGAAGCAATTCTGCAGAAATGGGAACTTATAATACGCCGAATCCGGGTATTACAAATTGTAATAGGATTCACCCATGATCGCCTTCGGATTGTTACTCGCTCTTCATGTCCCTCAAGCCCCTATCTCCGGGAACGACCTTCCGCGTCGTGGCGCCCTTGGGCTGCCGTTCTCACCCATCCCGGCAGATGTGGTTACAAAGCTCAAGCTGAAGGCGGGTGAAGGACTCCTCGCTCGGAAGCCGGTGGCTGGACTAACAGCGGCGAAAGCCGGAGTTCAAGAGGGCGACGTTGTTCTCGCGATCAACGGTCAAACCCTGAAGCAGGCGACGGTCGGCGAATTCGTTCGATCGCTTCCGACCGGCAAGCCAGTTAAGTTCGAAGTGTTGCGAGACGCCAAGCCTGTCTCCTTGAGCGCAATGCTGCTGGAGAAGCCGCGAGACCCGGGCAATGCCAACTATGAAGTGATCTATAGCCATGTTGTGAGCAACGGCGCGCGAATGCGAACGATCATCACGAAGCCTCGAAAGCCAGGCAATTACCCGGCCTTTTTGTTCATTCAGGGTTTCTCGCCGATCTCCTATGACTATGTGCTGGAGACTTCGGTTGGAGATGTGAGCTCGCTGGATGGCCCGCTGCTTTTCGACTTTGCGAACAGCGGCTTTGTCACGATTCGGGTGGAGAAGCCAGGGGTTGGCGACAGCGAAGGTGGGCCGTTTGCTCCGATGGACTACACCACCGAGCTCGACATCTATCGGCAAACCCTGAAGCAGCTCAAGGCTCTGCCTGAAGTGGACACCAAGAACGTGTTCATCTTTGGCCACAGCATGGGCGGCGCGTTTGGCCCGATGATTGCGGCGGAGAACCCGGTGAAGGGTCTGGCGGTTTACGGCGTCGCGGCGCGAACTTGGTTTGAGTACATCCTCGATACGATTCGCTATCAGGGGCTCGTCGGAGGCGACACGTTTGAAAATGCCGATGAATCTGCCCGGGAAGGCGCACGGCTAATGGCGCTGGTGTTCCTGGAAAACAAGAGTCCGGAAGAGGTGAAGAAGTCTCATCCGTCGCTTGCGAAGGCGGCAGATGCCTACTTCCCGGGCGGGTTGTTCAACGGAAAGTCGCTCGACTTTTGGCGCCAGCTGGCGGCGACTAACTTTGCCTCGTATTGGGCGAAGCTGGATTCACACGTGTTGGCGGCCAAGGGAGAAGCCGACTTCGTGGTTTACGAAGCCGACCACAAGCTGATTGCCGACATCATGAATCGCAAGAAGCCGGGAACCGGCAAGTTCGTCATCGCTCCCGGATCGGACCACCTCTTCCACGACTTCCCGACAGAGAAGGCGAGCATGCAGAACTTCCAGCGCGGGAAGTTCAATCCGAAGTTCGGAAAGATGATGATGGAGTGGATCCGCGAAGTAATGGCAAAGCCGAACTAGCCTGCTTCTGCTCGGGCGGCGAGCTTGGGGAAGCGGTCGTAGACTTCGTCCTCTTCCCAGGCTTCGCCCGCCGGGTCGGTACCCTCAAGCGACTCGACCTCGGTGACTAGGTCTGCATTTGCAACCTGCTCATAGGCTTCCGCGGCGGCGTAGCTCAATTCTTCGTTGTCGCAGCCGTTTTTGAGATCTTTGCTGGTGACAAATGGTGCTAGATCGTCGGGGGCAAGGACGGCTTGTTCGAAGAACTTGCGACCTTTTCCGATGACGAACGCTTTGAAGTAGTGGAAGCCGTCGTCACTGCAGCCCTCGTTCAGAACATAGGCGGCGCCCCAGATGTCCCAGCGATGCAGGAGATTCATCTTCTGACCGTACAGATTCGCGAAGGACTCGATTTCTTCGACCGGCAAAGGCAGCAGTGCAGCGGTCACTTTTGCCGCGTTGCCGCGGGCATCTTCGATGATTTTCCAAAACTGATCGATGGTCATGATTTGGCTCAGTTTAGACGAAGTTGTGCGCCTTTAACAGCTTCTTTGGGGCGGAGAGTTTGTACGCTTCAAACAGTACGTCTCGAACCTCGTCCCACGGGATTTCCTCGATATCGAGATAAATTCCGATCCAGCCAAGGTGTCCGAAGTATTGAGGCACTTGGTACAGCACCGGGTTAGAAGCGACGAGGATTTCGGCAACGCCGCGCGGGGCTTTACAGTTCACGTCTATTCGGCCGTCACCGTGGTGACTTTGCATATACCAACCGAAACGTTTGTCGGCGACTTGGAGGCTGAGATGCTCGTTTGCCGGAAGGCAAGCGCCCTCAGGAAAAGTCGAGACGATCTCGACGATTTTCGGGCGAGCGATTTGGTCGGCGGCAAGGATTGAGTCGGTCAAGGTGGGAGCATTGTAAACGATTGCGGCTTTAAGGACGTGCGGGGTTTTCGGCCGCACGTCGATCTTGTTCTTGCTCAGCGGTTTTAGGAGAGCAGGCGCATCACCTTCGGATTCACCCAGTCTTGATCGTGAAACTGCTGCCCGAACTCGAGGGCCGTTACATTTCGGTACTCGTGGGTCGATTCGTCCTCAACAAATCGGAGGCTCTTTCGCAAGGAAGCCCGGATCGAAGTGTCTGCGCCGTGTTTCAGGAGGAGCTCGGCGAAGCGCTCATGCCCCTGGACGCCAACCCGGAACGGCTGAGAAACCACGGCGCCGAAAAGGGCGGTCTGACCACCAAAGCCGTCCTCGTCGTGGCCAGATGTCACGTTCGGACTGCCACCGTTTTCCAAAATCCACTTCGCGATTTCGAATTCGTCGTAGTCCACGCAAAGGTGAAGCAGAGTTCCGTTTGCTAGGGGTGAGCCGTGGAGCGCGAGATGGTGGTCTGTGTCGCAACCGAGTGATGGTGGATAGATCTCTTCGTGCGAAAACTGCTCCTTGAACAGATCTGGAGTTTTGGCGAGGTGAGCCTGCAAAAGATCAAGGCGGCCACGATGAAGCGCCATGGTTGGCGTGTCCGGAAGCGGCTCGGCTATAGATTCAAGCAAGGCGAGGCAACGGTGCTTGCCATCAGCGTTTCGGCTGTAGGTTTGTAGGACCAGCGCGATCGCTGCTTTTGGATTTGGCACGGGCGCGCCGAGTTCGAGGAGTAGCGCGAGTCCGTCGGCATTGAGGGTTTCGCACGGACCAAGGATGGAGTCTTCGGCTGGCCGCGCACCCAGTTGGTGCAGTAGGCGAGCGGTATCGAGTTGTCCGCGGAGGCAGGCTCTTTCAAATGCATGCTGCAGATCGCTCGCGCCGAGAGAATGCAGTTTTGTGATGATCTCGTTTCGGCCGAGGTTTGCGGCATAGGCCATCGGTCGCCCCCAGTTTCGTTCTGTCACCAGGGCAGGCTGCTGAAGCAAAGTTGGGTGCTTTGTTATCAGGTCCAAAAGAGCTGGCAAGTCGTCGTTCCAGATGGCATCGATCAGTTGACAGGCTTGAACAAGGCGGCTCCAACTCGGGACGCCGTAACTTCGGGCAAGCACAACTTGGGCGTCTGAGAGCTTTGGCGCTCCCTCTCGTGGTCGTGGATGGAACTGGGCAAATTCCTCCAGGGCAGTTGGGTCGCCGATCTTGAATTGCGCCAGGAGTTCTTTGGCTTGGCGTCGCAGTTGGTCGAGGTCGGGACGGACCGGCAGGGAACGCGTTGGCGAGATGGGTTCGGGTTGAGTTGTCATAACGGACTCCGTAGCTTTCGCCCGTGGTCCGCAAGCAACTGGGCAAAGGAGAATCGTTAGACTCGGCGCGTATGGGTTTTCCCGAGGACGGGAAAGGATCAGGTGAACTCAGTTCTTCCCGCGGACCGGGCGCGACCTGCTCGCAAGCAGACTATATCACGGGTGCGCGGGAAAAACTATCTATTGGGCTTACGGGTGTGTCGCGTTCGACTTTGAATCGCGGACGGAGGCCAGGACCGAAATGACGAGGATGCCAGCGATGATCGCAAGCGAGAGCATCGGAGGGAACTTTGGCCAATCGACGATGACCACCTTTTCGACATAACCGTAGAGCATTTTTCCGCCGACAAACACCAGGATTGCGGCGAGACCTACGCTTAGATACTTGAACATTTGGGTGAGCCCAGCGAGGGCAAAGAACAGCGAGCGCAGACCGAGGATAGCGAACACGTTTGAGGTGAAGACGATAAAGGGATTCTCGGTAATCGCAAAGATGGCGGGGATTGAATCCACCGCGAAAATCACGTCGGTGAACTCAATCACGAGCAGCACGACAAACAGCGGCGTTGCCCAGCGCTTTCCATCAATCTTTACGAAGAACCTTTCGCCATGAAAGGCGGGCGTGACCGGCATGAGCTTTCGGACTAGTCGAACGACAATGTTGCGATCTAGGTCCATCTCCTTCGACTTTGGCAGAGCCATTTTGATGCCGGTGGCGATGAGAAAAACTCCAAAGAGGATCATCGTCCAGAAGAATTTTTCGAGCACAACCGCGCCGAGAGCAATGAATATTGCCCGAAACAGGAGCGCGCCAATGATGCCCCAAAAGAGCACCCGGTGCTGGTACTCCTCGCGAACCTTAAAGTAGGAGAACACCATGAGGAAGACAAAGATGTTGTCAACGCTCAGGGCCTTTTCGATGAGGTAGCCACTCAGGAAGGCAATGCCTGCTTCGCTATTTGTATAGGCGCTATTCGGCTGAATTTGGTCCCAAAAGGCGAAGAGGCCGGCATTGAAGACCAGGGCGAGTGCAATCCAGATCCCGCTCCAGATGAGCGCTTCTTTGGGCTCTACTCTGTGCGGGGTCCGGTGGAAAACGCCTAGGTCTAGGGCCAGCATGAGGGCGACAAAAGCCAGAAACGCTCCCCAGATTCCGACAGAAATGTTCGCGATTTCGGTCATCAGAAGTCGAAGAGGTCCTCGAGGAATCCGCCGCGTTTCTTCTTATGCTGGGAGCGCTCGGCGTAGGATGTGGTTTCTCGCGGACGGGAGTACTCGAAGTCGTCGTCATCGTGGTCGAGGCTCACGTGCTTGCATCGTTCAATGATTTTGTCCAGCTCACCTCGGTCCAGCCAAACTCCGCGACATCGTGGGCAGTAGTCAATTTCGACACGGTGCTTTTCTGAAATGACGAGGGGTTCGTTGCAGGATGGGCATCTCATGAGTTTTCTCGTGATCCCTTCGCTCCGACATGAAAAAGACCTTCATCGCGGAGCGATGAAGGTCTTGCAATTGCCACAGTGCCCGGCTCGTTTGAGCGTGATGACGAACGTTGTGCCTGCCGAGGCAGGTGCTACTCCCCTTCGGAATCAAATATACAAACGCTAATTCACGTATAAAAGTTCCTGAGAAATTCAAATGGCGCGCATTTTGTTGTTTTTTTGCTTCGTGCGTGAGTTCAGCAAGGCCCAGGGCTTCCATAAGCGGCGGAACGTAGACACCGAAGCGACCGCGCAATCCCTTCTTTAATCCGTACCAGCCGCCAACCGGATTGCTTTCCGAGCGGCCCCAGGCTTCGACGGTCCCGGCCTTGGCTTCCTTTTGTTCGTCTGCGCCGCCTAGGTCCATCCAATCGCCATGAGCTTTCAGCATGGCGTGGAGGTCTTCCAAACACCGAGCGTCGTACAGAAGGGTTGTTGAGCCGACGACGCAGACGATGACTTCTTTGCCGTCTTTCTCATCTTTGTACATCTGGTATTCGGAGGTTCCTGGCGGAGTTTTAAGCTTCCACGGATCTAACTTTGTTCCTGCACTCATATTCCTAGTGTAGAGATGAGCACCGCTCTTCGTTATTGTGAAGTTTCTAAGACATCACGCCGATTGGTAGGCGTGATATAAAGTGCGGAGAGACAAACGTGATGGATACGCTTATTGCCTGCCTTGACCTTGGATTTTTTGAAGTGAATGAGGCATTTCGTGATCTGCGTGACGAGCACGTTTGGGTGCGGCCCGCCCCTGGGCTGCTTTCTATTGGCGAACTCGCCGGTCACGTTGCTTACTGGGAGGCGATTCGGTTCGCGGGTGAGCTACCCGACGGCTCGGCCGACCGCGACCTTTCGAACTGCAAGATCAAGAGCGATTTGCTCGACCCGATGTTCCGCTACTACACGACGAACATTGAAGCAGCACTAGGGGAAAGGCTTCTCAGCATGACGGCGGCCCAGGTGGAGAAAGAACTGCTTCGGATTCACGCCGAATCGATCGCGTGCGTGCGAGAGTTGAACCCTGATCTTTCCACGAAGGCACCGCAGTGGGGAGGCGACTACTTGTCGCTGCTGCAGTACTTGATCTTCCACGTGTCCTATCACACCGGTCAGATGTATTCCGTTCGGCACCTGTTGGGTGATTCGACTCCGGATAACTAGGTCGGGCAGACTGAAGATATGGCACACCCTTACGCTCTCGCCGCCGATGAAGGAACCGTTTTAGAACTCGGAATTCCGCACCTCATCAAGGCAGGTGAGCGTGGACTCGGGCGCGGGCTGGCCGCTTTCGTTCTTGACACGGTGCACGGCGAGGAGCCGCCGATGCACACCCATCGAACTGAGGACGAAGTGTTTTATGTCCTCGAAGGTGAAGTCACCTTTACTTGTGCCGGCAAGGACTTTTTCGCGGCGAAGGGAGGGTTCGTCTTCCTGCCGCAAGGTCTTCCGCACACTTATGCGATTCCGGAAGGAGTTCGAACGAAGCTGCTCGTTCTTACTTTTCCGGCCCAAGTGAATCCGGATGGTTGGGGTGGCTATCTGGGCGAGATCGAAGGGGACAAGAACTTTGCCAACGCGACGCCGGCAGCAGAGTGAGAGCCAGATCGCGGTGCGGAGCTGAGTTGTCTACGAACCAATCTTTGAGTAACTACTGCGCTTGGGGAGCTGAAATTGGAGGCTCGGGATTGAGCCTCCAAATTGGTCGACTCACAGATTGTCCGCAAGGAGTTTCTGGACTCGCGCTTTGATCTGATCGCGGATCGCGCGGACGGACTCGAGGCCTTGGCCGGCTGGGTCATCAAGTTCCCAATCTTCGGCAAGAAGAAACTGGGCGGGGCAAGCGTCAACGTCAACACCGCAACCCATGGAGATGACTTTATCGGCTCGATCCGCCATTTCTTGGGTGAGCAGTTTAGGAGCGTGACCATCCATCGAAATGCCGAGTTCTGCCATGGCCTCGATCGCCATTGGGTTCAGCGCTTTTCCGCCAACTGTACCGGCGGATTCGGCGAAGACCTTTGCGCCGCGTTCCCGCGCGAAGTGGTTCACGAATGCTTCCGCCATTTGCGAGCGGCCGGCGTTGTGGACGCAGACGAAAAGGACGGTCATTCCGGCTTCACCGCCCGGATGAATGCGCCCATGACTTTGTTGTCAAGCTCTGGATGCGCACCGACTTCTTGGCTTCCTTTGATCGTGCTGAAGTTGTAATAGCGGGTCGGGGTTACGCTGGCCGACTGGAATCCAGCGGATTCTAGCTTCTGGATGTACTCACGAATCTCAAGCGCTCCGGCAACGCAGCCGACGTACAGCTCCATATCCTTACGAACATCCGAAGGTAGTTCACCTTCTACGACGACATCCGAAACCGCGAACCGGCCGCCCGGTTTTAGAACCCGGAAAGCTTCTCGGAGGACTTGGTCTTTGTCCGCGCTGAGATTGATGACGCAGTTGCTGATGACAACATCAACCGAGTTATCCTCGAGCGGGATGGATTCGATGTGGCCTTTCAGAAACTGCACGTTGTCGGCTTGGGCCTCGATTCGGTTTCTTTCGGCGAGCTCCAGCATTTCGTCCGTCATATCTAGACCGTAAGCAAAGCCGGTGGTGCCGACCCGCTTTGCCGAGAGCAGGACATCGATTCCGCCACCACTCCCCAGATCCAGCACGATTTCTCCTTCGCGTAGTTCGGCGAGGGCGGTTGGGTTGCCGCAGCCCAGCGAGGCAAGGATCGCGGCTTCGGGGATCAATGCCGCTTCGGTATCGGCATAGAGATCACCGCTGATGGGATCGTTTGCTTTGCCCGTGGAACAGCAATCAGTCTCGCCTTTGCTTTCGCAACATTGGCTAGCACCGGCCGGGATGTCCGATGAGCAACAGTCATCTTCGGCTCCGCAACAGGCGGTGGCTTGGCTACTGAGCACCCGAAGCGCTGCTTCTCCGTATCTTTGGCGAACGATTTCGCGCACGTCTTCTCGCTGATTAAGGGTTTCGTTTGACATTTGATGTGTCCTCGCAACAGTCTTGGATCTGGGTGGACTTAAAGTAGTCCGCAATCGCGGCAATGGCCTGCTCGTTCACGCTGCAAACCATGTGTTTGCCGCGGCGCTCCATCACGATGAGCCCGGCGTTTCGCAGCTCCTTTAGATGGAAGCTGATGGTTGACGTGATCTTGTCAGCACCGGTGATGCAACAACACACTTCGCCAACGGTTGGGCCAGAAACTTGTCGAATCTCTCCGGCGTCTGCAACCGCTAGAGGGCCGCAGGAGCAGCGAAGGTATTCGAAAATTCGCAGACGCGTCGGGTCTCCGAGCGCTTTGAACATTTCTGCGGTCACTTGCTTGTCCACATGACAATGTTAGCATACATTTCTAGAAATGTAGAAATGAAAATGGATTCTCGCTCGAAATTTTTGCTCAGAACTGGGCCGGGATGGACAATCATGGAAGAATAGCGACAGAGATTGATGACCATGAACCAGGAGGTTGATAAGTATCTTGCGATCGGCTGCATGCGGTGTTCACTCGGAAATACACCTCAGTGCAAGGTGCACAGTTGGTACGACGTCTTTCAGGCGTTACGTGCTCTTGTTCTGGAGAGTGGCCTCACCGAGGAAGTGAAGTGGAAGGTTCCTTGCTACACGCTGAACGGGAAGAACGTGTTGATCATTGCTGCATTCAAGGAGTATTGCGGGCTGAATATGTTCAAAGGTGTCTTGATCAATGATCCAGCGGGAATTTTGGAATCCGCCGGGCCGAACTCACACGAGGGCATGGTCGGGCGATTCCGGAGTGTGGAGCAGGTTGCTCAGAATGCTGCCGCCATACGAGAGATTCTGCGTCAGGCGGTGGAGCTTGAGCGATCTGGCGCGGTGGTCCCAAAGCGTGATTCCGCGGATCTTGAATTGCCCGAAGAACTCATCGTGGCGATGGAAGCGGACCCTGCTTTGGCGAGCGCGTTCTTTGCTCTAACGCCAGGTCGACAGCGAAGCCACGTGATTCACATTTCAGGAGCGAAACAGAGCAAAACAAGGGAAAGCCGAGTCGAGAAGTGCGCGCCAAAGATTCTGGCAGGGCAAGGGTTTTTGGATTGGGCAGGCAAGTCTAACGCTGCGGAATGATTTTACTCGGTGTAAGTAGCTATGCGTAGCGACGGGTTAAATTCCGGTGATAGGATTTTAGGGCATGCCTGATTACGACGATCCTGAGATAGAAGAGCAGTGGTGCAACGAGCAGCGCGAAGCCGTTGCTGCGTATCTGCAAAAAGAGAAGGTTCCGTACAACGATATCGGCGAATGGCCAGCGTTTCACCTGGCTCCTTATCTTTCGCTTTGGGCAGTTGAAAGCAGCGAAGTCCTTGGCAGTATTGGGTGGTGGGCACTCTGCGGCGATGTTCCGCTGGACCATATTTCCGCCGCAGATATTGAGCCTCCTCAACATCCACGAAAGGCGCTTCGCGTTTTCTCCAAAAGCTGGCGTGAGATCGTGCGCGCATGGGACGAGGGCAAAGAGCCAGCCAACGTTCGATTGGGGTCCGTAAAGGACCGAGAGGTTCTTGGTCCGCTTCTTACGACGCGCTCGAAATTTTTACTCGAGCTAGCCGAAGATGATGAGCTCTGGGAAGAGTGAGGCAGGCTCGATTGTAATGCGGTGGAGTTTTCCTTGGGAGCGAAAGAGTGAAGAGGAGCGGATCGACGACCTGTACGGGAAAGGAGAGGCGGCTCTGCAGAAAGGGAATACCAAGAAGGCACACCAAATCGCCAATGAATTGGCTGATCTCCGAAACTCCGGCGCCTATGAGATTAAAGCCCGCGCACAGTGGCTGGAAGGTGATCGGAATGGGGCCATTCAGACCCTAGATCGCGGCGTTATTTCGTACCCTCAAGTTGCGCTTCTGTGGTCGTACTTAGGTGAGTTCTTGTCGAGTGAAAAGCGTTACGATGAAGCGATTCGGGCGTTCGAACGAACTCGCGAAGGTCTCGCCGGATCAAATGGATTCGCGGACATGAACATTGCGATCGTGCATCACCGAGCAGGCGACTATGAGCGTGCCCTCGAATTTTTGGATTGCGTTGACGACGATCCACCCCGGTACAGGGTGCTCGATGTGCGTGCCTGCATTCTAGTGGATTCCAGCCGGTTCGAAGAAGCTAAGGAAGTGCTCGAAGAGCTGGAATCGCTTCAGGCTGTACGCGTGTCATTCGAAGATCGAGCGCGTTGGATTTCGCTTCGAGCGCAGGTTGAACTTGCACAATCCAACAAAGCCCGCGCTCGTGAGCTGGCGAGGCAATGTCTGCGTTTAGATCGCACATGTTTTCGGGCGCATGAAGTTTTGAACCGGCTGGATTCAGAATCTTGAATTCCGGAACGTCTAAGTCCTAGATTTGGCCCATGAGCAATAATCACCAGCGTTGAGGATCATTTCGCCGTTTCATGATCGTTACGACACAGCGCTCGGGCTTGGGTACGACCCGTCGCAGATCTATCGTCGTGAGGTTGCGGTTAGAAATGTCCGGGCGGTGGACTTGGATTCGAAGATTTCCACGCTATTTTCAGAAGCGTGTCAGCCTTACCGCTTCGAGTCAAAGTTGGCGATCATCGGATTTTGTGGTTGGGTGTACCCGGTTTATCTCTTCCCGACCTTTATCCCTAGCCCGGAGTTGCTCTCTATAAAGCACCCGAAGAGTTTGGCTATGAGCCGAACGGAACTGAGTGCCTACCACAAAGAGTTGTACGGCTCAGATCGCGCCTGGTATGAGCGCAGTTACGGCAAGAAGTCCTGGGACGTGCTGGACAAACAAGGGCTCCAAATTCGACAGGAAAGCTTCCAGCTTGTAGAAGCTCCGATTTGGCTGGCGATGATGGGGGAGTACGAGTGGAATGAGGCGAAAATGATTCGAATCTATACCAATGTCAGATTGGCGAACTTCGAGTTCCAGAAGCATTTCGATGCCTTCACTGCCTTTCAAGAAATCTCGATGTTCTTTGGGTCCGCCCTCGCGAAAACGGATGAAAGCGTACGCACGGTCGGGAGTGACGAAGTCATTGCGGCTCAGAAAGGTTTTGGCCCCGAGAGTTTTCGGACCAACGCTCCGAGCGTGAAGAAGTCCCGCCGCAAGGAGAACCGGGCGAGAAAGAAAGGCGAAGGGAACTAAGTGCCCGTGAAGCAGCGGGTCCCGCTACAATGTAGGAGTGAAGAATTCGACATGGCAACCGTTGCTGGTGCTTGCCGTGTGCGTGTGCTGCTGCGGCACTTGGGTTGCCGTCGACTTTCTTCCCGGTTACTTGCAACGACAATCCGGCGAGCTCAGTCAAAACGATCTAACTTTTGATGTGAGTCGAGACGGCAAGTATATCGTTTTTGCTGCCGATGGTAAAGGTTACCGAGACCTCTATCTACTTTCGCGCGAATCTGGACAAATTCAGGCTCTGACTTCAAGCGATGGACTTGAGAGGCAGCCATCGTTTTCGCATGATGGAAAGCAGATTGCGTTTAAGCGTGGAATCGTGGGAGAGCTTGTTGAGCAATTGTGCGTCATGGACATTGCTTCTGGTCGAGTTACGCAAATGACCGATAAGGTTCAGAATGTCTCCACACCAACATTCTCAAACGACGGCAAGAGCGTGATTTTCGCGCTTGAGACAAAATATGTCCCGAAAGTTAACGTCTCCACGTGGAAAGGCAGTGGGCAATTGACGAGCCTTGATTTGCGCACAAAAAAGCAGACAAAGTTAGTTCCAGAACCTCGAGAAGCAGCATGGCCAACGGTTTCTTCGAATGGCAGATACTTAGCTTGGAAAGAGTTCTCAGGAATCAGTGTGGCGCCCGTCAATCAACCTCGCAGTTACCGATTACTGGCGAGCAAGGGAAGTAACCCCACGTTTAGCGCGGATGGCAAGCAGGTCGCATATGTGACGGGGAAGTATATTCCAGACTTTCACGTTGAAATCGTTTCAATAGAAGGCGGAGAACCCGTTATAGTTCCGAACACAGACGCAGCGATGCAGGTCAAGTTTCTACCAAACGGACGAATTCTCGTACTGCGTGAGTTCTGGAGGAAAGGCGGCATCGGGCTGCCATCGCGGGCCGTTTGGGAGATTGGGGTCGATGGCACCGGCGCGAAAGAGGTCATCACCGAAGCCATGTTTTCCGATCCACTGGGAAGAGAGGCTACATCCAAAACGTCTTACGGTGCCCAGAATCCCTAGAATACGTACTTGCAGGATTTTCAAATCGCGATAACTAATGGCTAGCGAATTCGACGAACTGTACAAACATATCAAGCGCGGTCGGATCGACAAAATTCAAGACTTCCTGGCCCAGGGTGGAGATCCGAACTTGCGTAATGGCTGGACAATTCTGATGGTGGCAGCACACTTTGGGAACACGCCGATCCTTACGCTTTTGCTCGATCATGGTGCTTCTATTGATGCGGAAAGCCGCCTGGACGGTCTAACCGCCCTCGCAATGGCGGCTAGCCAAGGAAAAAGGAAATGCGTTAGCCTTTTGCTTGAGCGTGGTGCAAACCCGAACGTACGACCGCATGGTCTGCCGCTTTCCACCTACATTCAGTACTGTGGTGGGCCATATCCGCAAGTTGAAAAGCTGTTGGCTGCTTACCGGAGTATGTGAAAAGTGGCACTCCTCGTTACCAAGGAGTGCCACGGATGATCCGACTTACTAGCCGGAGATGAGTCCCTTCCAGTTGTCGGCGCCCATCATTGCGGTTGTCGAACTGGCAAAGCTGAGGCCGCCGTCTTCGCCAACCTTGAACGCGTCGATTCGCTTAGAGGTGCTACCTAGGACATAGAGGAACTTTCCGTCTTCGGAGAGAGCAAGGTCCTTAGTATCGTTTCCAGACACGGTTGGCCGCTTGATGGCGGACATGAACTTAGCGTCTCCCTTTTCGTCGAGCGAGTAGATGCTGATCGAGTTGCTGACGAAGTTGGCGACGTAGAGTCGATCTCCGGCAGCGTTAACCAAAGTCCAGCATGCAGCAGCTTCGGTGTCCTTTAGCATTTGTGGTTCCATCAGCTTTCCGTTTTGGCCGACTTCGAAGGACAGGATAGAAGCGCTGCGGAACGTGCTCACGTAGATTCGTTTTCCGTTTGGATTCCAAGAAAGGCCGACTGGGCCGTATGCAGCGGCCTCGGACAGCTTTGAAAGCATTCCTTTATCGTCGAGATTGAAGGTTGCGACCATGCTGGTGTTTTCGGCCTGGTAGCCGTAAGTCACCGCAAGCATCTTTCCGTCTGGAGCGAAATCGACATCGGCTAAGCCGGCACCGTTCTTAAAATTCGACTTCATCATTCCCATCATCTTCAGGCTGCCGTCTTGTCCAATCTTGAAGGTTGCAAGGTTTGGCGTTCCTTCCTTCACCGCTTGGTTTGCGACAACGAGGGTCGATCCCGAAATGGCAATGCTGACCGGATTGAGGCCACCACTTGGATACTGTCCAACCTTTTCGAGTCCTTTCATCGCCTTCTTAAAGACGGAAATGTCGTTGCTTCCAGGGTTTGCTGCGAAAATGAAATCTCCCGAGGTGCGAAGGCTGTGCTGGTCGTCGATGTCACCAGCGATTCCCTTACCGCCGGTTTTGTAAGTGCCAGCTACGGTCAGCGAGCCATCAGCGGCGCGCTTAAAAGCGAGAACCGCGTTGGAGGCCGTATTGTTCGTCATCGTATAAACAAAGGTATCGTCTTGGCTTGCAAAGGCCGTCGGCGTAACGCAGAGGGTCAAAGCGAGAATGGCAAAGAGTGGTCGCATGTCTTTCATGACACCCCTCTAATGCGGGCGGGCCACCTCCTGTTCCCGTAATATTCACGTTCACGGCCGTTGGCCCCTTCGCATGACGGCGGGCCACTTTTGCAACACCCCGTTCTGATCTGGATGGATTCTCTCGCTCCACCGAAAGCGGAGGGCCTGAACGCTTCGGTTTGGCATGAGCGACTGAGCTGCACCCACATTCGGAATTCGAATCGGACTTCAGCGATTGCCAATATCTAGTCGGTCAATTTGAGTTCATCGGCTCTCAATGGACATGCCGGTAGGTACTTGCTTGCTTCTATCAGCTCCAGATCGCCCGAGTCCTGGATCAACTCACGCAGAATCTTTGCGTGGCCCGACCCATAGATGATGAGCACGCGGTCTCCCTTTACGATGCCTTTCCGTAGATTGCCATAGATGCGAGCGTTACGTTTGTACCAGTCCCCGAGAACATCAGCACCGGGGTGTTCGCTGCCGTCGGTGACGTCGCAAAGGGAAACATAGAATTGGTGGGACTGCTTGATGAAGCCTGGATTATTGTGGATTGCAAGAATGGAACCGACCGAGTACTTTGAGTCCCAATCTTCAAACTTGGCTCCAATCTGCTGGATCTGGACGCCAAACTTTTGTCCGCGTGCCGGCTCTTTCGCCTGCATGAAACCCATTAGTCGCCCGAAGTCCAGGTCCAATTGACTATCTATTGGCAAGAGTGTATCAAGCCGGCCCTGCGCCGCGAGGCGAAAGCCTACTTGCTCGATTTCATTCGCGCCTAGATCATAGGTCCCGCCACGGTATGCGGCTAGATTGCTGTTGAGTTTGGCGGCGTTCTCCGGTTTCGATTCAACGGCAATTTTGGTAGGGCGAAAGGCGCTTAATCGCTTTACAAGCTCGGCGATCTCCTTTTGTCGGGTTGCAGACATCGTGTCACGCAGACGAGTTTTAACCGCATCGCGACCCGGATTTGCGAAATGGTAGGTCCCTAGAACCATAACTTGGGCGAAGGGCACAAGGGCGATGGCACAAAGCATGGCGTTCATTCTGCCTTCTAACCGTTCCAATCGCCATCTGGGCCTAGGACCAGATCAGAGAAAATTGTGGCCAAACAGCTTAGTTGATGCAGAAAGTAGTTGAGGTGACTTAATCGAGGGAGGGCGCATTTCTGAACCTAGATGGTGTACTTAGAACGGTTGGCACGGGCCGTAGCTTAGCCCAGCGCAATTCCAGAGCCGAGAATTGTTCGTTCGGCTGTGTGCTCGCAGATGGCACAGCCGGACCGACTTATGGAGCCAATTTATCAATGTGCTTGTTTGTTTGGGTTGGAGATACAACGATGTTTGTGACTCCGTAGCTGGAGATCGAAATTATGTGCGGCGGTTCAGTACCTGGATAGCGAGTAAAGACCGTTGCCCCACTCTCGCGGCTCTCGGTCCAGTCGGTATCGAGGCGTTCGCGATACCAACTGACCACTTTGCGGATCGGATCAGTGCACTCGATTGGGGTGTGTAAGTTTGCGCGGTAGGTTTTGCTCACTTTGCAGCTTGGAGGCAACGCTCCCTTTCCGTACTCTAACGCGACCCGTTCGGCATCCGCCATCCAAATCGAGTTTTGAACCTCGTCGGCTACAAGAAAGAGTACGGCTGTCGCAAATGGCCATATCCAAATCGCGGTTGAGATTCCTCGCTTTAGGTTCCAAGGCTCCTTGTAGGGAAAGAACCAAACAACGACGACCATAATCACGGTGAACCACATGATCGTAGCAAGGCCTAGTGGACCGCCAAGCCACATTAGTGTGTTCGAACCACAGTATCCGCAATAGTCCAGAAATAGCCCGACGAGTACTAGCCGTATGATACGCTCCAGTTGTTGAAGGCGCTGAACCTCTGGAAGATCCGTTTCAGTGTTCATGTTTGGCGTTTTCCACTTTTACGTTAGCTAGGCTCAATCTTACGGTAATTATGGCCGTCCGGCTTTCAATCGGGATTTAGACTCTACTGACCGAGTAGGCGGTACGGCGGTAGCATCATCATGGACTTCACCATCACACGGGTCGATTCTGAGCGACATCCGATCTGCCATCAGCTGAAGGCAACATAGCACTAAGGTCCAGGTCATGCAACCCGGGTTGGGCCGAACTGGTATGACTACGCGATGGGTGCGATGTATTGGGTGCGGCTGTCTCGGCGGCTGACCGGAGCGGTGCGTCAGCGAGAGCTGGCAAATCTTGAGGCGTTGATCGATGCGGAAGAAAATCGAGAGCCGGCCCGGAACCTGTTCATTCTCTCCTGCGCGATTCCGGCCGGAATCGCGACCTTCGGCGGCCTGAGCGTTTTTGCGGCTTGGGTAACGGGCAATAGGGGATTGCCCCTGCTTATCGGTAGCGTGGCGACGGCCGTACTCGCTGCCGCAGCTTGGTTTATCTTCTATCGGCTCTACCGCGCCATTCCGCCAGCCCAGCGACACCTGCGCGACCAGATTCTGAAATTTGGGCAGGGGTACACGAGTTTTGGGAACGTTGTGTCCGGAGATATGGCCCTTTCCGAACCGTTCGCCACACTCCTAGACGAGGCGGCTGGAATCTATACGCGACACTGCTCGGCTAAGGCCGATGACCAATCGGAGCCTTCCAGCAAAGCGATGAAAGCGATCGAAGAAGCCATGACCAAGCTCATGGAAGTCGCAGTGCAAAAGGAGCATGCCGTCCACAATCGGGCCCTGACTTGGGCGCAGCCGATGCTAGAAGAGCTCCGGCTCTTGGATCAATCCCTTTTGGAGCACGCGATCGCAGTAGATCGAGAAGCATTCGCCGATCCTCTAGCAAACCTGCGAGGCGCCAGGGCGGAACTCGAGACCGGCAAAATGGCCGCTGAAGAATTGGACCAGCACTTAGGCGCACGCTGAACTGCGTTTGTGGTCTGCGAAGTGCCTTCGCAGACCGACCGAGGTTACTTCTTGATGTATCCGCGCATGCGGAGCCACGAAGCGAAGTTCTCGAACCAGCCGGTGCTGGTCGTTTCCTTTGGATACATGCCAAAGCCGTGGCCGCCTTGCTCGTAGTAATGGAATTCGACCGGTTTCTTGGCGGCTTTCCAGCTTTCGATGAGGCCGAAACCTGCGTTGGCAAAGAGTGGATCGTCTACCGCGAGGGCAATGAAGAGCGGCGGCGCGTTGTCGGGCACCTTCATGGCATTCAGCGGTCCATAAATGTCACCAATAAACGCTGGGTTAGCGTCCTTGCCGTACAGCGTGGTGGACATGGTGAGCATTGCGCCGGCGGAGAAGCCGATCATGCCGACCTTGGTTGGGTCGATGTTCCACTCTTTCGCCCGAGATCGGACGACGGCAAATGCGGCGGATGCGTCGGCAATTTGCGGCGCATAGGCAACGGCGGCTTCGTCCGTTCCGGGGCGTCGCGGCGGCCTTGGCTGCGTTGGATTTGCAAATTCTTCCAAGCTCGCAGCGGTTTGGTTGAGTCGGTACTTCAAAACAAACGCGGCGACGCCCTTCTTGTTCAGCGCCTTCGCGACGTCCCAACCTTCGTTCTGCATCGAAAGGGTTCGGAATCCGCCGCCGGGGGCAACAATTACGGCTGCTCCGGTGGCTTTACCCTTTGGAGGCAGGAACGGCGTGAGGGTAGCGACGGTTACGTTTCGAGCAAAGACGCTTCCGTATTGGCTGTGCCAAGACTCCTCGACAGTCGCACCAGGCAATGGTCCGGTTCCAAGGACAATGGCCGTCGGCTGCTTTGGAATCGCAATCGGGGTCATTTTGTCGTTCTGCGCGAATGCAGACATCGGGAGCGTCAGTAAGCAACAGATGAGAGCAGCCGTGGTCGATGCGATAGCGTTGCGAAAAGTCTTTTGCTGCTTCTCGATGTGAAAAATCGTCATTGGGTTTTCCTGTGGGAGACGTTTGGCAGCGCCGTTCGACCGTCGCGCCAATCGGGCGAGCATGCAAGCTCGTCCTTCGTTCGTCGGATTATATTACGGTAAATAAAGAAAACTCAGCAAGCTGGCGAATTCGTGGCTTCCTCGCGCTGAGGCGAGGTTCAGGTTCTGCCCAGATAGGTCTTGTGCTCACCCGAGACAAGAGGATGGTTTCACCCAAAGAATGGCCTTCACGCTGACCTCTAGATTCTCAACTTCTGCCCCACAATAGGCCGGACAACATGATCGTAAAGGCCCTTGACCCGGAAACTTGGCCCGCATATGCGCGGTTAATCGAAAAGCACAACGGCGTTTGGGGTGGCTGCTGGTGCCTTGGGTTTCATCAAAAAGGCACCGGATCGTTTGAGCAGAACCGAGACGTGAAGCATCAACTTGTGTGTGAAGGAAAGTCTAAAGCCGCGGTCGTCTTCGATGGCGACAATGCTATTGGTTGGTGCAACTACGGTCGCCGTGAACTCTTACCGAGAATCAAACACAAGAAGCACTACGCCACCGTAGTTCAAGAAGAAGCAGATTGGCGGATCACCTGCTTCTTCATCGACCGCGATTATCGCGGACGCGGTATAGCGCAGATTGCCCTGAATGGTGCTTTGGAACTGATCGCGCTAGAAGGCGGAGGGCTGGTTGAAAGCTTTCCCGAAGATGCAAGCGGAAGGAAGACTTCGGGTGCCTTTCTGTACAACGCTACGCTTTCAATATTTGATCGAGCCGGATTCGACCGGATCGAGAAAATTGGGATGCACCATTGGCTTGTCACCAAGCAGGTGAATGCCCAGGCGTAGGTCCATTTCAAGATCCGAAAGCGCCTTGACGGGTACATACCGTTCGTGAACTTCAAGTTCCTCTTCGCAACTCTTCTTGTCCTGAGTGCGGTCCCGAGCTTCGCATACGCGGAAGATCAGTTTTTCGACTCGGGCGGAGTAAAGATTCGTTACGTCACCGAGGGCGAAGGGGAAGCAGTCGTTTTGATCCATGGCTGGATGAGCGATGTGACGATGTGGGGGCCGAAGCTCTCGCCCCTGGCAGGGTTTAAGCTCATCGCACTAGACGTCCGCGGTCATGGCAAGAGCGATAAGCCACACGATCCGCCCAAGTACGGCGCCGAGATGGCCGCCGACGTTGTGCGCCTGTTGGATCATCTCAAGATCAAAAAGGCCCACTTGGTCGGTTATTCGATGGGGGCTTTCATTGCTGGTAAGGTCGCCGCGACCCAACCGAAGCGTGTACTTAGTTTCGTGTACGGCGGCCAAGCCCCGCTCCTCGCCGGCGAAGCTGGGGCAAAAGAGATTGACGTTTTCGCCAAAGCGGTTGAAGACGGAAAAGGGCTGGCTCCGTACCTCATGTATGTTCGGCCCGAACTGAACGAAAAGACGGCTGAAGCATTCGCCAAGATCGCGTACGACGGGAAAGACGTAAAAGCGTGGGCGGTTGCGGGCAAGAGCTTTAAAGGGCTGGAAGTGAAATCACGGGATCTCAAACGGTGCAAGGTTCCGACGCTCTTCATCCATGGTGACAAGGAAGCGGAATCCACAAAGTCGCGCGTTGCAATCCTAATTCAGGAAATGCCTTGGTCCACGCTAAAGGTTATAGATGGCCCGGACCATGTGACCACGTTGGCAAAGCCAGCATTCGGCACTGCGCTTGTGCAGTTTCTCCTTGCGAACAAGTCGAAATAGTTGAGATCGTTAGCCTTTTCTAGCGGCTTCGATCGCGGCGATATCGATCTTGCTCATCGACATCATTGCCTGGAAGGCTCGAGCGGCTTCTTCACCACCGGCCGCCATGGCGTCGCTTAGTGCGCGCGGAGTGATTTGCCAAGAGATTCCCCATTTGTCCTTGCACCAGCCGCACTGGCTCTCTTCGCCGCCATTGCCAACAATCGCATCCCAATATCGGTCGGTTTCTTCTTGGTCCTCGGTTGAGACCTGGAACGAGAACGCTTCGGAGTGCTTGAAGGCTGGTCCTCCGTTTAGTCCGAGACACGGAATCCCGAGAACCGTGAACTCGACGGTGAGCACATCGCCCCTCTTGCCGCTCGGGTAGTCCCCGGGGGCCTCGTTTACGGAGAGCACCTGGCTATCCGGAAAGGTTGCGGCATAAAATTCGGCCGCTTCTTTCGCGTCCTTTTCGAACCAGAGACAAATGACGTTTTTCGATTTCATGATCGTGATTTCCGGTTGCAGGTTTTGCGCAAGGTTCCCAAGCGCAACGCGAGCGTACCGTCTTCCTCGGGCAGAATTGGTTAGGGCGTGATATGTTCTGACACAGCCTCGTGACCGTTTTGTCTTAACGTGATCCTAACGCAGCCTTGGTAGCATTCCGCGAAATGTTTGCCGTCGCCTTGCTCGCCATCGCCACATCGGCTCCGTTCCACGACGGACCAGATCCGCGCGTCGCGTTTGATCTTCAGCCTCGATACCTCCAAAACGGCGTCCTGAAGGCGCGGCTCGGACCCGACGCAAGAATTTCAGGACAGCCGACCGAAGCCAAAACGCCGCTCGGCCAGTGCCTCAAGTTGGACGGCAAGAAGGACGGATTTGTCATTGCCGACAACTTTCGCGATCACGCCGCGTTGATGCCGAAGCAGAAGTTCACGGTTGAGGCTTGGGCCAGCGTGAGCATGGGGCAGTCGTACGGCTCCTTCATGAGCGTGCTCCAGGACAACGGCAGCTTCGAGAAGGGCTGGGTGCTTGGCCACAACGATAAGAGCTTCACCTTCGCTCTCAGCACAACCGGCGCCGACGATGGCGACGGCAAGATGACCTACCTGAAGGGCAAGACCGAGTTTACGATCGGAAAGCTCTATCACATCGTCGGCACGTTTGATGGTGCGAAGATGCGGCTGTACGTGAACGGCGCTTTGGATGCAGAGTCGGCCGAGCAGTCCGGCGAAGTTCTGTATCCGGAAAAGGCACCTTGGACGCTTGGAGTGTACAAAGACGACGACGAGGACTTTCCGTTAAACGGTCGACTTGTTCAGGTTGTGATGTACGACCTCGTTGCTACCGAGGAAGGCGTTAAGCATCTGTTCTCGCACAAGAAGGAACTTGCCGATGCTGCGCCGGAGGTTCCGCAAGCCGCCGAGTTCGACTGGGTGGTGAAGCCGTACCAACAGCTCCCGCTGCAAACTGGGATTTCCATTCTGTGGGAAACCTCCCGGCCGGGGACATCAGTAGTCCACGTTGGGCAAAACAAGAACAGCTTGAAGCCTGTTTCGGGCGGTATCGAAACGAATCCGCAAACCTTGATCCACAAGGTGCATCTCACCGGGCTGAAGCCAGATAGCCACTACGTTTACAAGGTCGAGAGCACGGACGCTACCGGCAAGAAGCTGGAGTCTGGGCTTTTGACCTTCAAGACCGCGCCGGAAGCGGATCGCGCGATCCGGTTCACCATCCTTGGCGACACGCAAGATCAGCCGAAGGTTAACAACCGGATCGCCGAACACATGTGGAACGAGCGGCCGGACTTCTTCATGATCGTCGGTGACCTAGTCGGGACCGGCGCAAACAAGATGCACTGGACCGATCACTTCTTCGGTTCGATGCGCCCGTTGTTTGACCGGGTTCCGCTTATTCCTGTCCTCGGCAACCACGAGGGTGACGCGCGCTTGTACTACGACTACATGCACGTTCCGGCGCCCGAGTACTGGTACCAGTTCAAATACGGCCCCGCCGAGTTCTTTGTTGTTGACTCGAACCGAGATGTAAAAGAGGGAAGCGAACAGTACAAATGGCTCGAAGCTGCCCTCGCAAAAAGCAAGTCAAAGTGGAAGTTCGTTGCCCACCACCACCCGCCCTATAGCAGCGATGAGGACGACTTTGGCAACCTTTGGGAAGGGCAGTCGACCCGTGGCGATCAGCGGCTCCAAGACATGGTGAAGCTGTATGAAAAGTACAAAGTTGACGTCGTCTGGACCGGGCACATTCACTCGTACGAGCGCACTTGGCCGATTCTAAAGAACCGCGCCTCCGAGAAAGGGCCGGTTTACATCGTCTGTGGTGGTGGCGGCGGTGGGCTCGAAACTCACGGACCGACGCGGCCGGAGTTCAGCAACCGAATTCGGCACGGACACCACTATTGTGTGGTCAGCATCAATGGCAACACGTTCGAAATGAGCGCGTTTGACATCGAAGGTCGCCAGTTCGACGGGCTGAAGATCAAGAAATAGACGCGCCCGCTTAGGTCGTTAGTCCACGCTTTGCTCGCTTCGATGTGATCCTCGGATACATTGAGGCGAGCAACCTATGGCGATCCTTCAGTCTTGGCAAGTCGCCAGTGCCCGCGTCGTTTTGCATCGGGCGGAGCGGGGCGAAGAGAGTATTCGGGAGACCTGCCCAAGCACCCAGATTTGGCTTTTGCTATCGGGGGAATGGCAAGAGGCAGGAGACGGAAACCGGGGCCGGGTTCAGCGTTATGAGGCACGCCGATACGCTCCGCGGCAACCAAACCGCCGCGTGGTGGACGCGGCCTCCACGGCGATCGGAATAGAGCTGTTTAAGATCGATGGAGAACCGGTGTTGTCGCCGAGCCAGCTGCGAACGAGTTGGCAGATCGCGCACCTTGCGTTAAACAATCGGCTCGATAGTTTCTATCTGGAAGAACAAGTTGGTTCTTTTGCGGGTCAACCGCGTCCGGCCGAAAGGTCCGCCGATTGGCTGCAGCATGCGTTCGAGATTGTTCAAACCGAGTATCGCGACCCCCTAACGCTGGACGGCATTGCCTCGCGAGTCGGAATAAGCCCAAACCATCTCTCGGCGTCCTTTCACGCTGCTCATGGGTTGCCGATTTCTAAGCTGATTCGACGCTTTCGGCTTGAGGATTCCCTGCGACGCTTGGATTCGACGCCCGACGCCTGGCTTGATGCAGGGTTTTATGACGTGAGTCATTTTTGGCGAGCATGCAAGACGGATTTAGGTTTGACTCCATCGCAGATCCGTCGCTTAAGTTCGTAATTTCTTACAAGACTCCTTGTTGGGGCGAGGGCGATACTGATCGTATGGTGCCATTGCTCTCTGCATTCATTCTCTTTCAAGCCCCTGACATCAAATCCACGATTGACACCTTTGTCAACGCCGTGATTCGCTACGACGTGGCGACTCTGGAGCGGCTTACTGATCCTCAATATGTGGAAGTCTCGCCACTCGGGCAAGTAGATGAACGGGAGAAGTTCCTTTCCTTTTACAGAGTTCCGGCGGACAAGCGAGGCCCCGGGCCAAGCAAAGTTGAACTCTCAGACTGGATCATTCGGCCGATCGGTAAGTCAGGCTCAGTCGCGATCTTCCGCGAGACTTTCGAGATCGGAGGTCGGAAAATCAGTTTCCGAGTCACGACCGTTTTACAGATGAAAGGATCGGACTGGTTGGTCGTTTGGAACCATGCGACGGCCGTTCGCGGATAGGCGGCTCAACATGAATTGACGTCGAGACGACATAACTTTGAGGCAGGAAAAATGAAATAGTGTGCGGAGATTTTCCTGTGGGTAACATCGCCCAACGTAAGTTGGTGACTGCATGAAAAAGTACTTTGCAGAGTTTTTCGGGACTTTCTGGCTGGTTCTCGGGGGCTGCGGAAGCGCCGTCTTGGCCGCTGGTTTTCCCGACGTGGTGGCTGGTTCCCCGTAAAATGACCGTCGTGGAGTGTTAGTTTTTCCGTCTCCACTTCAGGAGACGCGCATGAGCAAAGGAAAACGCTACACAGAAGAACAGATCATCAAGGTGCTGAAGGAAA
>Ga0247832_1002133_pt1 | contig 31649 bp, 35 predicted proteins | sample LaCruzMarch2015__10_FD_192407 | JGI IMG/M metagenome (GOLD analysis project Ga0247832, IMG submission 192407) | Freshwater microbial communities from meromictic Lake La Cruz, Castile-La Mancha, Spain - LaCruzMarch2015_4m | ecosystem: Environmental > Aquatic > Freshwater > Lake | place: Spain... | reverse complement strand
ACCCCACCGTCAGGTAGTCGGCCAGTCGGGCTCCGGCGCCCAAAGTTGCTTTGGTTCTTGCCATGGAATACCTCCACGGCGGATTCTGCCAGAAATCACACTAATTAAACAGTATTGCTGCTAGCCTGGATGTCGCGAATCCGCCAGGTACCGGTGCCGGCCGCTTGTCCCTGTCGGGAGGAGGCCAGGGAGATGATGGCACCGTCCGCACCGTGCCCGGCGCTGAAGACGAACTGCCGCAGGTTGCGCAGGCGGCGCGTGTTCTCGTTGGCGAGGTCGTTGCGTTCCAGTTGCCGGAGCTCGAGTTCGTGGCGTCGTGCCAGGGTGTCGGCGCGGGAAGCCGCCGCCGGATCGGTCCGGCGAAGCGCTTCGATGGCCGTGTCGAGCGTGCGCAGGCGCAACCCGGCTTGCTCATGGTCGCGGGCGAGGGCCAGCACCTGGGCGTCTGTGAAGGTGTCGACACCCACGGTCGCCTTGCGCTCGAATCCGATGCCCCAGCTCACCACCGTGCCCAGTGCCACCGCGATCAGGACGCCAGGCCAACGGGGGAGCCAGCGCCGAAACGCCCAGATCACCGCCATGGCGCCCACGCCGATGGCCAGACTGGGCAGATGTGTGTCGGGCAGTTGCCCGAGCATCGTCCAGACGTCGCCCAGAAAGAAGTCGCTGCGTCCCAGCGGCAGGCCGAACAGCTTGTTCAACTGCGACAGGCCGATGATGATCGCGGCCGCAGAGGTGAACCCCAGGATCACCGGGTGGGACAGGAAGCTCACCACGTTGCCCATGCGGCACAGGCCGAGCACGAGCTGGATCACGCCGACCATGAAGGCCAGCAGGATGGCCAGGGCGACGAAGTTCCCGGACCCCAGCGTGGCCAGCGGCGCCAGGGCCGAGGCGGTCAGGATCGACGACACCGCGGCCGGTCCGTGCGCCAGCTGGTTCGAGGAGCCCCACAGCGCCGCCACGATGACCGGCAGGAAACCCGCGTACAGGCCGTAGTAGGCAGGCATGCCGGCGAGTTGGGCGTAGGCCATGGACTGTGGCACCAGGACCAGCGCGACGCTGATGCCGGCAATGATGTCGGCCCGCATGACATCCCGGTGCATCGGCCACCAGCGGAGAAACGGCAGCAGCCTGTTCAAGGCGCGCCCCCGGCAGCCACAAAGGGCGTCTGGTGCCGATCACCGGAAAGACAGGCGCCGCAGGCCATCGGTCTTGGCGACGGGCTGCATGGACGATGGGGGGAAGGGATCAGCAACAGGGGCACACCCGGTAGGATACAGAACTGGCGGGCGGTCGACGCGTCGGGGCCGGTCCGCGGTTCGGCCGCCCGACCTGCTTCGTTATCCTTCGCGGATGAACTGGAAAGCACTCGTCCTCGTCGCGCTGGTGGGCGTCGGCCTCTACCAGCACCTCCAGCGGCAGCCGGTACCTGCTGGCGAAGGCGTCCTGGCCCCGGCGGTGCCGACCCAGGGCCACACGCAGGCCGCCGGATTCCAGTTCAAGGGCTATGAGTTGCAGCCCCTGCAAGATTTCGTGATCGATGCCCGGGTGCTTGCCAGCGAGCGCTACCACAGCGGGCGGGAGTCCGACCTGTCGCCGCTCGACCTGGCCCTGGGCTGGGGGCCGATGTCCGACAGCGCCGTGCTCGACAAGATCCGCATCAGCCAGTCCGGCCGCTTCTATTACTGGCGTGTGGACGAGTTTCCGATCCCCCGCCAGGACATCGAGCGCTCCAGCGCCAACATGCACATGATTCCGGCAGACGAAGGCATCGCCCGCCAGCTCAAGGCGCTGAAGCCGGGGCAGACGGTGCGCATCGAGGGCTGGCTGGTCGAGGCCCGCGCCGCAGATGGCTGGCGCTGGCGCAGCTCGCTGACCCGGGACGATACCGGTGGTGGGTCCTGCGAGCTGGTCTTTGTGCGGAGTCTGCAGGTGCTGTGACGCGTCTTTGGTGGTTGATCCTCACTGCGGCAGGCGTTTCGCCGCGTTCACCCACTCCAGGCAATTCAGGCTGCCGCAGATCATTCCCCGGCTGTTTACCTTCGCGGATCGTTTTCTATAATGAATCTCATAAGGACTTCAAACCTTTAATATCGTCCTTTTAGGAGTGCTTAAAGTGGATTCACCTCTTCCCCTGCCCGTCGAACGCGCCATCCGTAAGCTTGGCGCAGACATCTCCCTGGCCCGCCGGCGGCGCCATATCTCCCAGGCCTCGCTGGCCGAGCGCATGGGTGCCTCTCTGTCCACGGTGCGGCGCATGGAAAAAGGCGATGTGCGCGTGCCCATCCACTTTCATGCGCGTGCGCTGCACGTTTTCGGCGAGATCCAGGCGCTGGACAAGCTTCTGGACACTGCCCGTGACGACATCGGCCTGACGCTGATGGACGAGCGCCTGCCCCGGCGCGTGCGCAGCAAAGCCGGCGTCTCGGGAGCCCTGTGATGGCGGCCACCGCGCCCACGCGCAAACAGGTTCCGCTGTGCATCGGCAAGGCCGGTCTGCCCCTGGGCTCGCTCGTGCATGTGCGCCAGGGGCAGCGCGAATACAGCGCGTTCGCTTATGGCGAAAGCTGGCTCGCCAGCCCGGCGCGCTTCAACGTGTCGGCCGACCTGCAACTGCTGCCGGGGCACCAGACGCACAAGGCCGCATCGCCGGTGGACTCGTTGTTCCACGGCGCCGTGGCCGACACCGCGCCCGATGCATGGGGCCGGCGCGTCATGGCCCGTGACCACGCCAAACGACGAAAGGCCGATCCGACGCTGTCGGCCCTGACCGAACTGGATTACCTGCTGGCGGTCGACGACTTCAGCCGCGTCGGCGCACTGCGCCTGCGCGACCCGGCGGGTACCTGGCATCGCGAGGTGGCGTCGGGCCGGCGCAGCACGCCGCCCCTGATCGCGTTGGAGCGCGTGTTCCAGGCCAGCCGCGCGGTCGAACTCGGGCAAGAGACCGCCGAAGATCTGCGCTACCTGCAGGGCAAAGGCACGTCGCTGGGCGGCATGCGGCCCAAGTGCACGCTGCTGGACGAAGACGGCCGCCTCGCCATCGGCAAGTTCCCGAGTGTGGGCGACGCACGCAGCGTCACCCGGGGCGAGGTGCTGGCCCTGAAACTGGCCGCGCTGGCAGGCATCGACGCTGCGGGCGCGCGCATCGTGTCGCTGGGCGGCCCGGGCGATGCGGTGCCGGTGGCTGTCATCCGCCGCTTTGATCGCGACGGGTCCGACGGTCGCATCCCCTACCAGTCGGCCGCGTCCCTGCTGCAGGCCTCTCGCGCGCAGGACCGCAGCTACACCGAGATCGCCGACGCCATCCGCACCCATGGGCACGCGCCCACGCAAGACCTGCAACAACTCTGGCGCCGGCTGGTGTTCAACCTGCTGATCACCAATGTGGACGACCACCTGCAGAACCATGGCTTCCTGCATGTGGCGCACGGCCTGTGGCGCCTGGCCCCGGCCTTCGACATCAACCCGTTCCCCGACAAGGACCGCGAATCCAAGACCTGGCTGTCCGAACTGGACGGGCCGATCACCGACATGCAGATGCTGCTGGCCCGCGCCGCAAACTTCGCACTGGACGCGGCGCAGGCCATGGTCATTCTGGCCGAGGTGCACGCCACCGTGTCGAACTGGCGGCCAGTGGCCATCAGCCCGGGGGTGGGGCTTCGACCGGCGGAACTGGACGACTTTGCGCCGGCCTTCGAGCATGCGCAGATGGACGCCGCCACTGCCTTGCTCGGGCGCCCACGCCGTGGCTGAAGCCGCGAAGACCGAAACACCCAGTCGACGGGGCTGGCCCTCGTGGCCCTGCATGCCATGCCGGCCCGACGTTGCCGAACGCAGGGCTGACCCTGAAGCGATGCCATGCATCGCGCCCGTCCAGCAATAAACTGGCGGCTCAGATGACTTCCCATCGAGGATCTGCATGCCCTCCATCGAGTATTTCTACTCCACCCACTCTGCCTATGCCTACCTGGGCTCGGCGCGCCTTATGGAGAACGCCCGCACAGCGGGGCGCAGGATCGTGCACCGGCCGATCAATCTGGGGCCGGTGATCCAGGCCGCCCGGGGCGAGCGCTTCAGCGGATTTTCAGGAGCCTACCGTGCTTACTTCTTTGGCCGCGAGATCGAACGCTGGTCCGAGTTTCGCGCGGCCCCCGCGATCAACTACCGTCCAACGCACCACGACAATGATCTTTCGCTGTCGAGCGGCTTGATCATTGCCGCCGTCAGCATCGGACAGAACGCCGATGCGCTCGCCCACGCCATCCTCGAAGCCCATTGGCGCGATGATGCCGATCATGCCGATCCGGGCACGCTGGCAAGGCTTGCGACCGCTGCCGGGTATGACGCCGGGCGGCTCCTGGAACTGGCGTCCGATCCCGGCATCCAGGCGATTTTCCAAGCCAATACCGAAGAGGCAGTGCAGCGCTCCGTGTTCGGTTCACCGACCTATTTCGTCGATGGCGACATGTTCTACGGACAGGACCGCCTGGAACTTGTCGAGCGCGCCCTTCGAACCCCCTTCGCTGGCAAATGGCCACGGTGATCGCCGTGGACAGGCGCAGCCGCTGCGGCGGTTCGTCGCACCTCCTTCGCCCGTCCGGTGGTGGTCCATCTCCGCACGACCACAACGCAGCAAACTCAGTGCAACATTGAAATACCCGGGGAGCAACACACAACATGATCGCCTACGTCACAGTCGGTTCCGATGACATCGCTCGCGCCAAGCGGTTCTATGCTGCGTTCCTGCCAGCCCTTGGTTACGAACTGCAGGAGGGCCCTGAGGGTCTGAGCTACACGTTGCCTGTCCAACCGGGTCAATCTGCCACGCTGCCTGATTTCTATGTCAAGCCAACTTTCGATGGACGGCCAGCTTCGGCTGGGAATGGCACCATGATTGCATTCCAGGCCGGCAGCCAAAAGCAGGTTCGTGACCTTCACTGCGCCGCACTCGCCGCTGGCGGCCTGGACGAGGGGCAGCCTGGCTTTCGTGCCTCGTATGGGCCTCACTTTTATGTGGGCTACCTTCGCGACCCTCAAGGCAACAAGATCGCGTTGTTTTCCAGCGATCCGAACGAACCCGGACGAGACGGATAACGCCGGATTCCTGGATACCCCTGCCATCCAGCATTCAGGTCGCCGGGCGCGCTGCGCGCTCCAGCCAGGCCTTCACGCCCGGGTGTTCACCGACCCGCTGGCACAGGCGCTTGAGCTCCCACCTGAACGTCAGCGGCTGCGCGCCCTGGCGACGAGCTCTGCAGCGTCTTCAGGCTCCAGCAGTCCCCGGGCTACCGCGTTGCGGGCGGCAGCCTCGGTCTTCTGGACCAGAACATCCGGCGTGGGGTAGAGCGCCTGCAACTCCCCGGCCGTCAGAGGCGTCTCGCTGCCGAGCAGGAAGCAGAAGTTGGCACCCTGGCCGGCGAACTTGTTGCTGCCCTCGTAGCGGGCGACGGGCACCTCGATGGCCGGCAGGCGCACACCGCCCAGCGCATTGCCCAGGGCATCGCGTGTGATCGCGTTGTCCTGAAAGCCCAGCCGCTCGACGCTCGCGGGTGGCTGCTTGTCGCGCACCCAGCGTTCGAGCGCGGCATGCGCCGCATTGAAGCTGTAGCGCGCGGGAAAGGTCGTGATCTTGTTGACACAGGTGATGCTCAGGGCGGGGAATGGTGTGTCCTTGAAGTCGCGGTCGGCCGTGGTCCGGCTGCGGCTGTCCTGGCTCGAATGGCCGGCGCCGGCGACCTCCCAGAGGCGGAACCGGGCGTCATCAGCCCGGCGCATGACCGCGGTGCCGGGCACATCGGTCTCGGTATTGACATTGATCACCGGCACGCCGGCATCGCGCAGCACTTGCTGCGGTGCTTCGCGCGGCACGGCGGGCGCGCACTGATGGATCGGTGTCCAGTTGCCGGTGCGCGCACCCAGCAGATAACCGTCGTAGACGGGCTTGCCGGAGGATGTGCGCAGTGTCGGCAGCACCGTGTTGATGTAGGTGGCGAGGTAATTCGCTGTCTGTGAATAGCCGCTTGCAAAGATGCGCTGGACCCTGTAGCCGGCCAGCGGACCGGACCGGGCCCGCAGCGCCGCGCTGGTCTGGCTGATGATGTCCCAGGCGAGACCGTCCTCGGTATCTGCGAAGGACGTGACGCCGTTGCCCGGCGGTGTGCAAAGCCCCGGCCGGGGATTGGGAAAGCTCAGCGCGGCGTAGCGTCTGGGGCTGTTTTTCGGATCGTAATTGGCGGCGATCGTGCGTGCCGACACGGGCTTGACCATCAGCCCCGCGTAGATGTCGCCGCGGCGCAGGAAGTGCTCGATGGACAGGGCGCCGAACACGTCCTGGTCGTAGCGCGCCGTGGGGTTCAGCAGTTCGACCCACACCGTGCCACTGAAGCGCGCCGGATTCGAGGGCATGCGCACGATGAACCGGGTGGTGTAGGGCACGTCGGTGTCGCGCGGCACGGCGAGCCCGTCGGCGCCGGGCGCGTAGACGCTGGCACGGCCCGACTGCAGGAACTCGCGTTCGATCTGGCCTGCCGCCGCGATCTGGTCGGCCCGAAATCCGAAGGGTCTGGACGTGGGCGTGACCGCGACTTCGGTCAGCGTGGGGGTTGCCACCACGGCCCGGTCGGATGTGCTGGTGGGTGGGCCGCTGCATGCGGCAAGTGCAAGTGCGCCAAGCAGCAGCGCGGCGCGGTGGAGGCGGATCATGCGGTTGTGCAATGGGAGTTTCATGCCGGTTTTCCTTTGCAAAGTACCAGGGTGGAAGATTATTGTGGACCTTTCGACGTGCGCTCCAGCCTGGCCTTCACGCCCGGGTGTTCACCGACCCGCTGGCACAGGCGCTTGAGCTTCGGGCAGTGGTCGAGCACACTCGTTCGCACGTGGTCGATCGTTCCGGATATCAGCCAGCGCACCACCATGTACAGCTTGATGTCGACCACCTGGATCTGGTCGCCGCCCACGAAGGCGTGCGCGTGTCGCTGGTCGCGCAGTCCGAGCCGCTCACGAAAGGTCATCGCTTCAAATCGAGCTCACGGCCCTGCGCAGTCGTCCGTCAGAGGCCTAGGGTCTGCAGCAATGCGACGGCTTCGCGCTCCAGTTCTGGCACCTGCGTCAGACCGTAGTCCTGAACTGCGCCGCGGTTGATGCTTGCGTCTGCCTGCAAGCGAAGTGCAAAGATGCCTGGCAACTGTTTTTCTGCGTCGACCCAACCGCTCCCGCGTGCCAGACTGCCGGCCGCCAACGCAAACTTTCCATCGATCGGATGTGCGAACAGCGGAGCTGTCGTGGTGATGCCATGGTGTTCACCCCATCCCAGGTGCTGAAAAAATTTCATGAAGTCGGGCCGGTTGCAGATGTCATGGTCGAATACGATGGAACTGGAATGCTGCATGTCGAAATGTCGCACCAGTTCGATCGGCTCACACAACCATGTGTCGTCCGGTGACGACAGGCACCAGGCGAATGCGTTGTTGAAGAACGCCAGCCTGGCAGTGAGGTCGGGCCCGGGTTCGCCAGCAGGGACTGTTGGTATTCGGGAGTTTGCACCGCCGATCACCGGACAGCGCAAGTGCCAGCTATTGTTGAACACAAACCAGGGATCGGTCGGAACGCGCGTGGAATCGGGGTCCTGACCAAGTATGGCGTAACTCAGCTTCAGCACCCGACCCATGGTGTGTTTGTCCTTGGCGTGGTCGTCGAGCGACCCTTGGCGTGATTCGAACCAGCCCACATTGCCGTAGAAATACCATTGCCCACCAGTGACGTTGTCCAATGAGAACCAGGCGTGGCAATCCAGCAGCCTGTTGTGCCGGACATGCCAGTTGAACGCATACACCTCGGGCTCTATCGGGTTGTCCCGGATACGGGTGAAGGAATTGTTGAAGATGTGGACATTGGTGTTGACTTTGCGCAGCCCTGTCAAGGGAGGCGGGCTGTCGCCGGACTTCATCCGGATGCCGTTGTAGGCATCTGAGATGCGGTTGTTTCGAATGATCACATTGCCACGAATGTTCTTTGCTCCAAAGAAGGCACCGTTGAAGTACTGAAACTTTCCAGGAGTCCCCTCACCACCGTGGGCTTCGCGCCAATCGATCTTGGACCACAGGTCATGGTACGGGGAGTCGTCTTGCTGCCATTGGTTGTCTTCGATGAGCACGTTCTGGGACAGTGCAATCTGGTCCTTGGAGTCTTTGACCATGATCGCGTAGCTGGAGTGGAGCAGTTGGCAGCCGCGCACGGTCAGCCACTGGGTCCGCTTTGCATGAAGGATCCCTGGCCACCAGTGCTTGATCTTGAGGTCTTCGATGATGATGTGCTGGCAATTGTCGATACACAGGAAGGCAGGATCTTCGTACGACGGAATCCAGGGGTCTCGAGTGGGATCAGGCTTCTTGTTGCCGGTGATCCATTGGTCATCGGCAGGCAGGATGCGTATCGGTTCGGCCAACGTCCCTGACTTGTTCTCGAGGGTTACCCGCTCGTCGTACCTGCCCCCATGCACCAGTATGTGGTCTCCCGGCAAGACTTTTTTGCAGGCGTCCTTGAGCTGGGTGGAGTTTCTGACCGTATAGGTGTTGCCCATGGTTTCTCCAGATTTCGTGACTTCGCAATCCGCCACGCAATCGTAGGTCGCTCGGTCGCATATAACAAGTGGTCCGATGGCGTCGCCGACGCACGGCATCGTGGCAGGTCAGTTCAAGATCCTTGTCGCTGCACCGCCCCCGGTCAGCCCGGTCGGCCACTCCTGGTTGGCATCGGATTCGTCGTCGCGCAGCGAGAACAATTGCCAGTGGTAGGCTAGCCCTTTGAGCGTATGTGTGGCGCCCGAAGAGAAGTGCAATTCCGATCCAAGGACAAGTTCCCTGACTGTGCTGGACACCAGGATCTGCCCTGCTTCGGCCATGCGGACGACACGCGCCGCGATATGCACGGCAATACCCATCAGGTCGCCTTTTGCAGTTTCCAGTTCGCACTCACCGGCGTGCAGGCCGGCACGTATTTCGAGTCCGATGGTCCGCAGCCCAGCCCGAATCGCGCGCGCGCAGTTCACCGCGCTGGTCGATGTGTTGAAGGTGGCCAGGAATCCGTCTCCGGGGACGTCAATTTCCTGTCCGTCGAACTGGAGCAATTGCCGGCGCACGATTCTTCGATGCCGCTCCAGCAACATGGACCATTTCAAGTCTCCCATCATTTCGACGTGGCGGGTGGACTCGACAATGTCTGTGAACAGCAGGGTGACCAGTACCCGGCTCGTGTGATGGCGTCGCTGGCTTGGCGGGCGGGACTTCGGCCGATCCACCAGGCTGTTGGGGAAGACATGCTCCCCCTGCAGTTTCCCGGATGCTTGGTCGCCGCGACCCATCATCGGTGCATTCGCACGGGTTCGTGCGCTCACTGACCGAGTTTCGCGCTTTCGTCGGGAGGCCGGTGAGGGTGCTGCGGATTTGGCGCCCGATGTGCCGAGTTCCTGGAGGTCCGGCGATGCAGACGAAATGGCGGGGAGTTGCTTGTTCATGTGTGGGCCTCTTCGAGTAGGCGCGGCGGATCGGATGGTCGCGGCATCGTATGGCGATTGCATGGCGGGTCAGTGCCACGACGGAATGGGCGGCACCTCTGCGGCGCGCAGCAGTATGGCGTCGGTGCTACGGACACCGATTTTTTTGCGAAGGGTTTTGATCTGTGCGCGAATGGTGCTGACTGGAACGCCATGCATTGCGGCGATCTCCCGTGGAGACGCGTTTCCCAGCAGTGCCCGGAGCGTTCTGCGTTCGGCGAAGCTGAGTGCGTGGTGCGATGCCAGTAGCTCGACGCCCATGTTCGAGCAGACGCTGGAGCGCCCGAGCATGACCATTGCCGTCGGCAGGCGCGCCCCGTCGAAAAGAATGGGGACGATCGCCACCATCGAACGGTGCGCTGGCGGGCCAACCCAGACCAGACGGCTGAGAAAATGGGTCGCTGCACCTCGGATTGCCGCGAACCATTCGCGCCGTGGACTAGCCACACCGCACACGCGATGGCCCTCCAGGGCAACGGCATTGCCGTTGGCCAGTGCGCGGTGTCCCGCGCGATTGCCGTGCAGCAACTGGCCCTTGAAGTCGCAGGCAAGCAGTGCACATTCGATCTGGTCGGCCATGGCAAGCGCGACGCGGTCGGTCGATATGCGAGCCTGGGATGGGGACGGCGGAAGTTCCGACGCAGGAATGGAAGGTGTTGCCATGGAATAAGCTCCTGGGGCGTATTGCCCGCCGTCATCATTCACAGCCCGTGCCAGGATCGGCGCTCGCACGGTGTCTGGACTGTGAATCAAGCGACTGTGAATGTCCTTTGGCAGTGCTAAACGGGTGCTAAATCTTGCTAAATCCGGCCAGATTCCAACTGGTCGCTGCTCTCTTCGGTCTGCGTGTACCATTTCAAAAGCTCTGGCGCCGCCTGGGCGTGGAACTGCCTGGATCGTTCAATGCCATGAATGCCAATTCCAAGGGTGCCGATGGTCCGGCGGAGCCGCTCCAGTCGCCAAATTGGGAGTTGCGACCTGCCGATCGGAAGCTGCTGGTCAATGGTCGTCCGGCAGCGATTGGAAGCCGCGCGTTCAGTGTGCTGGTGGCGTTGGATGGTCGACGCGGCGAGGTCGTTTCGAAGGCTGCCTTGATCGACATGGCCTGGAACGGCCGGGTCGTCGAGGAAAACAACCTGTCAGTCCAGATTGCAGCACTGCGCAAGATCATTGGTTCAAATGCCATCCAGACGGTTCCTGGGCTCGGGTATTGCCTTGCCGCGGCGCTCCCAAGCAGGTCTGGCCCCGTGGCCCCGACGTCTGAGGATCCGGTCGAGTTTCTGGGTCGGGACGCCGACATCGAGTGGCTCGGCGACAAGTTGCGTCGAACCAGGCTGGTGACGGTGGTGGGGACGGGCGGGGTCGGCAAGACCTCGCTCGCCCGGGTGGTTCTAGCACGGCGCGAAGCATGGTCGACGGAAGAGTCCTTCTGGGTGGACCTCGCGCCCGTGCAGGGTGAACGGCAGTTCTTTCATGCGCTGGCCAAAGTGCTGGGAATAGAGCTGGGTGGGGGAGGGGACACGTCCGGCGTATTGCTGGCTGGGCTGCGCCATGCCAGAGGCGTCATCGTGCTGGACAACTGCGAGCACCTGGTGGATGCTGCTGCGGGGCTGGTGCGTCAGGCCATCGAGTCCGACTCTGGCGCACGCTGGCTGGTGACGTCCCAAGTGCCTCTGGGCATTCGGACCGAAGCCGTGTATCGTCTCGGACCGCTGGATGTTCCTGGGGCGAATGTCACCTTGGAAGAGGCCATGGAGTACAGCGCAGTCGCGCTGCTTTGCCAGCGGGCCGCCGCTGCAGACCGCCACTTTCAATTGGACCAGACGCTCCTGCCACTCGCCGTGGCACTGTGCCGGCACCTGGATGGCCTGCCGCTGGCGATCGAGATGGCCGCCACACGCGTGGCCAGTTTCGGGTTGCAGGGGGTGTTCGACCGGCTTGGCAACCACCTGAAGCTCCTGACGGGTGCCAACGGTGTGCCGCCGAGGCACCTCAGTCTGCAAAGTACGCTGGACTGGAGCCACGATCTGCTCTCCGAACTGGAGAAGAAGATCTTTCGGCGCCTGGGAACCTTTGTGGACGGTTTCAGCATAGGCATGGCATTGGGCGCAATCGTCGATGCGGCTGACTCGCCCGATGACAACGCAGGTGTGGCTGAGGGCCAGGCCCTGGATGCCCTGGATGGCCTGGTCCACAAGTCTCTGATCCACCGTAGCAAGGAGCGTGGCGACCGGCTGTTTCTGTATGAAAGTGCGCGCGACTACGCTCGGATGCGCCTGGCCGGTTGTGGCGAAACCGAACTGGCGCGTCGCCGACATGCAAGGGCAGTGGTCCAATGGTTTGAGGACGCCCAGGCGGACCTGCGCACAATGAATGACAGACGCTGGAGCCATCGTTATGTTGTCGAACGCCTCAATGTCGTAGCGGGGCTTGACTGGGCGTGCGAAGTCAGGGATCCGATCGTGTTCGCCAAGCTGACGACGGCCCTGGCATCGATGGACGCTTTCATGGTCACCCAGGCGCAGGTGCTGACATTCCAGTTGCCGCTCGACCTCCTCGATCAGCTACCTGCACCAACGCGCGCCGTGACGCAGATGGCTTTGAGCTGGGCGCACTATTCAGATGGAAACAGGGAAACGGGTACCCAGCTCGCGCAGCGCGCGCTCGAAGCCTTTTCGGCGCTCGGAAACCTCGAGGGCCGTTACCAGGCCTTGGCCATTCTGATACGCCTGTGCGAATCCCGACCGGGCTTGTCCGTTCGTGCCCGGGAATTGTGGGATGCCTTCTGTCAGATCGAAGACCAGCACCTGCCTCTGCGCACCCGCTTGTTTTGTGCGATTCAGGCGGGTTTGCAACATGGCGCCGGACGCAATGTCCAGAGCCTGAGCGAACTCGAGCGGATCGCCACCGGGGCCGGCTTCGCTGCACTGGCCGCCATATGCCGGGCGCATATCACGGACGAACTGCTGATCCGGGGCGCGTTTCAGGAGGTGCTTGTCGTTTCTCAGCGATTTCTGCTGGACGAGTTGCCGCCCCGGCCCAGGGCAGCGGTATTGCGCAACCGTGTCCTGGCGCTGGTTCGGCTTGGCCGGGCGCACGAGGCGAAGGAACCGGCAAGATCGTCCTTGCGCATCGCTCCAAATGGGCTTCAGACAGTGATCGACGCATTTGCATTGGCGGCTTCCATGGCGGGCCGGCACGTGGATGCGGCTGTTCTTTATGGCTTTGGTGCAAGGGTGCGGCGCGATCGAGATAGATTGGCCGATCCTGCAGAAGCCCGTGCCATATCCGATACCTGGGCGACGATGACCGAGGCCATGGATGCGGAGCGTGTCGAGGCCCTGATGCGCATGGGGGCTGCAATGTCATCGTCAGAGGTTCTGGCGATGGCGATGTCCGACTAGGCCGACGTGCGGGCAACCGGGCTGGCAGCGACCTCGCGACCTGGCTGAACGGCGTTGTTGCCGGGTTTGAGCCAGGGCTGTTGCGTCAAGAGGCGCGACAGATCGAGTGTCTTGACACGGTGGCGGACCAGCCACGCCAGCACGGCGTCAGCCTTGGATTCTGCGATGGCGCCGTTCTCCACCATGGCAGCGCGCATCCGTTCCAGCGTGCGGTCGCCAAACCACAGCTCGCGAAGTGCCGCAAGGGTTCTGGTGGTCGCGTGTTCATCGATCGCGAGCAGATTTCGGTTGCGCGCGAATGCGAAGCGCAGGTTGACCAGTGGTTCTGAAACAGGGAAGTAGGGAGGTTCCGGGTAATGCAGCAGGCACATTTCGTCATCCGCGAGGTCTCCATGGCGCTGGAACATGGCGTAGACATGCCCGAAGCCATGCATGCCTTCGTGACGCAACTCGAAAGCGCGGATCGCCCCAATGCTGGATACCCCCCATACCTGCCATCCGGCATCGAGTGCGGCGCACAATTCGGCATGCGACACAGCGGGTGCCGACTGGAACACGCCGTCGCACACGACCATGATGCCAGGCTCGCCGCTGCGGACGATCAGGCGATCAATATCGCCACGGCGCACCGGCGGCAGCACGCGTAGCCACGGGCGGCACAACTGGCGTGGCGCAAGGCCGTGCGCAGTCGGACCTACGAACAGGCTAACCGTGTGCATGGCCCATGACCTGCTGAAACAAGCGCGGACCCATTCGGTTTCCGTGCGCGTGAGCGTGTTCCAGACCAGGAACCAGCACGCGAACGACATGGAGGCCTCCCAGTTCCCGTACGAATTGGTGCCGCAACACGGTGCGGAAGCCGAGCCGATGCAATGCCTGCAGCAGGCCCTTTAGCAGGCTGGTCACGGAGGTGTGGCGCGGCAGACAGTCCGGCACCTGCGCGTAGGTAGCGACGCGAGCAGTGTCGAACCAGTGCGCCACCGCTGCGGCATCCGCATCTAGGCGCCCGGATCGGTTCGAGGTCTTGAACTTCTGGTAGTAGCCGACGATGTCGTCCCGCCCGCCATGGATCGTGCTGAGGCGAGATTGCGCCGCCTCACAGACGGCACGCACCAGCGCGATGTCACGGCTCAGGTGCAGGCCATGGCCCGCAGCCAGGTTCACATGGTTGTCATACTTTTCATGGAGGCAGGCCTTGAAGCAGGGCAGCCCGAAACAGTTGGGAACCTGGCGCACCGCTAGATCGACCCCCAGTTTTCGCCATTCACGGGCATAGGCGCGAACCATTGCCGGGCATTCGTCAGGGTCAACCCATCGCGAAACGTCCCGTGCGAGGCTCATCGAGATCGCGTCGCGCTCCATCACTTCGAGCAATCCATGAAGGGTGGCTTCGTCCAGCGTGTTTCCGGAGGCGAGTCCATTGGTGGAGGTGCCGAAAATCGGTCGTGTTCCCTTGCGCACCTGCCAGGGAACGAAGACCAGCTCTGCGGGCACCGGCATCGTGCCACCCTCCACCAGTTCTTCGCAGTGGATGGCGTCCAGTCGGGTGCGCATCGACGTACGGATGCCGATGGTTGGAGCCAGATCGGGCCATCCAAATTTTCCATCCCATAGCCCGACGAGTCGTCCGATCGTCAGGGCTTCCGTGTGCCATTGGCTATGTCGTGGTTCTGCGGCAGCGAACTCGATGGCTTCCATCAGAGCGCCCACTTGTGCGTCGTGGGCGTTTAGTCCCTTGCCGGCGTTCACCCGCAAGGTCTGGCTGCGTGGCCGCACACTCACCCAGACAGGCAGGCCCAGGCGGTCCATACGTGTAATGTCGGTCAGACGAGAGATGCCGAGGCCGCGCATCAAGGGGCTCGCCATTCGGATCGTGGCCTGAGGTAATCGTATGCGAAGGCTGGAACTCTGGCTGCCCGGTTCCAGTTGGGTGGCTGGTGCCTGCGCCATCAACCCGACCTTGTGCGGCTGCCTGACTCCATCTGCCGTGGGGCGCACCCGCTCTGGGAAGGTCAGGGCTTGGGACCCGGTTTCTTCTTGTTCTTCTTCTTCGTTTTGGGTGGCGGCAAGCCAAGCGTCTCACAGATCACGATCGGACTGAGCTGCATTTGCTGGATAAAGGCATCCAGGATAGCCAACTGCGCGGCATCCATCGCCTGAAGGTTCACATAGAGAAGGGTATTGAAGCCAAGCGTCTTCACCTCTGCGAGTTCGAGTTCAGCATTGCCTACTGTCAGGGTCACAGTATTCTCGGGCGCCGGGGGCGCGCCGGTCTCGGCTGTCGCCTTGCTCGTCTTGGCACGACCTGGCGCTTTCGCAGATGACTTTTTGGTGACCACGGGCAATCCTTGGTGCGAGCTTGTAACACACTATAGCCGAAAGTTTTGTTGGGTGGCGGGAAAATGCGGCCCCCGATCTACTGCCGGATCGTGGACGCCACCACACACCGCGTGACCCGGGGCCGAGATTCTTCGAGGTGAAACGTGTTGCGCCGATCCCGCAACGGGCCCAGCACTTGCCGCCCAGCCTTCAGCTCGCCGGGCGCGACGCACGCTCCAGCCAGGCCTTCACGCCCGGGTGTTCACCGACCCGCTGGCACAGGCGCTTGAGCTTCGGGCAATGGTCGAGCACGCTCGTCGGCACATGGTCGATCGTTCCGGATATCAGCCAGCGCACCACCATGTACAGCTTGATGTCGACCACCTGGATCCGGTCGCCGCCCACGAAGGCGTGGTCCCCGAGCTGGCGCTCGACCTTGCTGCCCCAGTCCGGCAGGTAGTTGCGGGCCAGGTCCTCGCGCGCGCTGCGCTTGTGTGCTTCGTCCGTGATGCGCAGCAGCGGGCTGATGTGGTGGCGCAGTTCCTCGGCATAACTCATCAGGGCCTCATGGTAGGCGGCCTGCAGGTCGTCCTTCGGGTGCAGTCCGTGCTGGCGCCCGATGTAGACCAGGATCGCGTTGGACTCGCCCAGCGGCGGCTGGCCGTCGAGTTCGAGGATCGGCATGGAGCCGAACGGGCTCTGGGGCTTGCGCGCCGGCCAGTCGGCGCCTGCCACGCGCACGTCGTCGAAGTCGATGCCGGCGAGGTGCAGGGCGATGCGGCATTCCTCGCCGCGGCTGCCGGCAAAGTCGAAATAGACGAGGCGGGGTTTGGTCATGGCGGGGCTTTCTTCGAGTGTGGGCGTGGTGGGATGGCTCCGGCGCATTATCGGCAAGTGCGCGCCGGTCTGGCCGGCGGCCAGCCCGTCGCCCGTCATCTGCGCCCGGCAGTCAGCGCCGCGCGATGACCAGCGCGATGCCACCCAGGATGGCGACCGAGGCCAGCACCACGCGCAGTTCCAGCGCTTCACCCAGGAACAGCACGGCGCCAAGCGCCGCGATCGCAGGCACGCTCAGTTGCACGCTGGCCGCACTGGCAGCGCGCAGCCCGGGCAGGGCGCTGTACCAGATGGCGTACCCCATGCCGGAGGCGATTGCGCCGGAGAGCAGCGCGTACACCGCGCCGCTGGCGTTCGTGTGCAGGCCCGACCATGTGGCGGCGCCCAGCACCAATGCCATTGGCACGGAGCGCACGAAGTTGCCGGCTGTCGCCACGGTGGCATCCCCGGCGCCCTTCGCGCGCAGCGAGTAGATGCCCCAGGCGGCGCCGGCGAGCAGCATCAGCAATGCGCCACCCCAGGGCGGCGCAGACAGACCGGGCATGAGCAGCACGGCCAGGCCGCCACAGGCGCACGCCAGGCCGACCGTCTGCCAGGCGCGCAGCCGCTCCCCGCGCCAGAATCCGTAGCCCAGCATGGTGGCCTGCACCGCGCCAAACAGCAGCAGCGCGCCGGTGGCTGCCGACAGGCTGACATAGGCGTAGGAGAAGCAGGCTGCGTAAACGAACAGCGCAGCGGCCGAAAGCCAGCTGCCGCCCAGCGGCTTGCCACCCTGGCGCCAGCGCACGAGCAATCCCAGCACCAGCGCTCCGGACAGAAGGCGCAGCAGGGTGAAGCCTGCCGGGTCGATCGCACTGTCGCGAAGCGCCGCGCGGCACAACAGCGAGTTGGCAGCGAATGCGAGCATCGCCAGCACGGTCAGCGTGGCCGTGCGGGCGACAGTGGGCTGCGAAACATGGGGCATTTTTGAATATTCGCGCTCGGGCGTTCCAGACATGACCAGGGCGATGCTAACTCCGCGTGCTTCGACGCCGGCCTGCTCCCGTTTGGAGTTTGCAATGGCACACGGGGCCTGGGCCCATCACCGGACTCCTAAACTCCGCGCATGGTTCCCACTTCGACCCTCCCCGTTCGCGCCGCGGGCCGCCCCTGGCTGCGCCGGCTTCTCATCCTGCTGGCCATGCTGGCGGTTGGCGGCTATGTCTGGCAGCAACTGCCGGGCGCTGCTTACCCGACCGACCTGACACGCGTCGGCGCAGGCACACCCACGCTGGTGCTGGCCCACGACAACAGCTACATTGGCGGCGCTGCGGTGATGGAGTTGATGAACGACCTGCGTGGCGACTACACGGGCCGCGTGGACTTTCTGGTGGCGCACCTGCAGATGGCCGATGGCGCTGCCTTTGCCCGGAGATTCGGCGCGCAGGATGGGACGGTGATGCTGTTTGGCGCCGACGGCCGCAGCCTCGGCATCCTGCACATGCCGCGCAGCGTCGGCGAGCTCAAGGGCGCGCTCGATCAGGCCTTGGCCAGATGACGTTGCCGGGGCATTGCCTACCAGTCCGTCACCGAACCATCCTGCCTGAAGGCAGGCATCAGTACCTCATCGCGAAAGGGATGCTTGCGGGCTTCCTGCTCATTCACATCGATGCCCAAACCCGGTCTGGTGGGCGCACTGACGAAGCCACGCGTGACGTCATAGCCGCCGCTGACGACATCTAGCCGCCAGGGGACATCGTTCCAGACGATCTCCTGGATCAGGTAGTTCGGAGTGGCAAAGCCGACATGCAGGCTGGCTGCTGTGGAAATCGGCCCTTGCGGGTTGTGGCACGCCACGGTGATCGAATAGGTTTCCGCCATCGATGCAATGCGCCGCGCCTCGGAGATGCCGCCACAATGCGATACGTCGGGCTGGATGATCGCGCACGCACGCTTCTCGAGCAGCTCACGAAATTCCCAGCGCCCCACCAGGCGCTCGCCTGTTGCGATCGGGAAGCGCAGCGCCCGCGCGACCTCCACCAGCCCGTCGACATGTTCCGGCCAGCAGGGCTCTTCGTACCAGAACAGGTTGTAGTCTTCAAGCATGCGCCCGAACTGAATCGCAGCGGCCGGTGTGCAGCGGGCATGCAGATCGAGCATGATGTCGAAATCATCCCCCACCGCCTCGCGCATCGCCTTGACGCAATCAGCAGCTCGGCGCAACGTGGCCGCACTTTCGATCGGCTCGGAGATGGGAATCGGCATGCCCTTGGCCGCGGTGAATCCACGCGCTTTGCTCTCGCCGATCAACCGCGCGAAATCGTCTGGCGCGCCGGTCTTGTACATGCCTTCAAGATTGCCTCCGCCGAGGTGGTCGTAGAGCCGCAGCGTATCGCGTACCGGCCCGCCGAGCAGGTCACAAACAGGCTTTCCCAGCGCCTTGCCCTTGATATCCCACAGTGCCTGGTCGATGCCGCTGATCGCAGACATCGTGACAATGCCGCCGCGCCAGAAATACTGGCGGTTCATGATCTGCCAGATGTGTTCGATCCGCCCGGGGTCCTGGCCCAGGATGAGCGGCTTCAAGTCTTCAATGGACCCCACCACACCCTTGGTCTTCCACTCCAGTGTCGCCTCGCCCCAGCCGTAGAGGCCAGGCTGATCGGTCTCCACCTTGACGAAGATCCAGTTGCGCATGCGGGCATTCACAACGATGGATTCAATGTTGGTGATCTTCATGATGGTCCTTCTGAATGTAAATTCTGGCTATACGCGCCGGGTTGCAGCACAAGGCAGAAAAGCGGTGGTCGCGGCACCACGCGCAGACCCCGGCCACCCGAAGCGGCGCGGTACCCAGTGCGTTGGTTGCTGCCCAGGAAGGTCCTCAGCGTACGTGCCACTCCTGGGTCAAGGGCTTGGCCCCCACCAACTCGCCATAACTGGCGCCGGTCGTACCGGCGGGGTTGGCGCCGAAGTAGCGCTCATCGATGGGCAGCGAAACCGGTTGCCAGCGCACGTCGCAAGACAGGCGGACCCGGTTGATGGGCGAATGGTTCTCCAGGGAGCCATGCAGGGTGTACATGCCGAACACGGCGATATCGCCGGCGGCGAAGTTGGCGGTCAGCAGGCGGGCGCCGCGCTCCCGCGCCAGGGTCACCGCATCCTGCGCCAGCGTCGCCTTGCGCGAGGTGTCGCGCGCAACGTCAAACCCGATCATCGGCTCGATCAGGTCGCGGTAGCGGTTGGAGCCCTCCACCACCACGAGTGGCCCGTCGCTCACCGGCACGTCACCGATCGGCAACCAGACGGTGAACACCTGGTCGTGCGCGCGGGTGAAGAACGGGTAGTCGAAGTGCAGACCGGTGGCGCGGCCGCGGGCTCCCGAGCGCAGGAAGATGTAGTCCTGCGGGCGGGCCGGGGCGCCGATGACAATGGACATCAGCTGCCGCATTGCGCTGCCATGGCTCAGGGCGCGCAGATGCGGGCCTTCGCTGACCGATTTCCAGAACGCGCCGCGGTCGGCCACCACGGCGTCGCGCCGGCTGCTGCCGGACGCGATTCCTGCTGCCGCGGGGGGCAGGATCTCGCCGACCTCGATCAGCCGCTCGAACACCTCTGCCCGTGCTTGCGCCACCAGGCTGGTGTCGAGCACGCCCTTCAGGTAGATGAAGCCGTCGGTGGCCAGTCGCTCCCGCAAGGCCGCCGGGTTGTCCAGCAGCGCGTTGCTGTGCGGCAGTTCGGCGACCATGCCGTCTGGTACTTCCTGCCCCTCGATCATGCAGCCTCGCATCTCATCCTCCTTGCTACATCGCGGCGGTGAAACCACCGTCCACCGTCAGAATCAGACCATTCACGTAAGACGCCTCGTCCGAGGCCAGGAACACCGCTGCCGGCCCGATCTCCTGCAGTGCACCCCACCGGCCTGCCGGCGTGCGGTGCTTGACCCAGTCGGTGAAGGTCTGGTTCTGCAGCAGGGGGGTGTTCATCTCGGTGGCGAAGAAGCCTGGCGCAATACAGTTGACGGTCACATTGGCGCTGGCCAATTCCACCGCCAGCTGTTTCGTCAGCGAATGCACAGCCCCCTTGCTCGCCACATAGGCCGACACGGTCGCGCGGGCGTTGATCGCGCTGATCGATCCGGTCAGGATGATGCGCCCGCATCGCTTCGGCTGCATGTGACGCGCCGCCGCCTTGCACAGCACCCAGACCGAGGTCAGGTTGGTATCCATGACGCGACGAAAATCGGACAGGCTGAATTCGGTGATCGGCGCGCGGTGGTTGATGCCGGCATTGGCGACCAGGATGTCGATCCGCCCATGGCGCGCGACGATGTCGTCCACGCAGCGCTCTGCCGCTTCGGAGTCGGTGACGTCAAAGGCCGCAGCTTCACCGGACAGGCCCTGATCACGCAACGCGGCCACCCGTTGGTCGAGCGCCGCGGCATCGCGTGCGTTCAGCACCACATGCGCCCCGCAGCGGGCCAGCGATTCGGCCATCGCCCAGCCCAGACCGCGCGAGGCACCGGTCACCAGGGCGACCTTGTGGCTCAGGTCGAACATGGGCACCGCCGGCTCATGGCGCAGGGCCGTCGATATGCCCCACCAGGTCGCTGAAGGCCTGCTGCAGCAGGCCGTTGTCGGTGCCGCCGGCGATCATGGTGTAGCCCATGGCACGGGCGCGTGCGACCCAGGCCTTGTCGGTGGCCATGAAGCCGGCAGCCTTGCCGTGGCGCCGGCAGACCTCGACCACGCGGTGCATGGCGGCCTCGAAGCGCGGGTCGTTGAACTGTCCCGGAATGCCCATGAAGTTGGACAGGTCGAAGTGACCCAGCCACAACACGTCCACACCGTCGACACCGGCGATTTCCTCGACGTTCGCCAGGCCATGCTCGGTCTCGATCTGCGCGATGACCATGGTGCGCTCATGCGATTCCCGGATCTTCTGCTCCACGTCCCCGCCCAGGTAATCACACTGGGCAAAGCCGAAGGCCGCGCCGCGCCTGCCGACCTGGGGGTAGCGGCATGCCTGCACGATGGCGCGCGCATGCTCGCCCGACTCGACCATCGGGATCATCACGCCGCGGGCGCCGAGATCGAGCGCACGTGCCAGCCAGGTGTATTCACCGCGCGGCACACGTACCATGGGTTCGATCGGCAGGCCGCGGCAACTGGCAAACAGCCATTTCAGGGTCTCGTAGCCGAGACCGCTGTGCTCCATGTCGTACAACACGAAGCGGCAACCCGCATTGGCCAGTATGGCGCTCATGCCGGGCGAGAAGAACTCGAACACCATGGCCCCGGCCACCGTCCTGCCGGCCAGGACGTCGCGCTTGATGGCGTTGGGCTTCATGGGGACAGCACCGGTTGGGCCGCGCCAGCGTGTGCCGTGCCCTGCGCCTCTTCGCGCTCCAGCCGCGCCCAGAGGTCGCGCACCAGCCGCATCATCAGTTGGGCTTCCTCCCAGCGATCCGACAGCTCGTAGCCGTCGGCGCCGGTCATCGCGTACTCGCGCGGGCCGAGTTCGCACAGGAAGGTCAACACGGCATCCTTCGGCGCGCGCCGGCGCCAGCTGCGAAAGCCATACTCCCACCAGCCCAGGAACAGGTCGAGCCAGTCCTTCTGGTGCGGAAAACTGATCTGGACCTGGATCTGCTCCCGGCTTGCGACGCGGCCGTGGAAGCCCCAGCAGTTGTCGATGATGCGGTGCATCAGGCGGTGGTTCTCCTGCGAGATCGGCCAGGCGAACTCGCGGCCGACCACATAGTGCGACAGATCGCCGGTCAGCCGCAGATCGGGAAAGCGGTCCAGCAGGCGCAGCGTGAAGAACAGGTCGGTGGTCATGCGGTCGCGGTGCGTCTCCATGTGCACCGGGATGCCGGCCTTGCGGGCGAGCTCCAGCCAGCCTTCGATCAGGGGGACGCACTCGGCCACCGTGTGCGGACGCACGTCGGCCTGCAGGTTCACATGGTCGGCACCGAACTCCGCCACGTGCTGCAGGATCGGCTCCAGCTCCTGGACCGTCTTCGGATAACACTGGGCCTGCCAGCTCAGACCCCATTGGCGCAACCGGGTAGTGACTTCGCGCACATAGTCGCGGTCGAAGAAGCGCACGCCGGCACCATCGAAGCCGGCTGCGTGGATCATGTCGAGCTTGGTCTGCAGAGACCATTCGGCCCCATCGGGCCGGCGCCGCTCCATGGCCCACAGCGACTGGTAGACCAGTAGCCGCTGCATCAGGATACCGTCGCGGAGGCTTCCTCGGCGTCCTTGAAGAAGCGCGTGGCCAGGTCGCGCTGGTTTTCGTAGATCGACCCCTGGTTGGGCGCCGCAGGGTAGGGCAGGCGAACCGGCACGGCGCACATGCGCGGCTCCAGCGTGTCGGTGCCACTGACCATCTGTGCGTGCCAGGGCTCCCAGCCCGTTGGCGGATGGATCAAGGGCCACGCGTCCGCAGCACGGTACTGGTGCAGCAGGAAGCGCCGCGGTTTGCCCGACGTGTTGGCCGACGAGCCGTGCAGCAGGCGCGCATGGTGCACGGTGATCGACCCGGCCTTGCCGGTGCACATGACCGCCTTGGAGAAGTCGATGCCGCTGGTGGCCGGGTCGACCCCGCCCACGAAGTGCCCCTTGGCATGGTGGTCATGGATCGGGCCGGTGTGGCTGCCCGGGATCACCAGCATGGAACCATTGTCCTCGGTGAAGTCGTCCACCATGATGCCGACCGCCGCCAGGTCGTCGTTGGTGTGCGGATAGAACGCCCAGTCCTGATGCCATTCCACCGGCGAGCCAAACCCGGCCGCCTTCAGGTTCAGCTTGGAGAGGTCGAAGCGCACGTTCGGCCCCCACAGGCGCTGCAGCACGGCGACGATTCCGGGGTGGCGCACCATGCTGGCATATGCCGGGTGCTGCAGGTGTGGCATCTTGATGCGCCGCAACCTGGGCTGACTGGCCGTGTGCCCGGGCTCGAGGTCGAACACGTCGGTGTGCCCGCTGGCCTTGCGGGAGGCCTGAACGAACTCTTCCGTCACACGTTGAAGCTCGGCCACCTCGGCCGCGGACAACACGCCGGGCACGACGATATATCCGTCGCGCTGATAGCGCGCGACATCCTGGTCACTGATCATGGTGTCTCCTGTTGTCCCGATGCGCAGTGCGAATTCACTGCGCACATCGTTGACCTTCTCAAGCTCTTACATTAATATGAATCTGTCGATGTGGCAAGAGCCCCCGACAATCTGTGGTTAGACAACACGCTGCGGCCACCGGCCGCCGACAACGGAGACAAGCATGACGATTTCCCGACGCAAGCTTCTGGGTTACGGCGCTGGCGCAGCCAGCGTGCTGGCCGCACCGGAGATAACCCGTGCGCAGGCTGCACCGATCCGGCTGGTGCTTTCGCACCATGTTCCCACGACGCACCTGATCCATCGCACCACCGAAACCTACGCCACCCGGGTGCGGGATGCAACCAACGGCCAGGTCACGATCGACATCCGGCCCGCCTCCCAGCTCTTCAACCTGCGTACCTCGGCCGAGGCATTGCAACTCGGCACGCTCGACCTGTGCTGGAGCGACCTCGGCACGCTGGCCAACTGGCAGCCGCCCCTGGGTTTCGTTTCCATGCCCTTCCTGTTCAACGACTTCGAGCATGTCAGGCGGGTGCTCTACGGCCCGGCGGGCAGGCAGGTGGCCGAGGTATCCAAGGAAGCACTCGGGGTCGAGATCCTGTCGCTGGGTGCATCGGGTTTCCGGATCTTCCTGTCCAAGAAGCCGATTCAAAGTGCCGACGACGTGCGCGGCATCAAGCTGCGCGTACCGGAGATCCCGACCTGGGTGGCGATGGCCCGGGCCATGGGCGCGAACCCGACGCCGATTCCGGCGGGCGAGATCTACACCGCCCTTCAGACCGGCGTGGTCGACGCCATCGAAGTGCCGGCAGACTTCATCGTTTCCTCCAAGGCCTATGAGGTCGCCGGCTTCGCAACCCGCACCCACCACATCTTCACCGAGGTGTCGATGATGGCCAGCTCCAAGAAGATGGCTACCTTGCCTGCCAACGTGCAGAAGGTGATCCGTGACGAAGCCGTGCGCTCGGTACAGAAGGACATGTGGGACGCCAACATCACCGAGCAGACCACGGCATGGAACGATCTGGCGGGACGCATCAAGGCGAACGCGACTCCGAACATCGACAGCTTCCGCTCCAAGATGGGCCCGGTGCTGACTGACTTCGTGGCCAAGACCGGTCCCAAGGGCAAGGCACTGATCGACGCTGCCCAGGCCGCGGCCAAGGCCTGACGCGGATGCCGAAAGCGCCAGCGGGCCATCACACTGGCCCGCACACCGGTGTGATGGCCGGCCGGATCGACGCGTTTGCGCGCGCCCTGGGCGCAGCGCTCAAGGCCCTGTCGGCGGCCCTGCTGGCAAGCTACTTCGTGCTGGTGCTGCTGCAGGTGTTCTTTCGCTACGTGCTCAACGAGTCGCTGTTCTGGGCCGAGGAGCTGGTGCGGGGCCTGCTTGTGTGGGGCGTCATGATCAGTGCGGCCCTGGTGGCGGGCTCTCGCGGCCACATCCGGGTCGAGGTACTGGAACTGATGCTTCCGCCTGGCGGCAAGCAGGTGGTCCGGTGGATCGCCGATGCCCTGACGATCACCTTCAGCCTGCTGCTGCTGTGGGCTGCGATCGCGCTGATGGACCGTACCTGGTTCCAGCAGTCCCCCTTGCTGGAAGTCCCGAAGTGGACGGTCTACATGGCGCTGGCGGCCGGCGCGGGAATCGAGGCGCTGCTCACCTTGCTGACCTGGAAGCGGCAGCTTCCCACTGAACACGTGGCGGACCCCACCCTATGACCATCGGTTGGATGCTCGGGCTGTTCTGCGTCTTCATGGTGCTGGGCATGCCTATCGGTTATTGCATGGGCCTGGCGGCGATCCTCGCCATCCTGATCGACGGCCAGTTGCCCGTGCTGATCCTGGCCCAGCAGTACTACGAGGCGCTGGACAACTTTTCGCTGCTGGCGGTGCCACTGTTCGTGCTGGCCGGCGAGCTGATGAGCGTGGCTGGCATCACCGAACGCCTGGTGAACATGTCGCGCGCCCTGATCGGGCACTTGCGCGGTGGCCTGGCGCAGGCCAACATCATGACCAACATGTTCATGGGCGCGATCTCGGGCTCGGCACTCGCCGACCTGACCGCCATCGGCTCGATCATGATCCCGGCCATGAAGCGCGAGGGCTACAAGCCCGCTTTCGCGGTCGCCGTGACGGCATGCGCAGCGATGATGGCGCCCATCATTCCGCCCAGCGTGATCGCGGTCATCTACGGGTCGGTCACCGGCGTCTCGGTGGGCGCCTTGTTCCTGGGCGGCGTGATTCCCGGCATTCTGGCCGGGCTGTCGATGCTGTTGCTGGCCTGGTACATGGCACCAGGCGCGGGCGCCAAGACCGCCGCCCGTTCCAACTGGAGTGAACGTGCCACCGCCACGGGCCGTGCCTTGCCGGCGATGCTGATGCCCATCATCATCATCGGCGGCATTCTCTCCGGCGTGTTCACACCGACCGAGGCGGGCGCGGTCGCCGCACTGTACGCACTGCTCTTCGGGCTGCTCGGGCGGCGCCACAGTGCTGGGTCCCTGTACCGGAATTTCGCGGCTGCCGCGACCATGACCGCAGGTGCACTGGTCACGCTGGCCGGAGCCGGCCTTTTCAGCTGGGTGCTCAGCCGTGCCGGCGTCGGTCAGGCCGCACTGCAGCTCATGTTGTCCATCACCAGCGACCCCAAGCTGGCGATGCTGGTACTGATCGCCTTCTTCTTCGTGCTCGGGACCTTTCTGGAGCCGGTGCCTGCGCTCATCATCGTCGTGCCGATCATGGGGCCGCTGATCGGGCACCTGGGCTACGACCCGGTCCATTTCGGCATCGTCACCATCATGCTGCTGGTGCTGGGCTCGGTGACACCCCCGGTGGGCGTGCTGGCGATGGTGGCCTGCAAGATAGCTGGCATCCGCTACAACGAGGCGCTGGGCATGCTGCTGCCGTTCACCGGCGCATGGCTGGCGGTGATTCTGCTGGTGGCCTACGTGCCGGAGCTGGTGCTGTGGCTGCCGCGCATGATGCAGGGTGCGCCCTGAGCATCGGGACGTTCTGAACAGGGTTCTGGAGGAGTACGGGATGGCTGAGTTTCGTGTGGGCATCACGGCCGATGTGCTGAAATCCGACGGCGTGCCGATCTTCGGCGCCGAGGTGCTGCAGTTGCTGGACGACCCGGCCATCGAATGGGAATACATGCAGCAGCCCTCGCTGGACATCAGCCCGGTGCAAGCCGCGCGTTATGACGCCATCTGCGCCATGAACACCCGGGTGCTGCCTGGCAGTCTGGGTGCGCCAGGCCAGCGTCTGCGGCTGCTGGCGCGCTTCGGTGTCGGGTACGACAGCATCGACGTGCCGACCTGCACCGCTGCCGGTGTCAGGCTGACGATCGCCCCGGACGGCGTGCGGCGACCGGTTGCCACCTCCGCGCTGACCTTCGTCCTGATGCTGGCGCAGAAGGTGCTGATCAAGGACCGCCTCACCCGCGATGGCCGCTGGGGCGAGAAGATGGACCACATCGGCACCGGGCTGACCGGCCGCACGCTGGGCTCGCTGGGCATCGGAAACATCGGTGCCGAGTTGTTCCGCCTGGCGAAACCGCTGGAGATGCGCTGCCTGGCGCATGACCCGGTGGCCGACCCGGCGCTCGCCGCCGCGCTCGGCGTCCGGCTGGTCGACATCGACACCCTGTTTCGTGAGTCGGATTTCCTGACCGTCAATTGCCCCTTGAACGTGCAGACCCGTGGCCTGGTCAACGCCCGCCTGCTGGGTCTGATGAAGCGCAGCGCCTTTCTGATCAACACCGCCCGCGGCCCGATCGTGGACGAAGCGGCCCTGGTGGCAGCCCTGCAGAGCGGTGGCATTGCGGGCGCCGGGCTCGATGTGTTCGAAGAGGAGCCGACGCCGGTCTCGAACCCCCTGCTGAAGATGGACAACGTGGTGCTGACGCCGCACGGCATCTGCTTCACCGACGAGTGCATGCGTGGCCTGGCCGAAAGTGCGTTCCGCGCCGTGCGCGATGTCGCCGCCGGTCGCACACCGCCCTACGTCGTCAACCCGCAAGTGCTGGCGTCCCGGTCCTGATGGACGCTGCACCGCGCCAGACAGCCGGCCCGGCGGGCGGGGTGCTGGTCGTCACCGGAGCCTCGCGCGGCATTGGCGCTGCGTGTGCGCGCCTCGGTGCGCTGGCCGGATACCGGGTGGTGGTGAACTATTGCCGCAGCAAGGACGCCGCGCTGGCCGTCGTGGCCGACATCACCCGGCAGGGGGGTGAAGCCGTGGCCGTCGCGGCCGACGTGTCCGACCCTGCGGCCGTCGAGCACCTGTTCGGTGAGACCGACCGGCACTTCGGAAGGGTCACGGCGTTGATCAACAACGCCGGGATCGGTGGCGCCATCTGCCGGCTGGAGGAGCATACCGAGGCGAGCCTGCAGGAAATTTTCGCCACCAACACTTTCGCGAGCATCTACTGCGCCGGCGCGGCCATCCGGCGCATGTCTGCGCGCCACGGCGGCGCCGGCGGGGTCATCGTGAACATTTCGTCTGCTGCGGCCCGGCTGGGCGGGGTCGCTGGCATGGTCGCCTACGCTGCCAGCAAGGGCGCGATCGACAGCTTCACCACCGGCCTGGCGCGCGAAGTCGGCACGGAGGGAATCCGGGTCGTGGGGCTGCGTCCGGGCATGATCGCGACCGAGATCCTGGAGCCGATCGGCGGCGCGGCCTTGATGCAACAGACCGCGCCCACGATACCCCTGGGCCGGGTCGGCCAACCGCACGAGATTGCGCAGGCGGCCATCTGGCTGCTGAGCCCGGCGGCCTCGTACGTCCATGGCACCACCATCGACGTGTCGGGTGGACGCTGAGCCGCAACGGCACAGGGTGATCACATGATAATGAAACGCAGCGCGCAGCCGGCGCACGCAGAACCAAAGGAGACCTGACATGGGCATGCCAACCATCAAGCACGTCCGCGCCTTCACGGTGCGCGGAGGGGGCGCCGATTACCACGACCAGGGCAAGGACCACTGGATCGACGACCACATCGCCACGCCGATGGCGCGTTACCCCGAGTACCGACAGAGCCGCCAGGCCTTCGGAATCAATGTGCTCGGGACGCTGGTGGTGGAGGTCGAGGCCAGCGACGGCACGGTCGGCTTCGCAGTGACCACCGGAGGCGAGATCGGCGCCTTCATCGTCGAGAAGCACCTGGCGCGTTTCCTCGAAGGACAGAAGGTGACCGACATCGAAAAGATGTGGGACCAGATGTATTTCGGCACGCTGTACTACGGCCGCAAGGGCGTGGTGATCAACGCCATCTCGGGCGTGGACCTGGCCTTGTGGGACCTGCTGGCCAAGGTGCGCAAGGAGCCGGTGCACCAGCTGCTGGGGGGGCCGGTGCGCGACGAGCTGCGTTTCTACGCCACCGGCGCGCGGCCCGACCTGGCGCAGAAGATGGGCTTCATCGGCGGCAAGATGCCGCTGCAGCACGGTCCGGCCGAGGGCGACGAGGGTTTTCACAAGAACATCGCCAAGCTGGCCGACATGCGCCAACGCGTCGGGCCGGATTTCTGGCTGATGTTCGATTGCTGGATGAGCCTGGACCTGAACTACGCGACCCGGCTCGCGCATGCGGCCCAGGAACACCGCCTGAAGTGGATCGAAGAGGCCTTGCTGCCGGACGACTACTGGGGCTACGCCGAATTGCGGCGCCAGGTGCCGCGCGGCATGATGGTCACCACCGGTGAACACGAGGCCACGCGCTGGGGGTTCCGCCTGCTGCTGGAAATGGGCTGCTGCGATCTGATCCAGCCCGACGTCGGCTGGTGCGGCGGAATGACCGAGCTGATCAAGATATCGGCGCTGGCCGATGCGCATGGCACCATGGTCGTGCCCCATGGCTCGTCGGTGTACAGCTACCACTTCGTGGTCACCCGCCACAACAGTCCGTTCGCAGAGTTCCTGATGATGGCGCCGCAGGCCGACAAGGTGGTGCCGATGTTCAACCCGCTGCTGCTCGACGAGCCGGTTCCGGTGAATGGCCGCATCAGCGTATCGGCCCTCGACCGTCCGGGTTTCGGGGTGCAGCTGAATCCGCAATGCAGCCTGCATCGCCCCTATACCCACTGAAGCCCGCATGGACGACTTGAAGGGCAAGGTGGTCCTGATCACCGGCGCCAGCTCGGGCATCGGCGCGGCCGCCGCGCTCGCCTTCGCTGCGCAGGGTGCCCGGGTCGCGGTGCACTACCACTCCCGCGCCGCGCAGGCACACGCCGTGCTGGACCAGGTCCGGGCGGCCGGCAGCGATGGCGCGGTGTTCCAGGCCGATGCGGCCGACACCGCGCAACTGGCACGGCTGGCGTCCGAAGTGAACCGCCATTTCGGGCGCATCGACGTGCTGGTCAACAACGCCGGCGGCTTCGTGCAGCGCACGCCGCTGATGGAGGCCAGCGACGAACTGATAGACCGCGTGTTTCACCTCAACGCCCGCTCCCAGCTCGCGTTGTGCCGCTGTGTGGTGCCTTTCATGCGCGGCCAGGGCACGGGCGGCAGCATCATCAACCTGACCTCGCAGGCGGCGCGCAGCGGCGGCAGCTTCGGCGCCGGCCTCTACTCGGCGAGCAAGGCCTACATCAGCAACCTCACGCGCGCGCTGGCCAAGGAACTGGTGGCCGACGGCATCCGTGTCAACGCAGTGGCGCCGGGAGTCATCGACACCCCGATTCACGATGGCCACACCAGCGCCGAACTGCTCGCCCAGCTGCGCACCAGTATCCCGATGGGTCGCATCGGCCGTGCGGACGAGTGTTCGGGCGCCATCCTCTTTCTGGCCAGCGAGCGGCTGTCAAGCTACGTGACCGGCCAGATCATCGAAGTCAACGGCGGCAGCGTCATGCCCTGAAGGAGACACGCCCATGTTCGTGGTGACAGTCCAGTTTAGCATCCATCCCCAGCACGTGGCAGCACGTGGCCGCGTTCATGCCCGAAATGGTGGCCAATGCCCGCGCCTCCCGGGAGCGCGAGCCGGGCTGCAAGGTGTTCGACGTCTGCCAGGATCCGGCCCAGGCCGGGGAAGTCTTCCTGTACGAGATCTACGTGGACAAGGCGGCTTTCGACGAGCACCTGAAGTCCGCGCATTACCTCGCGTTCAACCAGACCGTGACGCCCTGGGTTGCAGCCAAGGTCGTGAAGATCCTGACGCTGGTGGACCGCTAGGGGATGTTCGAACACGTTGTCACAGTGCCCTTGCTCATTGAATACGAAGACGTACTGCACCGCAAAGGCATGGTTCCCGTTTCACGCGCTGCGGTGGACGACGTGCTGGACTATGTATGCGCAAGCGGGCAGCGCCACAAGGTGCATTTTTTGTGGCGTCCGAAATTGACCGATGCCCGTGACGACATGGTCCTCGAAGCAGCCTTCAATGGTCAGTGTGATGCCATTGTTACCTGGAATGTTCGTGACTTTCCCGCAGCGGCCGCCATCGGAATCGACGTCCTGAGCCCGGACTTGTTTGTGAAACGTTTGAAGGATTACGCCCCATGAGCGCACTCAGTATCCGGTTGCCTGAATCCCTGCACAAGTACGCAAGGGAATATGCGGCCCAAGAAGGCATCTCGGTCAATCAACTGATCAGCACCGCGCTGGCCGAGAAGCTGTCAGCCCTGGCTACGGAGGATTTTCTCGAGTCACGTGCCAAGCGAGGCAGCCGAAAGAGGTTTGATGCAGCACTGGCGAAGGTGCCTGACGCTGTGGCCGATATGCGAGATCGCAAGTAGCGCAGTGCCGCATAGCGGCTCGAGATTCGGCGACGTATCCCGTACACCGAGGTGGCCTTCGCAGAACTTGTTCTGTGGCAGCTGCCAGCACCGCTACCCGGGTCGATGCACACGTACAAGTACCGACTTGCCTACGTGGTCAGAGTGTTGTGCGTTTTGAGGTATGGCAACGAGTCTGGCAAGGGTGATCATCGGCAATTCAGGGAGAAAGAATCTCGATACGCCTTTGACGGAGTAGAAAAGCGCCTGGCCGCCCTCCAGCGAGACATCGAAAGGATCCAACGTGAAGACAGTGACGCTTGATGTTCGTTCGCCTTCCGAGGCGATGGCGGGCTTCTCCCAGGCGTGGAATACGGGCAAGGCTTCGAAGACAGACCGGATCTCCTTCGCCAGTCCAGAGCTTCTGTGGAAGGTCCTGACGGCCCAGCGATGGGAGCTGCTCAAGGCCTTGTGCGGCGCAGGCCCAGTCACCGTTCGCGGAGCAGCGCGCCGTGTCGGCAGAGACGTCAAGGCCGTGCACACCGATCTGTCTGCCCTGCTCTCCGCTGGAGTGTTGAGCCCCACCTATTGACTGTTACAAAAAACATGACAACTAAATCGCTGCTCGTGAGTCATAGCTCCAGTGACACTGCTGGAGAATATTGGCATGGTGCAAAAGCGATTGAGCGAGGCAGCAAAGAAGCGGGTGCGAG
>Ga0247832_1002128_pt1 | contig 31689 bp, 26 predicted proteins | sample LaCruzMarch2015__10_FD_192407 | JGI IMG/M metagenome (GOLD analysis project Ga0247832, IMG submission 192407) | Freshwater microbial communities from meromictic Lake La Cruz, Castile-La Mancha, Spain - LaCruzMarch2015_4m | ecosystem: Environmental > Aquatic > Freshwater > Lake | place: Spain... | reverse complement strand
TGGCGATTCCTTCTTTTCGGGAATTGGAGGATCCCAGTACGGCCCGTGCCAGTGAAGTTTTAGCGAATGACAACTCAGTTTTAGGCCGTTTTTTTATCGAAAACCGCGTGCCAGTTGCGTATGAAGCTTTGAGTCCGCATTTGGTGAACGCCCTGATTGCGACGGAAGACGCCCGGTTTCGCCAGCACACGGGCGTAGATGCGCGCGCGATCCTGCGGGTGTTCGTGCGTACGATCCTGTTGCGCGACCGCAGTGCGGGGGGCGGTTCTACCCTGACTCAGCAATTGGCCAAAATGCTGTATTCTGACCGCGATTTTAAAGGCATGACCAAAGTCGAGAAGGTTTTTGCACTCGCTTACCGCAAACTCCGCGAATGGATTACAGCCGTAAAACTGGAAAAAAGTTATACCAAAGAAGAAATCATCGCTTTATACCTCAATCAGGTCGACTTTATCAACAACGCCGTGGGCATTCACTCCGCCGCAGAGGTGTATTTTGGTAAAGACCAGGCAGACCTGAACATCCAGGAATCGGCGACCTTGATCGGGATGTTGCAAAACCCTTCTTTATACAACCCCAATAAGTATCCAGAGCGTTGTATTCGGCGGCGCTGGGTCGTGCTTTCCCAAATGCGCAAGGCCGGTTTTTTGAGCGAAGCCCAGTTTGACGCCTTGAAAGTGAGCAAATTGGATATGAGTAAATTTAAAAAAGTAAATTTTACCGACGACAAAGCGCCTTATATGTGTGATGTGCTGGAGCGCGATATTAAAGTGTTGCTTCAGGCGCCCGAATGCCGCAAGTCCAATGGTTCGGTGTACAATATTTACAAAGACGGTTTGAAAATTTATACCACCATCGACCCAGTGTACCAACAGCATGCCGAGGAAGCGATGGTGGAACAAATGAAAAAAATGCAAAAGCGCTTTTTTGAAGTGTGGAAAGGCCGGGACCCCTGGACCTACCGCACCAAAAAAACGACGGATGAGGAAATTAAAGGCCGCAAAGAATCCTTGTGGCGCATGGTGCGAGAAGGCGACCGGTTTCAGGCACTTTGGCCTAAATATATGGACGCCATCACCGCGCGGATTGAAAAACGATACGACCATACCCTCACCGATACTGATATGGAGCGCATGCTTTCGGAAGAGGCGAATAAGGGGTATATTCCTAAAATGCTGGCTGCCAATTTCGTAACCCTCGAGCAGGCAGCCGCCTACCGCAAAATTTTATCGGGCAACGAATGGAAAGAGGCCAAAACCCAATACCAGACCCTGCGCGCGGTGGTGCAAAAACAGTATGACACCAAACAGCGGATGAAAGTATTTACCTGGAACAATCCAAAGTTCGAGAAAGATACCACCATGTCGCCCATGGATAGCCTGAAATACCACCGCATGTTCCTGCAAACGGGCATGCTGGCCGTAGATCCTACCACCAGCGAAATCAAAGCCTGGGTGGGCGGCATCAATTTCAAGCATTTTCAATACGATCATATTCGAACCGACCGGCAAGTGGGTTCTACCTTCAAGCCGTTTGTGTACAGTACTGCTATTGCCCAGCAAAGCATCAGTCCGTGTTTCCCGGTGTACGACCAGGAAGTGACCATTGCTGCGCGTTATATGAACTTTACCCATACGCAAGACTGGACACCGCGCAACTCCACAGGCATTTATTCGGGTGCTAAATTGACCTTAAAAGAAGCCCTGAAAAATTCGGTGAACTCGGTGAGTGCCTACCTGATGCGCCAAATGGGCAGTACCGAACCCGTGCGCGGCTTAGCCAATAATATGGGCATCGACTCTACGGCCCGGCGTGCGGACGGGGGCTACCGGGTACCCAAGGAGGTTTCGATTTGTTTGGGCGCTGCCGATCTTACCGTGATGGAAATGACCGGTGCATATTCCACCTTTGCCAACAAAGGCATGTATGGTCGGCCGTATGTGATCAAAAAAATTGAGGATAAAAACGGCAAAGTGCTTTGGCGCTCCTTGCCCGATGAAAAAGTAGCCCTGCCCCCCAATGTCAATTATGTGATGGTGGATATGTTGAAATACAATGTAGCGGGTGCACCGGGCATCAATACCTTAAAAAGTGAAGTGGGGGGCAAAACCGGTACCACCAACGACTTCACGGATGGCTGGTTTATGGGCATCACGCCGCGCTTGGTGGTGGGTACCTGGGTGGGCGGGGAAGACCGCTGGATTCGCTTTTTGAGTATTGGTGATGGTCAGGGCGCGCGCATGGCCCGTCCGATTTTTGCCGGATTTTTGGGCAGATTAGAAAAGGATAAAAACTCGGGATACGATATGAACGCCCGTTTTGTGCGTCCGGCCGGCGATTTGGGCATTGAAATAAACTGCGCAGCATACCAGGATGGATTGCCACCGACGGGCGATGAGGAAGATTTTTCGCCGGATATTTACAACGACGAAATACAGGATCCTGCCAATCCGAAAACACCCGCAAAGAAGCCGGATGATACGTTTGGGGACCAGAATCAGTAAGTTTTAAAACGCGATATCGCCCTTGTTTTTGTTGGTTACAAAATCCCGCCATTGGGTTTTGGAGCCGGGCGCAAGGCCAATTTTGTCCGACAAACCGCCGTTGATCTCTACCACATATTGCGCGGGTTTTCCCGAAGGTAAAGGTGTATCGTTGAGGATTTTACAATTTTTTTGGATCGAAACCACCACGCCGTCTTCGTCGATGTACACAATATCGAGCGGGATGTAGGTATTGTGCATCCAGAACGATTGTTCTTCTTCTTGGTCAAATACGAACAGCATCCCCTGCGTATCGGCCATGCTTTTGCGAAACATCAGGCCTTGTTGGCGCTGATCTTCATCGTGCGCGATTTCAATATCAAAGCGTTGTAATTTACGTTTGCCATCCGGCGCATAAAATTCGAGGATACCTTCTTGCATGAATTGCGGTTCTGGTTGCTCTATTGGGGCTGCTTTTGGAGCGGGTGCCGTGGTAGTGACAGGTGTGCTTGGAGCGGGATCGCTGCCGCATTGCCAGGTGGAGATGGCTATGAAAAGGACAAAAAGAATCGCTGGGAATTTCATGGTATTGCGCATGGTTATGCTTTATTTTGGGGCAAAAGTGGGGAGAAAATGGGAGGGGTGCAAGTTTTTTCGTTAAGAACTCCGTTCTTGTTGGTCCCTCCGGGACGCGGTTTTTAAAGGGGGGCCACGGAGGAGCTCGGAGGTACGGAGTTACACAGAGTTTTCTCCGCGTAACTCGTCCCTCCAAGCTTCTCGTGGAACCCTTTTTTAAAGGAATTCCACGGAGATTCGCAGAGGTACGGAGTTACACAGAGTTTTTCTCCGCGCAACTCCATACCTCCAAGATTCTCCGTGGAACCCTTTTTTGTTAACTTTACACGCTCCCCGAAACCCGATTAAACTTATTCCGATATTCCAAAGGCGTAATCCCCGTCACTTTTTTAAAAACCTCCCGAAATGCCTTGGAGTCGGTATAACCCACCTCAAACATCACGTCATTCACTTGCTTTCGGGTGTTTTCCAGGCTGCGTTTGGCGGCTTCCATTTTTACCCTTTGAATATATTCCACCACGGTATTACGGGTGGCTTTTTTAAAACGCCGTTCAAAACTCCGGCGCCCTACCGCCACCAAATCGGCCAATTGTTCCACCGAGATTTTGTCCTGAAACTGCTGCTCAATATAATCCTGGGCGGTTTTAATCGCCGTATCATCGTGGTCTTTTTGGCCCTGAAACAGGATAAATGCCGATTGGCTGCTGCGGTCGATATCAAGGGCAAAATATTTGGAGGCTAAAATGGCAATTTCCCGGTGGGTGTATTTCTCGACCAAATACAGCAACAAATTCCAGTACGAGCTCGCGCCCCCACTCGAATAAATGCCCTGCTCCTCGGTAATAATGGCACCATCCTGCAAATCTACTTCCGGAAACATTTGCCGAAATTCATGCGCAAACAACCAATGGGTAGAGCATTGTTTTCCATTTAACAATCCAGTTTCGGCCAGCAAAAAAGCGCCCACGCAAAGGGAGGCCAATTCGGCGCCATCCGCATGTTGCTGGATCATCCAGGGCACAAAAGCCCGATTTAGTTCGAGGGCGGTTTTCATATCGCCACTCAAAGCCGGAATAAAAATCAGGTCGAATTTTTCAGCCGAATCCAGTAGCAAATCGGGATGGATGGAAAACAAGCCATCGTTGAGTGGAACCGTAGCGCGCAGTCCAACCAATTGAATATCGAATAGAGGGCGTTCACGGCGGCTGCTTAAAAACTGGTTAACAGCGCTGAACATGTAACGCGGATCGGCAATGGCTGCTACGATCGCAGTTTCGGGCACGAGAATGGCTACCTTTTTCATGCTGTAAAGATAAACAAAAAGTTTTGTCGCAATAGGCCATTTATTTTGTCATAATTGCCACACGATATAAAAAAAGATGTTTTTACCTTTGTAGCCTTAAATTTAAAGCATTTATAACACAAATCATTTCATACACCTAAAATGTCCTGTCATGCAATCAACAAAAATCGCCTACTGGGTGTCTACCGGCCTGTTTTTCCTCCTGGAAGGCGTCATGCCCGCGCTCACTTCCAACACCGAAATGGCCGTTGAAGGCATTCGGCATCTGGGGTATCCCGATTATTTCCGCACGCTGTTGACCATTTTTAAGGTATGTGGTAGTTTGGCCCTCCTTATTCCGATGGTTCCCGCCCGACTCAAAGAATGGGCTTATGCGGGATTTACCTTTAATATTATTGCCGCAACGTATTCTCATGTTTCGGTGGATGGGTTCCAACCGATGTCCTTTTCGCCGCTGGTGGTTGCGGTGATTTTGGGGGTTTCGTATTTTACGTATCACCGGTTGTATCGGTCGTAGGGACAGGTCGCGACCTGTCCGGCATCGCGTGATGATTGGCCGGGATCACACGCACGTACGGACCGGTCGCGACTGATCCCTGAATCACACGCCGCGCGCACGTACGGTTCGAACCAGTCGCGACTGGTCCCTAATATCCTCCGTCAATACAGTTCAAAATTTTGTCGAAATATTTAATGCCCCTTGAAAGGTAAAAGTAATTTAGCAGCAAGTCTAATGTACATTAAAAACTAAAATAAGATGAACGCGTCATTAACAAGGAAGGCCAATGTTGATGTGCCGCAAGGCAAAGGTCGGACGGCAGCCGAGCAAGTGCTCGTCGATTATATATCGACCATAGCGCCGCTGAGCGAAGCAGAGATTGAGCAGATTTTTGAAATGATTAAAATACGCTCGTACAAAAAAAACAAAGTATTGCTCCGTGAAGGTCAAATTGGACACACTTGTTACTTCGTATTACAAGGCTGTATTCGACAGTATTATTTAATGGATGGTGTAGAAAAAACCACTAATTTTTTCACAGAAGGCATGCCGATCACGTCCACTTTTGTTTTTGATAACAAAGGTTCTATGTTTTTTTTGGTGTGTAGTGAAGATAGCATTTTGGTCGAGGGAAATCAAGCAGAGGAGCACTTGTTTTTTGAGCAAATGCCTAGGATGGAGACGCTCAATCGAATGGGGGTGGAGATGGAACTTCAAAAAAATCAGGAAGCGTTTGCCCAATTTATCATGCTCGGCCCCGAAGAACGCTACCTGAATTTGCTAAACAATCGCCCGGATTTGCTCGATCGCGTGCCGCAATATCAATTAGCGAGCTACCTTGGAATCACGCCTGAATCTTTGAGCAGGATTCGAAAACGGATTATAAAGAAGTGAGTGCACTTCTTACCGAAAGTCAATGAACGCTGGTATTGGCCGCCCTGATCTTTGCTTTAAATTTTTAAACAAAAAATTATGAAGCAAAAAATCAGTTTGACCTTGTTGTTTGTTGCCATTTTCACTGCCCAATGTTTGAGCCAGGCGCTCACACAAACAATCCGCGGGCATGTTTTTGATGTTGATAGTAAACATCCCCTCGCTGGGGTTCAAGTTGTCGTTTCAAATGAACCGCAAAAGGGTGCCATAACCGATGCGGAGGGCAAATTCAGAATCGAAGCAGTTCCAATTGGCCGGGTTTTGTTGCAGTTATCTTACCTGGGTTATGAAAACCTGTTCGTGCCAAACCTTGTCGTAAATTCTGGTAAAGAGGTTGTTATAGATCTCGAAATGCGCGAATTGGCTGCTAAGTTAAAGGAAGTAACGATTGCTGCAACCCAAGAAAAAGGGAATACAGTCAATGAAATGACCCTGCTATCGGCCCGGAGTATTGCTCCAGAAGAAACGAATCGCTATGCAGGTGGATTTAATGACCCTTCCCGGATCTTGGCAAATTTTGCCGGGATTACGAATACGCAGGATGGATCAAACGACATTATCGTACGCGGAAATGCACCTAAATATGTTCAATGGAGACTGGAAGGCGAGCAAATTACCAATCCCAATCATTTTGGTGATCAAAGTGCCGTTGGAGGTTCGGTTAGTACATTGAATAATAACTTGCTTGCTACGTCCGATTTTCATACCGGGGCATTTGCACCGGAGTTTGGCGACGCACTTTCTGGTGTTTATGATGTGCGCCTGCGGGCGGGCAATAACGAAAAGTTTGAATCCGTATTTGGTTTCGGCTTACTGGGCACGGAGTTGACATTTGAGGGGCCATTCAAGAAAGGATATGACGGTTCTTTTTTGGTGAATTACCGGTACTCCACGGTGGGTTTGGTGTCTGATCTCGGATTGGTGGACATCGTGAGTGGAGGATTAAATTTTCAGGATGCAACTTTTAAAATTGTGTTACCCACTTCCAAAGCGGGCATTTTTTCGCTTTATGGGTTGGGGGGAATGAGCAAATTTCATTTTGAAAATGTAACACCCGCCATTTGGGTGACACCTGGCAATAATGCCAACCAAAATGAAACCCGGAAGGATTATGATAAAAAAGCCCATCTTTTAAATGGTGGGATTAAACACAGTATGCAACTTGGGCAAAATGGCTTGCTTAATACCATCTTTACCTACTCGAACGAAGGCATTGAAGACGATATTTACGCGCTGGACCGTATTCGGCTTTACGACGATTCCGGCATGCATTTACGCGATTCTATTTTGGCAAAAAATAAGATCTTTCAAAGTAACTTTCAAAAACCAACTTATAGGAGTTCAATTACGTATCACCACAAATTTAATGCGCGACACAAAATTCAAATCGGGTTTAAATATGCCTTGTTTGATTATAAAGTTGAACAAACCCAGTTTTCGGGTGATCAAAACCAGGCCCTTACACTACTCGATTTTCGTGAAAATGTTAGTACCATCCGCAATTTCGTCAGTTGGCGATTCAGGGCCAGTCAAAATCTGACCATTGTATCAGGGCTGCACAACATGAATGTATTGCTCAACAAAAAGCATACCCTCGAGCCTAGATTCGCCATCGAATGGCAAACAACCCCGACCTCAAAAATGCAATTGGGTTATGGCAGGCATTCAACTATGGAAAGCATACACCATTATTTTGCTAAAATTAAACAACCCGATGGTACCGTAATCGAGCCAAATCGGGATCTGGATTTACTCAAGGCAGACCATTTTGTATTTGGCTTTGAAAAGCGTCTGGGTAGAAAGATGCGCGCAAAGGTGGAGATATATTATCAAAATCTTTTTGACCTGCCGGTTGAGCGCCTGGACACAAGTTATTTTTCAACAATTGTAGAAGGATTGGATTTTCAATATGTAGATTTAATAAACGCAGGAAAAGGACGAAACTATGGAATTGAAGTTACGCTCGAAAAATTTTTCAGCCACCATTATTATTTCCTGTTAAATGCTTCACGATACGAATCTGTGTACACACCGCTTGATGGGGTGGAACGAAACACGCCTTTTGCGGGCAAATATTTAGTGAATTTTCTTTTTGGAAAAGAATTTCCAGGGTTAGGCAAACGAAAGAATCAATTGTTTTCTTTGAATGCCAGAATGTTTTTTGGTGGGGGGCGAAAAATTATTCCACTGCTGCGTGATGCTGCGGGCAACCTCGCTGTTGATTTAGACAAAAACAAGGTTTGGGACTATTCAAAAGCGTTTAAAACAAGTCTTGATGATCCGTACCAAATCCAGCTTTCGATGAGTTATAAATGGAACAAACCGCGTACTACCCACGAACTGTTCCTAAATTTGGACAATATCACCCATCACAAAGGGAAAATCACGGAGTTTTATGACGAAACTAAGCCAGATAAGATCGGATACATGACGCAATTTGGCTTTTTCCCAAATTTGATGTACCGGGTGTATTTTTGATCGCTCGTGTACGGACCGGTCGCGTACGGACCGGTCGCGACCGGTCCCTGCATCACGCAATGATTCGGACCGGTTGCGACCAATCCCGGCATCCCACGCACGTACGGACCGGTCGCGACCGGTCCCTACATCACGCGCGTACGGACCGGTCGCGACCGGTCCCTACATCACGCGCGTACGGACCGGTCGCGACCGGTCCCTACCGCAACAACGGAATCACTTTGGACCCAATCAATTCAATCGATTTCATCAACTGATCATGTTTCGTACTCGCGGTGTCCATTTGAAACGACACCCGCGATAGTCCACCCAGTGCTTCGCTGTGCCGGATAATCTTTTCGGCCACCTCTTGCGGGCTGCCTACCATAAATGCACCCAATTCGCCTGCCTGCGCATCAAAACGGGGGCGGGTAACCGGTGGAAACCCGCGCTCTTGCGCAATAGCGCCCGACATGGAGATTTTATACCCTTCATACATTTCATCCCTTGCCTGTTGCGTGGTTTCGGCCACATAACCGAACGCATGCATGCCGACGATTAAACTTTCAGGCGCATGACCGGCTCTTGCACCCGCTTCCCGGTAAAGATCCACCAAAGGCCGGAAGCGGTGTGTTTCGCCGCCGATGATGGCCACCATCAAAGGAAGTCCCATCACGCCGGCGCGGATAAACGATTCGGGGGTGCCACCTACGCCCAGCCAAATGGGCAGTTTTTGTTGTGCGGGTCGGGGGTAAATGGCCTGGTCGTGCAACGCAGGCCGGAATTTTCCGCTCCAGGTAACCGATTCGTTGTCGCGGATTTTTAACAGTAACTTCAGTTTTTCCGAAAAAAGGGCATCATAATCGTGCAAATTCAGGCCAAACAAAGGGTAAGCCTCCACAAAAGAACCCCGGCCCGCCACAATTTCGGCCCGGCCTTTTGACAGCAAATCTAAGGTAGCAAAATTTTGGAAAACCCGCACCGGATCGTCGGCACTCAGCACCGTAACCGCACTGGTGAGCCGAATCCGTTGGGTACGCGCAGCCGCAGCCGCCAGGATCATGGTTGGCGATGAATCCAGAAATTCCTTGCGGTGGTGCTCGCCGATGCCGAATACATCCAACCCCATTTTATCGGCAAATTCTATACGTTCGAGCAGCAAGGCCAGTGCGTCCTGGCTGTTTAAATGGGTCGTGGTGGCATCAAAATTCGCGGCAAAACTGTCTATCCCGATTTCCATGGGTGTACGAGTTGAGGAAGTGTTTAAAATGCCGATAAGGTATGCGTTTTAATTTAATTTCTTCCAATAAACCACCTTGTCATCGCCGTCCTTCCAGAAGTCTCGAATCACCGCTTCCTTGTTATATTGTAAATTTTCATAAAACCTTCTCGTCCCCTGAAATTCATCAGACCCGGAAGTTTCAACAATCAATATACGGTGCCCTTGCCCTTTTAATTGGTCTTCAAGGTAAGTCATCATTTTATGTCCGACGCCTTTTCCTTGAAAATCGCTTTGTACACCAATGGCATACAGGTTAAATGTTCCCTCGGTAAGTTTTTCCGGAGCGCAATAACCAATGGATATAGGAATATCGTCGTTTGTTGCCGTAAACCAAATATCCTGGGTTTCCTGATTTTCGAAATAGTCTGCCATCAAGTCTTCAAGTTTCGAATTTAATCCTGTATGTATTAAATAAAATCCAAATGCTTTATCCTCCGAAAGCAGCTTAATGGATCTAATTTCTCAACTGTTACCCCTGTAACATCCGGCGCAAATCTACGCCCCTACTTTTGTCCCATTCGGATCATTCTTTAACCTGATTTACAACAAATTATGATAAAAACATTATCTCAGGCAGCAATTGTATTGCTGTTATTGGGCCATGCCGCCCTGGGTTTTGCCCAAAAAACAACGGCTGTTTCGGCCGTAAGTATCACCGTACACGACCTCGACCGCGAAGTTGATTTTTTTGTAAAAATCCTGGATTTTAAAAAAATTAAAGAAGAAACAAAAAAAGGAGCCGCTGTGGCAAAACTGTATGGGTTGCCTGAAAAAACGGCCTCTGTTCGGATTGCGACCCTCCAACTGGGTCAGGAGCAAATACAATTGATGGATTTTGGCGGTACAAAAGCCGATCGGCCCATGCCCGCAGATACCCGCAGCAATGATTTGTGGTTTCAGCATCTTGCAATTGTAGTAGCAGATATGGATACGGCTTATCAAAAACTGCTGCGCCATCAGGTCCAACACGTTTCTACTTTTCCCGAAACGCTGCCGGATTATTTACCCAATGCCGCGGGGATCCGGGCTTTTTATTTCCGCGACCCGGAAGGACACAACCTCGAACTCATCTGGTTTCCGAAAGGCAAAGGCAATTCCAAGTGGCAGCCGGAAAACAAAGAAAATCAAACGGCTTTGTTTTTGGGGATTGACCACACTGCCATTGCTATTTCAGACACCAAAAAGAGCATGGACTATTACCGCGATGGTTTGGGACTGGAATGGGGCGGACATTCGGAAAATTATGGCCCGGAACAGGAACACCTGAACCAGGTATTTGGTGCCCGGCTCGACATCAATGGATTGCATGCAGCAGCTGGTTTTGGGGTAGAATTCTTGCGCTACATCGCCCCACCCGGGGGGAGAACCATCCCAACCGACAGTCGCCCAACCGATTTGTGGCATTATCAGACGGAGTTGTGGGTAGATGATTTACCAGCCATGCTTTTAAAATTGCAAAAACTCGGATACGCAAAAACTTCCGCATCGGTGGTTGCTGTGGATTTCGTCGATTGTATCCTGCTTCGAGATCCTGATGGACATGCGCTGCTCTTAAAAGCCGCGAAACCCAGTAAAAATTGAGTATCGCGCTGCCCGGCATCTTGTCAGGAATTTTTTTGCACAATTTTTCACTTTTTGCTCGAATGTAACCTGGGTAACCTCCCACCCCAATACGCTCCCCGACCTTTGTCCCATTCAATTCAACACACCAATTTCACACAAAAAAACAAAATAACATGAAGTACCTCTTTTTATTATCCATGCTGGCTGTTTTGGCGCATCGGGCTTGCGATGCCGACCCAAAGGGCAAAACCTTCCTTGTAAATATTGACGACAAGGGTATCATTCTGGACGGATACGATCCGGTTGCTTTTTTTACCGACCACAAACCCGTTAAAGGTGATGCTCGTTTTACCTTCAATTACCACGATGCTGTCTACTGGTTTGCCAATGCCGAACATCAGAAGTTATTTGCGGCCGATCCCGAAAAATATGCGCCACAATACGGCGGCTATTGTGGGTATGCAGTATCACAGGGACATTTAGCCCCAATCCATGTCGAATTTTTTGCAATTCTGGACAATCGACTGATCCTTCAAAACAACCAACGTGCGTTGGATGGTTGGAATAGTGATGCTAAAAGTCTTCAAAAAGCAGATCAATATTGGCCAGATTTGCTTTCACGCAGTGGCAAACCGTTTATTCCTGCCGAGGAGAAAAAAAACCTGCTGAACCGCAATGCTGCCGATGTCGTAGCAGAGGGATATGATGTCGTTTCTTATGTGCTGGAACAAAAGGCCGTTAAAGGAGACGAGAAAAATGTTAAGCCCTACAATGGAGGCCTTTATTTCTTTACGACCAATGAGAACAAGCAATTGTTCAGCGCCGATCCAGAAAAATTTGTGCCGCTTTATGGCGGTTATAGTGCTTTCGCAATGAGCCAAGGCTTGTTGGGGGCCATTGACCCCACGCATTTTCAACTGGTTGATGGGCATCTGCTCTTGCATGGTTCCGCAGCGGAGTTAACAAGTTTCAAAGTAGATCAGGGTGGCAATAAAGCCAAAGCCGATCAAAATTGGCCGATTCTACGTGCTAAATTTCCACAGGGGAAAAGTGGCTATGATAAAATTCCAACCACCCACAAATAAAAAAAATGAAAACGATATTCTTTCTCCTTGCCGGGCTCTTGCTTGCATTGCCGGCAAAAACACAAGTAATACAAACCACCACGCTTACCCTCGAAGGCGCCCAAAAAGTCATAGATGCGGCCATCGTTTATGCCAAAGCAAACCAATCGCCCGGCGGCTCCATTGCCGTGGTGGATGCCGGCGGCCACCTGCTGATGTTTGAACGGTTAGATGGTTCTTTCCCCGCATCTGCCACAGTTGCAATCGAAAAAGCCCGCACTGCAGCCCTGTTTCGCGCGGAAAGTAAAAAACTCGAAGATGCCATCAATGGCGGCCGCGATGCGTTGATCACGGTAGGGTATACTTTTCTGCAAGGGGGCGTTCCCGTCCTGTATAATGGACAAATTGTGGGTGCCATTGGAGTAAGCGGCGCAAAATCGGCCGATCAGGATCGGGAAATTGCCACTGCCGGAGCAGCCGTTTTACTGAAATAATCCTTTTCTGAAACAAACGCTCCAAGCACCTAATATCCAAACAATGAAACAGATACCGCTTATTTCAATCCTGCTCGTCCTTTTGAGCACCCAATTTTTGTCAAAAGCCAGCGCCCAGGAACACCGCGATTTGGCCATCGGACAAGCGGCTGCCATCGCCGACCTGCGCACGCAAGAAGGTGTGCGTGCGCTGAACGCTGTCTGGAAATTCCAGGAAGCCAACATTGTCGAAACCACCTTCAAACGCCCTGGCCCAAGTACACAGGATCCCTTACCCTTGTACCCGACAGGTGCAAATGGGACGACCCACGCTTTGTCGCCCAAAGCCAGTGCCGCCAATTTTGAGGATAAAGCCTGGGAAACACTGGATGCAACGACCCTGGAAACCCGACGCGGAACTGGATTATTGTCTTTCGTATGGTTTCGAATAAATATTACCATACCCGAGAAGTTAGGTAGTTTTCAAACACCCGGCACAACTGCCATGCTTGAAATCGTTGCAGATGATTATTCCGAAATTTTTGTCAACGGAAAGTTATCCAAGGCCTTAGGCCAAACAGGCGGGGGAGCCATCTCTGGTTGGAACACGCGCAACAGGGTGTTACTTACCCAGGATGCTAAACCCGGACAACAATTTCAGATTGCAATTTTGTGCGCAAACGCGCCTTTTGCCGATTTGCCGGAAAATTACATTTGGATCCGCTCAGCGACCGTTGATTTTTACAAATCAATGCCCTCCGCATATCCGGATGCTCAAAACCTGGGGCGTCTGGAGCAAATTGAAAAGTCATTCGACAATGTGGTAGCACCCGATGCAAAATTGGAAAGATTGGCCACCGGGTTTCAATTCACGGAAGGGCCGGTTTGGCATCCAGATGGTTTTCTGTTGTTTAGCGATCCGAACACGAACGTGATTTACCGTTATGAGCCTTTTACGCAAAACGTTTCTGTGTATATGACGAAAAGTGGTTATACCGGGTTTGATATTGGAGATTACCACCAGCCAGGTTCCAATGGATTGGCCATTGATGCGGAGGGCCGGCTGATTGTTTGCCAACACGGCAATCGCAGGGTAATTCGCCACGAAACCAAAGGCCCGATTACCGTGCTTTCTGACAATATTCAAGGGCAAAAGTTGAACAGCCCCAATGACCTGGTGCTAAAATCAGACGGCACCGTTTATTTTACGGATCCACCGTATGGTTTGCCTAAAAACTACAACGATTCGAAAAAAGAAACGCCAAATCAGGGTGTTTATCGGGTGAAAAACGGGAAAACAGAACTGCTCAGCACCAATTTAGGCGGTCCAAACGGCATTGCTTTTAGCCCCGACGAGCGTTTTCTCTATGTTTCCAACTGGGATATTCGCGACATTCACCACACCAAAACCCTGTGGCGCTTTGAAGTGGACAGCGATGGGAAATTGATCAACGGAAAAATTTTCTTTGATTTCAGCTTTACAGATGGCGATGAAGCACTGGATGGCATCAAAGTGGACAAAATGGGCAATATTTTCGTTTCTGCTCCCGGGGGCGTGTGGGTGCTCTCTCCCGAAGGAAAATACCTCGGTAAAATTGTGGGCCCCGAACGTCCGGCCAACATGGCCTGGGGAGATGCCGATGGCAAAACCCTTTACCTTACTGCACATACCGGATTGTATAAAATTCGGACAGTGCATGGCGGAAAAATTGCTTTGAAAAATTAAGGGTGGTGATACTTTAATTGATAGAAAATTGAATTTTTGATGAGCATTTATGGGAGCCGGCATCTTTAAATAGACTGCGGCTCCCATTGTTCTCTGTACAAAGCACTACTTCTTATAATAATTCCGCACCCCAGGCAACAACGCCACAAAAATAATCGGAATTGCATACAACATATAAAACGTTTGTAACCAGCCCACACTTTGCATCAAAATGGTTTCTACCTGTATCCATATTTTTTAAATTTGTTTCGTTGCTTTTAATAAACTCAAATCAAACCCCTTCTCCTTCAATCTATTTAAGATGCCATTGTAGATGCTTTGATCAAGCGTTGCGGTTCTTGAAAGGATCCATAAGTATTTTTTATTCGGATGGCTGACGACCGCATAGCTGTAATCATCGGCTAAATCAATGATCCAGTATTTTGCGCGGAAGGGCCAGAAAAACTGCACTTTCAATTTCGCATTGCCACTGTTTTTAACCACAAATGCTTTTCCTTTGATATAGGAAATTTTGCCGGTCACGCTGTCCTTGTTGCATCTGTTTTCAACGACCACAAAGCCTTTGTCGCTTAGGGTATAGGTTGCCGTTGTGCAGTTGCATCCTTTTTGGAACCGTTGTGGGAAAGAGGCGATTTCATACCATTTGCCTGCATATTTATTCAAATCGACAAAAGGCACGGTTTGAAGCGTTTGTGAAACGGCGGCTACAGTAAGCATGGAAAAGGTGAGGGTTAATAAGATAGAAGAACTTGTCATGGTATCAAAAAAAGGTTGAAAAAATGCACTTTGGGTATTTACGAAATCATTGGAACGGCGCAAAGATGCGGGGGCAATTGATTCCGCGATTTACATAAAGCGGAAAATGTATTACACGAATCACACATTAACTGGTTTTGAGGGGCAATATGGTAGTTATAAATGAAAAATGAGTACTTCCTAATTTTGGTTTTCACCAATTTTAGAAAGCACTCATTTTTTAAAAATTTAACACCAATAAAAGATAATCAACCTTTTACCTTTACCACTTTTCCCCAAAAAGCACCCAAACGGATGGAGTATACCCCTTCTGGCAGGTTTTTTACTTCTATGGCTTCCTGTGCCTGCGCAAGCACCTGCGTGCGCACGATCCGTCCGCTTAAATCGGCCAGCTGCACCCGCGCCGGGAAGGCAATTCCTGCATTTTCCGGCAAAACCAATTGAACTGATTCAACCGCAGGATTAGGGTAAATATTTAATGGATGGATTGTCAAAGGTGTTTGTGTTGCCGAAATCGCCTCGCAATCTGGCAAATTCGCACAATTGCATTTCCGAGCCATTTCCGCATCCGTAAACAGGCTATACGTATTGTTCACATCCTTATTATCCGGATGTTGGGCAGTACGGCCATCGCATTCCAGAAACTTGTTGTCGTAATAATTCGTCAGCCGGTAATGCACGCTGTTGTCGCAATCACCCTGGTCGTTGTACACAATCACATCGCCGCCCACTTCTACGGTGCCCGACAGTTTATAATTGATCACAACGGGGCGCATACCGATCAGCGCACTGCCCGCCATGGTAACATTTTCAACGTATGCATGGCCTTTGATCACGGCATTTTCGGAATATGTACCGCCCGTAACGACTGCATTATCAAGCACTTGCACGTTACCGCTCAAGTTTGCATCCCGCACGATGGCCGTTTGGTCAATGCGTACATTTCCGCTGATCTGTGCGTTGCCCAACACGATCGCGTGCGGACCCACGTACACACTCGCCGCTACATTGGCCGAATTTTGTACCCAGCCACCGCCATTGGTATGCAATTGACCGTCGTTTTTGAGTTGAGCCCGGAACAAGGCTGGCGTTTGAAATCCTTCCGGTACCGCTCCATTGATCGACAATTCGTACGGGAACCGGAAATGTTTGGGGTATCCAGCCCAGGTATTATTGCTGTCGGTGGTCGTAATTTGATCGTAAGGAGCGCCCATCACCACCAAATACAAGGCCGTTTCATCATTTTCAAGGGTAAAATTGATTTCTGCTTCGTTTTCAGCGTACGTCGGACTGTAACGACTCAAGGTTCCATCCGCTTTAGCCGCCACAAAACCATAACGCCAGCCAGCGTGGGCATTGGCTTCGGTGTGGCCTTTAAATTTGACAATTACCGCGCAACTATCCGGGTTCGGATGCAGCGGAATTACATTGTAGGCAAATTCTTCCGGCGCTTGCTCAATGGGCATTTCATACCGCTCGATCGAACCTGGAACTTTCCGTAATATACTATAGGTAGCATGAATGGATTGCAAAGAATACATCAGGTCATTGCGGCGTGCCTTGCGGAAATTGTCCCCTAGTTTATATAGGTCAAAATCGTAGGTCGCCATGCGCCGGGCATATTGGTACAAACTGTCGTTAAATTGTGCTTGGGTGTACCCAGTAATCCGTTTGTAAGTTTGCAGTGGGTACTCAAAACTATCAGACTCCCGCCACAACCGTGAAACCATTTCTGGGCCTTCCGAAATAGCCAAGGCCATCAGCAAAGCGTAGTTTTCATAGGTGTTTTTCCAGTCGCCCCAGGTTTCCAAATGGTACACATCCATGCCCCATGCGCCTACTGCCTGGGGGTAAATGAGGTTGCGCATATAATTGGCGTGGGTTTCCCAAAAAATACCGGCATTGTACCAGGAACCGCCCAGCCCATTGGATAACCGATAATCAATCGTGTTTTGCGCCTGCATGCTGTGGGCAAATTCATGCGCAGCCACACCGCCATCTCGAATGCCGTTCGGATGCACCCAAAACGCACCAATAATGCCATCCGCATCGCCGCCATTGGCAAATCCTTGCGCACCATCGGGCCCCCAGGTGCCATATATCACGATTACCACCTTGTATTGGCTCATTTTGGTTCCAGGCGTATCATCCAGAAAGCCCAATTCCTTAAAACGGGTATAAATATACTCCATCGTATCCAAAATTGCGGCAGGATCAAAGCGCAACTCCGGATCTGCATATACGGAAGGGTCGGTGCCAACGGTATTGCCCCAAATCAGGATAAAATTCTCTGATTGCCTGGTTTTATCCCAGCTGAACTGTTTGCCATCTACCGTATTGGTATCCTGCAAATAATAGGGGATGTGGATCATTTTCTGGGCATCTAAAGTGCCTATGAACAAATAGAACAAGACAATGGCAGGTAGTATTCTTTGCATTGCGCACGTAAATTTATTGTGAAGAGAAACTTTTATCGACAAATATAAAGTGCTACCGCGCAATGATGGTTAAACAAACCGCAATTCCCGCCAGGCCTTTTGCTGTGCCTTGCTCAAAAACGTCCAGGCAACAATCCGCGTAGTTTTGTTGCCCGTGCCCATCGGAATCGTTTTTACCTCTGCTGCTGCAGCCGTAACCAGTGCTTCTTGCACCGCTTTCAGGTTGGATTGTTTGGAAACCAAGGTCGTAAACCAAAAACAGGAGTTCATAAACTGCCGACTCTGTTTCACCATATCTAAAATAAACCCGCGTTCGCCGCCTTCACAAGTCAACTCACTCGGTTGGCCGCCAAAATTCTGCACCGGAACCTTGATTTTGACCATCTTTTTGCCCCTTAAATTGGCCAATTTGCGGAAAGTGCCAAATTCTGCCTCCTCCATGCTCGCATGAAAGGGCGGATTACAAATACTAAAATCAAAATATTCTCCTTCCTGTATAATCCCGTAAAAAATATCCTTGGGGTTGCTTTGTAAACGACAGGCCACTTTTCCCGTCAAGACTGGATTGTTGTCCACAATTTTTTGGGCCGACTCCAACGCAACAGGGTCAATATCGGAACCCACAAACGACCAGCCATACGCCTTGTTGCCTACCATCGGGTACACACAATTTGCCCCAATACCAATGTCTAAACACGTTATTTTAGGTCCAACCGGTATTTTACCAAAATTACTGCCGCCCAATAAATCGGCCACATGGTGCAAATAATCCACCCGGCCCGGAATCGGCGGACATAAGTAACCTTCCGGGATATCCCAGTAATCAATATCATAGTGGAGTTTCAGCAAAGCCCGGTTCAGCATTTTTACTGCCGCCGGATTGGCAAAATCAACCGTAGCATCGCTATATATATTCTGGGTCACAAAGGGTGCCAAATCCGGACAAACCCCAATCAATGCCGTAAAATCATACCGATCCCGATGCAAATTGCGTGGATGTAACTTCGGTTTCAACTGCGGGTGCACTGTTCTCCCTTTCGACATTGCTCTAATTTTAAGAAAAAACACAAAGATAGCCCCAATTTTTCAACCGCTTGCGTTGCTTGCGCTGGGTTCCACCCAGTGCATCGATCCATCGGGTTCCACCCGATCTACTTTGCTCGTGCTGGGTTCCACCCAATGCACGTTTACAACCCCACAATCGTTTCCTTCAATTTTTCCAACAACGCCACATAAATTGCCACCCCTTCTTCTATTTCCGAAACATAAATAAACTCATTGGCAGAATGGCTGCGTGCACTATCGCCAGGCCCCATTTTCAGCGCCGGAAATTTCATTTGTGCTTTATCCGAAGTAGTAGGGGAGCCATAATACGTGCGTCCAAGTGCCAAACCCGCCTGCACCAACGGATGCTCCACCGGAATAATCGACGAGCGCATCACCATGCCTTGTGGTATCAATTCACTTTGGAGGTTTTGCTTCATCTCTTCCAGAATTTCCTCCAAGGTGTACATCTCATTCACCCGTACATCAATCAAAAAATCGCAACGATCCGGCACCACATTGTGCTCAGAACCCGAATGTATCGCCGTAACCGACATTTTTACCGGCCCCAGGAATTCAGAAACCAACGGGAATTGCTTGTTGCGAATCCAGTTAATATCATCCATTGCTTTGTACAAAGCGCTTTCACCTTCTTCACGTGCGGCATGACCTGCCTTGCCACGCGCCACCGCATCAATCACAATCAGGCCTTTTTCGGCAATCGCCATTTGCATTTGCGTCGGCTCGCCCACAATACCAAAATCCACCCGACCCAAAATGGGGATCACCATTTCCACGCCTTCTTCACCCGGAATTTCCTCCTCCGCGCTTGCGCAATAAATCAGGTTAAATGGCAAATCAGTCTCGTCATAAAAATACAAAAAAGTAGCCAATAAGCCCGTCAAAGCACCACCCGCATCGTTGCTGCCCAAGCCAAATAACTTCCCGTCGATGATTTCAGGTAACAACGGATCGCGGGTATAACCCTTGTTCGGCCGCACGGTATCGTGGTGCGAATTGAGCAAAATGGTCGGCTTGCTTTCATCATAATGCCGGTTTTTAGCCCAAATATTGTGTAACAGGCGGTTGGTTTCGACGCCCCGTTCTTGCATAAACGCCTCAATAATCAGGGCAGTAGGTAGTTCTTCCTTGCTAAAAGATTGCGTTGCGATCAATTTTTGGAGCAGACCAAGGGCATCTGCGGCAAGGGCTTGTATTCGGTTGTTCATTCCTTTGGTTTTATAAACATAAAGATCCTGCCCATACCGCGAAGCATGCGAAGCCAATGACAGGATTTCGGGTGCAAAGAACGGAAGAAATAAAAATAGCAAATCTGATTACTAAATTAATTTTTTAAAAATCCAGCCTTTCCCACTTATGTTTTTTCAGGCGACTTACACAAATACAGGAGATCGGATCGAAATGGTTCCGACAAAATTACTATCCCAAACACAATGTCAAAATCTAAAAAGATGAATCGTCTCACAGCCTATGTTTGTTTTTTTCTGTTTTGCTCCGCTATTTCGTCTGCGCAGCAAGTCACCCTGGCCACCCCTGCCAGTGAAATCCAAAGGGCTTGCAAAGTGGATCCTGCAGGCGGCTATGTAACTGTTGGTTACAATGCTACAAGTGGAAAGATGCAGTATGTTCGATTTTCCGCTGATAAAATAGTAAGTAACAAAAATGAATATAGTGTTTCAGGAAGAACCTTCCGGCCTTCTGATATTCAGCCCGCAATTGCTGCTCCCGGATTATCGGCGGGTTTTTGGATCACCGGAAATGCGAATACGACGGCAACTAAAAAAATGTTTGTCCAGCGCATTGCCAGCAATGGCACCACACTATGGAGTAAAGAGGCAAATACCACCTTGGAGCGCGGAGCCAGGGCGGTGGTGCCTTTCGGCAACAGGGTGATTGCAGTGGGCATGAAAAGCGATGGGGTGCCTATGTTGACTTGTTTTTCTGCCGATGGCTCGGTTTTTTGGGGCCCTTTCACGTATCAACATCCTACGTTTACCTTAAATGCTGAATCCGCTACCTTGGTTGACAATAATGTGATTGTGACAGGGTCCAGCCAACGCTTTGGAGAGGCGGGCAAGGCCATGACATTTGCCATTAATGCCTTAACGGGCACCGCTGTTTGGTTTGCGAATTATGGTGTAAACACAACCGCCCAAAACACCGGTTTGGATATCGCAACCCAACTGGTTGGTGGCATCAGACATGTGGCCGTGATTGGGTCTTCTTATGGCGGAGTGAACCGCGATATTTATTTTATGCGCATCAACCCTTCCAATGGAGCATTGTTGGCTGGAAAATTGATCAGTGAAACAACTTCAAGCACCGAAGAAGGCCGCTCTATTTGCGCAGCGAACGGTAAATGGGCGATAACAGGCCGTCGCATGACCGATCGGGTCTTTTTTATGGAATTATCGAGTGCTGGCGTCCCGGTAGCAACTTCAGCCCGGACCTACCCTTTGGCAAAATCAAGTAGCATTGTTACGGAGTCGATCGACCGGGATGCATCCGGCAATTATTTTATTGCAGCGCATGCAGGCAGTTTTGACTACCATGATATTTGGGTTACCCCGAATGGGCAATCGCCTTGTTCGGCGAGTGCCGCGTTCTCAATGACAAATAACACCGTAACAGCATCTTACACAGACACGAATCTTAGTCGGGCCAACGGTAACAGCTGGAGCAGCCTCGGAATCGGCATGATTGATTTCAGCCTGACCACTACCTATCATCATAGTCTGAACGTCAGCCCAACGATTAGCCAGCCAGTCATTTGCCCTTGCGACCCCGGGCCATCCGACCTCTGCATCAACCCCTCAAGCGGTACAGCACCTTATGCCTTTCAATGGTCTAATGGCGCGATTCAAAACTGCATCAGTGTAAACCCCGCTGCAACAACGATTTATTCCTGTGTTACCACAGACGCAACGGGGTGTACCAGCAATCTTCAGTTGCTTGTAAAAGTGCTCAATTCGACCACAATACCAGAGGGCATTGCGGCTTCTTTGATCACCAGTACCAGCGCACAGGTAACCATGACGACGGCAACCTGCTATACCGATTACAAGGTTGTGTATCGTCCTTTAACTCCAGGTGCAATGTCGGCGGTGATTTATTCCCCCGCTTTACCTGTTAACTTAACCGGCTTAACCTGCAACACTTTTTATGAGGTTTATATCAGTGCCGGTATGTGTGGTATTTATACACAACAAACAGGACTCATATTCAAAACGGCAGCCTGTTTTGGTGAAGCAGGCGAAGACCGTTCTGCCGATTCAGATGCATTCACAAGTACAGATGGGACCATGGCAGCCTATCCAAATCCTACCACCGGGTACCTCCATTTGGATTGGGAAACCATGGGGCGTTTAAAGGAAATTCAAGTGGTTTCCACCGAGGGCAAACTAATATCCCAACTTTATCCAACAACCGAAAGCGCCATGGACCTCGATTTGAGCGCGATTCCTGGAGGGCTTTATGTGATCAAGGGCATTTCGGAAACGGGAAAGTTCGTATCCATCCGAATTGTGAAGGAGTAACGTTAAATAAACATTTAGCCTGAAAAAGCTGCTACTCATCAAATGGGTAGCGGCTTTTTTAAATAAAAATTAGGTACTAAATACAAAAGAAAGGTCCCCAATATTCCCGAATGGCTATCTTCGCCTATTCTATTGGCCATTTTACTCCCCACCGCAACAAGTCCATTGGCCATTTTTACGGAAAAACAAACTGAAAACGTATTGAATGAATTTTTTCAAGGCAGGAAAGAATGTTTTCGCAGACGAAGAGTTCTTCCTGCAAGCAATTCATAGCGGGGATTCGAGGGCGATTGTTTATTTACAGGACAAGGCTACCGGGTTTACCAAAAGTTTATTGCAACAAAAGCAATTGCCACAACATCTCCTCGGCGAGGTGCTGAATGAAGGTTCGATTATTTTTATAAAAAAGATCCGAACGCCTGGTTTTGCGCTGCATTCAGCGAAAGTTTCTACCTATTTTCTGGAAATAATAAAAAACGTGGTTTCCAATAAAACCCGGGGCCGGCAATATGCGGCACAGGAAACGCTGGAAAACGTGGTTGAATTATCCGATCATTCCGTCTTGGAATATTATTCCCGAAAGGAAAACATGGAATTGGTCGCAAAACTTTTGAGTCAAATCGGACTTCCTTGCTCAAACATCATCACCCTGAAATACCTGGACGGGTACTCTGACGAGGAAGTTGTACAAGGAAAACTTTCGCCATACACCTCAGTCGAATCATTGCGTGTCAAACGGAGTGATTGTATGAAAAAGATCAAAGAACAGGCGCTGCATTGGAAAACGGATCAATTGTAAAAATAAACCCGATTTCCGTTAAGGTTTTTTAATGCTACCTACACTACTGCATACAGGCAATGGAAAATTACTCAGATGATATAGAAGCATACCTGGACAAACGAATGTCTGATGCCGATCGAACAGATTTCGAAGCGAAATTGCAAACCGATGCCCGGCTCCAACAGGAATTGGAAGCATTCCGAAATTTGCGTACAGACCTGGCGTATCTCCACGCGACCAGGGATGTTGCTGCGGCTGCGGAATGGCGTAAGGTGCAGCAGTGGCAACGAAAGCGCAGACTTTGGGTGGCAACGGGCTTGCTGGCTTTATTGCTGACGATCGGCTTCTTTTGGTGGGCGTATTTTTGGCAAAAAAGCACCGCTGTCGAGCAAAGTCAGCAAGTGCCACCCAACATTTTGCCCGGAAATGAAGCACCGCCGCTAAATCCGGTGCCTCCAACAAACGAACTTCCGCCTCCCGCTGCCAAACCATCGGAAAAAAGTCAGCCCATCGCAGGTAACCTGAAAAACATGGAAAATGCGGGTGCTGACATATACCGGGATTTGCCGAAAGAGCCCGTGGCACCCCAATACCGAACGTTTTTCGAAGGCCAGATGAAGACTTTCAAACCTGTGGTCGCGCGCAAAGCCCCCTGGTCGCGCATTGTCACGGCTTTAGAAAAAGGGCAACCGGACCAGGCTTATGCATTGCTGAAAAAAATGCCGCCCGAAAATGACACAACCATCTACCTGCAAGCCGCATCCGCGCTCCTGTTACAACGGCCTGCTGCTGCTGAATCGCTGCTTTATCCATTAATTACCAATAAAAAATGGGAAACAGAAGGGCGTTACCTGCTGATATGGGTCTATTTGTTGCAAGGAAATGAAGCGCTGGCAAGTGCCGCTTTAAAACTATTGCCCGATGATTACAGGGATAAAAAATCATTAATCACTTTTCTGGAAAGATAAAACCGTTGTAGCAAACGGCACAAGCATTTGAAAAAACATTTGCACACAGCGGGATATTCAATTTGGTGAATGGGTGAGCCCCAATATTGAAAAAATCCTGGTTTAGAACCTACTTTTTGTTAAAAGCAGGCAAAATGTACTTTGAATTGAGTTCGTTGCTCGACGATTGCATGTTGTAATGCCCCGCAGTGATAACCGTTACTAAATTCAGTTCCTTAAAAATATATATTTTTTGTCCACCGTTCCCTTGGGCTAATTTACCATAATAGCGCACGCCGTCAGCGTCCAGATACTTTGTCCACCATAAATAACCATAGTCAAGTCCTGCTACCACCGAATGTTTGGCTAAGGATTGTGCTACCCAATCTTTTGGGATTACCTGTTTTCCATTCCAAAAACCGTTGTTGAGGTATAACAAACCAAATTTTGCCATATCCCTTGACCTTAAATTTAGTTGACAAAATGTTTCTCCACTGGATGGGTCTGGTTTGAAATGCCATGCAAAGTTTTTTATGCCCATATCTTTAAAAAGCGTTTGTTGGGCAAACGCAGGTAAAGACATTTGTGTAGCCTTTTCAATGATCCTGCCTAAAATAATTGGATTACTGGAACAATATTGACCTATTCCACCTGCGCGATCATTCATCGGCAAGTCAAGGGAATATTGGATCCAGTCCTTTTCATAGGCCATAATGGATTCATTTCCTACTGCTTTTGAATTATAAACATCACAATCAAGACCACTTTGATTGGTCAACAAGTTTTCAAGAGTGATCTGTTTTTTTTCTTCGGTATTGTGCTGAAAGGTGTATTCCGGAAAATAAGAAAGCACCTTTTCGTCTTTGCTTTTTATATAGCCCTTGTCAATCGCAATGCCCGTGAGGGCCGAAACAAAGCTTTTTGTGGCTGAACGCAGCTCATGTAGTTTGTATTTATCGTGTTCGTAGAAATATTCTTCAAACACTAATTTTCCATCTTTAATGATCAAAACGCTATGCACATTTGGGTAGGTTCCATCTATTATTTTTTGCACCATTTCTTGGAGCAGTTTTTTGTCCAGCCCAGTATTGTCCAAGTTGCCCGTTTCTAAACCGTCGTGGTCATTTTTAGGTGGGTGGTAAGCATATTGATAATTTTTAGGATCATGAAGCCTTGGGTACCACATTTGCTTCGGGAACCTTACTTTTTGGGACAATAAATTAAACGTGTCTTTTCCTGCTTTACAACCAATCACTTTATTGCGGCGATCCCTAAAAAAGAGCACAGTATCTTTTACTGGATTTAAAAACAGGTCTTTGCCGATTGTTGTAAAAGGGTATCTGCTCTCGTTGATCATACAAAGTAGCGAGGTGTCTACAGGGGAAGCCGCAATTTTGAACGTTGTGCCATGTAGGTACGTGTACAGTCCTTCATATTCTTTCAAATCCTTATACGAAAGAGCGTGTTTTTTGGCTAATTTTTCGGCTAATTTTATGGAATGTTTTAATGCGTTTATATTATGCCAGTCGTGATGCGAAACAATTATGAATTTTGGGTGCGGATATTTTTTCTGGACCTTTTTAAGGGTCGTTTCGTATTCAACAACATTGCCATCGCCTAAGTAGCCTAAATTTTCAGCGTCAGCACCTTTGATTAAACAACCACCGTACAGGATTTTTTCTTTATCAACCCAAATGACAATATTGTCTGCCGTATGTCCTTGGCCTGGATAATAAGTTTCAAAAGCATATTGCCCAACGTTGAAAACAGTATCTTTTTCAATGACGAATTCTGCTCTTTTTTGGTCATTCCTTTTACTTAATTCATCCGTCAGTAGCGTTGTGTACGTTTTAATACCCAATTTCTTATAATATTCAAGTCCTGCGGTTCTGTCAGGGTGCCAATGTGTCGCAATACACATCGTCACATTTTTGTTGTGGTTTAATTTTATGCTGTCCAACAATGGTTGAAATTGTGTAGTATCCCAAGGCGTATCAAATAAAACTACGCCCTTGTTGGTGACAAGATACATACCGTTTGCCGGTATTTTATTGCCTTCGTACGTGTTGTAAGTGGTGTAAATATAAAAGTCGCCTGTTAAATGGGATAGTTTAAGTTTAGGTGCGTCTGGTTGTCCAAAAATATTGGTCAGGGCGAAAAGGAAAGTGATGGTTAAAATGATTGTTTTCAATATACGCATTCCTTCGTCCCAATTGGTGTGCCCTGAAGCGACGTTGATATGCCCTGCATTGCCAAGATTTATAAATGCACTGCCCCAATGATCTGCAAAGAATTTGGCCCGCTCCAAGGAAACCCAAATGTCGTTTGCACTTGCAACAACGATGGTTTTAAAGTTTATTTTGTCAAGCGGAATGGGGGCAAAACCTGTCGCTGGAAACGTATATTGATCTGCTTCAGGGTCGCTTGGTGCAACCAATAAAGCCCCTTTGATTTGTCTTTTGTATTTTTTAGCCCAATGTGCAATGGTTGAACAACCTAAACTGTGTCCAACCAGTACAACGCTTGAAAGGTCAAAGTCTAACACTTTCTTGTCCAGGGTTGTAACCCATGCTTCGCAGTCTGGTGCGTCCCATTCTTGTTGTTCAATTCTAAAAAAGTGGTCGCCGGAGTTTTGGAAGTAGGTCTGCCAATGCTCTGGTCCCGAATTTCCAAGTCCTGGGATGATTAAGTAATTGGTCATTTTATTGAAGTAGGTTTGTTGTCTGGAGGTTTTTAGGGTGTTGTCAATTTGCGGGGCATAATCATTTTATGATGTACTGAGGGAATTGCTCGCACCGGTGGTGCGAGTTTTGGCTCGTCCTTGTTGGTTTTATAAATGACTGTTCGGGTTCCATTCGTGGTTCACAATTTCGTTTAAGATGTCATTCGTTTCTTTTCCCTGTTGCAAAGTCTTTGCGGTTATTTCTTCAATGCCTCCTCATTCATGTAAAGAAAAGGCGGGTTTTCTTTACATGTTGATTCGGACATGATAAGGTTTAACCGATTTTCTTATCATGTCCGAGTATTTGAGTTCACGTTGGCAAGTAAATCAAACAACTCATGGTTCACATAATAGTTGTCTTTGCCCAGCTTATGCTTTTGTATAATATTGATAGCTGTCAGCTCATCTAGATACCGTGTTGCGGTCGGTCTACTCACGGCTAACTCCGTCATCACAAAATCAATCTTTGTATAGGGATGTCTAAACAAATTATTCAACAAGTCTTGACTGTATATTTTGGGCAAATCCGTTCTTATTTTTTGTTTGTGCTTTTGCATAATAGCCTTGATACCATCTATTATCTTGATGGTTTGCAATGAAGTCTGTTCTACACCATCCAAAATATAAAGCACCCATTCCTCCCAAGAGTTTTCAGTTCTCACTTTTTGGAGCAGTCGGTAATAATCACTTTTGTTTTGATTGATGTAACGACTTAAATACAAAATGGGTAAATTCAACAGGCCTTCCTTGACAAGGTACAGGATATTAATAATCCTGCCCGTTCTGCCATTGCCGTCATAAAAAGGGTGGATGCTCTCGAACTGATGATGGATAATGGCCATTTTTATTAATGGATCCAAGTCGCTAAGATCATGATCATTTATAAACTGCTCCAAGTTGCTCATGTGCATCACCACTTCATCATAGGTTTGTGGTGGGGTATATACAATTGCTCCGGTTTGCTCATTTTTTAGTTCTGTGCCGGGGACCTTCCTAAAACCAGCATCATTTTCTTCCAAGGTTGCCTGCATTTGAATAATGTGATTGTTCGTTAGGATTCCTTTCTGCCTTACGGTTTCAAAACCCCAGCGCAATGCTTCGGCATAGTTATGTACTTCTTTGGATGCTATGGATTTAAATTCCTTTTTCAGATAATCTCCTTGATACAACTCATCATGTGTAGTGATGATGTTCTCGATCGCCGAACTGTCTTTGGCTTCCTGCAAAGAAAGGGTACTAATGAGAATACTTTCATTCGGAATGCTTAGGGCAGATCCTTTCATCTCTGCCAATGCACTGCGGGCAGTAGTGGTCTTTTTCAAGATGGCTTTGGATTCCAAATCAAAAGGAAAGGGGAGTTGTGGTATTTTATATGGCATAGTGTTTAATTTTTAATGTTTTTCCAGCCCGGATGAAGAAGTTGGCCTTATGACGAAGCATCTTTTTCATCGCCCAGTCGAAACGAACTAACTTTTTGTTATTTGTAAAACAATTTGTAACAAAAGTACAATAAATATTCAAGTGAAGCGAAAATGTAGCCAAATATACATTGGTGGCATCGTTTTGCGATGCATAATCATTTTATGATGTACTGAGGGAATTACTCGTGCCAAGGTTGCGCTACTAGTGCTCAAACGTAACAACAACAGGAACGTGGTCACTATACTTTATCCATGTATCAAAGTCGCCAATTTCAACGGAACTTACTTTGTCCAACAAATCTTTTGACGCAAAGCAATAATCAATATGATAAGGTTTGTCTTTGTGCCGGTATAAATAAAGCGTTGGATGCGCTTCTGTTCCTTGTGTTTGGTGATGATGCAAATGATAGGTGCTGAAAATCCCTTTGCCTTCCAATATTTTTACAACATTTGAGTGATTGCCTTCCCTATTTTTTCTGTCCCATATTGTATTGCTGTTAAAGTCTCCAACCAGAATTGTTCTTGTGTCGGTAAGCAAGTTGCTGTAATGATGCACTGCTTTCCAAACTTGTTCTACATATTGGCCATCTCGGTCTGTTGGATTGTTGGCCCAAATTGCAAATAGATTAAAGTCGAATTGTCCGTCAGTCACCGCAATTGGAATAATCATTTGTAAGTCTTGATTGTGATTATCAAGCACAGTAAATCGAAAACTACTATATGAAAATATCGCAAGTCCTTTATTTTGATTTTTACCAAACCATAAAAGGTCTGTTGGTTTAGGTGTGTCAATTGGGAATAATAACTTGTCGGGATGTTCGCACTCTGGAACAATTAAAATATCTGGCTTGTAGGGTAGAATAAAGTCAGCCTTTTTCCTAAAAGCCATATTGCAGTTCCAGGTAATTATTCTCATTTATTGGAATGTTGTTTTAGGGTGTTGCCAAAGACGTAAATATACGAAATTTTTCGCAATTCCCGTGCGTCAAACCCATTTCCCTTTCCCACGACCTTCCAGTTTATCCAATGCTTTCTCTGCTCGATTTTTGAGGTTTATCCTGTCCAGAACTTCTCTCAAAATCAGTTATAGATCAAACTGACAATTCGGGATTTTCCAAGAAAATAAACAACGTGGTGGCATTCAGGCACTTAGTTTTCTTTTTAGTTGCCATTTGATTATGTAAACAATTAAGATTTAAGTCCAATACGGTACATACAAAGCCAACTTTTTAGAAGCATTTTCTGGGTCTAATGCTTTTATCAAACCTGCCTCTAAAGTGTCGGCAATAATTTTTGACGCAAACGAAACATTGTTTTTTACAATTAAGACGCTTTCTAAAAAAGTTCGCCTTTAAAATCTTTTAATGGTATTTCTAAATCAAGTAGTTCTATCGAAAATCCTTTAGCTATTTGTATCGGTTGTATAATTTGTCCAAACGATTTTTTGTCCTTGGTAATATATCCCTGAATTTTTCGGTTGAATATTTGAGCAATCAGTTTACAATCATCTTTAATTACATTGCGTTCAATATTGGCAACTTGATCCTTATGGTTAATAAGAATTGAATGAAATTCACCTGCAGTTTTTCCATCAAAAAAATCAAAAGGAATTATTTTTGCAAATTCAAGTGGTAAATTGTTGGCATCGTCTTTAACTGAATATTCTGCTACAACAATGCTGGATAAGTAAATTTCTATTTTTTGCTCAAGAAAATATTTGAAATACTCTTTTGCGTTTTGATGCAACGGGTCATTACTTTTAAGCAGCCGAATACAGAAAGAAGTATCAAGTAAAATGCTATCCATTTGCACCTCCTCTAATTTCATTCAACCAAATATCCACGTTAGGTACAGCATTCCAATTTATTGATGCTCTCTCGATTAGCAAGTCCAATTTATGTTCATCATAGTTTGGATTATAGGTAATGTAATCAACGAGTTTGAGGTCAAAGGGTCTACCATCAGAAAGGTTTTGTTTGCCTTTTGCTCTAATACCATAAATTTTAAACAAACGCTTTTCACCTTCTAAAAGCTGTTGCTCGGTTGCACTAATTACCAACTTCCCATACTCTTTGGTTAAAAGATGAAAATTAGGATTATTCCCTCCCTCTTCATTCACCTTTCCGTATAGAACAAATTCTGTATCAATGAAAGTCGCAACGATTTTGAAGAAGTTGGTTTCTTTATTTATTTTTAAGATAGGCTCAGTAGTTGAAGAACTTAAAAATGAAATTTCAAAATTATTTTCCTTCGCTTTACGTTGAAATTTATCAATAATTTCAGATCTCTTGTTGTCTAAAAAATCTATGTTCCCTCTGTTTTTAATTTCGCTTGCTAAGCCATTAAACAACAAAACGCTTGATATAGGAAGGTAAAATAAATTTCTGGCTGAACCTTCTTCTATTTTGTAGGAAATATGTGGGCGTTCTGCTTTTTCTCCTCTTGTTGGATATAAAAAAGTCTCCACATCGCTGATGATTTCTTTAATATCCGCAATGTCAATATCAATAGGTTTTAGTGGTTTGTTGCCCACTACACCATCAATTTTAATTTCTATGTATCCTTGTTCTTCCACAATGCAAATTTACGAATTAAAGTTAAATCGTTTCCACTTTTTCTTTCACCCCCCCAAACCTCCCCACTCGCGCTAGGTTTTACCTAGCGTGCCCATCCCCCGGGTTCCACCCGGCGGCACCAGATTACCAAACTGCTTTTATAGGTCGTTTTTCTTAACCCGTCCGATGTTTTCATTTCCAAAATTCCCACCATTTCTTGTCGGTTGACTTATTCAAAAGTATGTTCTTATTTGCTGAAAAACCGGTCACTTTGTCTTCCAAAACCGTTACCCAAAGTATTGACCTGCGCTCTTCTTCTGTTCGCAAGTCTTCGTAATCATAATGCCCAATTTCATCTTGCTTACCTGTCAAAATAATTTTCCTTGTTTCAAGCCAAAATAGCACCTGCTCAATACATTCCTCAAGTTTTGGCGAAAAACTGTCCAAAAGTTCTTTTTGTTGCTCGCTTGTGAGTTCGTCCCAAGTCTCAGCAGTCGTATTCTTTAGGCTTGGTACTTGAACTTCAAGTCCAATTCCAAGTCCAAGGTCTTGAAGAAAGTCATAGCCCTTGCAATACAAATGGTAAAATTCCATCAAAATATAAGGAAGTCGCTTAGTCTTACGCTTCGCTTCGTTGAGAAGTTCAAGCATTTTGTAAGTTTCAAATTCACCTAGGTCAATATGTTTTTTCAGTAAGTTCCATAGTTCATATTTTGCTCCACTTTTTTTAAAACTCAAAGAAATCAAGTCAAGATAGTCTTCCGGATTTAAAAGATTTTCAAGTTCCTTGTTGGCATACAACCACTGTTCAAAGTCGTTTAGTGAAATGACGCCTTGGATTGTCTTATAAAACCTTTCTTTTATGTTCTGTGGTAGTGATGTCATGTAGAATGCTTTATAATGGTTTCGGGCTTTGCGTTCGAGCGGGCTTCATATCACAACGCTTCAATTTATAACTAAAGTTCAATAAAAGCCCAAAGATCCCCCCGCTCGCGCCAGGTTCTACCTGGCGTGTCCATCCCCCGGGTTCTACCCGGGGAAACCCTAAAACCGAACCTCCACCGTCAAATACCCCGCCCGACCATCCGAAGGGATAATCCCAGGCCCCG
>Ga0247832_1002125_pt1 | contig 31715 bp, 32 predicted proteins | sample LaCruzMarch2015__10_FD_192407 | JGI IMG/M metagenome (GOLD analysis project Ga0247832, IMG submission 192407) | Freshwater microbial communities from meromictic Lake La Cruz, Castile-La Mancha, Spain - LaCruzMarch2015_4m | ecosystem: Environmental > Aquatic > Freshwater > Lake | place: Spain... | reverse complement strand
TACATCGCCATGCACAACAAAAACCCCAAGCCCTTCATCTGGACCGCCAAGGCGCAGGACATCCTCGCAAAGGTCATTCGCGCCAACAACCGCTTAAGTTCTAAACAGAACGAAGCACTACACTAGATGCGATCCTGATCACCGGCGTCAAGCGGGATATCTCCCTGCTTCGGCGCGTGCCGTGCGCGCCACAGGCCCGGGTGACCGTGCTCGATGTGTCGGTAGACCAGAACCGGGAGGCTCTGCTGGCGTTGTTGCAGGCCGGTGCGGAGGTGGCCTACTTCGACCATCACTTTGCCGGGGAACTGCCGGTCCATGCCGGCCTGTCTGCCCATATCGATACCGCTGCCCAGGTATGCACCAGCATTCTGGTCGACCGCCATCTGAACGGTGCGCACCGCCGCTGGGCGGTGGCGGGAGCGTTCGGCGACAACCTGACAGATGCGGCGCGGGTGCTGGGGGCTTCGCTCGGCCTTGATGCCGCTCAGTGGGGCCAACTGCAGGAACTGGGTGAGGCCATCAACTACAACTCCTACGTCGACAGCGAGGCGGACCTCATCTTGCACCCCGCCGAATTGTTCGGTCTGCTGCGCCGCCATGTGGACCCGCTGGGCGTGATGGACTCCGAGCCGGTGTTGCGCCGCATCCGCGATACACGTCGGCAGGACCTTGCACTGGCTGGGGGCCTGACACCGCATGCGGAACTGGCGGGTGGTCGGGTGTTCCTGCTTCCCGACGAGCCGTGGAGCCGCCGGGTGCGCGGCGCCTGGGGCAACCAGCTGGTTCACCAGTCACCGGCCAAGGCACATGCCGTTCTGTCCCCGGGAGAGCAGGGGGGGCTGGTTGTCAGTGTTCGCGCCCCGCTTGAGCGTCTGCAGGGTGCCGACGCCTTGTGCCGCCAGTTTCCCTCCGGGGGTGGCCGCGCTGGCGCGGCGGGTATCAATCACCTTCCGGCAGGCCGCTTGGAGGATTTTGTGCAGGCGTTCGGACACGCTTTCGGCCCTGGGCTTGCCGGCCCCTGACGCCGCCTACTGTGGCGAGGGGCTCGCCCGACGGACCGCGCCGATGTCCTGCAAGGCCTGCGCCAGCAGGGGGGCCATGGCAACGGCATTGCTCGGATGCGTGATGCAGTCGGTGCTCCAAACCTTGCCGATGCCATGGGCGCGCAGCATTTCCAGGGCCTGGGGCGTGAACATCGCGTGCGTCACCGCCGCATCGACCGATGCCGCACCTGCCGCACGCAGCAACTGCGCCGCTGCCGCCAGGGTGTGTCCAGTGCTGGCCATGTCATCCAGGATGACGGCCGGGCGGCCCTGTATCCGCGCTGGTGGCAGGTCGACCGCCACGTCGCGGTCACCGCTGCGAATCTTGCTGCACACGATGTAGTCCAGCCCATGCCGCGCCGCCGCAGCGGCGACCCACTGCTCCGATTCGGCATCGGGACCCACCAGCAGGGGAGAAGCGCGCTGGCGCACGATGTAGTCGGACAGTGGAAGTGCGCCTACCAGCACCACAGCGTGCGCGACCGGGACGGCCTCCTCCAGCCGGGAGATGCGGTGCAGGTGCGGATCCACCGTGACGATCGCGTCGAACAGCCGGGACAGAAAGCCACCGATGACGCGTTGGCTGACAGCTTCGCCGGGCGTGAACTCCATGTCCTGGCGCATGTAGGCGAGATAGGGCGCGACCAGATCGAGCTGCATAGCGCCAAGAGCGCGCGCCGTCTGCGACACGATCAGCAGTTCTACGAGTTTTTCGTTGGGGTTGTCGAGGCTGCGGTATACAGCGACGCGCCGGGGCAAGCCGGTTGGCAGGCGCAGCTTGAGCTCGCCGTCCGGAAAGCGGTGTCGTTCAATGCGCGAGGCTGGCAGCGAGGCGGCTTCAGCCAGCCGCAGGGCGGCGTCCCGTTCGTCGTCGAAATACAGCAGCATGGCGGATTTCCTCAGAATTCGACGGACGCGCGAGGGATCGCACTGGCGTCGCCCAGTGCGTACGCATGGCACTGCTTGCACGCTGCGCGCGCGAAGGCCAGATCGGCATGAAAGGCCGCATGGACGCGGTACAGAACATCGCCCGCCGCCACGGCGTCGCCCAGTTTGCGGACCAGATCGACGCCTGCACTCTTGACCTTGGGCGCCCCGGCGAGCCGGGCGATACGCGCCATCTGGAGGTTGTCGATGCCGATGACGACTCCGCCAGCAGGGGCCAGGACCTCGAAGCTCAAGGACCCCAGCGCCGGGTGTCGGTAGTCGAATCCGGTCGCCCCTTGCGCCTGGATGATGCCCTGCATGCGGGCCAGCGCACGCCCGGACTCCAGGATGCCGCGCGCGATCGCGACACCCTCTCCGCCGCGGACCTGGGGGTCGCACTCGATCATTCGGCCAGCCAGGTGCAGCGCCTTGGTACGAAGGTCCTGGGGTGCCTGCGGGTCGCCATGGAGCACCTGCATGACATCCCGCGCTTCCAGCACTGGCCCGATCCCGTTGCCAATCGGCTGGCGGCCATCGGTGATGACAACATCGAGCGTGAGTCCCAGGTGTCGGGCGACGTATTCGAACAGGCGGCGAAGGCGCTGGGCCTGCACCATGCTTCGCATCTTGGCGGTCGGCCCCACCGGGATGTCGAGCACCAGATGGGTGGAGCCTGCGGCGACCTTCTTGGAAAGGATCGACGCGACCATCTGTCCCGGCGAATCGATGCTCAGCGGGCGTTCGACCGCGATCAGCACATCGTCTGCCGGTGACAGGTCTGCCGTGCCACCCCATGCCAGGCAGGCGCGGTGCGCATGCACGATGGCCTGCAGTTGCTCGACCCCCAGTTCCACCCGCGCCAGCACTTCCATGGTGTCCGCCGTGCCGGCGGGGGACGTGATCGCGCGCGACGATGTCTTGGGGCACAGCAGTCCATGTGCGGCGACGATCGGGATCACCAGCATGGATGTCCGATTGCCAGGGATGCCACCGATGCAATGCTTGTCGACGACCAGGGGCTCATGCCAGTTCAGTCGGCGCCCGGTGGCGACCATGGCTTCACTCAGAAAGCAGATCTCCTCGCGGTCGAGCTCATCGCGGTGGGTGGCGACGACGAAGGCGGTCAGCTCGATCTTCGAATAGAGGCCCTGCGCGATATCGCTGATGATGGCCAGGAAGTCCTGGCGGTCCAGCCGCTCACCCGCCAGCTTGCGTCCCAGGGAAGCCATCGAAGCGGGGGGTTCGGCCTGCTGCACGGTGGCAGGATGTCCGTCGGGGACCCGAAGACGCGCAAATGCATCCTCCGAGAGGCCGAGTTCGTCCACGCCGACGATATGGGGGTCGTCCACCACATTGAGTGTGGCCAGGATGCGCGCTCCATTGGCCCGGACTTCGACTTTCGACAAAGCCTGGAAGCCCTCCGCCCGGTAGGTGGCGCAGTCCCGGTGCAGGTAGGCCACGTTCTCGCGGTAGGTATCTATGCCGACACGCCGCAAGGCCAGGGTCGACGGCGGCGCACCGGCTGTTGAGGTGTTCTCCATGGGTTGAGGCTACACCAAGGCGGCCGGGCCGGTGCTGTCCTTTGCGCTGCGTCTGGCCAGCCACTCCAGAAGCAGCGGGCGTGCCTGGGTCAGGTTCTTGTAGGCCAGGACCGCGTCGCTCATCGAGGCCAAGGCGTCGTGCAGGCGCAAGGCGTCGCTGGCGCTTCTGACCGCCGAGCACAGGGGCTCCACCATGACGCGAATGGTGAAAAGGGTCTGCTTCCCAGCCAGCCCTTGGGCGTCTGGTACGGGGATGAAGGTCTGGCGCTCGGCGCGCAGGTGGCACTGCCGTGCGAACTCGTCCGGGTCAGTGGTCTGTGGCCAGGGCGTGACCGCATGGCGGGACGGGTGCTGGTCGTAGCTCGGGGAGGGGGTGAGTGTCCAGACATGGCGTTCCCAAGGGCCGCCGCTGCCCAGTACACGCAGGATGGCAGGCAGTGCCGCCGCGAGGGCCTCGCCATCGGCGACCGGCTGGTGCACTTCGGCAAGTGTGCGGCCCAGTTTCTCCTCAGGCGCCCAGCGGCTGGGCACACTGACGCACATCCAGGGCACCCGGGCTGTCCGGGTGTCCAGCACGACCAGATCCTCTTCCACCTGCAATTCCAGCGGAAGCTGCTCCATCTCCAGGGCGCTGATTCCAGCCCTGATCGCGTGGGCGCGCAGGGTGGCCAAAGCGTCCGCGGCGTCGAACCCTGCGACTGCATGGCGGGTGGCGCCGAGCCGGTGAAGTGCCAGCTTTTCGAGATGCAATGGGCTGCCAGGTCGCAACGGTGTCAGGTGGACCGCATCTGGCCCCAGACGGGCCAGTCCCGGGAGCATGCGAAACGGGACATGGATCTGCTTGAAGTCGAAGTCCATCGGTCAGGGCGAACGGGTCCGGGGGGCGTGGAAAACGAAAAGGCTCCCGGGGGAGCCTTCGATGACGAGCCTTGTCGGCCGCTCAGACGCGCCGGCGGTATTCGCCGGTGCGTGTGTCGATTTCAACCCGGTCACCCTGCGCCACGAAGATCGGTACGCCGATCTCGAAACCGGTGGCGATCTTGGCAGGCTTGAGCACCTTGCCGGAGGTATCGCCCTTGACAGCGGGCTCCGTCCAGGTGATCTCGCGCTCGACGCTGGTGGGCAGCTCGACGGAAATCGCCTTGCCCTCGTAGAACACCACTTCGAGCGGCATGCCGTCTTCGAGGTAGTTGAGGGTGTCGCCCATGTTCTCGGACTCCACTTCGTACTGGTTGTACTCCTGGTCCATGCAGACATACATGGGGTCGGCAAAATAGGAGTAGGTGCATTCCTTCTTGTCAAGGATGACCTGGTCCATCTTGTCGTCGGCCTTGAAAACGACTTCCGTTCCGAAGTTGTTCAGCAGGCTCTTGAGCTTCATGCGTACCGTGGCCGAGTTGCGGCCGCCCCGGCTGTATTCGGTCTTGAGCACGACCATGGGGTCCTTGCCATGCATGATCACATTGCCGGCACGGATTTCTTGAGCGATTTTCATAAGGTGTTCCCAGTTAGTGCGGGGCGCAGGCTTGCGATGCGGAGGACAACACGGCGAGTTGCGCGATTCGCGACGGATGATTGCGGGCAGGCCCCTTGCGTCCTGCGAAACTCTGCAAAGCCTCGGATTTTAACTTTGTTTCGTGCCGCTGCTTCGGGTCTGGCGAACGCGTTCGACAAACTCGCACAGCCGCTCACACAGGTCGCGCTGCGCCAGCAGGGCGCTGCGTGCCGACCTGACTGCGGCTGCCCAGGCTGCAGGATCCGGCTCCGGCAATGGCCAAGGAGCCAGGCCGTTCCACGCCAGGTGGTAGTTCCGCCAGGACATCGGCGCATGGAGCGCATCGAGCATGGCCAGCAGTTTTGCCTGGTGGGCGCCGTCATGCTGTGGATAGATCTGCCACACAAAGGGCTTGCCAGCCCACAGGGCGCGCACGAAGGAGTCTTCGCCACGCACGTAGTTCAGGTCGCTGGTCCACAGAAGGTGGTCATATTCGGTCTGGGAAAGCGCTGGCAGGAAGCTCACCGTCAGCGCGCCGCGCGACCAGCCGGCCCGTTCGGCGTCGGTTGGCTGATCAAGGACCCGGCCCAAGTGGGACCGTACCGCCTGCGCGCCACGACCCTGCGCCACCAGCAGATGCGTCGGACGGGCTGCATGCTCCAGCTTCAGCAGCATGTCTGGCAATGCCGCCGGTTCGTAGCAGAACAGCGACACCAGGCGCTCGCCCGACCACCCGATCCCCTGTCGTGCCAGCCAGGCGCCGCGGTCAAACCGCGCCAGGCGTGCGCCCAGGTCTGGCTCCCGCAGCAGGCCACCTGTCGCGGATGTCAGGCCAGGGTAGAAGAACCAGCGCGTCTGGCCCCGGGCCGGGCCCTGTGCAATGGGGGAAGGCAGGCGGTGGGCGCGGGTCGCGAACGGTTCGGCCGAGAGGTATTCGAGATTGATCCAGACGGGCGGTGTCGTCGTGCCAGCCGCCCAGGCTTCCTGACAACGGGCCAGATGGGCGGCGTCCGGCTCACACCCGAAACCTTCCAGCCACACATGGGCTGGCCCATGGCCGGCATGGTCGGCGTGCGCCATCGCTTCTGTCCAGTGCAGCACCTGCACGCCGGGCCAATGACCTTCCCGTGCGCCGGGGGCCATCCAGTCCAGAGCCGACGGGTCATCCACCCACAGCCGTACGCGATGGCCCCGGCCAGCCAGGTCTGCAGCGAGACGCCAGCACACGCCGATGTCGCCGAAGTTGTCGATCACCCGGCAGAAGATGTCCCAGGAGTACAAGGAAGCCACGCCGCGGATTGTCCACAATACGGGCCTATGAGCACGAGCCCACGATCCCGCCCGACCACGTCCCCGCCCGAAGTCCCGGCGGACCTTGCGCCAAATGAAGTGGTGCCGAAGACGCCGGAGCGTCCGGATCAACTCTTGTCGGAGGTGGCGTCGTTGCCACCCCTGCCGGGTGTCTACCGATTCTTCGACTCCCAGGGCGCAGTGCTGTATGTCGGCAAGGCCATCAACCTGAAGAAGCGGGTCACGAGCTACTTCCGCAACCTGCATGGCGGCACCCGGATCGGCCATATGGTGGGGCGCATCAGCAGCATGCAGACCACGGTGGTACGGTCCGAGGCAGAGGCGCTGCTGCTCGAAAACAACCTCATCAAGACACTTGCACCCCGCTACAACATCCTGTTCCGGGACGACAAGAGCTACCCCTACCTGAAGCTCAGTGGTCCGGGCGCTGGCGACAAACCATTGCGCAGCAAGGTCCCGCCCCCGTCGGCGCAGAGCCCCGCTGCCAGTGGGTATACGCGAGTCTCGTATTACCGAGGTTCGGTCGAGAAGAGGCACCGGTATTTCGGACCCTATCCGAGTGCCTGGGCGGTGAAGGAGGCGATCCTTCTGCTGCAGAAGCTGTTCCGGCTGCGGACGTGCGAGGACGCGGTGTTCTGCAACCGTTCCCGGCCCTGTCTCCTGTACCAGATCAAGCGCTGCTCCGGTCCGTGTGTCGGTCTTGTTTCTGCTGAAGACTATGCCCGGGATGTGGCCCATGCCGAGCGCTTCCTGCGTGGAGATGCCCGACAGGTGCTGGAATTGCTGGAGTCGCGCATGTTGGCCCATGCGGAGCGCCTGGAGTTCGAGCAGGCCGCGGAGTTGCGTGACCAGGTCGCTGCGCTGTCGAACGTGCTGCACCAGCAGTCGGTGGACAACGTCTCGGACCGGGATGTGGACATTCTGGCCGTGAAGGTGGAGGGCGGGCGCGCGTGCGTGAACCTGGCCATGGTGCGAGGCGGTCGCCACCTCGGCGACCGGCCGTACTTCCCGGCCCACGTCGAGGAGGCCGCGGGAATGGAGGCCGAGGAGGAAGATGCCGCCAGCGTGACGTTGTCGGTGGAATGCCAGGTGCTGGAAGCCTTCGTGGCCCAGCACTACCTCGACTTGCCCGTGCCACCGTCACTGGTGACCAGCGCGCCGGTGCGTGCGGAACTGGTCGAGGCCCTGTCGGCGCAGACGGGTGTCAAGATCAGTGTGGTGCACCAACCCAGGGAGCAGCGCCGCATCTGGCTGGAAATGGCCCAGACCAACGCCGGTCTGCAACTGGCAAGACTGCTGGCCGAGGAAGGTTCGCAGCAGGCGCGCACCCGCGCGCTCGCCCAGGCGCTGGACCTTGCCATCGATGACCTCGACCGCTTGCGCATCGAGTGCTTCGATATCTCGCACACCGCAGGCGAGGCGACGCAGGCGTCCTGCGTCGTGTTTCAGAACCACCGCATGCAGGCCGCGCAGTACCGTCGCTACACCATCGACGGCATCACCCCGGGCGATGACTACGCGGCCATGCGCCAGGTGCTCACACGGCGCTACAGCCGGCTGGCCGATGCCATGCGGCAATCCGCGGACGGCGCTGCCCCGGCGGGTGACGGCAGCCGCATGCCGGAACTTGTCCTGGTGGACGGTGGCAAAGGTCAGGTGGCCATGGCCCGCGAGGTCTTCGAGTCGCTCGGTCTTGACCTGTCGCTGATCGTCGGCGTGGAAAAAGGCGAGGGGCGCAAGGTGGGTCTGGAGGAACTGGTGTTCGCAGATGGCCGGGAAAAGGTGTACCTCGGCAGGGATTCGGCCGCATTGATGCTGGTGGCCCAGGTGCGTGACGAAGCCCATCGCTTCGCTATCACCGGTATGCGTGCCAAACGGGCCCGGGTGCGGGTTGGCGGTGGCCAGCTCGAAGAGATCCCGGGCGTCGGGCCCAAGCGCCGTGCCAGGCTGCTGCAGCGTTTTGGCGGCGTGCGTGGTGTCGGACTGGCCAGCGCCGATGATCTGGCAACCGTCGAAGGTATTTCGCGCGAACTGGCCGAGGACATCTACCGGGCCTTGCATTGAGACCCGGGAGCGGGGGTCTGCCAGTGCCGCTTCGATGGGGCATGCCACAATGACACGATGTTCTGGACCATTCCCACCTTGATGACGTGGACGCGCATCGTGGCGATCCCGCTGATCGTCGGCGTGTTCTACCTGCCGGATTCCTGGGCAGGCATGGCCGACAAGAATCTCATTGCCACCGTGATGTTCGTTCTGTTTGCCGCCACCGACTGGCTCGATGGTTTCCTGGCACGCAAGCTGAACCAGACTTCGTCGTTTGGTGCGTTCCTCGACCCTGTGGCCGACAAGTTCCTGGTCTGTGCCTCCCTGCTCGTGCTGGTACACCTGAACCGTGCCGACGTCTTTGTGGGGCTCATCATCATCGGGCGCGAAATCGCAATTTCCGCGCTTCGCGAGTGGATGGCGCAGATCGGTGCCTCGCGCAGCGTTGCGGTGCACATGATCGGCAAGCTCAAGACCGTCGGACAGATGGTGGCCATTCCATTTCTGCTCTTTGATGGTGTCCTGTTCGGCATGCTGGACACGCGCCTGTGGGGCACCGTGCTGATCTGGATTGCTGCCGTGCTGACCGTGCTCTCGATGGTGTACTACATGCGCAAGGCGATACCGGAGATTCGGGCGCGTGTGAAATGAGTCCGGGTCCGGCGGCCAGCCCCTGGGTGCGGTCGATGCCCATCGTGTTCGTGCTGATCTGGAGCACCGGTTTCATTGTGGCCCGCTACGGGATGCCGCATTCCCCGCCGTTCAAGTTCCTCGCGCTGCGCTTCGCCCTGTCGATCCTGTGTTTCCTGCCCTGGATCTGGTTGTCCGCAGTGCGCTGGCCCGCGGGGGGGCGGCAGTGGCTGCACCTGGCCGTCACCGGCATCCTGATGCACGCCTTCTACCTGGGTGGGGTGTGGGCGGCGGTAAAGGCTGGCATGGGCTCCGGCGTGTCCGCACTCATCGTGGGCCTGCAACCGGTGCTGACGGCCGTCTGGTTGTCCTCCACTGGCGGACAGGTGTCCCGGCGGCAGTGGCTGGGCCTCGTCCTGGGTTTCGCCGGTCTGATGATGGTGGTCTCGCGCAAGCTGGGCGGTGGCAGTGCGACGGACCATGTCGATGTGCTCAACCTCAGCCTCATCGTCGGTGCCCTGATGTCGATCACGATCGGCACGCTCTACCAGAAGCGCCATGTGGCGGCCTGCGACGTGCGTTCTGCCAATGTGGTTCAACTTGGCGCTGCGCTGGCGATCACGCTTCCGATGGCATTGCTGGAGCGCGAAAGCATGGTGTGGGGCGGCGAACTGGTCGGCGCCATGGCATGGTCGGTGCTCGCGCTCACATTGGGGGGGAGCTCGCTGCTCTACCTGCTGATCCAGCGAGGCGCGGCAACGGCTGTCACCAGTCTGCTCTACATGGTGCCGCCTTGCACGGCCATCATGGCCTGGGTCTTGTTTGACGAACCCATCACGGCCCTGACCGTGCTTGGCACTGCGCTCACGGCATTTGGTGTGAGTCTGGTGGTGCGCCGCGCACAATAGCGCCCGTGAGCCCGTTGGTATCCACGGGTTCCACCCGTCCATTCACGATTCAAGGAGATTTCATGGCCAGACAACGAATCGCCGTGATAGCCGGCGACGGCATCGGCAAGGAGGTGATGCCCGAGGGCCTGCGAGTGGTCGAGGCCGCGGCCAGCCGCTTCGGCATCGATCTGCAATTTGACCATTTCGATTTCTCCAGCTGGGACTATTTCGAGCAGCACGGCAAGATGCTGCCAGACGACTGGAAAGATCAGATTGGCGGCCACGATGCCATCTATTTCGGGGCTGTCGGTTGGCCTGAGAAGATTCCGGACCATGTGTCGCTGTGGGGCTCGCTACTGCTGTTTCGACGGGAGTTCGACCAGTACGTGAACCTGCGGCCGGCGCGCCTCATGCCAGGCATCATCGCCCCGGTGGTCCGAAGGGACGGCTCGGCACGTCAGCCGGGAGAGATCGACATGTTCATCGTGCGCGAGAACACCGAAGGCGAGTACTCCAGCATCGGGGGTCGCATGTATGCAGGTACTGAACGCGAGATCGTCATGCAGGAGACCGTGATGTCCCGCATCGGCGTCGACCGGGTGCTCCGGTTCGCGTTCGAGTTGGCGCGGTCCCGCCCGAAGAAGCACCTGACCAGCGCCACCAAGTCCAACGGCATTGCGATCACCATGCCTTATTGGGATGAGCGGGTCGCCGAGATGGCAGCGCAATACCCCGACGTGCATGTCGACAAGTTCCATATCGACATTCTCACGGCGCATTTCGTGCAGCGCCCGGACCATTTCGATGTGGTCGTGGCGAGCAATCTGTTTGGCGACATCCTCAGTGACCTGGGCCCGGCCTGCACCGGCACCATCGGGATCGCTCCCAGCGCCAACCTGAATCCCGACAGGCGCCACCCCTCGCTCTTCGAGCCGGTGCATGGTTCGGCGCCGGACATTGCCGGGCAACTGGTTGCCAACCCGATCGGGCAGATCTGGTGCGGCGCCATGATGCTGGAGTTTCTGGGGCATCAGGCGGCCCACGATGCCGTGCTGAAGGCCATTGAAGGCATCCTGCAACCCGACAGCGGCGCACCCCGAACACCCGACATCGGCGGGACAGCAGGCACCCCGGATGTCGGCAAGGCCATTGCAGCGCTGATCTGAGGAGGCCACCCGCACGGTCGGCCTGGCGCAGGAATCACGACCAGGCGTCGGCCATGAATCGGACTAGAATTCGCGTCCCGCGGAAGGAATGCCGATCCTGCCATTGACACGGCCCGGGGCCGTGGCTCTAATGGAACGCTCCTTTTGACGATGATGGCTGACCCCCTTGATTTTTCCGCTCCGCCGGCCCCCATCCATTGCCATTGCTGCTCCATCGCGCCCGGCTTCACCCACTACCGCTTGACCATTTGATTGGCTTTGACCCGTTACGAGAGGCACCCTGTGAACAAGACCGAACTGATCGAACATATTGCCAGACACGCCGATATCTCCAAGGCTGCAGCAACCCGCGCACTGGAGTCCACACTCGGTGCTGTCAAGAAGACGCTCAGGGACGGCGGCTCCGTGTCGCTGGTCGGATTCGGTACCTTCGCTGTCGGAAAAAGGGATTCGCGCATTGGCCGAAACCCGCGCACTGGCGCGGAGATTAAAATAAAGTCCGCCAAGGTCCCAAAGTTCCGTCCAGGCAAGGCATTGAAGGATGCCCTGAACTGAGACGCACGGTTTCGGTGGGGTGCTTAGCTCAGTTGGTAGAGCGGCGCCCTTACAAGGCGTAGGTCGGCGGTTCGAGCCCGTCAGCACCCACCACCCACCACCCGAAAGGCGAACATCGATGTTCGCCTTTTCGTTTTTTTCATGGAGAGTCCGCGCATGTTCGACTATGTCCGCAAGCACACCAAGATCCTGATGTTCATGATGTTCTTGCTGATCATCCCGGCTTTCGTGCTGGTCGGGGTTGATGGTTACCAGCGGTTCGATGATTCCTCGAGCGCCGTGGCGCGGGTCGGGAGCCGTGACATCACCCAGGCCGAATGGGACTTTGCCCACCAGTCCGGACTCGAGCGCATCCGGGCATCTGCGCCGACACTGGATGTGAAGTTGCTGGATTCGCCCCAGGCCCGGTATGCGTCTCTCGAACGCCTTGTGCGCGAGCGGGTCCTGGCCGAGGCGGCCGACAAGCTGCACATGGTCACCAGTGACGCCCGGCTGGCCCGTGAACTGCAGCAGAACCCCACGATTGCCTCGCTTCGCCGTGCCGATGGCTCGCTGGATGTGGAGCGTTATCGCCAGCTTGTGGCCAGCCAGGGATTGACACCCGAGGGATTCGAGGCCCGCGTCCGTCGCGACTTGTCGCTCCGACAGGTTGAGCAGGGCGTGCTGGGCTCCGCGCTGGTCGCGCCGGCAATTGCCGATGTCGCCCTGGGTGCGTTCTTCGAAAAGCGCGAGGCGCAGATCGTCAACCTGCCGGCTTCGGACTTCGCCGCCAAAGTCATCCCGACCGACCAGGAGCTGGAGGCGTACTACAAGAGCCATCCCGCCGAATTCCAGGCGCCGGAATCGGTCAACATCGAGTACCTGGTGCTCGATCTGGAGACCATCAAGCGATCGATCACGCTGAGCGAGGCCGATCTCAAGGATTACTACACACAGAATGCATCGCGACTGAGTGGCAACGAGGAGCGCCGGGCCAGCCACATCCTGATCAATGCCTCCAAGGATGCGCCAGCGGCGGACCGTGAAAAGGCGAAGGCCCGCGCCCAGGAACTGCTGGCACAGGTGCGCAAGGCGCCTGCAGAATTTGCCGAGGTGGCGCGCAAGAACTCGCAGGACAAGGGGTCTGCGGCAGCGGGTGGGGATCTGGATTTCTTTGCCCGTGGCGCCATGGTCAAGCCGTTCGAAGACGCGACCTTTGCCATGAAAAAGGGCGATATCAGCGATGTTGTCGAGTCGGATTTCGGCTACCACATCATCCAGCTCACGGATATCAAGGCGCCCAAGCAGCGCACGTTCGAGGAAGTGCGCCCAACCCTCGAGGCTGACCTGAAGACCCAGCAGGCCCAACGCAAGTTTGCCGAGTCGGCCGAAGCGTTCACCAACGGTGTCTACGAACAGCCGGACAGCCTCAAGCCAGTGGCTGATCGCCTCAAGCTGGAAATCCGGACGGCCACTGGCGTGCTCCGAAAGGTGCCCGATGGCACCTCCGGCGTTCTGGCCAATGGCAAGTTCCGGACGGCGCTGTTCGGTGACGACGCGGTGCAGAGAAAGCGCAATACCGAGGCGGTGGAAACCGGCCCCAGCCAGCTGGTGTCGGGGCGGGTGACGCAGTACGCGCCTGCGCGCACATTGCCCTTTGCGGAAGTGCGCACGACCGTGGGTGAGAAGCTGGTGGCGTCCCGTTCGGCCGAGCTCGCCCGTACCGAAGGAAAGGCGCGACTGGCAGCCTGGAAGGCCAAGCCGGCCGACATGCCGGCCCCGAACATGGTGGTGTCCCGCGAGCAGGCGCAGACCGTGCATCCGCTGGTGCTCAATGCCGCGCTGCAGGCCGACCCGCAGGCGCTGCCCGCCCTGGTAGGTGTCGATCTGGGCGCTCAGGGATATGCCGTGGTGAAGGTCAACAAGATCCTGAGCCGAGCCGCTCCGGATGCCGCCGCGGCACAACAGGCGCGTGCGCAGCTCGCGCAGGTCTGGGCCAACGCGGAGAATCAGGCCTACTACAGCATCCTCAAGGAGCGCTTCAAGGCGAAGATCATGGCGGCTCAGGTGCCTCCTGCAGGCGCAGATCTCGCGCCGGCGGCCACACGCTGATCGAGCGGCATATAATCGCGGTTCTACGGTGGCTGTAGCTCAGTTGGTAGAGTCCAGGATTGTGATTCCTGTTGTCGTGGGTTCGAGCCCCATCAGCCACCCCATCCATTTTTAACAGTGATTTTTTATAAGTCATTGTTTTAAAAGGGATTTTTAGCGTCTTACATGCCCAAGGGTCATACTTTGGGGTCATACATGGCGCAAAAAGTCCCGCGACTTGGAAAAAGTCGCAACGGTGTTTTTTATGTTCGCAGCCTGTGGCGAGACAGCACAGGCAAAAGGCACCTCAGGCAACAGAGCCTAGGCACTAAAGACCCGCTCTTAGCCCAAGCCATCGCGTTGAGGTTTTCGTTAACCTTGACGGAGGCAAAGGCAATGGCAAAGAAGACGGGCGGAATCGCTGATTTACTCAGCCTTCACACCAACCCCTTAAAAATCACCACCGCCACGGGCGAAGTGGTGGACTTTGACCCGTCCAACCCCGCAGAAGCCGCGTATGCGGACAAGGTGCTAAGCGAAGCCCGCGCACAAGCCGCCGCCCTCTACAAACAGGGCGCAACGCTCCAGGAGGCCATGAACGCCACACGGCAAGCCCCTAGCCTGCCCAGCGTTCACCACATAGCCCCGACAGCAGGGGCAACGCTCAAAGACGCGCTAGAGCAGCACTACAACGAAGAAACCAGACGAGGCCACGCCCCGAAAACGATGCTTGAAAAGAAAGCCGTTTTTGCCGACTTTCTCGGATTTTTTGGGGACTGTCCATTGAGCGACATCACCCGCGAGCGCATAGGAATGCGCGACGGATGGAGAGACACGGAATACAAGCGCCCCAACGAAAAGCACCCCGACAAAAAAAGGGCAGGCAACACATTGGAAAAGCGCAGGGGCTACCTCTCCAAATTTTTTGACTGGGCGAGAGACGCGGGCAAGTACCAACGCGACAAGCCGTGGGGCAGAGCAGCACGAAGCCCAGACGCAAAGCCAAGCGAGGGAGCAAGCCAGCATCCAGCGCCAAGGCGCGGAGATGGAGCGTTAAAAGTGGTAAAATTTAACCTCGCACCCAAGGGTTATACCTTGGGGTCATACACCCCTAGGGTATGTAAGTCGTTGAAAATAAACGGGTTTTGGTTGTTTTGAAATTGTGGGATTCCGCCCCCATCAGCCACCCCAGACAAGCCCGGAAAACCCCGCTGTCCCCAGGAGAGCGGGGTTTTTTTTGGATCCGACCAACCGTCGATAGTGGGAGAAGACATGCCAGACACAGCCATCCACGACATTGCCCTGCAGCGCATCGATGGACGCGCCGCAAGCTTGTCCGAGTACCGTGGCAAGGTTCTGTTGATCGTGAATGTGGCCTCGAAATGCGGATTGACGCCGCAGTACGCAGGCCTTGAGGCCCTGTACCGGCGGCTTTGCCCGGCCGGGCTCGAAGTGCTGGGCTTCCCCTGCAACGACTTCGGCGCACAGGAGCCTGGTGCGGAGGACGAGATCGCCGCGTTCTGCAATGCCAACTACGGCGTCAGCTTCCCCTTGTTTGCGAAAGTCAATGCCAACAGCGCGCCGCGCCACCCCCTCTACGGTGCCCTGATCGCAGCCTGCCCTCAGGCGCTGGGCTCCGACGATGGCAAACTGCGCGAGACACTGGCGCGCCATGGCCTTTTGCCTGCCTTGCCAACCGACATCCTGTGGAACTTCGAGAAGTTCCTGCTGGCGCGTGACGGCCGGGTGCTGGCGCGATTCGCTCCCGACATCACGCCCGATTCGCCCGTCCTGCTGGCGGCCATCGAGTCAGCACTGTCGGCCCCAGCGCCCACCGACCGATCATGAATTGCGCGGGCACCTTGTGTGGTCGGGCGTACCGGTGTACATTGCCCTTGTAATTGCGGCGCCGGAGTGTCTGGCGTTCCCCCCTGTTGGAGGATGAGTTTCCGATGGTTATCCGTTCCAAGCTTCCCCAGGCGGCTGGCGCATCTGTTGCGCCTGCGCAAAAGCCAGCACTGGACGCCTATCACCCGGGCGATGCCATACCTGTTCCCGAAGTCATCGAGAAGGACTCCGATTCGGTCTGGGCCCTGTGGTCCGATGCGATCGAGGGGCGCGTCGGGCGCGACGATGAAATACATCCTGCAACCCTGTTGATGGGCCTGCAGGAGTTGCCCGAGGACCGCGACACCTGACTGGCTGGTCTTCGCGTCTGGCCCTCCCGATGACCGCGGGCCAAGTCCGTCAGGACACCATCACCAGCTTGCCCTTGACCCCCCGCGTGCCCATGTGCGCGTAGGCGGCCTTGAGTTCCGCCAGTGGCATCGTAGAGTCGATGACGGGCTTGATTTTTCCTTCTCCGTACCAGCGGGCCAGTTCCACCATCATGGCCGCATTGGAGGCTGGTTCCCGACGCGCATAGTCGCCCCAGAAGACGCCGACGATCGACGCGCCCTTGAGCAAGGCCAGGTTCAGCGGCAGGGAAGGAATCGGGCCGGCTGCAAAACCCACCACCAGATACCGCCCACGCCAGGCGATGGAGCGAAATGCCGGCTCCGCAAAGTCCCCGCCCACCGGGTCGTAGATGACGTCCGGGCCCTTGCCGCCGGTCAGGGCCTTGAGCGACTCGCGCAGGTTCTGGGTGCTGTAGTTGATTGTGGCATCCGCACCCAGCGACGCGCACATGGCGCATTTGTCATCCGTGGACGCTGCAGCGATCACCCGCGCACCGACAGCCTTCGCGATCTGGATGGCAGCCGTCCCGACCCCGCCTGCGGCTCCAAGGACCAGCACGGTTTCACCGGTCCGCAAAGCAGCCCGGTCGATGAGTGCGTGGTGGGAGGTGGCATAGGTCATGATGAATGCGGCAGCGTCGACCATCGCGAAGCCGTCCGGCAAAAGCACACAGGCCTGCGCAGGCACGACTGCATGCGTACCGAAACCACCCGTGCCGGACAGACAGGCTATGCGCTGGCCGGGCTTGAGATGTGTGACACCCTCACCCAACTCCTGCACGATGCCGGAGAATTCCGAGCCCGGCACGAAGGGAAGAGGCGGTTTGAACTGGTATTTGTTCTGGACGATCAGCAGGTCCGGAAAATTCAGACTGGCCGCCTTGATCTCGACCAGAACCTCGCCAGCCCGGGGGACCGGCGTCGGCAATTCTTTCCAGACCAGCGCATCCACACCGACCGGGTTTTCGCAGAGCCATGCGTGCATCGGGACACCTCCTGGGTAAGTGGCCGGATGATACGGGGCGCAGTGGCGTCCGATTGTCCCGGCCGCGACGACAGGCGCGGAGCTCCACCTACAATCCGACGATTCACGGGTGCCCAGATGAAAATTCTTGTTTCCAACGATGATGGTTACCAGGCGCCGGGCATCGTGGCGCTGTTCGAGGCGCTCAGGGATGTGGCAGAGGTCGAGGTCGTGGCCCCGGAGCTCAACAACAGCGCCAAGTCCAATGCACTGACCCTGCATTCACCCCTGTATGTCAGCACTGCAGCCAATGGCTTCCGTTATGTCAATGGCACGCCGGCCGACTGCGTCCATATCGCGTTGACCGGCCTGCTGGGCTACCGACCGGACCTTGTCGTTTCCGGCATCAACAACGGCGCCAACATGGGCGACGACACGATCTATTCCGGTACCGTCGGCGCCGCCATGGAGGGTTTCCTGTTCGGCGTTCCGGCAATCGCTTTCTCGCAGGTCGAGAAGGGCTGGAAGCACCTGGACGCTGCGGCGGCCAAGGCCCGCGAACTGGTCGTGCAGATGATGATGCGCCTGCCAGTGGCCGGGGGCAACCCCTGGCTGCTCAATGTCAACATTCCCAATCTGCCGCTGAACGAGATCCGGCCCATGAAGGTCTGCCGCCTCGGGCGGCGCCATGCGGCGGAACCTGTGATCCGGCAGATGAGCCCCCGTGGTGAAACCATGTACTGGATCGGGGACGCAGGCGCGATCAAGGATGATGCCGAAGGTACGGACTTTCATGCCACCTTGCAGGGCCATGTGGCCTTGACCCCGCTGAAGACGGACCTCAGCGACCATGACAATCTCGGGTATTGGGCCCAGACCGTGGGCAGCATGGCTCGGCAGGCTCCCGCGCGCCAGCCATGAAACCCCGTCCGACATTTCCCGCCAGACTCGATTCTGGGGTCAGGGCAGGGCTGGTACTGCGCCAGCCGATCGCGGTGCCGCTGCACAAGGCATCCCCTGCCGCGAAGCCGCACAGCTCGGCCTTCGAGGCCAGCCGCAAGAGCATGGTGGCCAAGCTGGTGGGGCTGGGGCTTTCAGACCGCCAGGTACGAGCCGCCATGGAGACGGTGCCACGCCACATGTTTGTCGATACCGCGCTGGAAGGCCAGGCATATGAAGACACCAGCCTGCCGATCGGGTTGGGGCAGACGATTTCCAAACCCGGCGTCGTGGCCCGCATGATCGAGCTGCTGTGCAACGGCCGAAGCGACATGCTCGGCCGCGTGCTCGAGATCGGAACCGGTTGTGGGTACCAGGCGGCCGTGCTGAGCCTGGTGGCACGGGAGGTCTACAGCATCGAGCGACTGCGGGCCCTGCATGACAAGGCGCGCGAGAATCTGCGCACATTCCGGCTGCCCAATGTGCATCTGTTGTTCGGTGACGGCATGGCCGGGTTCGCCAAGGGCGCACCCTACGCCGGCATCATCGCGGCCGCAGGCGGGGAGGCGATTCCGGTGGCCTGGACCTACCAGTTGGCCGTCGGTGGCCGCTTGGTTGCGCCGGTGACGGTCCACGGAGGTGTTTCTGGCGCGGTCGGTTCGCAAGCCCTGGTCGTGATCGACAAGTCGGCGCATGGCCTGCACCAGACCGTCTGCGAGACAGTGCATTTTGTCCCCCTAAAATCGGGTACCGCTTGAAGGGAGTCCGAATGCTGTTCTTGTCTGGTCGGGGTGCACTGCTCACGCTGGTGGTGGGTCTTGCGTTGGTCCAGGCCGGTTGCAGCACGCGGTCCGTGAATCGCGCACCCGTGGAAGACCGCAACGCACCGGTCGTGTCTGCTCCGGCACCCGGCGCAGAGGCGCAGCCCCAGGCGGCCAAACCACTGCCGGGCATCGAGAATGCGGGCCGGCCGGGGCACTACACGGTCAAGCCCGGCGATACCCTGATACGTATTGGCCTGGACTCGGGCCAGAACTGGCGCGATATTGCGCGCTGGAATGGTCTTGAAAACCCCAACCTGATCGAAGTCGGCCAGACTTTGCGGGTGATTCCGCCCATGGGGGCCACCCCCGGACCGGCACCCGCCGTGGTTGTGGCCAGGCCGGTTGCCAGTGCGGCTGTTGTGGCGGCGCCGGTTGCGCCGGTTGCGCCGGCAAGTGCCGCATCCGCGCCGGCATCGGCATCGGCCGCCGCGCCTGCCGTGGTTGCGGCTGCGCCAGTAGCAGTGCCGCCTGCTGCGCCGGACGACGAAATTGCCTGGATGTGGCCGGCGCGGGGCGCGGTGCTGGCCGCTTTTGACGAAGTCAAGAACAAGGGCCTGGACATCGCCGGTGCGCTGGGCGACCCGGTCCTGGCTGCCGCCGACGGACGGGTGGTGTACGTGGGTGCCGGCTTGCGCGGATACGGCAACCTGATCATCGTCAAGCACAATGCCACCTACCTGACAGCCTATGCGCACAACCAGACACTCCTCGTCAAGGAGGACCAGACAGTGCGACGGGGGCAGAAGATCGCGGAAATGGGAAGCAGCGATGCAGACAGGGTCAAGCTGCACTTCGAAGTCCGCCGGCAGGGCAGACCGGTGGATCCGGCCAGATACCTGCCCCCGCGGTGACGGTCCACCAACACGATCAGGTTGGGCCCTCGACGGTTCCAACCCCGGAACTGCCTGACGATCCGGCCGCAACACTGTGTGTCGAGTCGCTGGACATCGACGCTCAGGGCATCGCCCATCGCACGAACGGCAAGGTTGTTTTCATTGAAGGGGCGCTCCCGTTCGAGGAGGTCCGTGTCCGGCTCACCCGGCGCAAGTCCAGCTTTGAAAAGGCGGTGGTGACCGAGGTACTGCGTCCGTCATCGCAGCGCGTGGAGCCCGCCTGCCCGCATTTCGGACTGCATGATGGCGCGTGTGGTGGTTGCAAGATGCAGCACATGCATCCGGCTGGCCAGGTGGCGGTCAAGCAGCGCGTGCTGGAGGACAACCTCTGGCATCTTGGCAAGGTACGTCCGCAAAACATCCTGCGGCCGATACAGGGGCCGGATTGGGGCTACCGCTACCGGGCCCGGCTCTCGGTCCGCCATGTACGCAAGAAAGGCGAGGTGCTGGTCGGCTTTCATGAGCGCAAAAGCAGCTTTGTCGCCGACATGCGTGAATGCCGGGTCCTGCCGGAGCCGATGAGCGCATTGCTGGTGCCCCTGCGCGAACTGGTGTTTGGCATGGATGCCCGGGAAACCTGTCCCCAGATCGAACTGGCCGCCGGTGATGCGGCCGGTGGCATTCTGCTGGCATTGGTACTGCGGCACCTGGAGCCTTTGAGCTCCGCGGATCTGCAGCGGCTGCGTGACTTTGCCCGACTCCACTCCCGCCCGTACAAGGGCCGACATTGCGAGGTCCAGTGGTGGCTGCAATCCCAGGGGCCCGATACCGTGCAACTGCTGGATGCCGATGCCCGTCCGCTGGCGTATGGGTTGCCAGAGTTCGGCATTCGCATGCCTTTCAAGCCGACGGATTTCACCCAGGTCAATCCGCAGGTCAACCAGCTTCTCGTGGGCTACGCCCTGCGCCTGCTGGGTGCAGCCCCGCAGGAGCGGGTGATCGACTGGTTTTGCGGGCTCGGCAATTTCACCTTGCCGCTGGCGACCAGGGTGTCCGAGGTGGTGGGTGTGGAAGGAAGCAAGGTGCTGGTGGCCAGAGCGCGTGACAACGCCGAAAATGCGCGCCGGGCCGAAGGTGCCCCGCGGCTTGGTGGCACGACTTTCCTGGTCCGCAATATTTTCGAAATGGATGCGCAGCGACTGGCAGCCGATGGCACCGCCCATCGCTGGTTGCTCGACCCTCCGCGCGAGGGCGCATTCGCCCTGGTGAAGGCCCTTTCGGACTTGCGGCAGCAGGGTCGTGACGGCGTGCCCCCGTCGGGCTGGCAGCCGCCCTCGCGTCTGGTGTACGTCAGCTGCAATCCGGCCACGCTGGCCCGCGACGCGGGTCTGCTGGTCCACCAGGGTGGTTACCAGTGCTCGGCGGCGGGTGTCGTCAACATGTTTCCGCACACCGCCCATGTCGAGAGCATCGCGGTGTTTGACCGTATCGATTGACAGGGCTGGGCGTCTGTCGGGGAGCCGTCAGCGCGTTGGCGCCTTTGCTGCAGGCTTGTCGCTGGAGGCCACGGACTTCGTCGATTTTTCGTCCACGACCACTTCCTCGACTTCATCTGTCGCGGCGACGGGGTTCTTTGCGGGAATGCCTTCGATCTTGTTCTCCCGCATGTAGATGTCCATCTCTTTCCATCCCTCGAAAACCGCTGTCTTCAGAGCCCTCTCGTTCAGGCGGTAGCAGTCCTCGATGCCACGCAAGGCATGGCGGCATGCGCCACCAATCGCCTTGCCATCGGCCTCGCGCTGCGCCACACGCGGGTCGGGCCCGAGACCGGGGATCTCGCATGCGGCAAGCAGCAGCGCGCTGAGGGCAATCAGGAGTCGCGGGCTCATGGTGTGGTAGGGGGAATTATCATCTTATCGGCAAAGGTGCACGCAACCTGAAGTGGGAGCAAGCGCAAAAAAGGGCCCCGAAAGGGGCCCTTTATGCAAGATTGCCGGATGCCGTTCCTCAGTCGTTGCTGCCCCCGCCGATGCCCAGCAGCATCAGCAGGCTCTGGAACACGTTGTAGATGCTCAGGTACAGCGACAGCGTGGCGCTGATGTAGTTGGTTTCGCCGCCGTCCACGATCCGCTTCAGATCGAAGAGCATGAACCCGCTGAAGATCAGGATGGCCAGGACGGACAACGCGAGCATGCCGGCGGTCGAGCCAACGAACACGTTGATGATGCCCGCCACCAGCAGGACGACCGCGCCGACAGTGAGCCACTTGCCCATGCCGGAGAGATCACGCTTGATGACTGTCGACAGGCTGGCCATGAAGAAAAACACGCCAGCCGTTCCACCGAAGGCCATCATGATCAGGTCGGCGCCATTCTTGAAACCCAGCACCATCGCGATCAACCGCGACAGCATCAGGCCCATGAAGAAGGTGAACGCCAGCAGGACTGGCACGCCCGCTGCAGAGTTCTTGGTCTTCTCGATGGCAAACATGAAGCCGAATGCGCCAGCCAGGAATACGACCAGGCCCAGACCGCCTCCCATCGAGGCAGTGATGCCTGTCGATACGCCCACCCAGGCACCCAGAACCGTGGGCAGCAGGCTGAGCGCCAGCAACCAATAGGTGTTGCGAAGGACCTTGTTGCGCTGCAACGCAGAAACGCCGTATCCCAGGCCGGAGCCGGAATTGATTGTCTGAACGCGATCATTCATGTGGGTATCTCCTTGAAAACTACCGTGGCTGGTAGATGGGCGGATTCTATGGGATATCAAGTGGGCCGGGGCTTCATTCCAGCGTCAATGGCCTGCTTGCGGCAGGGAATTGCCAAGGACGCGGACAGCCAGAGGCCGCAGGTCCTCAGCGATGCGGCAGCGGTTATGCTTGCCCAGGGCCTGAGCCCGCACCCATACCCAACCCCCAGCACCATGAAAAACAAACTCCAGCTCGAATTCGAAGATGTACGCGCGATCGCCGCCGCCGCCGAAGCGGAGGCCGTGCGAAACGCCTGGGCCGTGTCCATTGCGATCGTGGATGACGGTGGGCATCTGCTGCATTTCCAGCGCCTGGACGGCGCGGCCGTCGTGTCCAGTGCCATTGCACCTGCCAAGGCGCAGGCCGCAGCGGCGGGGCGCCGTGAAAGCAAGGTCTACGAAGACATGATCAACGGCGGCCGCTATTCTTTCCTCAGTGCGCCGATGCTCCAGGGCATGATGGAGGGCGGTGTGCCCATCATCAAGGATGGGCAATGCCTGGGCGCTGTTGGCGTCAGCGGCGTCAAGTCCCATGAGGACGCGCAGGTCGCCAAGGCCGGCATCGCGGCACTGGGCTGACCGGCCGGGCTTGTAGCCAGGGCAGCGCGAGCATCACCCCGCCGACTCAGTAGGTCAGGCGCTCCGGCCGAATGTCCTGCAGGATCGTGGTCGCAATTTCCTCGATCGATTTGGTGGTGGTGGACAGCCACCGGATGCCACTTCGGCGCATCATCGCTTCGGCCTGCGCGATTTCATGGCGGCAGTTTTCCAGCGACGAGTAGCGGGAGTTGGGCCGTCGCTCGTTGCGGATCTCGCTCAGCCTTTCCGGCGCGATGGTCAGGCCGAACAGCTTGTTGCGGTGCGGCACCAGCGCCTGGGGCAATTGCTGGCGATCGAAATCCTCCGGAATGAGCGGGTAGTTGGACGCCTTGAGGCCGTACTGCATGGCTAGGTAAAGGGACGTTGGTGTCTTTCCGCTGCGGCTCACGCCCACCAGGATGACATCCGAATGCTCCAGGTCGCGATTGGACTGCCCGTCGTCATGCGCCAGGGAAAAGTTGATGGCCTCGATCCGTTCCTGGTACTCCTTGCTCTTGCTGGCATCGCTGAAGCGGCCCACCCGGTGGTTCGACTTGATCTCGAGTTCACGCTCCAGCGGGTGTACGAAGGTGCCGAACATGTCCAGCAGCATGCCCTGGCAGCCTTTCTGGATGATCTGCAGGATCTCCATGTTCACCAGCGTCGTGAACACGATGGGCCGCTTGCCGTCGACCACTCCGGTGTGGTTGATCTGTCGGACTGCCTGGTGCGCCTTGTCGGCGGTGTCCGTGAAGGGCAGTCGCACATGGCGCGCCTTCATCTCGAACTGCGCCAGGATGGCGTTGCCGAAGGTCTCGGCGGTGATGCCGGTGCTATCGGAGATGAAGAACACGGTGCGGTTGGGCATGGGAACAGTCAGGTTTGGATCGGCTGCCGTTTGGGCGGGTCAGGGCGGCGTCTGCAGTGGTCGCACTCTACAATGCCGCCAATCTACCCGATTCTGCGACCTCTGTTCATGTTGCGCGCCCAGCTTCCCCGTCAAGCCCCTGGTTGCCGCGCCTGCAGCGAACCCTCCCGTCGCGCGCCGCGCAGGTCCTGCCGGTTGACCCCGATTTCCATTACCTCCGGAGTTCCCCCATGTCTGCACTTTTCTCACCGACCGCCCTGGTCGTACCGTTTGAAAAACTGAGGATGACCGACGTCGAGGCGGTCGGCGGCAAGAACGCCAGCCTCGGCGAAATGATCTCTCACCTGCCGCAGGGCGTCAAGGTGCCGACAGGATTCGCCACGACGGCCCATGCCTTCCGGGAATTCCTGCGTTTTGGCGGCTTGCACGAGAAGATCCAGCAGCGGCTCGCCGGCCTGGACACCGACGATGTCCGTGCACTGGCGGTGGCAGGAGCGGAGATCCGCGCCATGGTCGAGGACCAGCCGTTTCCGCAGGACCTCGAGCTGGCGATCCGCTCCGCCTTTGAAACCCTGGTTGCCGGCGCACCGGCGGCTTCTTTCGCGGTGCGTTCCTCGGCAACGGCCGAAGATCTGCCCGACGCGTCCTTCGCAGGGCAACAGGAAACCTTCCTGAACGTGGTGGGCATCGACGAGGTCCTGCACAAGATGCGCGAGGTGTTTGCCTCGCTGTACAACGACCGGGCCATCAGCTACCGGGTTCACAAGGGCTTCGCCCACGAGCATGTCGCGCTCAGCGCGGGTGTGCAGCGCATGGTGCGATCGGACATCGGCGCAGCGGGCGTGATGTTCACCATCGATACCGAGTCCGGCTTCGAGGAGGTGGTCTTCATCACCTCCAGCTACGGTCTGGGCGAGACGGTGGTGCAGGGCGCCGTCAACCCGGACGAGTTCTACGTGCACAAGCCGATGCTGCGCGCTGGCAAGCGCGCCATCATTCGGCGCAGCCTGGGGTCCAAGCTGTTGCAGATGCAGTTCACCAGCCCGGAAGAAAAGGCCACCGGTGGCAAGCTGGTCAAGACCACGGACGTACCCACCGAATTGCGCAACCGCTACTCGCTCACTGACCAGGATGTGGAACAGCTGGCCCGCTACGCACTGGTGATCGAACAGCATTACGGGCGCCCCATGGACATCGAATGGGGCAAGGACGGACTCGACGGCCAGTTGTACATCCTCCAGGCCCGACCGGAAACGGTCAAGAGCCAGAGCGCCGGCAAGGCCGAGCACCGTTACAAGCTCAAGGGTCGCGGCAATGTGCTGGTGGAGGGGCGGGCGATCGGCCAGAAGATCGGGACCGGGCCGGTGCGGCTGGTGCACCACATCCGCGAGATGGACAAGGTGCAGGCCGGGGACATCCTGGTGACCGACATGACCGATCCCAACTGGGAGCCGGTGATGAAGAAGGCATCGGCGATCGTGACCAACCGTGGGGGGCGTACGTGCCATGCCGCCATCATTGCCCGCGAGCTGGGCATTCCCGCCGTGGTGGGGTGCGGAGACGCCACATCCCATCTGAAGGACGGAATGCTGGTGACCGTCAGCTGTGCAGAGGGTGACACCGGGTTTGTCTATGACGGCCTGCTGGAGACCGAGGTGCAGGAGGTCGAGCGCGGCGCAATGCCCGAGGTGCCCGTCAAGATCATGATGAACGTCGGCAACCCGCAGCTGGCCTTCGACTTTTGCCAGTTGCCGAATGCGGGCGTCGGCTTGGCCCGGCTGGAGTTCATCATCAACAACAACATCGGTGTGCATCCGAAGGCCATCCTGGACTATCCCAATGTCGACGCCGACCTGAAAAAGGCGGTCGAGTCGGTCGCCCGCGGTCATGCCTCGCCCCGGGCGTTCTATGTCGACCGCGTGGCAGAGGGTGTCGCAACGATCGCGGCGGCCTTCTGGCCCAAGCCGGTGATCGTGCGCCTGTCGGACTTCAAGAGCAACGAGTACCGCAAGCTGATCGGGGGCAGCCGGTACGAGCCGGAGGAAGAAAACCCGATGCTGGGCTTCCGTGGTGCTGCGCGCTATATCAGCACCGACTTCGGCGAGGCGTTTGCCATGGAGTGCGAGGCACTCAAGCGGGTCCGCCACGAGATGGGGCTGCACAACGTGCAGGTCATGGTGCCGTTCGTACGGACCCTGGAACAGGCCCGCAAGGTGACCGACCTGCTCGCCGCGCACGGACTGCGCCGGGGGGAAGGCGCAAATGCCGACGGGCAGGGCGGCCTGCAGCTGGTGATGATGTGCGAGATCCCGAGCAACGCCATTCTGGCGACCGATTTCCTGCAATACTTTGATGGATTCTCGATCGGCTCCAACGATCTGACGCAGCTCACCCTGGGCTTGGATCGTGACTCCGGCCTCGAGCTGCTCGCGGCCGACTTCGACGAGCGTGACCCCGCCGTCAAGGCGCTCATCAGCCAGGCCATCAGCGCGTGCCGGGCCCAGGGCAAGTACATCGGCATCTGCGGGCAGGGGCCCAGCGACCATCCCGACTTCGCCGAGTGGCTGGTTGCGCAAGGCATCAGCTCGATTTCCCTCAACCCGGATTCGGTGATCGATACCTGGCGCCGGCTGGCGCGCTGAAGCCATCGGGCTTCAGGGTAAACCCCCATCGGGGTTTCCCTAGGGTCTTCACCAATCTGACAAATCTGTAAGTGAGCGGTAAGGCTCGAAACAAAAATGGTGCCACTTCGAGTTGAACCTGATGCTTGCCCTTGTCACTGTAATCAAGTTGATCGCTGAAATCGCGCTGATGGCCTTGCTCGGCCAGTGGCTGCTCGGCCTGCTTGCCGGCGCCAGGCGGGACAAGAACATCTTCTACCAGATCCTGGAGATGGTCGGTCGGCCCTTCGTGTCTGCAGCGCGCCTGGTCACTCCGAAGTTTGTGGTCGAACGCCACCTGCCACTGGTGGCGTTTTTCATGCTGCTGTTCGTCTGGCTGGCTGTGACCATCCTGAAGATCAAGACCTGTCTGCAGGTGGGTGTGGAGTTGTGCAAATGATGAAGTACCTGAGTTACCTGTTTCTGAAGTTCCAGGCAATCACCTTGCTGGTGTTTGGCCGCAAACGCGCGGCGCTCGAACGCTTCGAGGTGATGGCGCAGCTGTTGCCAGGCAATCGGTATGTCATGGCCAGCCGAGCCCATCTGCTGGGTGAACTGGGTGACAAGCACGGCGCCATCGCGATGCTGGAACAGATCACCCGGCACTTCCCTGACGAGTCGGCGGGGTGGTTCAACCTCGGGTACATGCGCGACGACATCGGCCAGCATGAACAGGCCGAGCCGGCGTTTCGCCGTGCGCTGGAAGCCGAGCCCAAGATGGACCGCGCCTGGTACGGCCTGGCCCTGGTGCTGATCCGCCAGCGTCGCTTCGACGAGGCTGTCGAGGCGCTGAAGAAGAACACTGAACTGCAACCCATGAGCCCGTTCGGCTGGTACCAGCTGGCGAGGGTTCATGTGGACCGGCAACAACCCGATGAGGCGATGAAGATCATTCGCCACCTCAAGGGGTTCGAGCCCAAGGTGGCGGCCCAGCTGGAGCGCGAGACAGGCCTGCGGATTGCGCAGGGGTCGTGAAACGGCGGGCAGTTTCCTGAAGAGACACGATCCGGCTGCAGGCCACACCTGAAGAGACATGTGGCGATCGTGAAATGCCCGCAAGGGCGCAACTGTTGGAGGCACTTGGTATGGAGTTGACAGACAACCAGCGACGGTATTGGCGAAAGAACCTCAACATCACGGGAATCCTTCTCGCGATCTGGTTTGTGGTGACTTTCGTCGTGAGTTTTTTCGCACGCGACCTGAGTTTCAATTTTTTCGGCTGGCCGTTCAGTTTCTGGATGGGTGCGCAAGGATCCCTCGTGGTCTATTGCCTGATCATCTGGTACTACGCCCGCCACATGAACAAGCTCGATGTTGAGCACGGCGTTCAAGAAAGCGAGGAGTGACCATGGCTGGAATGTTTGGTTCCACTGACAACGAAGTCAGCAACGCCGCCTCCAAGGCGGCCTTCAAGCAGAACCTCAACAAGGTGTACACCTGGTACACCGGGGGGTTCTTTGCGTTCGTGGTTGTTCTGGCAGTTCTGGAACAGATGGGTCTGCCACGCCAGTGGATCGGCTTCATCTTCCTGCTGGCGACGATCGGGCTGTATGCCGGCATCGGCATCATGAGCCGCACCAACGACGCGGCCGAGTACTACGTTGCCGGGCGACGTGTTCCTGCCATCTACAACGGCATGGCCACTGGCGCCGACTGGATGTCCGCAGCGTCCTTCATCGGCATGGCCGGTACCCTGTACCTTTCCGGTTACGGTGGTCTGGCATTCATCATGGGCTGGACGGGCGGCTATTGCCTGGTGGCGCTGTTCCTGGCGCCGTACATGCGCAAGTTCGGTCAGTTCACCGTGCCTGACTTCCTGGGCGAGCGTTATGGTGGCAATCTGCCGCGCTTCATCGGCATCGTGGCAGCCATCCTGTGTTCCTTCGTCTACGTGGTGGCTCAGATCTATGGCGTGGGACTGATCACGTCGCGCCTGACCGGTGTGCAGTTCGAACTCGGGATTTTCCTGGGCCTGGGTGGCATTTTGGTGTGTTCCTTCCTGGGCGGTATGCGCGCAGTGACATGGACGCAGGTGGCCCAGTACATCATCCTGATCGTGGCCTACCTGATCCCGGTGGTGTGGCTGTCCGTGAAGCAGACCAGCATCCCGGTGCCGCAGGCCATCTACGGCTACCAGCTGGAGAAGGTCACCGCTCTCGAGAAGAAGCTCACGGCGGACCCGAAGGAACTGGAAGTGCGCGAGGTCTTCAAGCAGCGTTCGGCGGCCCTGGCTGAGAAGCTCAAGGACCCGGCGACCGCGCTCGCTGCCGACAAGGCTGCGGCCGAGAAGAAGGTGGCCGACCTGAAGTCTGCCAATGGCGCAGCGGCAGAGATCGCGGCGGCAGAGAAGGCGCTGGCAGCATTGCCCAAGGACGTCGACGCGGCCAAGAAGGCATGGACAGCGGCGAAGGCCGGCGCCGATGCCAAGGCGCGTCCGCTCAATGGCATGCCTGCCCATGCGACGCAGTACGCCGGCAACCCGGATGGTGACGCAGCAGCGCAGAAGGCCTACGACGTGTCGCGTCGCAACTTCCTGGCCCTGATCTTCTGCCTGATGGTCGGAACCGCAGCCCTGCCGCACATCCTGATGCGGTACTACACCGTGCCGAGCGTGAAAGAGGCGCGCGAATCGGTCAGCTGGTCGCTGTTCTTCATCTTCCTGCTGTACTTCACGGCGCCTGCCCTGGCAGTGCTGGTGAAGTACGAGGTGTTCACGCTCGTGGTGGGAACACCGTTCGACCAGTTGCCGGCGTGGGTGGCGTCCTGGGCCAAGGTGGATCCGACACTGCTGTCCGTCACGGACGTCAACAAGGATGGCATCCTGCAGCTCAACGAGATGACCATCGGCGGCGACATCGTCGTGCTGGCAACACCCGAAATCGGTGGGCTTCCCTATGTCATCTCGGGCCTGGTGGCTGCGGGCGGCCTGGCTGCGGCTCTGTCCACTGCGGACGGCCTGCTGCTGACCATCGCCAATGCGCTGAGCCATGACCTGTACTACAAGATGATCGACCCGAACGCGTCCACGGCCCGCCGTGTCGCCCTGTCGAAGACGCTGTTGCTGATCGTGGCACTCGCTGCTGCGTATGTGGCGGCGCAGAAACCGGCCGACATCCTGTTCCTGGTATCAGCTGCGTTCTCGTTTGCCGCCGCGTCGTTCTTCCCGGCCCTCTCCTTGGGGATCTTCTGGAAGCGCGCCACCGGCATCGCCGCGTCGCTGGGCATGGTGGCGGGCCTGGGCGTCACGGCCTATTACATGGTGACCACCCAGGTCTGGCTGCGCGGCGTGTTCGGCATTACCTCGCCGGTGCAACTGTGGTGGGACATCCAGCCGATCTCTGCAGGTTTGTTCGGTGTACCGGTCGGTTTCGCCGTCATCATCCTGGTGAGTCTGGTGACTCCGGCACCGAGCCGCAAGATCCAGGAACTGGTCGAGTACGTCCGTTACCCGAACCTGAAGGCCGGCTGATCGGCCATCGCCCACGCGTGCTGCCAGCGCGCGCGGGCACCCCCAGGGGCCCGGCAACGCAAGTTGCCAGGCCCCTGTCACTTGTTTCGTGGCATATAATCGCGGGCTTCGCCTTGCCGCACCCCATGTTGACGCTGGGGGCGGCTTACACCGCCCGGTCACGGGCAAACCACAAGGAGTATCCATGCGTCACTATGAAATCATCTTGATGATCCATCCGGATCAGAGCGAGCAGGTTCCGGCCATGCTCGAGCGCTACAAGGGCATGATCACCGCGGGCGGCGGCAAGGTCCATCGCGTCGAGGACTGGGGACGCCGCCAGTTGGTCTACATGATCAACAAGCTGGCCAAGGCCCACTACCTGTGCATCAACATCGAAGCCGACCAGGCTGTCATGGCCGAACTCGAGCACGCGTTCAAGTTCAATGATGCCGTCCTGCGCCACCTCACGGTGTCACGCAAGAAGGCCGACACCGCGCCATCCTCGATGATGCGCACCGTGGAACGCGAAGACGCCCGCAAGGCGCAACAAGCCGAGTTCCACGGCAACAACAACGACCGCTGAACCCGCACGCAGGAGTGAACGAGAGCACCAACTGTTGCGTACTGACTGCCTGTATCGCCGAGCTCGAGGGCATGCGCTACACACCGGCGGGCATACCGGCATTGAACCTGGTGATCGAGCATGTCTCGAGCTTCCAGTCAGCCGGCCAGGAGCAACAGGTGAAGGCGACATTGAAAGCCAAGGCATTCGGATCCATCGCAGAGCGGCTTGCAGGGCAGGCTATCGGCAGCATCTGGAAGTTCAGTGGTCATCTCGCATCCCCCCGCAACGGCAAGCAGGTCTTCTTGCATATTCAGGACATCGCGGCATCGCCCTGATGAACAACTCCAAGCTCGGAGCCCCGGCCCGGTGAGGCCCATGGCTCCAACATATTGAGGATATTGACATGCCAGCACCCAAACGTTTCAACAAAGACAAGCGCCCCAAGCGCCCGGCCCAGAACCTGCTCTTCAAGCGCAAGCGCTTTTGCCGCTTCACGGTGACCGGCGTCGAGGAGATCGACTACAAGGACATCGACACGCTGCGTGATTTCATTGCCGAGAACGGCAAGATCATTCCCGCACGCCTGACCGGCACCCGTGCCATTTTCCAGCGCCAGCTCAACACCGCCATCAAGCGCGCGCGCTTCCTGGCCATGTTGCCGTACAGCGACCAGCACCGCATCTGAGGGAGTCAATACCATGCAAATCATTCTTCTCGACAAGGTCGTGAATCTGGGCAACCTCGGTGAGATCGTCAAGGTCAAGGACGGCTACGCCCGCAACTTCCTGATCCCCACGGGCCGCGCCCGCCGCGCGACCGCCGCCGCCAAGCAGGAGTTCGAAGTCAAACGCGCCGAACTCGAAAAGGCGGCGGCTGCCAAGCTGGCCGAGTCCCAGGCCCTGGGCGAAAAGCTGGCCGGCTCCACCTGCAAGCTCACCCAGAAGGCCGGAGTCGATGGCCGTCTGTTCGGCTCGGTCACCAACTCGGACATCGCCGAGGAACTGAGCAAGCAGGGTTACAAGGTCGTCAAGGCGCAGGTGCGCATGCCCAATGGTCCGATCAAGATGGTGGGTGACAGCACCGTCAGCGTGGCCTTGCACACCGACGTGGTGGTCGACATCACCGTCTCCGTCTACGGCGAGACCGCCTGATCCTGTCATCGGGCTGGCGTGGCACAGGCCACGCCGCGCCCAGCGGCAGAGTCCGTGAAAGAGCCACCTGGGCCCAGGCCCCGGTGGCTCTTGTGTTTTGGTGCGCCCAGCATGGGCGCACTCCTGCGGGTGCAAGTCTCGCCGTAAGTTGATCACAGCGAACGAAGTGAAGCGCAACTGCATGAGGGCGACCGAGTGTGGGAAGGAAGCGTGGAGCATAAA
>Ga0247832_1002121_pt1 | contig 31759 bp, 29 predicted proteins | sample LaCruzMarch2015__10_FD_192407 | JGI IMG/M metagenome (GOLD analysis project Ga0247832, IMG submission 192407) | Freshwater microbial communities from meromictic Lake La Cruz, Castile-La Mancha, Spain - LaCruzMarch2015_4m | ecosystem: Environmental > Aquatic > Freshwater > Lake | place: Spain... | reverse complement strand
AATATGAATTTTTTTCAAGATCATGATTCACTTTACATCATAGGTGGTTATGCATTTTCAGCTACTACGAATGATCATATTACATTTGATAAACTAACGTCAATCAATGTCCCAGGATTAATGAATGCTATTATAAATTCAGCACCCATTACGTCTTTTTTCAAACAAATAGCAGATCCATTGTTTGCCAATACAGGTGGACATATGGGTACAATAGGCAATACGTTTTATTTAGTAGGAGGTCAACGATTTGATGGCCGATACAATCCTATGGGTAATCCAACCTATACACAAACATATCATTCTCAATATTCGAAATTTAATATTGATAACAGTGGAAGTCAATTGAGTATTTCCAATGTTCAAACGATTGTTGATCCAGTTCATTTACGTCGTAGAGATTATAATTTATTGCCACAGATATTTCCTGATGGAACAGAAGGTTATATGATTTCCTCTGGTGTTTTTCAACAAACAACCAATATGCCATTTTTATACCCGGTTAATATTACAGCAAATGGGTATCATCCAATCACAACTTTTAATCAATATTTAAGTAATTATCATTCAGCAAAGGTTGCTCTATGGGATAGTACAAACAATAGAATGCACAATTTATTTTTTGGAGGAATGAGCCAATACTATATGTTGAATAACGTATTGACACAAGATGTAAATGTGCCTTTTGTCAAAACCATTAGTAGGCTTACCCGCATGAGTGATAGTACATTACACGAGGCAGAATTAAATATTGCTATGCCAGCTTATCTTGGTGCTGGAGCTGAATTTTTTGCTAATAAGCAATTGCCTCATACCAATTCAGAAATCATTAAGTTAAACGCTATTCAAATTGACACATTTGTATTAGGTTATATTTTTGGAGGTATACAAAGTCCAAGTGCAAATCCTTTTACTGGAAACCAAACCAATACAACATCGGCCAACACAACAATATATAAAGTAGAATTAATCAATAATCATCAAGGTAATCCTGAACAAGTTGTAGATGGAAAAAATCCGTACGAATTTGTTGTCTATCCGAATCCATCAACTGAAAACAATATCAATGTGCAATTCGATTTGAATAAAATGGTTGCTGTAAATTATACACTGAATACATTAGATGGACGAATCATTGCGCAAGGCGAAATTGGACAATTGCGATTGAATGGGAATCAGTTTAAAATACCAGTTAAAAAAGCTACTGGTTCGAATCAATTGGCTTTAACGCTGGTTTTTGATCAAAAATATTTTGTAACACAAAAAATTAATCTAAAATAACTCTATATGAATTTTGATGAATTAATCAACTCCGAAAAATTAACATTAATTGACTTTCATGCAGAATGGTGTGGACCATGTAAAATGATGGCTCCCATACTTAAAGAAACTAAAAAAGCTTTAGGTGATGCTATACAAATTGTAAAAATTGATGTAGATAAAAATCCAAATCTTGCTGGAGAATTGCAAGTGCAAGGAGTTCCTACCTTGATGTTATTTAAAGAAGGAAAACTTCTTTGGCGAAAAAGTGGTGTGATTTCTAAGCCAGACTTGGTTAGAATGATTAACCAAAACTAATTTGATAATTCACTATTTTTTTTTATTTTGCTGAATAAAATAATTAGAAAACCAAAACTACAAAACTATGTTTGAATTTATTACACAACCATGGCCGTGGTATGTAGCTGGCCCACTGATAGGACTTACTGTGCCTACATTATTAATTATTGGAAATAAAACATTTGGTATTAGCTCTTCTATGCGGCATGTATGTGCAGCATGCATACCTGGCGACATTCCGTTTTTTAAGTATGATTGGAAAAAAGAAATCTGGAATTTATTTTTTGTATTGGGTGTTTTCTTTGGTGGGATGATTGCTATGCAATTACTTGCAAATCCTAATCCAGTAGTAGTAAATCCAACATTGGCCAAGGAGCTTGCAACCTATGGAATTACAGATTTTCAAGGATTGGTACCTTCACAATTATTCAATTGGGATAGTCTACTGTCTTTGCGTGGATTTATCATGATTGTGTTTGGTGGGTTTTTAGTAGGTTTTGGTACACGTTATGCCGGAGGATGTACAAGTGGTCATGCTATAATGGGCTTGTCAGCATTACAATGGCCTTCGCTCATAGCAACATGTTGTTTCATGTTGGGTGGTTTTTTAATGGCCAATTTTATTTTACCGCTTATTATGCAATTGTAACAAATTATAGAATGACCTATTTGTACAACGTAAATCGAACAACATTTTTATTATAGATTATTATTTTCCAATTTTTAACATTCAAACTAAAAAATATAATGCAAACAAACGAATTATTAGATACTTCACCTGAATTTGAAGCACGTGCACTTGACGCCATGTGTGTCAATGAAAGCCAATTGGAACATAAGTGGTATCACAATATCAAATACCTTTTAGTTGGGCTAGGGTTTGGAATTATTTTTGTAAAAGCAGAAATAATTTCTTGGTTTCGGATTCAAGAAATGTTTCGTCTGCAATCATTTCATATGTATGGCATTATAGGTAGCGCAGTAGTCGTAGGTATGATTTCAGTTTGGTTGATCAAGCGATTTAATATCAAAACGATTTATGGTGAAAAAATAATCATTCATCCGAAAGAATTCAACAAAGGTCAAATATATGGAGGGCTTATATTTGGATTGGGTTGGGCTATAACTGGCGCATGTCCTGGACCATTATACGCTCAGATAGGAAGTGGTGCTACAGTAATTATTATTACATTGTTAAGTGCAATTGCAGGAACTTGGGTTTATGGAAAATTTCGTAGTAAATTACCACATTAATTTTGAATTAAATTTTAGGATTATAACATGTCTAATGATCAACAACATACTGATTTATCTCGATTGCTGCGAGTCATTAATTATTTAATAGGATTAGTTTTTCTATTGGTATTCGCTGTAATGCTTACGCCTATTTTGGTTTGGAAAGGCGAGCGTATTGTTGATTTTTTTAAATCAAAACCCACCGAAGAAAAAATAGTATCTAATTCTTCCATTGATACCGTGAACTATTGGCATCCAAAGGATATAAGCGCTATTGATGATAAATCACAGAAAGAATTAGTAGAATATGGCAAAGAACTCATCGCACATACCTCGCGTTATTTAGGACCGAAAGGTTCCGTATTGCAATTAAGCAATGGATTGAATTGTCAAAATTGTCATTTGGATGCTGGTACAAAAATATGGGGTAATAATTATGGTTCTGTAGCAAGTACCTATCCTAAATTTAGAGCACGCAGTGGCATGGAAGAAAATATGTATAAGCGTATCAATGATTGTTTTGAACGTAGTTTAAATGGTTTAGCTTTGGATACCCTAAGCAAAGAGATGCAAGCTATAAAAGCGTATATTAGTTATATTGGTGCTGATGTCAAAAAAGGTGAAAAAGCTTTGGGCTCAGGCTTTAAAGACTTGGCTTTTTTAGACCGTGCAGCTGATCCAGCACATGGAAAAGAAGTCTATATCGCGCAATGTCAATCCTGTCATATGGCTGATGGGCAAGGGCAACTTAACCCTGAAGGAACTGAATATTCGTTTCCTGCATTGTGGGGCAAGCATAGTTACAACGATGGTGCTGGTCTTTATAGAATTAGTAATTTTGCAAAGTATGTCAAAAATAATATGCCACAAGGAGTAACCTATCAAGAACCTAAGCTGAGCGACGAAGAAGCTTGGGATGTGGCTGCATTTGTCAATTCGCAACCTCGTCCACATAAAAATACACCACAAGATTGGCCTGATATTGCAAAGAAACCGATTGACCATCCATTTGGTCCATATGCTGATCAGTTTTCAGAAGTGCAACACAAATTTGGTCCGTTTAAGCCCATACAGAAAGAACAAAAAAAACGAGAAGTTGAATTAAAAAAATCTAAAATTTAAAAAAATGAAAAAAGTATTTTTATTGGCAAGTCTATTCATGATGTTATATTCAAATGTCTTGCTTGCTCAACCCGATGATCACAAAATTATTTTCCAATTTACAAATGCGGTTGATACAATGCAACAAAAAGCATTTGTCAACCAATTGAAAAATGTAACTGCCTATTGGCCAGACGCACAAATAGAAGTGGTCGTTTACAACCAAGGTGTGGAGTTGGTTATGCCTGCAAAATCTAAACATTTAGAAGCTATTAAAAAATTGATTGAACATGGTGTTCGATTTGTTGTTTGTGAGAATACCATGAAACAACGGAATATTGGCAAAGCTGAATTTATACCTGAAGTCGAATATACACCTGCTGGAATCGTAGAACTTGTTCAACAGCAAGAGCGCGGATGGATTTATATCAAGGGTGGATTTTAGTATTTTAAACATGAGAACAATGAACAACAACAACCGAAGAAATTTTATCAAAAATGTGAGTGCATTGGGATTAGGAGCAGCGCTGACATCCCCATTGACAAGTCTTGCTCATACAGATAAAAAATCTGAAGAGGGTACACCTTTGCAGCATGCAAATAATCATCAAACACGGATTAGCATTCTTCAAACTACAGATGTGCATTGTCAAATTCATCCACACGATGAATTGTTTTGGGAAGATGAACAAATTGTGTTTAGAGAAACTGGGGGCTATGCCTATATGTCTAGCATGCTCAATGCGTTACGTGAAGAAAACCCAAACACATTTGTTATTGATACGGGCGATATGTTCCAGGGTAGTCAGCTGAGCATTAAAACGACTGGAAAAGCTTACGTACCTATACTCAATGCCATGAATTATGATTTATACTTGCCTGGAAACTGGGAAGTCATTTATGGTAAAAAAGCTATGCAAACCCTATTGGGGTCACTCAATGCACCCAAAGTATGTGCCAATATGTATCACGATTTAGGTGAAGGAAAACGCGGTGAATTGATTTTTCAACCATACTACACATGGCATGTTGAAGGCATTAAAATTGGTTTTTTAGGCTATACTGATCCTTTGGTTCCCTTACGTCAAAGTCCAAATTATAGTAAAGGCATCATCTACACAAAACCAGAAGAAAACTTAAAACATTATGTCGATGTGTTGTGCAATCAAGAACAATGCGCATATGTTATCATAATAGCGCATCTTGGTTTGTCGCAACAAATAGCATTGGCCAATATGCCTGAATGCGAAGGTGTGAATTATATTTTAGGTGGTGACACACACGAAAGAGTACGTACACCTATCCAATGTACCTATGCTAAGGTAGTCGAACCTGGTGCGTTTGGTTCTTTCATTGGTAAGTTAGATTTAATTATTGAAGACGGAAAAGTAATTGCCGATGAATATGAATTGATTGAAGTAGAATCGAATCAAATCAAAGAAGATAAATCGATGACTAGGTTATTGGATACTGTTCAAAATGAATTTAACGATGCTATCCATGAAGTTGTTGGATATAGTACCATTCCTTTGTATCGCTATTTTGTTGTCGAAAATCCAATCGATACTATGGTGCTTAATGCACTGCACTGGAAATTCCCACAAATCGATATAGTACTGTCAAACGGATTTCGTTTTTGTCCACCAAAATCAACGCCAGATGAAACAGGGAATATACCTATTACACAAGGTTACTTATTTGATATGTTACCTGTTGATAGTACTGTTAGAACGGCTACAGTTAGTGGTGCACAACTTATGGAATGGCTTGAGAAAGAATTGAACAATGTATTTGCCAAAGATGCAGCAAAACGATTTGGTGGTTGGTTTGTAAAATTTCAAGGGATGAAAGTCAAGTTTAATGCATTTGGCGAAATGGGTAAACGGGTCAATGATTTTACTATCAATGGACAAATGCTCGATTTGACAAAAAACTATAGTATACTAGCTTGCGAACGAGATGGAGATCCAGCTGATATGTTGTGTAGAATCAGGGGTGTTAAGGATGCAAAAAACTTTCAAGCAACCTTACATGGTGTAATGAAAGAATATCTTAAGGTGAACAATCCTGTTACACCAACGCCAAATGAAAATGCTATTATACTCGATGCACCAAAAACCTTGCTAACCCAAGTGACTGGCGTTGACTATAGTTTTAGATAAAGAAAAAGGAATCGATTCGATGAAGATGAAATATTTCGTGTACTTGAGTTGCTTTTGGGTAGCAACAAGCACATCAATGATAATACAAGCGCAGCACCAAGAATTAGCTGAGAAACCACAAATTTGGCAAGGTAAATCTGACCAACATTCAGATAGTAATTCTGTTTTAAATGCGTTTAAACGTGGTCAATTTAATGGTCATTTTCGATATTTTTTGATGGGCACAAACAATGAAAAAGAATTAACAGACTACTATGCCAATGCAGCTGGTGGTGGGCTACGTTTTGAAACAGCTCCATTTCATGGTTTCCAATTTGCTGTAAGTGGATTTTATATTTTCAATATAAAATCAAGTGATTTATCCAAACCCGATTCTTCTACAGGCGCTATGAATCGGTATGAACTTGGATTGTTCGATATTGAAAATCCGAGCAATACAAAAGACATTGATCGATTGGAGGAACTTTATATTCGATATAATTTTGGGAAGTCAAAAATGATTTTTGGCAAACAACTTATCAATACACCTTTTATCAATTTGCAAGATGGTCGAATGCGCCCAACGGGTGTGGAAGGGCTCTATACAGAAATCAATGCATCTAAGCGCACAGTTTTAGAAGGAGCGCTATTGTATGCTATATCACCAAGAAGTACTACAAGGTGGTATTACATCGGGGAGTCAATTGGATTAAATTCACAAGGACTCAATGTAGACGGAAGCAAATCGAATTATTTAAACCATATTCGTAGCGACTATATAGCCTTGATAGGTTTAAAACATACTGTCAATAATCATATTAAATTCCAACTGTGGAATCAATATACAGATCGTGTTTTCAATTCATCTTTTGAGCAAGTTGATTTTAATTTTTCATTCAACAGAAAACATCTTTTTACGTTGGCTTTTCAGGGTGTGCAACAATTCGCAATCCAAGACGGAGGGAATTCAGATCCTAAAATGACCTATAGTGCTAAGGGGGCAAAAGCTTTTACATTTGGTGCTAAGTTTGCATATCAACATAAGCATTTAGAATTGAGTTTGAATTATAATCGAATTACAGCACATGGTCGTTATCTGATGCCAAGAGAATGGGGACGAGATCCATTTTTTACTTTTATGGCACGCGAGCGTAATGAAGGTTTGGGAAATGTGCATGCATTTGTAGCCAAATTTCAAGGGACTATACCAGCATCGAATTTTAAAGTTGGTATAGGTGCTGGTTATTTTAAAACTCCAGACGTCAAACAAGCTACATTGAATAAATATGGAATGCCATCTTATATTCAATTTAATGGAGATGTGCGATATAAATTTAAGGGGTTTTTCAAAGGGCTTGAAAGTCAATTTTTGGTATCAAGTAAACTGCAACAAGGAAATGTCTATCAAAATCAAAAGTATATCATCAATAAAGTGAATATGCAAAATTATAATCTCGTGATGAATTATTATTTTTAAATCGCTGTCGTTCGTAAATCAAATTCTATCTTTGACGAGATTTAATATTAAAATATGAATTTATCATTACAAGGAAAGACAGCATTGATTTGCGGTAGTACACAAGGTATTGGATTTGCCATCGCTAAGGAGCTAGCATTGCTTGGAGCAGATTGTGTTTTAATGGCACGCAATGAAGAAAGTTTGCAACAAGCCAAACTTGAATTAAATACTGTCAGTGGACAAGTGCATCAAACTGCCATTGCAGATTTCTCTGATACAACATCGGTAAAAAATGCAATTGATTTGTTGTTGAAAAATAATACGATTCATATTTTAATAAATAATACTGGCGGTCCACCAGCTGGCCCAATCGTCAATGCAAAAGCGGAAGATTTTTTGTCGGCTTTAAACTTGCATTTAATCAATAATCACAATTTGGCTACCGCTGTTATAGATGGGATGAAGCAAAGTGGCTACGGTCGTATTATCAATATCGTTTCCACTTCTGTAAAAATTCCGTTGAACAATTTGGGCGTAAGTAATACTACACGAGCAGCAGTTGCAGGCTGGGCCAAAACTCTTGCCAACGAAGTAGCGCAATTTGGGATAACAGTCAATAATGTATTGCCTGGTGCTACTGCTACAGTTCGATTATCATCTATCATCGAAAACAAATCAAAAAAGACCAATACCGAACTCAAAGAAGTAGAACAAGAAATGTTGCACGAAATACCTATGCGACGCTTTGGACAACCTGAAGAAATTGCAGCAATGGCCGCGTTTCTTACAACTCCAGCGGCAGCTTATATAACTGGTCAAAGTATCTGTGTAGATGGAGGCAGAACAGGAAGTATTTAATTTTTTTTATGATTTAAATTTCAAATGCCATAATTTATTCTTTGTACATTTGAGTAAACTAAAATTTTTAAACAATGAAAAACTTAATCCTTCCAATCGCCTTATCATTATTTTTATGCTCATGTGCCGATGAGAAAAAAGTAGAAGAAACACCTGCCGAGACCAATGGTATAAACATTTCGGTAAAAGACGATTCTACAAATGCTAATATTAGTATCAACGAAAATGGTATAGATGTAAAATCTTCTGATGGTAAAGAAGCCAATGTTAAAATTGGGAAAGACGGTATCGATGTCACCACTGATGACGGCGAAAAAGCCAATATCAAAATCACAGAAGAAGGTATGAATATCAAATCAAAAGATGGTGAAGCCAATGTCAAAATGGACAAAAGTGGCAACATGAATATCAAAACTCCAGACGGCAAAGAAATCAATGTGAATGTGAAAGATGCCATGGATAAGAAGTAAATATGCACCTTTAATCCTTGTCCTAAATTATATTAAACTTACAATGAACGTTTTCGCTCATCTTGTCTATTATCCCAAAATAATAATAATTCAATAATTCCCTCATTTTTTATATACCTATAAAATAATGTGACGTTAGGATGTATGATTATTTTTTGAATAGAGGTACTTTTGTTATGATATTGAGCTGTACTTGGGAATTGTGAAATCCATTTTGTTTTTTCATCTACCAATTTTACAAATGCCTTTGCTATTTTTATATTCCACATTTCTATAAGAAATAAAAAAATCTCATGATGGCTTTGGAATGCTTCATCGGTCCAAACAATTTTTACTTCCATTCACTATATTTTTTCATAACCTCTTCATGTGCTGTATATTGTTTATTATCTGCTTGTTGAATAGATTTTTCTAATCGTTGTTTTACATATAAAGGAACCTCATCATGAGTTGTAGAACCCTTCAATAATTCTTGAATTTCTAAAAGAATGACATCATCAGACATTTTAATTTTTTCAATGATTTCATTTTGAAGTGTTGTATTCATGATTAGTTTTTAGACTACCAAAATTACAATTAAATCTTTATTTTATCTACAAACATTAATTCCTAATTTTACATTCTATTTACAGCATCTTACAATGAATTTATCCAATTTTCAATATATCCAAAATTACATCGGAGGCGAATTTAAAGAACCTTTGTCCAAACAATACATCGACAATATCAATCCTGCTACAGGCGAAAGATATGGTCAAATACCCAATAGCAATGCCGAGGATGTTGATGCTGCAGTACAAGCTGCTCAAAAGGCTTTTGCAAGTTGGAGTGTTTCTAGTACAGAGTATCGCTTCAAAATATTGAATCGTATCGCTGAATTAATCGACGAGAATTTAGATATTTTGGCTTTAGCCGAAACCACAGACAATGGTAAACCACTCTCGTTGAGTACGCATGTTGATATTCCAAGGGCTTCTAGCAACTTTCGATTTTTTGCTACGGGCATTATGCATTTCTCCACCGAAAGCCATATGATGGAAGATAAAGCTATCAACTATACTATGCGCCAACCTGTTGGTATCGTTGGCTGTATTTCACCATGGAATTTACCTTTGTATTTGTTTTCATGGAAAATTGCACCAGCACTTGCTGCAGGCAATTGTGTCATAGCCAAACCCAGCGAGGTCACACCGCTGACTTCCTTTTTGCTTTCCAAAATATGTAAGGAAGCTGGCTTGCCAGATGGTGTATTAAATATACTGCATGGCGATGGCCCAAGCTGTGGTAGTGCCATAGTTGCTCATCCAACTATCAAAGCTATTTCGTTTACAGGTAGTACGCGTGCCGGACAGCATATCGCATCAGTTGCAGCACCTATGTTCAAAAAGTTGTCGTTAGAGCTTGGTGGCAAAAATCCTAACATCATTTTTGCAGATTGCGATTGGGACAAAATGATGAAAACTACCGTCCAAAGTTCCTTTGCCAATCAAGGTCAAATCTGTTTGTGTGGTAGTCGTATATTAGTTCAGAAATCTATTTACGAACGATTCAAAACTGAATTCGTGGAACGCATTAGCAAACTCACCGTTGGCGATCCTATGGAAGCCACTACCAAACAAGGCGCAGTAGTGAGTCAGGTACATTTCGAAAAAATATTGAATTGCATCGAACTTGCCAAGCAAGAAGGTGGTATAATATTATTGGGAGGCAATGCTATCAAGTTAGAAGGACGCTGTGCTAATGGCTATTTTGTATCACCTACTATCATAGAAGGTCTAGGAGCCAATTGCAAAACCAATATGGAAGAAATATTTGGACCAGTCGTCACCCTTCAGACTTTCGAAACAGTAGCCGAAGCTTTGGCCTTGGCCAATTGTAGCGACTATGGTTTAGCTTCTACGGTTTGGACACAAGATATTTCTAAAGCCAATCGAGTGGCTATGCAGATCAATGCCGGTATAGTATGGATCAACTGTTGGCTATTACGCGATTTGCGTACACCCTTTGGAGGAGTTAAAAATAGTGGCGTTGGTCGCGAAGGTGGTTGGGATGCCTTACGCTTTTTTACAGAAGCCAAAAATGTATGCGTAGAAATTTAATTGCTTGTTTTCATCAATAGTCAAATATGGATTTAAGCTAACATTTATGTTATTTGACTAACCCTTTATTTCAGTGCAGTTAGGGAGAGACTATGCAATGTATTGACTTGTTTACCATATAACCATTCCTTTCAATATCTCAATAGCAATCAATATAAGGATATCCTTTCAAGCTAGTTATTTTTGTAATCAAAAAGTATTACATAAATATACCAAGAATGCGATTGATTTTTTTGACTAAAAAGTTTGCATCTTATTTCTAATCTGAAAAGAGAAAAACAATATTGAACAAATATTGATAACTAAATATTAATATGTTTTAAATCCCCATATTGTATTTTTACAACTCACATAAATACAAAATAACATGTTAGAACAACTTTTTAGTTTAGTCAAAGAAGAATCTCAACAAGAGATTATCAACAATCCTGCTATTCCAAATGAATTTAATAATCAGGCTGTTGGTCTTGCCACTGAATCTATTTTCGGTGGATTACAATCTGCCTTATCTAATGGTGGCCTGAAAGATGTACTCGGTATGTTTACTGGCAATTCTACACCTGATACAAACAACGGATTAGTCGGTGGTATGACCAATAATCTTGTAAAAAGCTTGATGACAAAATTTGGGATTGATAGTCCACTTGCGCAATCTATTGCAGCATCTGTGATACCATCTGTATTAGGAAAATTAGTTTCAAAAACCAATGATCCTTCAGATAGTTCATTCGATATCAATGGTATTATTGGTTCTTTAGTTGGTGGTGGCACAAGCAATGGAGCGCCCGTGCAATTGCCTGGCTTAGCATCTCTACCAGAAGGTTCAAATGGGATTGATTTTGGTGGTATATTAAAATCTATGACAAGTGGCGGATTGGATGCGAACAATGATGGCTCTATTGGTTTGGAAGATTTGGCTGGAATGGTTAGCCGGGCAACTAGTGGAACGCAACAGCAAGGACAAGCACAACCTCAAGGCGGAGGGATGTTGGATATGCTGAAAGGTCTAATGGGTAATTAAGTAATTCTATTGACGTGAATCATGCTTTGTTTATGGTGTGATTCACGTTTTTTTGCTTGAAAAACCATGATTTTTCAAGATATATTATGAAATTAAAAAAGTAAAACATGAAAAAACTAAACCTACTTCTTAGTTTATTCTTGCTAACGACTACAATGTTGTTGGCACAAAACTATAAACGCAAAACACCAGAAGAAAAAGCCAAAAAATATACAGATGAATTGCTCGCTCAAATACCTTTAGAAAAAGAGCAAGAAGAAAAAGTATTTCAAGTAAACATACTGGTTTCAAAGCAATTTGATTCGTTGTATGCAGCGAAACCCGAACAGAATGAAATGCGAAAAGCTTATGCATTTATTTTTAAACAAAGAGATGCTGAGTTTAAAAAAATCATGACGAAAGAACAATTTTTACGTTACGATGACTGGCAGCGCGAATTGAGAGAAAAAAGAGCTGAAGCTAAACGTTTAAAAGAGGAAAGCGAGAAACAAAATCAAACACCTGTACCGTCAGAAAAATAATTGTACCTTTTTTTAGGTATTAATGTTGAACTGAAATTTTTTGAATTTTTCGTTCTCCACTGTCTTTAATTTCCAGCAAGTAAACCCCATTTGGCATTTGAGCAACGTCTATTGACAGTTGATTTAATCCCGAGTTAGACGTTAATCCTTTTGTGTATACACGCTGTCCAAATGAATTATACATGGTATAAACAATATCTTTTTGACCTGTTGCATAGTAGTTCGTGTTCAAGATAGTTTGAGCAGGGTTTGGATATATTTCGATATCTTGTTTGCTTGGATCATCTTCTATTGAACCTAATTCCGCTTTAAAATCAGCGCTACTAGTTTCTACATATAATCTGTAGCAATTAATTGAATCAAATTTTCCGTTGTAACCAAGTACACGAATAGCGAATGTACCAGGAACATTGGTGTTGTTTGAAATAATCGATTCACCTTGTAATCGACCGTTTTGGGATGAACCTATTTGTATCCCATTGTTGTTGTATATTTTCAAATCGTAATCGCCAGGAAGGTTCGATAATGTAATTTTAAACTTAGGTTGTAATACAGTAGTAGAAAATGTAAAATAGTCATTATCAGTTTCGCTCGTCAACATCGAGGCAATGATTGTGTTCTTTTCAATTGCTACGGCTGTTTCTTTAGAATCATTGGGTTCGTAATTATTTAAGCAGCTTGGCGCTGGTGAAGCCAAGGTGTTTAAAAAGCTACTACTACTGAAATCGCTAGTACCATAAGGACAAGTAGCCGATACATTGTATTCGTAACCTGTCAATGGAATTAAATTTTGAAGGGCAATTGAATTAGATTGACTTGTAAAACTTGCCCAATTGGTATCGCCCAATTCGCGTATACGAACAGTGTATTGTGTCGCATCTTGTACAGCCTGCCATTCGGCAGTTGCAGTGTTGTGTTGCAAATTGTTAACACTCAATGAAATCGGAATACCACAAGTTTGCGGTGCAGCCATGGGTGTTTGAAATGAGTACAACGAAGAGTATTGACCTGTACCATTCGTACAAGTTGCTTGAATTTGATATTCGTAAGTTGTGTTGGCATTTAATCCAGTAATCGAATAGGATAATGTGGATGAGGTGTAATTTATCCAAGTATTGCTTCCGATGGGTCTGAGTTGTATTCCATAACTACTGCCATTGGCCACGGCATCCCAATTGAGTGTCACAGTGGTTGGAGTAATAGATGATGTACTCAAATTAGTAGGCGTGCCGCAGGCAACTGCACCTCCAATAGGAAATAAGCCACCTAGAGAATTGAGTAACGAATATCGGGCGCCTCCATTTGTAAATAAAGCATCCATACGAGCTTTTTGTCCTGCTGTAAACATAGACATACAAGCATCGTCGGTATAGTCCATAAAATTCATAAACATATCACCTGTTGGTGTGTTGTTGCACGAAATTCTCGGATAAATTGGACAGCCATAGTTTTCAGCCCCTTGATTAGGGGTATCATTGACCAAGTCTGTTCCATTGCAAGAACCACCATCATCGCCCCAAGTGTGGAACAAGTTTAAGTAGTGACCTACTTCGTGTGTTGCAGTACGACCTTTGTTGAAAGGAGCTAATGCAGCACCCATGGTGCCAAATGCACGAAATGAACATACAACCCCATCTGTCAATGTAGGTCCACCAGGAAATTGAGCATATCCCAATAACCCATTATTCAATTTGCAGACCCAAATATTTAAATAGTCAGTCGCTGGCCAAGAATCTTTACCGCCAAATTGTGATTTTTTGACATTGTCGTTAAATGAAAAGGAAGTCACAATAGTTTGCGTACGTGTAATTCCATTGGTAGAATCGCCATTAGGATTTCGACGGGCTAACACAAATTGTATTTCGCAATCAGCTGAAACACCTTGAAATGGTCCAGGTGTATTGACAAAATCAGCATTGAGTCTTCTGAAATCAGCATTTAAAACATTGATTTGAGATTGGATTTGTGCATCACTAATATTTTGAGAAGCTGTATTGTAAACTACATGCACAACTACAGGAATGGTAATGACAGTGCGTTGTTTGGTAGGATTTGCTATAAATTGTTGTGTATGATTTTCTATTAATTGACGCTGAACAGAATAACTAGGATCTACTTGGTCCAACTGATGAAGATGATCCATAGCGCCACAGACCCGATGTTCAACTTGAGCAAATGCAGTGAAATTCAACAACAAGATTAAAAAAGTAGTAGTTATTTTGTTCATAATCCATGTATTAACACCTATCTATGAACAACTTGTATGCCAAAATTATTAGGAATCAATTTGATATATAGCATTAAAAATAATATTAAAAATTAATATATTTTGAAAGGCTATAAATGCTATGATTATAAAGCAGAATGGTACATCATTTCAATGATATCCACGACTTTTTTGCCCTCAAAAGCATTGGTCATGACCTGTTCTTTTCCTTGCAATGTTTTAACTACGTTGTCTATGACACGGTCGTGATTACTCATACTTCCTTGGTATTGACCATAGTCGTTAGACTTCGCAGTAATATTGATTGCAGGCAGGACTTTGTTTTTGATATGTTGGTATTCAATTGTGTTGAGATATTGCCCGCCAATTTTTACGGTTCCATGCTGTGCTATTATCGTAATGGCACCTTCCATGTTTTTTTCGTAACTGCAAGTTGAAAAATTAAAATTGACCAAAGCACCTTCGGCTGTCTTTAGAATAAAACTACCTGTATCTTCTACTTCTGTGTAGGCGTGATCGAAATTAAAAACCTGACCTTGTGAAGTAGCAATATCGCCAAATAAATAGTATAAAATATCAACGAAATGACTAAACTGAGTAAACAAGCATCCGCCGTCTAAATTCTTTTTACCTCGCCATGGACTTTCAGTGTAGTAATATTCGTTTCTATTCCAAAAGCAATTGACATTGATGAAAAAGATATTGCCCAAGGTACCGTCTTGCAATAAGGTTTTCACTTGTTGTACAGGTTCATTGTATCTATTTTGTTTGACAACAAAAATGGTTTTGTCTGATAAGGATGCTGTTTGTATCATATCCTCACATTCAGCGCTACTGATAGCCATTGGCTTTTCGCATACCACATGAAAACCAGCTTTCAGTGCTGCTATAGTATGCGGATGATGTAGATAATTAGGTGTACAAACATTGATGACATTAGCATCAATTTCTTGCAACATTTGTTCAATGTTGGTATATCTCTTGATGGATTGCAAAGCTTGTTCTTCAATAATTTTTTCGTGTACATCGCAAATAGCGACCAATTCAGCTTCAGGGTGAGCTAGGATATGATGCACATGTCGTTTGCCAATATTGCCATAGCCAACAACTGCAAATTTTAGTTTACTCATTATTTATAAATTAAATCCCCCAATTCATTCAGTTTCAAAAGATGATCATCGAGCAAAAAACGAATGATGTTGAGCAGTTCGTCTTGCTTTGCTGTTGGATAACTTTTACAAAATTGCTTAATGTTGAGCGAGCCTTTTAACGTGATTTGGTGCAAAATAGTATTTTTTATACTATCAAAATCGCTTGGTTTTCGTTTTTTTTCATTTGAAAGACAGATATCGCATTGACCACAGTTGTTTTGCAAGGTTTCACCAAAATATTGAATCAATTCTTTTGACCTACATACGGTTTCGTTTTGGGTATAGTGTAACATAAATTGTACTCTATCTTCATAGCGTTTTTTCAGTACCTCAATCGTTTTGGTATCAATATGAAGGGAATTTTCATCGACACGTTCATGTTGAAAAAACAACTGAGGTTTGTCTTTTGCTTTGACATAATCGATAATGCCATGATCGTGCAATTGTGCCAACAGCATTTCAATATAATCTTTGGCTACGAGGGCTTTTTGAGCCATCATAAATTCATTGATTGGTACATAATGATTCCAAATACCGCCATACATTCGAAGTAAAAGTTTAAGGACTTCATCGAGTTTTGGATAATGCTTTTCGATTTCGGCTACCATTACTTTTGTAGATGTAACACTTACCCGAGAAGGTAAATACACACTTTCGCTAAGTTGCCAATAATCTTGCATTTCCAACAATTTAATTGTACTCATTACTTCTATCACATTCAACTCGAAATTTTGACAAAAGGAAGCCAACTCAAAATCAAATAGTTCGTCCATACCACTCCCAATGCCGATTTGTAGGTATTGACAAAGTGCAGTATAAATTTTGCGCATTGTGCTTGTGCTTGGATATTTGAGTGAAATTCCATTGGCCAAATCGCGCAAATCTTTTTGTTGATACAAGAGTACTGCATACGATTTTAATCCATCGCGACCCGCACGTCCAGCTTCTTGATAGTAGGCCTCGGGTGTATCGGGTAGGTCGTAATGGATGACTATTCGAACATCGGGCTTGTCTATACCCATGCCAAAGGCATTGGTACAAACTATGATTTTGGTTTGATTTTGTATCCAGTCATCTTGTTTTTTGTTGCGAACATCTTGCTCTAATCCTGCATGATAATAGTCTGCCGAAAAACCATGTGCCTTCAATGTTTCGGCCATGTCCTTTGTTCGTCTTCTATTTCTACAATAAACTATGGCAGTACCTTGTACTTTTTGAAGGATATCGATCACTTTGACTATTTTGTTATCAACGTCAAAAGCGCTTAATGATATATTGTTTCGTTCGAAGGAAGTGAAATAGGTTTCATGGTTTTTGAAATGAAGTTTTTCAATAATGTCTTGTTGAACAAAAGGCGTTGCACTAGCTGTAAGTGCTAGAATGGGGACCTTCGGCAATAAGGGTCTTAGCTCTGCGATTTGCAAATAGGGTGGTCTAAAATCGTATCCCCATTGGGAGATACAATGTGCTTCATCGACTGCGAGTAAATTAATATTCCAATCGCTGAGGTAATCTAAAAAAAGCGCAGAACGCAAGCGTTCCGGCGAAACAAACAAAAATTTATATGTACCTGTACTGATTTTTTGATAGACGATATTAACCTCTTCTTTAGTCATGCCGCTAAAGACAACTAGGGTAGGAATGCCACGTTTACCCAATCCCAGTGCTTGATCTTTCATTAAGGCTATCAGAGGTGATACTACCAAGCAAGTGCCTTCCATAGCCATAGCAGGGACTTGATAGCAAATAGATTTACCACCGCCAGTAGGTAAAATGCCCAATGTATCATGCCCAGCTAATATATGATTAATGATGTCTTCCTGTTTAGGACGAAAAGCATCATAATGCCAATATTGTTTTAGTATAGAATGAATGGTCTGCATTGCCTATTTAGTCAACGCAAAGAAAGTAAAAAAGATCGAAGGGGATTTATAATTTCAAATCAGTTTCTTCGATTTGTCTCAGCTTGCTGTGTTTCTTACTATATCCAAAATAGATAATAACGCCTAAAAGCAACCAAACAAGGAGTCGTAACCAATTGGCCCAACCAAGACCCAATATCATTATTGTGCAAAAAATGATTCCTAAAATAGGAACTAAAGGGACCAATGGTGTTTTAAATTGTCTTTTTAAATTTGGTTCAGTTTTACGAAGAATAATGACACCCGCACACACAAGAATAAATGCAAATAAAGTACCAATACTACTCATATCACCAACTACATCACCAGGAATAAAAGCCGCAAAAAATCCAACAATTAGCATCACAAATAAATTTGATTTGTAAGGCGTTTTGTATTTAGGATGCAAAGTGCTGTATTTTGTAGGTAATAATCCATCGCGACTCATGCTATAAAATACACGACTTTGTCCTAACAACATGACCAATATTACAGATGAAAATCCTGCAAGAATAGCGACTGTAATAAATTTGGCCAACCAACCATAACCAATCATGTAAGTGTTTATAGCTGCAGCAACGGATGCTTCTTTACCATTTGTTCTGAAAAATTCTACTGGTGCCATACCTGTAAGTACGTGTGCAAAAAGGATATACAAAATAGTACAAAGCGCTAATGAGCCTAGAATTCCGATTGGCATATCACGTTTAGGATTTTTAGCTTCTTGCGCAGCTGTACTCACAGCATCAAATCCAATAAATGCAAAAAAGACAACACCTGCAGCGCCTACTATGCCCCACACACCTCCAAATTTATGGGTAATACCCGATTCGTTGGTGAATGTTGTAGCTTCAGGAATGTATGGTGTATGATTTACATCATTAATAAAACCCCAACCTAATATAATGACGAGTATTACTATAGCTACTTTTGTAACTACTATTACATTATTTACCAAAGCACTTTCTTGTGTACCTTTGATAAGTAAAAAACTCAATACAATAATTATAAACAATGCAGGGATATTGATAAATCCTCTAACGCCTGCATCGCTGACTTGAAAGGGAGAATGGCACCATTCGTAAGGTATGGCTCCAACATGCAGTACATTGACTAATAAATTGTTTAAATATTCACTCCATGCTATTCCAACTGTGGCAGCACCGACTGCATATTCGAGTACTAAATCCCAACCAATAATCCATGCAATAAATTCGCCCATTGTTGCATAGGTATAAGTATATGCACTGCCAGAAATCGGAATACTTGATGAAAGCTCAGCATAACATAAACCTGCAAAAGCACAGCCTAATGCTGCAATGATAAAACCAAAGGTAACTGATGGTCCTGCATGTTCGGCGGCTGCAGCAGCAGTTCGTACAAATAATCCTGCGCCTATAATTGCCCCTACGCCCAAAGATATAAGCGCTCCAACACCAAGTGTTCTTTTCATTCCTTTTTCGGCATCGTCTGCTTCGCGCAATAAATGGCTTAATGGTTTTTTGAGAAATAAACTCATAGTTTTTTAATTACTGAATACAGTTTTTTTAAATAAAAATAAATTTGAAAAACTAAATGTAATTCAAAATTTGGAAATTTATAAAAATCAATTTGAAAATATAACTAGTATGACAACAACTTATCGCCTTGTAGTTTCACCAATACATTGTGTTCGTTTATTTTACAGCAATACTCCATATCATATTCTAGCCCAAATTTAGACAAGCGCAAGAAGTGTGAACTGTCTTGAATAAAACCATACAAGTCGTTTTTAGCTTGTCTGTACAAATGTGTTGCTGCACGTGTACTGTCGCAATTCATGTCAAAGGCATGACCTATAGCATCATAAACTGCGCCGGCAAACAAAGAATCTTCAAGGTTGTAGCGGTCTTTCCAAGATGCACAGGCCAACAAGACATCCTTTTGTTGGGCCAATAAATAGTCACAAACAGCACCAAGATTTAAAAACGAACCCGTAATAATTTCGTTCGCATCGCCACACATATGCAACAATCGTGTGCCGTTGGTGGTTGTTAACACTAAAGTTTTACCTGCTATAAACTCGCGGGGATATTCCAATGGCGAATTGCCGTGCATCAAACCAGGAGCAACTTTTCCATCTCGCTCACCAGCAGTTAATGCATTTTCAAGTGTACTACCCAGTCGAATACATTCGTCTACTGCTGATACTGGTATGATTTCTTTAGCACCATGATGCAGCACTGCTGCTATAGTAGAGGTGGCTCTAAATACATCTATAATCACGACTATACTGTTCGATATATCATAGAGATGCAGTAGAGAAGGCGAAAAACAAGTTTCAATTTTTGGCATAAAAAAAATTATGAAATAAGTTGAACGAAAAAGTAAGCAATGGGCATAGCTATAGCGCCCATGATATAACCCAACCAAACTTGTCTATTGGTATGAGCTTGCGTAAGCAAACGAGCACTGCCAACTAGTCCGCCAATGAGGATAGTAGCGATGAGCAATATCAACGATTTATCTACGTAGAGTAAACATGCAATGCTAGCAAACGAAATAGCGCTAGCCCAAGCTGCAGTATGCATACTGATTTTGAAAAAAATGCTACACATAAAAACCAATACTGTAGTTAAAAACGTACCGAGCAATAATGTTTGCACCAACAAAGGCGCTTGAAACTGCTTGTGAAACAACCAAAATACCCAGAAGTAAAATAACATTGAAGCAATCAATGGGCCATAGCGTTCTTTGAGTCCATGCATGTGCATGCTTTCGATAAACTTAAGACGCCAAAGTAAAAATACAGTTACCAATGGAAACGTAATGGTGATATAACTGATCGTAATGAGCCACCAATTTTTTAAATCCTCCGGAAAACCATAAAATACATTGGGACTAAAATAGACCAAAAAAGTAAATAGCATTGAGGGCAAAAAAACAGGATGAAATATGACGGATAGGACCTTGGCAAATTTGACCTGAATGGTTGATGATTCTTTCACAGGGCAAATGTAATGAGAAATCTTTATCTAGTAGCCGTCGTTCATTTCTTTTTACACCTCCTTCATACTCAATTGTATTCGCTTGCGTGCTACATCGATGTCTGTAACTTTAACCATCACTTGTTGAGATAGTTTGAGCACATCGTTGGGGTCTTTGACAAATTTATTGGCTATTTGAGATAAATGTACAAGCCCATCTTGTTTGACACCAATATCGACAAACGCACCAAAATTGGTAATATTAGTCACAATACCAGGCAATACCATGCCTATAAATAAATCGTCTAAAGTATTGACACCAGCAGCATATTCAAAGTGCTGTAAGGTGCTACGTGGATCACGTGCAGGTTTTTCTAGTTCTTGTAAAATGTCTTGTAGTGTAAAAAGTCCAACTGTTTCTGATATGTATTGTTTGACATCTATTTTTTTGCGGAGCGATGCATCTTTGATTAAATCTTCAATGCTACAACTCATATCTTTTGCCATTTGTTTCACTACTGCATAGCTCTCGGGATGAACAGCCGAATTGTCGAGGATGTTTTCGCCTTGTTGAATGCGCAAAAATCCAGCAGCTTGTTGATACGTTTTGGTACCCATTAGTGGCACTTTTTTTAATTCTTCGCGCGACTGAAATGCACCATGTTCTTTTCGATACTCAACAATGTTTTTGGCCAAGGTCTGACCTAAACCAGATATATAAGCCAATACATGTTTGGATGCCGTATTGACATCGACACCAACTGCATTAACGCAACTTACTACCACATTGTCCAATGATTCTTTGAGTTTGTATTGATTCACATCGTGTTGGTATTGTCCTACACCGATTGATTTTGGATCAATTTTAACTAGCTCGCTTAGTGGGTCCATTAGCCTGCGACCAATGGATATTGCACCACGAACAGTCAAGTCATAATCCGGAAATTCTTCTCGGGCTACTTCAGATGCCGAATAGATCGAAGCACCTGCCTCGCTGATGAGGAAAATATGAACTGGGTTTGTAAACGAAATACTACGACAAAGTTGTTCGGTTTCCTTTCCAGCTGTTCCATTTCCTATGGATATAGCTTCTACATGATATTTATTTACCAAGTGTTTAATGGCATAGATAGCATCTTCGTGTTGATTTTGTGGTGCATGCGGATAGATAGTCGTGTTGTGAAGCAGATTGCCTTGCTTGTCGAGCACCACTAGTTTACAACCTGTTCTGAAACCAGGATCGAGTGAAAGAATATTTTTTTGTCCTAATGGTGGCGACAACAATAATTGTCTAGTATTTGTCGCAAAGACTTGTATGGCTTCTTCATCGGCTTTTTGTTTGCTCGACATTCTAAACTCCAATTCGATGGAAGATTTCAATAGACGTTTGTAACAATCATCAATAGCGAGTTGAACTTGTTTGGAACATTCGCTATCGTTTTTTAAAATGACCTTATCAATAGCTTCCAATGCTTCTATTTCATCTACGGAAATGTCTATTCCCAGAAAGCCTTCTTTTTCGCCACGGCGCATAGCCAACATTCGATGGCTTGGGCATTTGGACAAGGTTTCATTGCAATCAAAATAATCTTTGTATTTAATAGCATCGGCTTCTTTGCTTTTAAAAACTTTGCAGGTGATGATTGCTTTACGTGTAAATAAATTACGAATGCGTTCGCGAACGATTGCATTTTCGTTGATCCACTCTGCCATGATGTCGCGGGCTCCTTTGAGGGCATCTTTAGTATCCAAGACTTGATCATTAATAAATTTAGCAGCTTCGAGTAAAGGGTCTGTTTTCAGAGGCTGTTCAAATAGGAGATTTGCCAATGGCTCTAAACCTTTTTCAATCGCAATCGTAGCTCGTGTTTTTCGTTTTGGTTTGTAGGGCAAATAAATATCTTCTAAGATATTGGCTTCCATACATTCCGTTATTTTTTTGGTCAATTCTGGTGTAAGTTTTCCTTGCTCGTCTATCGACTTTAAAATGGTCTCTTTGCGTTTTTCCAAATCATCAAAATATTGAATTTGGTCTTTTACATTTTCGATAACCACTTCATCTAAATTTTCAGTGGCTTCTTTGCGATAACGAGCTATAAATGGGATCGTAGAACCTTGTTCTAGCAAGGCTTGTATGCTTTCGACTTGTTTGGTTTTGATTGATAATTTTTGAGCAATGTATTGTATATATTTAAGCTGCATGTTGCGATTTGAATTTTTTTAAGGAGGGCAAATGTAATGACATTCATAGGAATAAAGTGATGTCCGATTCGTATACTTTTATACACATAAAACAATGAACACGAGAATGCATTAAATCAAGAAATTCTGATGTCTTCTTTTTTATTTTGGATTAAATGAATTGAAGAAAAACTAAATTCGTTACTTCGGATATTCTACTTTAGGAACAATAATTTTTGCGTTCATGATACTGCCAAAATGTTCGCCCATTTCGGGTATGGTATAAGCATCTTCAATTCGATGCTCACCAATTGCAGTTCTTCTAAGCGCTTGCAAAAATCCACCGCAACCTAAGCGTGCGCCAAAATCGTTTGCAATTGAGCGTATATAAGTGCCACTAGTGCAAACAATTCTAAAATGAATTTCAGGCAAGGCGATTTTGGTCAATTCAAATTCTTCAATCGTGACTTGTCGACTTTTCATAATCACTTCTTTGCCTTCGCGAGCCAGTTCATACACAGGTTTGCCTTCTTGTTTGATAGCTGAGTGTATAGGAGGAAATTGTTCAATTTCGCCCAAAAAACCTTGCCTACTTTCTTCTATTTGTTCAGGTGTAATGTTTGAAAAATCTTTTTCGTCCTGTGGCATACTTTCTAAATCGTATGTAGGGGTAACAGCACCGATTCGAATAATGCCAGTGTATTCTTTCTTCAAGCCTAATAGAGCAGTCAGTTTTTTGGTTGATTTTCCCGTACAGCATATCACTAAACCAGTTGCCAAGGGATCAAGTGTTCCAGCATGTCCAATTTTTGCTTTGGTCCATTTTTTGAGTTGGGCTACAACTGCAAACGAAGTCCAGCCATATGGTTTATCTGTAAGCAAGGTTTCGCCTTCGGTATGATTCAGTTCTGTCAATGATTTTTTCATTTTGGCAAAGGTATATATTCAGGATATATGCAAAATTTTATTTTTTAAAACTAAAAACATTCACAAAAACATAGAAAAAATAGATGTTTCTAATCTATTAAAAATAAATGATATATGTAAATCGATAAGAGTAACATGTTAACAAAATAGGAATCTATTTATATCGGAATCTTTTAGATTTTATTAACTTTGAGTTGTTATATTTGCACCCCTAATTAAAAAATAACTTCGCTATGGCAAATACAGGTGATATGAAAACAGGTTTAATCATCAAATTAGATGGTAGCCTTTATTCAGTAGTTGAATTTGGTCAAAATAAAACTGCACGTGCTGCAGCTAAAGTTTGGGCAAAATTAAAAGGTGTAGATAACAATCGTACCATTGAACAAACATGGAATAGTGGTGAAACGATTTACACAGTTCGAGTAGAAAAAAAGCCTTACCAGTACTTATATAAAGATGAGACAGGGTATAGCTTTATGGATAATGAAACTTTTGAGCAAATTACAGTAGCAGAATCTTTAGTTAATGCGCCACAGTTTTTGAAAGATGGTCAAGAAGTCATCGTATTGGTGAATGGCGAAACAGATATGCCAATTGGTGTAGAATTGCCAGAAAAAATAGATGTACTTGTAACCTACAGCGAACCAGGTATGAAAGGCGATACGGCTACTCGTACTTTGAAACCAGCCACTATCGAGACTGGTGCTACCGTTAATGTTCCTTTGTTTGTAAACGAAGGCGAAACCATTCGTATCAACACCAAATCTGGTGAGTACGTAGAGCGTGTTAAAAACTAATTTTATCATTTAGATTTCTATTTTTAAAAAATAATTAAAACTATACGTTATATGGCATCAGCAAAAAAAGCAACCAAACCTTCTGCCAAGAAAGTTGTGGCACCCACTAAAGTAGCTGCTCCTAAAAAAGCACCCACCCCAAAAGCATCCACACCAAAAGCAGTGGCTTCAAAAGCAATAGCTCCAAAAGCAGCAGTACCAAAATCGGTAGATGTTACGCCAAAACCAGTATTTAATATTGATGAAATCACCGAATTGATGAAAGCTGTAAACCATTCGAATGTGAATGAGTTGAAACTTGAAAAGGGTGATTTTAAAATTACAATCAAACAAGGTGGCGTAGTAGTAGCTAGTGCACCAACACAAACATTACAAGTACAACAAACTGCCCAAGCGCCTGTAGCTTCTGCTCCAGCGCCTATAGCAGCGGCAGCTGCACCAGCACCAGTTGTTGAAGTTGCAGCTGATAATTTGATCACAATTAAATCGCCTATGATTGGTACTTTTTACCGTTCTTCTGGCCCAGGCAAACCGTTGTTTGTCAATGTAGGAGACGAAATCAAAACAGGTCAAGTACTTTGTATCATCGAAGCAATGAAATTGTTCAACGAAATAGAAAGTGAAATATCAGGTAAAATAGTAAAAGTATTGATAGACGACGCTACACCAGTAGAATACGATCAACCTTTGTTTTTGGTACAACCTTAAATTAATTAGCGAATTTGAAAATTTGAAAAAAATGAATGCACGTTTAAAACGTCAGATTCATGCTCAAATTCTCAAATCATCAAATTTTCAAATTAAATACAATGTTTAAAAAAATACTTATAGCCAATCGTGGTGAAATAGCCTTAAGAATTATTCGTACATGTCGTGAAATGGGTATTCCTACTGTAGCAGTATACTCTACAGCCGACAAGGATAGTTTGCATGTTCGATTTGCCGACGAAGCTGTTTGTATTGGTAAGCCATCTTCTTCGGATTCTTATCTCAACATTCCGCATATCATGGCTGCTGCCGAAATTACCAATGCTGATGCAATACATCCAGGATATGGTTTTTTGGCTGAAAATGCAAAATTTGCAGAAATATGTGGTCAGTATAAAATCAAATTTATAGGACCAACACCCGAAATGATCAATGCCATGGGTGATAAAATAACGGCAAAGGAAACTATGATCAAAGCTGGCGTGCCTGTAGTGCCTGGAAGTGAAGGTTTACTTGAAAGTGTAGCACATGCCAAAAAAGAAGCCAAAAAAATGAAATACCCAGTCATCATCAAAGCAACTGCTGGTGGTGGTGGCAAAGGTATGCGCATAGTTTGGAACGAAAACGAGATCGAAAAAGCATTTGATAATGCTAAAGCAGAAGCGGCAGTTTCGTTTAAGAACGATGGTCTTTATATGGAGAAATTCGTTGAAGAACCTCGTCATATCGAAATCCAAGTAGCTGGTGATCAATACGGCAAAGTATGTCACTTGAGCGAACGCGATTGTTCTATACAACGTCGTCATCAAAAATTAGTAGAAGAAAGCCCTTCACCATTCATGACACCCGATTTGCGTAAACGTATGGGGGATGCGGCTATCAAAGCAGCAAGTGCAATTAGTTACGAAGGTGTTGGTACCATTGAGTTTTTGGTGGACAAGCATCGCAATTTTTACTTTATGGAAATGAATACGCGTATCCAAGTAGAGCATTGCGTTACGGAAGAAGTCATTAACTATGATTTGATCAAAGAGCAAATCAAAATTGCTGGAGGTGTACCGATTTCGGGCAACAACTATGAACCAAAAATGCATGCTATAGAATGTCGTATCAATGCCGAAGATCCTTACAATGATTTCAGACCTTCACCAGGAAAAATAACTGTATTGCATACACCTGGAGGTCATGGTGTACGTATCGATTCGCATATTTATGCAGGGTATACCATTCCGCCATATTACGATTCTATGATTGCTAAAATAATAGCAGTTGCTCAAACACGCGAAGAAGCTATCAATACCATGAGTAGAGCCTTGAGTGAATATGTTATTGAAGGGATTAAAACAACCATTCCTTTTCATCAGCAGTTAATGCAAAATGAAGATTTCAGAAATGGAAACTTTACAACTAAGTTTATTGAATCGTTTGAGTTGAAATAATTCGCTTCACATTTTTGTCTTATTTTCAATTTTTGTTTTCATCTATTTGAGACAACTCAATACTTAATTTTTATTAGCTCATCTTTGAAAGAATTGAATTAATTTTGTTCAACTATTCTTTCTATGAAATATTTAATTGTTTTGGGCTTTATCCTATTACCTCAAGCTGTTTGGAGCCAAATCACACTCAGCAGTATTCAAGGCAAATGGCAGGAATATCAACGATTATCTAAGCAACAAAAACCAATAGAATTTACGGATACATTGCGCTTCGAATGTCTAACCTCAGGACAAACCATGATTCGATTTCAAGAAGGTGTAACTATAATAAGCGAAGCAGAAATCAATCAAGATCAGTTTAAAGTAAAAGATATAACATTTACACAAGTGTATTTGAAGCAAGGCGATTTATATGCTAAAAGGAATGGGGTGATGCATGTATTTAAACCTCAACAACAATTTACAAATGCGCCTATTGTGAAAAAAATTCCTGGTGCAAATGAAGGTGAAATTAAAACTGATCAACTGTCGGTTGTTGGTAAATGGTCCTGCTATCGAAAAACTGATCCTAGTTTTTCTAAAACTACATTCTATATTAAGCAACTGGACATCAAATCGATTCAAGGAAGTGATAATGATGCAATAGTAAGTTTGCACTCAATGGATAGTCTTTATTATGTACCAATGTCAGTGAAAATAAATTCTAAATCAATTCAATTAAAATCTAAGGATTTAAAAACAATGTCTTTAGAAATCATAAAATCAGATGGAGAAGAAATGGTATTGCAAGATGGATCAGTGGTGTATTACTTTAAGCAATTTGGTTTGAAAAAAGAATAACAATCTAGGTTATTAAAAACTAATTTTCTACAGACTCGTACACTTTAATTTCGTTGTAAATCGTATCGCGCTCTACAGGTATACGATGCGATGTGCGAATCAATTCGCACAACTGTTCGGTAGACATAGCAGGCGTTTGCTCTTCGCTACCCGCCATAGAATAGATTTTAGTACTATCGTCAATCGTACCATCTAAATCATCAACACCGTAGTTCAACATCAATTGTGCATTATTGCGGCCAAGCATAGGCCAATAGGCTTTGAGGTGCGCAAAATTGTCCATGAAAATACGCGCTACCGCATACACTTTGATAGATTCTATGATGCTTGCTTCCGATATGTGACTCATGTCATTGTCTTGGTTGCGAAACTTTAAAGGAATGAAGCAATTGAAACCACCCGTTTCATCTTGTAAGGTACGAAGTTGGTTCATGTGGTCGATACAATCGGCATAGGATTCGATATGGCCATAAAGCATGGTTGCATTGCTATGCATGCCAAGTTTATGTGCTGTACGATGAATATCGAGCCAGCCAGCGCCATCTACTTTATCTTCGCATATTTGCGTACGAATATGTGGTGCAAATATTTCAGCACCACCGCCTGGTAAGGATTGTAAACCTGCTTCTTTGAGCATCTTGAGACCTTCTTCGGTCGATACTTTTGCTTTACGAAACATATAATCCAATTCGACAGCGGTATAACCTTTGAGATGCAAATCCGGTCGGTGAGCTTTAATTTTACGCAATAAATCGCAGAAAAATTCAAGGTTCAATTTTGGATGCACACCGCCTACGATATGGACTTCGGTGACAGGTATGCCATCGTATTTTCGGACAATATCCATCATTTGCTCGGTGGTTAGCTCCCAACCATCTTCGCGGTGTTTGTACAATTTGGAGTATGAGCAAAAGGCACAACTAAACACACAAAGATTTGTAGGTTCGATATGAAAATTGCGATTGAAGAATGTTTTATCGCCGTATTTTTCTTCACGAATATGATTAGCCAAAGCACCCAAAAAACCGATTTCGCCTTGTTCGAAAAGGACCAAAGCTTCTTCGGAAGTGATGCGTTCGTGACGTAGTACTTTTTCGCCAATGGCTTTTAAACTTGGGTTGATATGAGTTGAAGCAAGCAGGCTATGGATAGATTCGGGAGTGGAACGCATTAGACTAGAATTAGGATACAAATGTACAAAGTAAAATGGGTTGATTTAGATAAGAATCATTGATTAAGAGTCAATGAAAAGTATGAAATGGGATTATTACAAATTGACTTTTTTAAAGTGGTTTTGACAACTTAGTAGCTTATGGAGTAAATTGAGTTTGATGAATATTTAATATTAATACTAATACTTTGCGACTGAACATTACAATTTGAATAACTGGACAATGTATTTTAGTGATAGAAAAGTTGTAGCCAAAGATGTCATTTCCGAAGAGAATTACGGCCGTTTAGAAGTGAATTACTGCTCTTTAGAAACGAATTATAGTCGTTTAGAAGAGAATTACGGCTTTTTAGAAATGAATTACTGCTCTTTAGAAATGAATTACTTATGCCTAGAAGTCAGTTATTGGGATTTAGAAGAAAAAAAATATGACAAAGAGACGTTTTAAGGATTTTTATAAGCTGAAAACTTGCTTTTGAAAATGAAAAAGGCAAGGACATAAATGGAGGGAAGAATGAAAAAAATAAATAATTGAGATTGAGTAAGTTATGTAGTTTTTTTAAAATATGTTTTTTGGGCTGTTGAAGTTTAAAATGGATATTTTAAATTTGGTTTAAAATCATATAAAATGGCTGAACAAATTAAAGCTCTGTACTCGATAGCACAGAAAGACGTCTACTCCGTAATGGAAACCGCTTGGGGAAATTTTGATACTCACCAAGCTGAATTTGAAGATTTTAAAGGCTTGTATAAGGTAACTTATAGTGATGCCGCCAAAACCGAAATAGCGAATGCTAAGGCACTGCCTGATAATGAGGCAAGAAGTAGTGAGGCTGAAACGCTAAGAATAGCAGTGAAGGAAAAGGGATTGGTATGCTTAAATAATTTTCAACGATTGAAACGGTATATTGTAACTGCATTTCCGAATAAGGCAGTGCAAAAACCACAGAATGAAGCTGCTGGCGATAACTACTATGAAGAGGCGGCAAATGAGGATTGGGAAAGTATGCAAATGATGAATCAAAGTGCGATGAATTATTTGAGTGCAAACCAAACTATACTGACTGCTGGTGATAATATGCCTGCAACTTTTGAAACGAATTATACGACTGCTTCGGATGAATTTTCGGCTTTGTATGCTAGCTTTAAATTGGCTGAGCAAACAAGTGAAACTACCGCTACTAAGATAAAAGCTACTAATGATTGTTTTGTGAAATGTATGGATATGTTGAAGGATGCTCAAGTGATATTTTCGACGCAACCTGATGTGAAAACTAAATTTGTGTTTCAAAACTTGGTAGACCTTATAAATCCTACAAGGGCAGGGTTAAAAGGTATAGTGAAGGATAATGTAAGCTTTGAACCTTTGGCAGGGGCGCAAATAGGAGTACAAAAACCAAGTGAACCAATTATGCTGTTTAATACTGATATAGATGGAAAGTATAGTATACAATTGGGAGAAGGGAACTATACTGTAAATGCTAGCGCTACTGGCTATGTAAGCCAAAGCATAAGTATGGTAATAGAAAAAGGTAGTTTTAAAACTTTAAACTTTGAATTGGTGAAGGAATAATTTGGTTGGGTTTTTATGTGTAGCCATAGTAGGGGCTATATTTAATTGTGAAAAAAGGCGACAAGATTGAATTCTTGTCGTTTTTGTTTTTAGGGGAGAGAGGATAAGATTTTGAATTGATTGGTGTATGCTAAAAGTTTATGATTGCATTGATATTTTGAAAGCGAAGGGGCATAATGAATGCTAAAAGCAAAAAAGCTTAAATGTTTAGTTTTAGAAGATATTTAATAGTAATACATAGCTATGTATTTAGACTTGTGATAAAAATTATAAAAACAAATAACTGACAAAATATTTTGTTAAATAAATTTAAAAAATTAAATTTGAGTAACAAAATATATGTTACATGAAAAAACTACTTTTATTTATTTGCCTATTGATGTGCTTAAAAGCTGAAGCACAACCTGATATAAAGCATAGTATATACTTTAAGGATAAGAAGTGTGTATATGATGGTGATCCTCCTCCAAATTTTGATTTAAAACATTGGTATTGGAATATCGAAGCTCATAGTAGTGGAAACTTCTATGCAATAAGACCAGTTTTAATTGGGACGGGAGCTAACACTCAATATGATGTACTCTTGTATAAACTTAATGCACAATTTGATACACTTTGGAGTAAACAAATAGGAGGTAGTGAGGACGATTGGATTTTTTCAATCAAAGAACTACCCAGCGGGAATTTGGTTTTAACTGGTACCACTAGCAGTAATGATGGTGATGTTCCCTATGGGCATACGTATTCTGCTAAGGAAATATGGGTAATAAAAGTCGATACATCTGGCAATATTTTAGATGGTAATACATTTGGAGGTAGTAATGGAAGCGATATGCGTTCTACGATACTCAGTACCGACGGATATTTGTATCTATGCGGAGAAACTTTAGCAAATGACTATGATTTTGCCCATCCTTCGTTTGGTGGGCTGGACAATGATGTTTGGGCTGCTAAGCTGGATACCAATTTGAATATAGTTTGGATTAGAGTATTTAGCGGAAATTTTAGCGAGGCTGGATTTAGTATAGAAGAAGTAACCCCGAATATGTTTATAGTAGGCATAAGCAGTCCCGGTACAAATAGCGAAATGCTAGGTAATCAAGCTAAAGGAATTTTTGATGTATTGGTCTATTGTATAGATAGTACTAAAAATACGATATGGGCTAAACGATTAGGTAGTAGTGGCCTGAATGATGTTAGAAAATGCTTGGTAGACCCAATAGAAAAAAAAATCTATATAGTAGGGAATAGCCAATATGGTGATTTGGATGTTCAATACCAAACTGCTGACTCTAGCATGAATGTTTGGGTTGTGAAACTAGATACACTCGGTAATATAGTAAATTCGAAATCCTATGGTAATAAAGAAGTAGGGTATGGCACAGAGGAAATGAGTATTGTTGATGCCA
>Ga0247832_1002120_pt1 | contig 31760 bp, 30 predicted proteins | sample LaCruzMarch2015__10_FD_192407 | JGI IMG/M metagenome (GOLD analysis project Ga0247832, IMG submission 192407) | Freshwater microbial communities from meromictic Lake La Cruz, Castile-La Mancha, Spain - LaCruzMarch2015_4m | ecosystem: Environmental > Aquatic > Freshwater > Lake | place: Spain... | reverse complement strand
CCTGTACATGCACCCGGTGCGACCGAGCAGGTCAGAGCCAAAAGCCCACAACACTCCGCACACTGCCAAAACCAGCACAAAACCGTGCCACCCACAGCACCGTGCAGCCCTTTCGCAGAGGTCTCGCCTGCGGGGGAGGGGGACCAGCGAAGGTAGTGGAGGGGGGAGCAACAAACACGAAGCCTTGGCCGGGCACCCTAACGGCCGGGTTGCCCCGAACCCGTCCTTCCCCTACATACGGCGCCAAATTCATCACACGTTAGCGGCGGGAGCAGTGCCTGATGGCGCGCCAGTTCATTTATCACATGCACGGGATGACCAAGGCCTATTCGAACGGCAAGAAGGTCCTCGATAACGTCCACCTGCAGTTCTACCCCGATGCCAAGATCGGCGTGCTCGGCCCCAACGGCTCGGGTAAGTCGACCCTGCTGCGCATCATGGCCGGCATCGACACCGATTTCACCGGCGAGGCCTGGGCCGCCGAGGGTGCCAGGATCGGCTACCTGCCGCAGGAGCCGCAACTCGACGAGGCGCTCGACGTGCTCGGCAACGTCATGACCGGCGTCGCCGAAAAAAAGGCCATCCTCGATCGCTACAACGAGCTGATGATGGAGTACTCGGACGAGACCGCCGACGAAGCCACCAGGCTCCAGGACCAGATCGACGCCCAGAACCTGTGGGATCTCGAATCGCAGGTCGAGGTCGCCATGGTCGCGCTCGGCTGCCCGCCGGGCGATGCCGATGTCACCAAGCTGTCGGGCGGTGAGAAGCGCCGCGTCGCGCTTTGCGCGCTGCTGCTCTCGGCCCCCGACCTGCTGCTGCTCGACGAACCGACCAACCATCTCGATGCCGAAACCACCGCCTGGCTCGAAAAGCATCTGCGCGAGTTCCCCGGCGCCGTGCTGATCATCACCCACGATCGCTATTTCCTCGACAACGTCACCGGCTGGATTCTCGAGCTCGATCGCGGCCGCTCCGTCCCCTACGAGGGCAACTACTCGGCCTATCTCGGTGCCAAGGCCAAGCGCTACGCCCAGGAATCGTCCGAAGACGCTGCCCGCTCGAAAGTGCTCGAGCGCGAACGCGAGTGGATGGGCCAGTCGCCGCAGGCCCGCATGGCCAAGTCGAAAGCCCGTATCCGCGCCTATGACGAACTGGTCCGCGTCAACGAGGCGCGCACCATGTCGTCCACCGCGCAGATCATCATCCCGCCCGGCGAGCGGCTCGGCCACAACGTCATCGATATCGAGGGCGTCACCAAGTCCTATGGCGACCGCATCCTCATCGACAACCTGACCTTCAAGCTGCCCCCCGGCGGCATCGTCGGCATCATCGGCCCGAACGGCGTCGGCAAGACCACCTTGTTCCGCATGCTCACCGGCCAGGAAGAGCCCGATAGCGGCACCATCACCGTCGCCGACAGCGTCCACATGGGCTATGTCGACCAGTCGCGCGACACGCTGAACCCCAACAAGACCGTCTGGGAGGAAATCTCCGGCGGCAACGAAATCCTGCTGCTCGGCAAGCGCGAGATGAACTCCCGCGCCTACACCTCGGCCTTCAACTTCAAGGGCTCCGACCAGCAGCAGAAGGTCGGCAACCTGTCAGGCGGCCAGCGCAACCGCGTGCACCTGGCGAAGATGCTGAAGTCTGGCTCCAACGTCCTCCTCCTCGACGAACCCACCAACGACCTCGACACCGAAACCCTCGCGGCTCTCGAAGAGGCCCTCGAGGAATTCGCCGGCTGCGCGGTGATCATCTCCCACGATCGCATGTTCCTCGACCGCCTCGCCACCCACATGCTCGCCTACGAAGGCAACAGCCACTTCGAATGGTTCGAAGGCAACTTCCAGGACTACGAGCAGGACAAGATCCGGCGCCTCGGCGCGGACTCGGTGAACAACCACAAGGTGAGCTACAAGAAGCTGACGCGCTGACCGCCATGTCCGCCGCGTTCACGCCGGTGCTGGCCGGCGCGGCCGTCGTCGACATCACCCCGCCGCCGGGGCTGTCGATGTGCGGCTACGCGGCGCGCACCGGGCCCGCCACCGGCACGCATGATCCGCTGACGGCGCGGGCGCTGGTGATCGACGACACCGCGTTCGTCGTCGCCGACGTCCTCGGCTTCCACGCAGAGAGCTGCGCCCGCATCCGGGCGCGGTCGGGCTTTGCCGATGGCCGCGTCGTGGTCCTCGCCACCCACACCCACGGCGCGCCGATGCCGGGGGGCTGCGGCGGTGATGCCGATCCGGCGTTTCTGGCGCAGCTTGAGCATGGCTGCGTCGCGGCGCTGCACCAGGCGGCGGCCAACCGGCAGCCGGCCCGGCTTTTCGCCGGCAATGGCGCCAATCCCGGCATCGCCTTCAACCGGCGCAGCGAGAATGGCCCTATCGATCCCACCGTGCCGGTGCTGCGGGTCGAAACCCACGACGGCGCCGTGCTCGCGGTGGCTTTCGCCCATGGCTGCCATCCGGTGGTGCTCGGTGCCGGCAACCGGCTCTACACCGCCGATTTCCCCCACTATGCCCGCACCGCCGTCGAGGCCGCGCATCCAGGCGCCGTGGCGCTGTTCCTGCCGGGCTGTTCGGGCGATGTCAGCACCGGCCATTCGCCTGAATCCTCGATCAGCACCGAAGTGCCGCCCGACCGGACTTTTGCCGAGGCCGAGCGCCTGGGCCACGCGCTGGCGCTGTCGGTTCTCGACGCCGTGCTGACGCCGCTCGACGGACCCACCAGTGCGCACTTCCGACAGGTCGACCTGCCGCTCGAGCGTAACGAAACCGGCGATCTCGACGCACTGGCCACCGAATGGCGAGCGCGCGCCGCCACCGCCGCACCCGCCTGGGCCACGCTCTACCGTCACTGGGCCGATTGGGCCGTCGGCACCGCCCGCGAGCCGCTGGTACCGTGGCCGGGCCGCGTCACCGCCTTCGACTGGGCCGGCCTGAAGCTGCTGTTCCTGCCCGGCGAAATCTTCGCAGCCACCGCCCTGGCCCTGCGCGCCGCCCTCCCGGCCACCCCGACGCCCTTCGTCCTCAGCCTCGCCAACGGCGTCCCCGGCTACATCCCACCCCTTCAAGCCCACCCCGCCGGCGGCTACGAAGTCCTCGAAGCCCACCGCTACTACGGCCAGCCCGCGGCGTTCGCGGCAGGCTGCGCGGAGACGCTCGTGGAGCAGGCCCTGCACGTCGCTGGAGCAGGCGACCCGACTAATCCTTGAACACGCTTCCGCTCGCAGCCCCCGCTGACATTGATGGACTGCCTGTTCCCCGACCGCCTCGCCACCCACAAGCCCGCCTACGAAGGCGACAGCCTCTTCGAATGGCTCGAAGGCAACTTCCAGCAGGACAAGATCCGCCGGCTGAGGGCGGACAGCTTGAACAACCACAAGGTGAGCTACAAAAGGCTGACGCGGTAACGACGGTTGCAGAGCTGTCGCCAAGCTTGTGAGATGGCTGCCCCCTCCAAACGCCGAAAAGTCGTTGGCATCGGCACCACCCCCGGCGCTTGCACACGCTTGACGCACAAAGTCGATCTGCTATCGTTTTGCTACCGAGTTTAACGACGGCCATTCGGGCCTGACACCTCCGGAATAACCGAGCAGGAGTCAGACATGGCGTTCAATGTCCCCACTATCGATATCAGTGCCTACGCCGAAAACCGGCGCGCGTCCGATCTGGCCGTCGTCGCGGCAGCCGTGGATCAGGCCTGCACCGAGGTCGGGTTCATGCAGATAGTCGGGCACGGGATTTCGCCGGCGGTGCAAGCCGGGCTCGCCTCGGCACTTGATGACTTCTTCGGTCTGCCTCTCGATGCGAAGAAGCACTACCGGGTGCCCAACTCCAACCGTGGCTACAGTCCGCCCAAGAGCGAATCCCTGTCGCTGAGCCTGGGGGTGGAAGCCGCAAACCGGATGAACGACTTTTTCGAGGCTTACAATATCGGAGCGGAGGCGCGATCCTTCCCGCATCTCAACCTCGACGAACGCGACTACGGCATCAACCTCTGGCCGGAGGTCACTGGCTTCGAGGACCGTGTCAACCGCTACTTCGACGAAGCGCAGCGTGTGGCGCGTACGCTGACGACGATCTTCGCCGACGCGCTCGGGGCCGAAAGGGAACATTTCGAGGCGATCACAGATCATTCCATCGATGTCCTGCGAATGAACAACTACGCTCTGCCCCCAGGCACCGATATCAGCCTCGACGGTGACCTCACCGGCATGGGCGAACACACCGACTTCGGTATCGTCACGGTGCTCTGGGCCGATCAAGTCGCAGGGTTACAGGTTCTGGGGCGGGACGGACTCTGGCATGACGTGATGCCGGCAGACGGCGCGCTGTTGGTCAATCTCGGTGACCTGACTGCCCGCATCACCAACGACCGCTGGATGTCGACGCTACACCGGGTAAAGCCACCGGTAGTCAACGGTACGATCCGTCGCCGTCGCTCGGTGGCATTCTTCCACGATGGCAATGCCGATGCCGTGGTGAGTACCCTCGAAAGCCTCCGCGATCTGGGCGATGGCCTCGCCTACGAACCCATTACCGTGCGCGACCATGTCGCTGCCAAGCTTGCGGGCTCTCGCCAGGGTCGCAAGAATCTCGCCGCGGTGCGGGAGGCCGAGCGCGTGCTGGCTTCGGGCGGGCGACCGGCGTGAGCCCCCCGGCCTATCTGCTCTTGCATGGTGCCTGGGCAGGAAGTTGGGTGTGGGACCGGGTGGCGGCAGACCTGCGGGCCGCTGGGCATCAGGTTGTCGCCCCCGACCTGCCTGGAGGCGGCTTGCTTGCGGCAGGCGAAACCGTGTCGGTCGAAGACATGGTGGACCATGCCCTCGTCGGGCTCCCCGACACAAGCGGGTCGTGGATCGTGGTTGGTCATTCGGGCGGTGGTATAGTCGCCACCATGGTCGCCGAGCGAATGGTGGCGAAGCGGCCGGACAGCATCTTCGGGTTGGTCTATCTCGCCGGCATGATGCTGCCCAGCGGCATGAGCTTCCCGGAGGCGTGCACCATCGCGGGCTCGATCCCTCCACAGGGCATCGAGCCCTACCTGCAGCCAACCGCCGATGGCCTCTCAACCCTTGTTCCGCCCGAGGCGGCAGTCGCGATCTTTTTTCAGCGCGCGCAGCCGGCCGACGCCATAGCGGCGGCACGACGGCTCCAATCACAACTCGATAGCAGCTGGATGATCGTCCCGAGCTGGACCGCCGCTGGTGCCGGGACCGTGCCTCGTTTCTACATCGAGGCCCTGCAGGACCGATCAGTGCCCCTCGCAGTGCAGCGCACTATGCAGCGGCTAGTGCCCGGCGCTCGGATTGCCACCATCGACACCGACCATGCGCCGCAGTTGTCCGCTCCTGGCGAGGTGGCCGAGTATCTGCTCGGTTTAGCCAAAGGCCACACATAGCGAGTGTCGCCTAAAGCCAACTCCGGCCAATGAGGCCACGCGATACTCAGCGTCCCTCACTCCTTCCCACCCTCAAGCCGGAACATCTCTCCGCCCTCGCCGATCGAGATCAGCCCCGTCTTGGCGTACAGGTCCAGCTTCGCCCGCGTGTCCGCAATATCCAGGTTCCGCATCGTCAGTTGCCCGATTCGATCGGCCGGCGAGAACGGCGCGTCTTCCACCTTTTCCATGCTCAGCCGCTCGGGCGCATAGGTCAGGTTCGGGCTTTCGGTGTTGAGGATCGAGTAGTCGTTGCCGCGGCGCAGTTCCAGCGTCACCTCGCCGGTGATCGCGGCGGCCACCCAGCGCTGCGCCGTCTCGCGCAGCATCAGCGCCTGGCTGTCGAACCAGCGGCCCTGGTAGAGCAGGCGCCCCAGCCGCATGCCGCTGATGCGATACTGCTCGATGGTGTCCTCGTTGTGGATGCCGGTCACCAGCCGCTCGTAGGCGATGTGCAGCAGCGCCATGCCCGGCGCCTCGTAGATGCCGCGGCTCTTCGCCTCGATGATGCGGTTCTCGATCTGGTCGCTCATCCCCAGCCCATGCCGTCCGCCGATGGCATTGGCCTCGAGGAACAGCGCCACCGGGTCGGCAAAGGTCTGGCCGTTCAGCGCCACCGGCTGCCCCTCGGCAAACCGCACCACCACCTTTTCGGCCTTCACCTCGACGTCGTCGCGCCAGAACGGCACGCCCATGATCGGGTTGACGATCCTGATGCCGGTGTCGAGGCTTTCGAGATCCTTGGCCTCGTGCGTCGCGCCCAGCAGGTTGCTGTCGGTCGAATACGCCTTCTCGGCGCTCATCTTGTAGGCGAAGCCGTGCGCGGTGAGGAACGCCGACATCTCCGAGCGCCCGCCCAGCTCGTCGATGAACGCCTGGTCGAGCCACGGCTTGTAGATGCGCAGGTTCGGGTTGGTCAGCAGCCCGTAGCGGTAGAACCGCTCGATATCGTTGCCCTTGAAGGTCGAGCCGTCGCCCCAGATGTTGACCCCATCCTCCTTCATCGCCGAAACCAGCATCGTGCCGGTCACCGCCCGCCCGAGCGGCGTGGTGTTGAAGTAGGTGATCCCGCCCGTCGAAATGTGGAACGCGCCCGACTGGATCGCGGCAATCCCCTCATGCACCAGCTGCGTGCGGCAATCGACGAGCCGCGCGTTTTCGGCGCCGAAGTCCATCGCCTTGCGCGGAATCTCGTCATAGTCGGACTCGTCCGGCTGGCCGAGGTTGGCGGTATAGGCATAAACCTTGGCGCCCTTCTGCTGCATCCACAGCAGGGCCGCGCTGGTGTCGAGCCCACCGGAAAACGCGATGCCGACTTTTTCACCCTTGGGCAGGCTCTTCAGGATCGTACTCACGGGGGCTCCAGTCGGCTCGTATCGGTGGTGACGCTGTCGGCGGAGCGCATACCAAATCTCTCCGCGCAAGCATAGCCGCACGTCTGGACGCCGCGCCCCGCCTCGCTTAAGCCGGGCGCAACCCGAGGAGCGCGCAACATGGCTGACTGGTCCCCCTCCACCTACCTCAAGTTCGAGGACGAGCGCACTCGGCCGGCCCGCGACCTCCTCGCCCAGGTCCCGCTCACCGCCCCGAACACCGTCATCGACATGGGCTGCGGCCCCGGCAACTCCACCGAGCTCCTTGCCGAGCGCTACCCGCAGGCGAGCCTCACCGGCCTCGACAGCTCCCCCGCCATGCTGACCGAAGCCAGAAAGCGCCTCCCCGCCGCCAGCTTCGCCACCGCCGACGCCACCACCTGGACCCCCGAGCCCGGTACCGACCTCGTCTTCGCCAACGCCATCTACCAGTGGGTGCCCGAGCACCTGAGCCAGCTCCCCCGCGTCCTCGCAGCCCTGCCGCAGGGCGGCGTCCTCGCCGTGCAGATGCCAGACAACATGGCCGAACCCAGCCACGCCCTGATGCGCGAAACCGCCGCCGACGGCCCCTGGGCGTCCCAACTCGCCGACGCCGCCCGACTGCCGCTACCGCCCGTCCGCACCTACTACGATGCGCTAAAACCCTTCGCGAGCAAGCTCGACATCTGGCACTCCGCCTACAACCACGTGCTCGAAAGCCCCGAAGCCATCGTCGAGTGGGTCAAATCCACCGGCCTCCGCCCCTTCATCGATCCGCTGAGCCCCGAGCACCGCGAAGCCTTCCTCGCCCAATACCTCGCCCGCATCGCCAACGCCTATCCCCGCACCACCGACAACAAGGTCCTCCTCCGCTTCCCCCGCCTGTTCATCGTCGCCGTGCGCTGAGGGCAGGGGACGGCAACGGGCACTGGCCCCACGCCGCGCTCAATGCTAAGCCCCGCGCTTTCCAGCGCGGAGCCCCCATATGACCTCCTCCTTCGAGATCCCGTTCGACGGCGCCATCATCCGCGGCGAAGCCGACGGCTTCGGCATCCCCGTGGTCTTCCTCCACTCGGGCGTCACCGATCGCCGCATGTGGGGCGCGCAGCTGCAGGATCTCGCCGACGAGGGCTACCACGTCATCGCCTATGACCGGCGCGGCTTCGGCGAGACCGAAACCGAGAACGTCCCGTTCAACCATCTGGTCGATCTCGAAGCCGTGCTCGATGGCCTCAGCGTCCACGCCGCCATCCTCGTCGGCTCGTCGATGGGCGGCGCGCTCGCCGTCGATTTCGCCATCGAGCATCCCGAGCGCACCATCGGCCTCGTCCTCGTCGGCACGGGTATCACCGGCGCCGAGGACAGCGAAATCCCCGACGACGCGGCTGATCTGGAAGATGCGCTCGAATACGCGCTGGAGCGCGGCAATCTCGATACCGTCAACCGCATCGAGGCCCATCTCTGGCTCGATGGCCCGCTGAGCGAATCCGGCCGCGTCTCGGGCGAAACGCGCGACCTGTTCCTCCGCATGAACGCCATCCACCTCAACCACCCCGAGCTGACCGAGGAAGAGGAGCGTGACGACGCCGTCGACAACCTCAGCGCCATCACCGCGCCTACGCTGCTCATCGTCGGCGAACTCGACATGCCCGACATCGTCGCCCGCCACGAGGACCTATCGGAGGAGCTGGAGAACGCCTTCGCCGTCGTCCTCGAAGACACCGCCCACTTCCCCAACCTCGAACGCCCCGACCTCTTCAACCCGATCCTCCTCGAATTCCTCGAAGCGGTAACCGGGCAGGCCGAGATCGGCGACGACGACGAGGATTGAGCGCAGCGGCGCCGCGCACTACATTGTCGGCAGCCACGGAGAACCGAGATGCTGGACCTGGATCTATCGCCGGAAGTCGACGAACTCCTTGAAGTCATGGCCCGCAAGGCCGGTCAAACCAAGTCCGAGTTCGCGGTCGCCGCTATTCTCGAGAAGCTCGAAGACATGGAAGACTACGCCATCGCGCTAGAGCGGCTGCGCACCTTGGGGAAGACCTTGAGCTGGGAAGAGGTAACGGCCGAACTCGACCGACTTGATCAGGCCGACGAGGCGGCCGCTTGATCCAGTGGCGCGTCGAGTTCGATGACCGAGCGGCAAAGCAGCTCTTCAAGCTTGGGTCGGTCGAAAGAAGACGCATCCGCAGTTTCGTCGCCCAACGCATCGTCGTTGACGGCAACCCTCGAGCGCATGGCAAGGCACTGGCCGGCGACATGAGTGAGTACTGGAGCTACCGCGTCGGCGACTATCGCCTGCTGGCGAGGATCAAGGACGATGTGTTTCTGGTGCTGGTCGTCGAGATCGGGAACCGTCGCGAGGTCTACCGCTGAGCCGCGAACGCCCGTCTGAACGCCGCAGGGCTCATGCCGCATCGCGCCCGAAAATCACGGCGCCAACTCAGCCACCCGCCGCCGTCGAATAACTGACGGGCGGCCCGAGGTCTCCCAGGCCGCCCGCCTGAGCGCTAGACCGCGAGAACGTCGGTGAAATGCTCTGCGAGCTTGGGCGTCGGGATATTGGTCAGGTCCTTGGCCAGTTCGGCCATGATGACGTCCTTGATGCCCTTGCTGAAGGCCGGCCGCAGATCACCCAGCGCGGTCGGCGCCGCCGCCACGATCAGCCGGTCGAACGCGCCCTTCTGCAACTGCTTGTCCAGTTGCTCGGCGACATTCTCGACGAAACGGCGCTCGCGCACCTGCACCGGATCGGACGAATACTCCATCGCGCTGCGCGCAGTGCCCGCCGAAGCGAATGAACGGCCCGGCCGGTCCGCCATGATCTCCTGCGCCTGTAGTGGTTCCTGCTCGAACTTCAGGTCCTCGATCGCCCTCAGGCCTTTGCCGGGCCCCAGGTGTTCGAAAACCTTGGCCTGCGCACCGTCCGCGACGAGAATCCAGGTGGTCTTGGCTTTCATCATGTCCTCCTTGTGGGTACGCAAGTATGAACGCGCCACCCCGGCAATGGTTTGATCACGCTCAAGCCAACACCAGCGGATGAGAGTGGCCAGAAGGGCTGCAAAGCAGTTGAGGGGCGCCTTGCGCCCTGATCCTCGCTCGCGTCACCCGACCGCATTCCACGCATGACAAACTCTCATTTGTCCCATCACCGCTGCGCTGCTACACCCACGTATTCCTCCTGCCGAAAGCCCGCCCCTTGGCGTCCATCAGTTCCTCCGAGACGAAATCAGTCGATAGCGGGCTCGCCGTCGGCATAGCCGCATACCTGCTCTGGGGGTTCCTGCCGCTGCTGTTCAACCTGCTGCGGCATGTCGGCTCGACCACGCTGGTGGCCGACCGCACGCTATGGTCGCTGCTGCTCGTCGGCATCATCCTCATCGTCGCCGGACGCACCGCTGAAGTCCGGGCTGTCCTGCGCGACCGTGCCAGCACCCTGCGGATGGGTGTTGCCGCGCTGTTCCTCGCTACCAACTGGCTGATCTACGTCTACGCGGTCGAAACCAACCAGGTGCTCGAGGCGAGCTTCGGCTACTTCATCAACCCGCTGGTCAATGTCGCCTTCGGCATGGTGCTGCTGGGCGAGCGGCTCAACCGCGTGCAGGTCGTCGCCATCGCGATTGCCACCATCGCCATCGCCATCCAGGCCGTCGGGCTGGGCACCGTGCCGATCATTGCACTCAGCCTTGCCATCACCTTCGCCATCTATGGCTACCTGCGGAAGACGGCGAAGGCCGCGGCACTCTCAGGCCTGTTCGTCGAAACGCTGGTGCTGTCACCAATCGCGCTTGGCTTCCTCGTGTTCACCTTCATCCGTGACGGCAATTTCGGCCCCCACGCCGACCCCTACACGCTGTTCCTGCTGATGCTGACCGGGCCGGGCACCGCCATCCCGCTGCTGCTGTTCGCGTTTGCGGTGCAGCGCCTGCGGCTCACCACCATCGGCATGCTGCAATACATCGCGCCCTCGATCGCCTTCGTGCTGGCGCTGGTGGTATTCGGCGAGCACCTCAACGCCACGCGGCTGATCAGCTTCGGGCTGATCTGGCTGTCGCTGGCCGTCTACACCACGGATTCGGTGGTCCGCCGTCGCCGCGCCGCACTCGCGACCCCGCCAGTCTGATGCAGGAACTCACCGCCCGCACGTTGACAGCGCGCGTCGAGGGGACCTTCGTCGTCGAGGGCAGGGCGGTCGAATCCACCCCGCACGACACGCTGCACCTTACCTTTGCCGGCATCACCGGCGACCGCCACGAAGGTCTCGTCCGCCCCTCCGGCCCGCGCGAGCCCTGGTATCCCCGCCGCACCCCGATGCGCAACGAGCGGCAGGTCTCCATCCTCGGCGCCGAGGAACTGGCCGAGATCGCCGCTACCCTGAATGTCGATCGCCTCGATCCCGCCTGGATCGGCGCCAACCTCTGCCTCTCCGGCATCCCCAACCTGACGCAGCTTCCGCCCCGCACTCTGCTCCTCTTCCCGTCCGGCGCCACCCTCCGCATCGACGGCGACAACGACCCCTGCCGCAAGTCCGGCGCCGCCATCATGGCCCACATACCCGACCGCCCCGACCTCCAGTTCGCCTTCGTCAAAGCCGCCAAAGACAAACGCGGCCTCGTCGCCTGGGTCGAACGCGAAGGGATCATCCGGGCCGGCGACGAGGTAAAGGTCCGCACTTGGCGGCAGGTGCTTTCGTCGGAGTAGTCGACGAGCAGTCCACGCCCACCTACCGCCCCCCCTTGTGGGGGAGGTAGCGCAGCTTGCCGCGTCAGCGGCGTAGCGAAGCTAGGAGGGGGTGTCACCCGGCTCAGAGTCCCGCATCCCCCGGATCACTCCCGCCACCTCGGCAAACACCGCCGCATATGGCGCCCCATCCCGCCACACCAGCCGCAGCATCCGCCGCGCGCCGGGGCTCTGCAACGCGTGCACCGCGATCCGGCCGCCCGTCGCCTCCTTGCGCAGCGCGATCGACGGCAGCAACGTCACCCCCTGGCCATTGGCCACGAACTCGACGATCGTCGACAGCGACGTCGCCGCGAACGTCCGCCGCCCCGCATCGCGCTCCAGCCCGCACGCCGCGATCGCCTGATCGCGAAAGCAGTGGCCCTCGTCGAGCAGCAGCATCCGCTCGCCGACCGGCTCGCTTGCAGCCTCGCCCGCCGGCGTCGCCAGCACGAACTCGTCGGCGAACAGTTCCGCCGCCACCAGCTTCGGCCCGCCCGCCGGCAGCTCGGTCGCAATCAGCGCCACGTCGATGCTGCCGTCGCCCAGCCCATCGATCAGCGTATCGGTCCGGCTCTCGCTCACCGCAAAGCTGAGGTCCGGCAGCTGCCGCGTCAGGGCCGGAAAAATGTCCGGCAGCAGATACGGCGCCACCGTCGGGATCAGCCCGAACCGCAACGCCCGCTCCGGCCGTCCGCGCTTGCCCGCAAGGAACGTCTCGAGCCCCTCTGCCTCCTCGATGATCCGCCGCGCCCGCTCGACGAACTCCCGCCCCAGCGGCGTTACCCGCACCGATTTGCCCAGCCGGTCGAACAGCGGCGCGCCGCACAACTCCTCGAGCTGTCGGATTTGCTGGCTCAGCGCCGGCTGTGTCACATGGCATTTTTCCGCCGCCCGGCCAAAATGCCCCGCTTCCGCCAGTTCCAGCGCGTAACTCATCTGTCGCAACGTCATGTTCATAACCACACCTTATCGTGTTGGTAAGAACAATCAACTTGCCTAATCACGCGCGCCGACTAGAACGGTTCCAAAATTCCAGGAGATTGAAGATGGATGCGTCAAACGAAGGCAATGGCGGCAAGTGCCCCGTCCCCCATGGCGGCAGCCGCGCGCGCGGCAACCGTGACTGGTGGCCCACCCACCTCGACCTCTCGGTGCTGCACCAGCACTCCAAGGCCGCCAACCCGATGGGCGAGGCCTTCGACTACGCCGAGGCCTTCGCCAAGCTCGATCTCGCCGCGCTTAAGGCCGACCTCACCGCGCTGATGACCGACTCGCAGGATTGGTGGCCCGCCGATTTCGGCCACTACGGGCCGCTCTTCATCCGCATGGCCTGGCACTCGGCCGGCACCTATCGCATTGCCGACGGCCGTGGCGGCGGTGGCGAGGGCCAGCAGCGTTTCGCCCCGCTCAACTCCTGGCCCGACAACGTCAACCTCGACAAGGCCCGCCGCCTGCTCTGGCCGATCAAGCAGAAATACGGCAACGCCATTTCCTGGGCCGACCTGATGATCCTCACCGGCAACGTCGCCCTCGAGTCGATGGGCTTCAAGCCCTTCGGCTTCGCCGGCGGCCGTGCCGACACCTGGGAACCTGCCACTGACATCTACTGGGGCAAGGAAGGCACTTGGCTCGCCGACGAGCGCTACAGCGGCGATCGCGAGCTCGATAACCCGCTCGCCGCCGTGCAGATGGGCCTCATCTACGTCAATCCCGAAGGTCCGGCCGGCAACCCCGATCCGCTCGCCTCGGCCCGCGACATCCGCGACACCTTCGCCCGCATGGCGATGAACGACGAGGAGACCGTCGCGCTGATCGCCGGCGGCCACACCTTCGGCAAGACCCACGGCGCCGCCGAGGCGACGCATGTCGGCGTCGAGCCGGAAGCCGCCGAGATCGAGCAGCAGGGCCTCGGCTGGGTGAACGCTCACGGCACCGGCGTTGGCGGCGACGCCATCAGCTCGGGCCTTGAGGTCACCTGGACCTCGACCCCCACCCGCTGGTCCAACAACTACTTCTGGAACCTGTTCGGCTACGAGTGGGAGCTCACAAAAAGCCCCGCTGGCGCCCACCAGTGGACCCCCAAGCACGGCATGGGCGCCAACTCGGTGCCCGACGCGCACGATCCGAACAAGCGTCACGCCCCGGCCATGCTGACCTCCGACCTCGCGCTGCGCGTTGATCCGGCCTACGAGAAGATCTCGCGCCGCTTCTTCGAGCATCCCGAGGAGTTCGCCGACGCCTTCGCCCGCGCCTGGTTCAAGCTCACCCACCGCGACATGGGGCCTAAGGCCCGCTACCTCGGCCCGGAAGTTCCTGCCGAAGAGCTGATCTGGCAGGACCCGATCCCGGCCATCGACCACCCGCTGGTCGATGGCTCCGATATCGCCGTGCTGAAGGCCGAGATCGCCGCCACCGGCCTCTCCGTTTCCGACATGGTGTCCATCGCCTGGGCTTCCGCCTCGACCTACCGCGACAGCGACATGCGCGGCGGCGCCAACGGCGCCCGTGTTCGCCTCGCCCCGCAGAAGGACTGGGAGGTCAACCGTCCCGCCGATCTCACCCGCGCTCTCGCGGCCCTCGAAGCCGTCCAGGCGAAGTTCCAGGCCGGCGGCAAGAAGGTCTCGCTGGCCGATCTGATCGTGCTGGCCGGCAGCGTCGGCATCGAGCAGGCGGCCAAGGAGGCCGGTCTCGACATCACCGTCCCGTTCACCCCGGGCCGCATGGATGCCTCAGCCGAGCAGACCGACGCCGCCTCCTTCGCGCCGCTCGAGCCGGTCGTCGACGGCTTCCGCAACTACGCCCGTGGTCCCGGCCGCCTGTCGCCCGAGGAGAACCTCGTCGATCGCGCCCAGCTGCTCGGCCTCACCGCCCCGCAGATGACCGTCCTCATCGGCGGCCTCCGCGTGCTCGAAGCCGGCAAGCCCGGCCACGGCGTCCTCACCACGCGCCCCGGCCAGCTGACGAACGACTTCTTCGTCAACCTGCTCGACATGGGCACCAAGTGGAAATCGGCCGACGACAGCCACACCGTCTACCACGGCGTCGACCGCACCACCGGCGAGCCGCGCTGGACCGCCACCCGCGTCGACCTGATCTTCGGCTCGCACAGCCAGCTGCGCGCCCTCGCCGAAGTCTACGGCCAGTCCGATGCGAGCACGAAGTTCGCCAACGACTTCGTCGCCGCCTGGGTGAAAGTCATGAACGCCGACCGCTTCGACCTGCGGAAGTAAGGGCAGGTCAAGCAATCGCCTCCCTCCCCCTTTGTGGGGAGGGATTTGCCGCTAGCAGCGAAGCGACCTAGCGGAGCGGGCACCGCCGCCTCTTCACCTCCCCCTTCATGGGGGAGGCCGGGAGGGGGCAGTCCCGCCCAGAGCAACCAACCCAGCCACCAACAGAAACCTGGTAACCAACGGTAACTGACGCTATATACGTGCCTACCAAGCGTATGGAGCCACCCGATGGAAACCTTCACCCCACAGCCGGTAGCCGTCAAAGAGGCCGTAAACGCTCACCGCTTCGAGGATGGCCCGCCGCGCAACTTCGAGGAGTGCAAGCGGGCCATCGTCCCGGTCAACGAGGTGCTGGCGCAGATCGGGGGCAAGTGGACCATGTACATCATCATGGCCCTCGGCCATGGCCCGCTCCGCTTCTCCGAGCTGAAGCGCAAGATCGACGGCGTCTCCCAGAAGATGCTGACCTCCACCCTGCGCGACCTCGAAAAGGACGGCTTCGTCTCCCGCAAGGTCACGCCCTCGATCCCGCCCCGCGTCGACTACGAACTCACCGAAATGGGCATCGAACTGCGCGAACCCATCTTCGTCCTCACCCGCTGGGCCAACGCCAATAACACCCGCATCGCCAAAGCCCGCGAAGCCTTCGCCGCAAGAGAGGCCGAGGAAAAGCGCCTGAGCTGGTAGCACTCAAACCCGCGCTACCGCCCCCTTGCGCGCCACGAACACGATCTCCTGCAAGCTCAGCACCATCGGCTCCGTCCCGAACCGTGCCCTGAGCTCCGCCAGGATCGCCGCGATCGCCGCCTCCACATCGCCGCCCCGCGCCCGGATCTGGTCGCCGAGCGGGTTGCCCAGCACCATGCCGCGCGCGAACAGCTCGGGGTCCGGCACCACCTTCTCGATCCGGTTCACCGAAATCTCGACGCTGGAGAACCCCGCCTCCAGCAACCCCGCCTTGATCGGGTCGATGGCGCTGCACGAGAACGGCACGGCCAGGAACTGCGGTGGATCGTCCGGAAGCAGCTCTCCCGCAATCCGGTGACCGATCTCGGCAAAGCCGTTGAAGGCATGGCTGTCCCAAACGCTGACGAGGTAGTGCCCGCCATCCTCCAGCACCCGATAGGCGGTCCGGTACGACTGCTCCTTGTCGGGAAAGAACATCATGCCGTACTGGCACACCAGCAGGTCGCAGCACGCGTCGTCGAAGGGCAGGTTCACCGCATCGGCCGTCTGCAGCACGATCGGCTCGCCCCGCGCGAACTTCCGCCGCGCCACCTCGATCATCGGCGCATTGAGATCGGTGGCGATGATCTTGGTCCGCCCCGGCAGCGCGTCGCGCAGCGCCCGGCTGAGGATGCCGGTCCCCGCCGCCGTCTCCACCACCAGCCTGGGTTCGAGCGCCTTGACCCGCTGCGCCATTCCCGCAGCGAAATCAGCAAACAGCACGGGCCCGAGCCCGCGATCATAGAAGTCGGGGATCGCCCCCACGAATTTCGCACTGTTGTCGTCCATGGCGGCTATCCCTCCATGCGCGCACTGTGCGCCAGCAGATCATTCGCCGACCCGCATAGCAATGCTCAAGAGCAGACCGGCCCGCTCCATCAGGAACGAGCCGGTCAGAAACCTCAACGCATGGCGACTCTCAGTCGTCCTTGCCTTCTACATCGTCCTCGTCCTCGTCCTCGTCCTCATCCTCATCCTCATCCTCATCGTCATCCTCGTCGTCAAAGCCCATATCGACGAGTTCGGCGACTTCGATGCTGCCGCCATCTGCGAGGATCGGGCAGCTCCGGGCGACTTCGATCGCTGCTTCAAGGCTATCGGCTTCGATGATCGAGTAGCCGGTCAGCCCGTCAGTGGCGGCTTCCCCCACGGTGCCGTCAGCATTGAGGGTCTTGCTCTGGCCGACAGGATTGCCGGCATCGAGCAGACTCTCGCCGACGGCTTCCATCCACTCGTTCCACGCTTCCATCACGGCCGCCTGTGCCTCTTCGCCGTCGGGCGTCGTGCCGCCATGGTAGGCCAACAGGTAGTTCGGCATGTCTCTTCTCCATCCTTGTCCAGCTCGAGGCCGGGAGGACGGAAGGGTTAGCGTGCTCGTGCAACCGTCATATGTCAGGCACTGGTCAAGCGCTCTTGCGCTCCGCCTCCGGCACCTCGGCTGAACGCGGCTCGGCAAACCGCCCGATCCACTGCACGAACTGGTCGACCCAGATGTTGAGGTTGGTCTTCACCCGCTCGTCGGTGAAGTTGAGCGCGTCGTCGATCGCCCCCGGCCGCGACTGGAAGTAGATCTCCGGCCGCCCCATCACCGCCACGCCCACCACCGGCAGGATCGAGCGCAGGTGCACCTGCGCCGCCGCCGTGCCTGACACGCCGCCCGTCGCCCCGGCGATGGCACCCGGCTTGTCCGTCCACACGCTCTCGCCGAACGGCCGCGACGGCCAGTCGATGGCGTTCTTCAGGATGCCCGGGATCGAGCGGTTGTACTCCGGCGTCACGAACAGCACCGCGTCCGCCTCGGTGATCTCATGCTTCAGCCGGATCACCTCGGCGGGCGGATCATTCCACAGCGCGTCGCCATAGAACGGCAGCGAGGCAATATCGACAAAACTGAACTCCAGCCGCCCGGCACTCAGCTTCGCCAGCGCCTTGGCCAGCTTCATGTTGGACGAACTCTCCCGCGTCGACCCCACAAACACCGCGACCTTGAACATCGCCAAGCCCCTAAGTTACAGGCTAAGTATGTGCACTGACTGCCGCGAGCAAGACGGCACACGCCTGTAACCACCGAACGGACCGTTCACGGAACGGCGAAGCGAGCCACTGGTGGTCTTCCCCCGTGAAACGGGGGAAGGGGACCATGCGAAGCATGGTGAGGGGGGCGGCACAGCCACAAATGAGTTCACCCCGCCACGTTTGTCTCAGCTATCGCCGCTCCTGATCTTCGCATCCCCCAGCACATTCCCCAGTTCCGCGATGAAATCCTTCACCATCGGCTGCTTCACCGCCACGAACGGCAGCGGTCGCACGACCCGCATCGCCGCAATCCCCACCCGCACCGTCATCAGCCCGTTGACCACGCCCTCGCCGAGCCGCGCCGACAGCTTCGCCGCCAGTCCCTGGCCGAGCAGCTGCTCCACCACCCCGTCGGTCAGCACCAAGCCGCCCGTGACCGCCAGATGCGCGAGGATCGCCCCGACCAGCCGCCACGTGCCGATCAGCCCCGGCCGCGCCCCGTAGAGCCGCGCGATATCGCCCCCGAGCCGCACGCTCTCGAACACCACGAACGCGATATCCACCAGCGCCCGCGGGCTCACCGTCGTCACCAGCGCCACGCGCCGCGCCGACGCCGCCGTCAGCGCCCGGGCACGGGCATCAAGCGGCGCCATCAGCAGCCGCTCGCTCAGTCGCACATGCTCCGCCCCGTCGAACACCTGCCGGCCGTTGGCTTCCAGTTCGTCGCGCGCCCGCGCCAGGTCGGCCCGCCGCGCGTAGATCCCGAGCAGCTCCGTCGCGATCGCCCGACCCTTGCGGGCGTCGTCCGTCTCGATCACCCGCACCGCCTCATCCCGCAGCCGGTCGAGCGCCCGCAGCCTCATCAGCGACGCCACCTCGCGGATGACGATGGCGATCAGCGCCATCACCAGCACGATGACCAGCGCCACGGCCACCCAGCCGAGCCAGGGCTGCGCGGCGAACAACTCGCTCACCAGCCTCTCGGCCGCCAGCCCGAGGGCCAGCGACACCAGCAGCCCGCCGGCCATCCAGGCGATCCGCCCCGGCCAGCGCATCAGTCGCGGTGGCTCCGCTACCTCGGCATCCAGATCGATGGTGTCATCCGACAGCACCTCGATCACCTCGGGCACCGCCGCCGCTTCGGGCGCAAAGGCCCGTGGCTTCCGCATCGCCTCGATCTCGCCGGTCGCCGTAGTCACCGGCCGGGCAAAGGGTGGTTTCATCTGAGCCAGTCCCCGATCAGGAATTCGAGCGCCCGGTCGAACCGGATATGCGGCAGCACCACGTTGCCCCCGGCGTTCTTCTCCAGCCTGCCCGGCGGCTGGAAGCGCAGGAAGTTGAGCGCCACCGGCTCGCTCAGCAGCTTGTCCGGATCGGCCGGCAGGTCGCCGGGAAACAGCGCAACCTCGGTCATCCCGTCATACGTCACACCATCAAGCACTTCGCCCGCCTGGGGCGTCCCGACGATCACCTCGTGCTTGTCGCCCCCATCCGCCACCACGCTTTCCCGCGTCGCCCGGATGGCGGCAAGCGCCACCGATTTCGTCATCGCCCCGGCAAACTTCGCCCGCGTGCCCGCCTGCGCTACCAGCCGGTTCATCAGCGCCTCGAGCCGGTCATGGCTCGACGAGTGGATGTGGTCGGCCTTCGTCGCGGCGAACAGGATGCGATCGATCCGCCGCGCCACGAGGCGGGTCAGCACATTGTTATCCCCCTGCCTGAAGCAGCTCAGAATATCGGTCAGCGCCGTTTCGAGGTCGGCTACCGCGACCGGCCCCGCATTCAGCGCGCGCAGCGTATCGACCAGCACGATCTGCCGGTCGAGCCGGGCAAAATGGTCGCGGAAGAAGGGCCGCACCACCAGCGCCTTGTAGGCCTCGTACCGCCGCTCCATCATGGCGTGGAGGCTTGCCGAGCGGGCAGCGCCCGCAGGCGGCGGCAGCGGCGCAAAGGTCAGGGCAGGGGAGCCTTCGAGGTCCCCCGGCATCAGGAACCGCCCCGGCGGCAATGTTGACAGTGCTCCGTCCTCGCGCGCGGCGCGCAGATACGCCGTGAACGCCTGCGCCAGCTGCTCCGCCGTCGGCTCATTAGCCTCACCGAGCGGATCGACGGCCGAAATGTCGTTCAGGAAGCGTTCAGCTTCATGGCCATTTCGGGCCCGTTTCAGGGCCGCCGCGCTCCACTCGCTATAGTTGAGCGACAGCAGCGGCAGGTCGAGCAGCCACTCGCCGGGATAGTCGACGATGTCGAGGTTCAGCACCGTCGGTCCCTGCCAGCCTCGCGTCCAGCGCTGACTCTGGAACTTCAGTTGCAGCCGTATCTGGCTGATCTTCCTCGTGCTTTCCGGCCAGGTCGCCGGCTTCTCCGTCAGTGCCTTGAGGTGCTGCTCGTAGGCAAAGCGCGGCACGCCCTGATCCGGATGCTCGACGAGCCGCGCCCCGATGAACCGCCCCTCGGTCATCGCCGAGAACCCCGGCAGCCGCCCGCCGGTCATCAGGTTGTGGATCAGCGCCGTGATGAAAATCGTTTTGCCAGCGCGACTTAGCCCCGTCACCCCCAGCCGCAGCGTCGGCGTGAACGGCGCCGTCGCCGCATCGGCGAGGTTCGAAAGCGCTATGCCCAGCTCATCGGTAAGGGTGGTCGGTGGCTGCGGCACGGAAGCTCCTGATCTGCCGACAGAAAATAGGCGCTGCCGCCCCCGATGCAAGCCGATGAAACGCCCGGAGCAGCATATTCCACCTCGCCGTTCGGCCTTTCTTCACCCCTCCGGGCCAGAGTTAGCCCCATGGCGTTTCTAGTATCGCGTACCCAGCCAGATGATGGCGCCGAGCTGCTTGGCGTCCCGAAAGCCCGTTCCCTCGGCGATCGTTTCGATCTCGAGGTGGCCCACTATCTCGTCGACAGGAAGGCCCTGAAGCTCACCGACCTCGCCGTCGCCCTGCGCCAGAAGGCGGAGTGGGGCTCGACGCTGGCGCAGACCGTCATCTCGCTCGGCTACATTCGCCCGATCGATTATTATCGAACCGTGGCAGAGGTTTACGGCCTCCCCTTCGTCAACCTGCAGCAGCAGCCCATCGACGAAACGCTGGTCAAGATCGAGGATCGCCTCGACTACGCCGACCGCGGCATCATCCCGTGGCGCACCGTCAACGGCAAGCTCGTGCTGGCTGCCACCACCCTCACCGCGGACCACATCGAGTGGGCCGATGCCCGCTTCGGGCTCGACAACTACGACCTCGTCATCACCTCGCCCTTCGACATCCTGTGGCAGACGGCCCACCTGTTCCGCGATTGGGACAGCTTCTTCGCCCGCGAGGCGCTGTTCTCATGGAAGCCCGAGCACTCGGCCAAGTTCACCGTCACCAAACCGCAAAAGCTCGTGCTCTGGGGGATGCTGGCGGCCCTCGTGCTCGGCCTGATCCTGGCGCCGATGCCGACTCTGGTCGGGCTGATGAGCTTCTTCACCGCGCTCTACACGCTCACCTTCCTGTTCAAGTTCGTCCTGACCTTCGTCGGCGCCTCGCGCAAGGCCGACATGGAAATCTCGCCCGAGGCCGTCGCCGCCCTGAAGGATAGCGAACTGCCGGTCTACTCGGTGCTCGTCCCCATGTACCGCGAAGCCAAGGTGCTGCCGCTCCTCACCAAGGCTCTGAAGAACCTCGACTATCCCGCATCGAAGCTCGAGGTGAAGCTGGTGCTCGAGGAGGATGACACCGAGACCATCGAGGCCGCAAAGGCCCTGCGCCTCCCCGGCACGTTCGAGATCGTCCGCGTCCCGCCCAGCCAGCCCAAGACCAAGCCCAAGGCCTGCAACTACGCGCTGCAGTTCTGCCGCGGCGAGTTCGTGACCATCTACGATGCCGAAGACCAGCCTGAGCCCGACCAGCTCAAGAAGGCGGTGCTGGCCTTCCGCCACGGCGACCCCAAGCTCGCCTGCGTGCAGGGCCGCCTGAACTACTTCAACCGCTCGGAAAACTGGCTGACGCGGATGTTCACGCTGGAATACAGCCAGTGGTTCGATTTCCTGCTGCCCGGCCTCGATTGGCTGAAGGTGCCGATCCCGCTGGGCGGCACTTCCAACCATTTCAGGCTCGCTGCCCTCCGTCAGGTCGGCGCCTGGGACCCCTACAACGTCACCGAAGACGCCGATCTGGGCGTCCGGCTGGCGCAGGAGGGCTACACCGTCGGCGTCATCAACTCGACCACCTACGAGGAGACGAACGGCGTCCTCCCCTCGTGGATCAAGCAGCGCTCGCGCTGGATCAAGGGCTACATGCAGACCTGGCTGGTGCACATGCGCCACCCCGTCCAGCTGTGGAAGTCGATTGGTACGAAGGGCTTCTTCGCCTTCCATTTCTTCATCGGCGCGCCGCCCTTCACCATGCTGCTGGCGCCGATCCTCTGGGCCATCACGCTCCTCGTCTGGTTCACCAACACCTGGGATTTCGGCTGGCTGTTCCCCGAGCCGTTCGGCACCATGGCGCTGTTCAACCTCGTCATGGGCAACCTGTTTCTCGTCTACTTCGGCGTCATCGCCGCCCTGAAGCGCCGCTACTACGACCTCGTGCCCGTCGGCATCCTGCTGCCGCTCTACTGGGTGCTGCACTCGATCGCCGCCTACAAGGCGTTCTGGCAGCTCTGCGTGAACCCGCATTACTGGGAGAAAACCGAGCACGGCACCTCGGCGGTCACCCAGGGCATCCTCGATCAGGTGAAGGCGGAGACCGAGGGCAAATGAGCATCGCCGAGCTCAACGGCCGCCCGGCCGTCATCGTCCCCGTCCGCAAGCCCAGGCCGCTGCTGCGGCGTTCCACCATAATCTTCGCACTGGCTGCCATGATGGCGCTGCTCTTGCTTGCCCAGCACGTCATCGACGCCGGCTATCTGCGCGAGGATATCGTGGCGCTGCAGCAGGGCGAGGCGTGGCGCACCGGCGGCTGGCTCACGCAGGTGGTGCTCCGCATCGTCGGCCTGCTGCCCGAAACCGCCTGGCAGCAGGTCACCCTCAGCCTGGTTGCCGCAGTCGTCGCTGGCCTGATGTATGGATTGCTCTACGACCGGCTGCGCGCCAGCGGCTGGTTCGTGGTGGGCGCCATCGCGCTGGTCGCGGCGGTCGCATTGCACGTCGGGGCGCTTTACACCGTCACCGCATCGAGCCGCGACATCCCGCTGCTCATCGCCGTCGGCGCGCTGATCCCGGCCATCCGCATGCTGGAGGATGTGGGCGATGTGCAGTCCGCCATCGGCCTGTCGCTTCTACTGCCGCTGCTGCTGCTGGCGAGCCCGCTGACCACGCTGCTGATCCTGCCCATCGCCATCGGCGCGGCCCTGGCCGATCCCGACGGCCGGCGCGACCCGCGTGCGTTCGTGGCCATGCTGCTGGTGGCGATCCTGCCCACCATCATCGTCGCCATCGGCATAGTCGGCTTCCTCGCTCAGGCGCACATGGAGGTGGCCGACGCCCTGCTGCCCTACATCAACACCTATGCCAACCTGCGGTTCGGCGACGTGGCGGGCAGCCTCGGCGCCCTTGGTGGCTACGCGCCCGCCATGGCGGTGCCGCTGGTCTACTGCCTGTGGCCCAACCTGCCGGAGCGCCGGCACATCCTGTCGGCCCTCGCCGTCGTGGCGCTGCCGGTCTACCTCGCGACGGCGCGCGTCATCGTCAACACCACGATGACCCCGCTCACCCCATCGGTGGCCTTCCTTGTCGCCTTCGTCTCCTGGCTGGCCGTCGTCCGCCTGCCACTCGCGCTGCGGCTGCTGGCCCTTGCCCTGCTGATCCTCGGCACTGGGCTGAGCTGGTTGCCGAACGGTCTATGGGACGATCCGGCATGGAAGGCGGCGCTGTTCAACGCCGCCCCTGCCGGTCTCGAGCCGCTCGCCCTGCGCCCCGGCCTCTGAGCTACTCGCCGATATCAGCCAGTTCGTACGGCGTCGTCTGGTAGATCTCGTTGATCCAGTTCTGGAACAGCAGATGCGCGTGTGAACGCCAGCGGTTTTCCGGCTCCACGCTCGTATCCCCGCCGGGGAACAGGTTCACCGGCTGCTCCGGGTTGAGCCCCGCCTTCACGTCCCGCTCGTACTCATCCGCCAGCGAACGGTTGTCGTATTCCAGGTGGTTGAGCATGTAGAGCGCCCGCCGCGCCTTGTCGCGCAGCATGCACACCCCGATCTCGTCATTGTCGATCAGGATCTCGAGATCCGGTCCCAGGCTCGCCCGGTCGATGTCGTTGTAGCGGCTGACGGGCACCATCGGGCTGTCGGAGAGGCCGCGCAGCCATGGGGTCGGTCCGCCCACCAGCTTGTGCCGGAAGACTCCGAACGCCTTCTTCTCCATCCGGTAGCGCTTCGCTTGGTGGAAGTGGTGCAGCGCTGCCTGCGCGCCCCAGCAGATGAACATGGTCTGGTGCACGTTGCTGCCGGTCCAGTTCATGATCTCCAGCATTTCCGGCCAGTACCGCACCTCCTCGAAGGGGATGTTGGCAATCGGCGCTCCGGTGACGATGAACCCGTCGAACTTGCGCTCCCGCACGCTCTCCCAGGTCGAGTAGAAGGTGTTGAGGTACTCTTCCGACGTGTGCTTGCTCACGTGGTCGGTGATCCGCACCAGCGTCAGGTCGATCTGCAGCGGCGTCGAGCCGATCAGCCGGGCGAACTGCGTCTCGGTCCGCTCCTTGTTCGGCATCAGGTTGAGCAGCCCGATCTGCAGCGGGCGGATATCCTGCCGCGCCGAGCGGGATGCATCCATCACCGCCACGCCCTCTTTCTCGAGCGTGACGCGGGCCGGCAGGTGGTCGGGAATACGGATGGGCATAGAACCCTCCTTTGAATGGGAAACGGCTGGCGATAGCGTCCGGCGGCTCTGTGGCCGCTATCGCATTCGCTTGCCGATCGCCCCTGCCACAAGGTCGAGGAACTCGTCGCCGTCCCGCACCGTCGCGAGATCGGCGGCTTCGACCACATAGCCAAAATTGTCCGCCAGCTTCTGGTAGCGCGGCAGCCGGTCGGTCAGCAATGCCTCGAAGCCCCAGGCGCCGAACGCGTCCGGATCGACCTGCGCGTCGTCCTTCACGCCGTTGATCTGCTTGAACTCGTTCCACTTCTGCACGAGGAACGGCGGCTGGTAGTACATCGGCTTGGGGCTCGCGGTGAACCGGCGGACCAGTTCCGCCGCGTCGCCCTCAGTGCCGCGGATATAGAGCAGCAGCGTGTTCTCCCGCAGCGCCTTCACCACCGGATCGTCGGCATTGTCCGGATCGATCACCTCGATCAGCGACCCACCCGTATCGGCGATGAAGTTACCGTACTCGTACAGCGTCTGCGCCCGCTCGATGAAGTAGGGCACGTCCTGCAGCGCCGCGATCTCGGCCACCCGGTGCTGCTCCTGCCGGCGCTGGTACTCGGCGAGCGGCAATCCGCCGAGCGCCGTGTTGCCCGGGCGCCCCAGGTAGGTCGAGAGCGGGTCGAGGTTCGAGAACGTGATGTTGCTCTCGATCCTGATCGAGTCCGTCCGCAGCAGTTCGCGCAGGAACGGCACCTTCATGGCCTCGGACTTGAAGTTGTCGACGATGAACTCGCCCATGTAGCGCGTGCCGATGCGGTAGTCGGCCGAGTAGTGGAACCAGTGGTCCTTGCGTAGCAGGCTGGCGAGCCGCGTCTTGCCGACACCGGCCATGCCGAACACGGTCACCGCATGGCGCGGGGCATTCCGAAACTCGTCTGGCGAAGCGAACAGCATGGTGGTGCGGGCCCGAAATTCAGCGGTCCTGCGTGTAGCCGATGGCGCGGCACGGAACAAGCGCCGGGCGACGGCCCCGGCGGTCGGCAAAACCTGCCGCTGGACCCGGACTCTTTTGCCTCATTGTCGCCCAACGCGTAACTGACGCGCCCGATACATCAGTAAAATCAACGATCCGGCACTCTGGCACAGCCCTTGCAAGACTGTCCCCGAACTCGCGTGCCTGGCACGCCAATGGGATTTCGGAGACAACATGGGCATCTACGGCGCTCTATCCACCGCGGTCACCGGGCTTCGTGCCCAGTCCTTTGCGCTCGAGAACGTTTCGGGCAACATCGCGAACAGCCAGACGACCGGCTTCAAGCGCATCGATACCGACTTCGTCGACCTGATCCCCGATGCTGCGACCAAGCGCCAGACGGCTGGCTCGGTGCTGGCCCAGTCGCGCTCCACCAACAACGTCCAGGGCGACGTGAAGGGCACGTCCACCGAAACCAACATGGCCATCAACGGCAACGGCTTCTTCGTCGTCGAGCCGGCAATCGGCCAGTCGGACGGCGCGTCCGTGTTCTCCGGGGCCAACTACTACACCCGCCGCGGCGACTTCGAGCTCGACAAGTCGGGCTACCTGGTCAACGGCGCAGGCTACTTCCTGAAGGGCTTGCCCATCGATCCCTCGACCCAGAACGTCTCGGGTTCCGTGCCCCAGGTCCTGCAAATCTCGAACGCCTTCCTGCCGGCCCAGCAGACGAGCCGCGTCAACTACGAGATCAACCTGCCGCAGCTGCCCAAGACCCCGGCCTACAACCAGTCGCAGGCCTCCGGCAGCGAGCTGATCGATGCGCGGGTCTTCGTTGCCCTCACCCCCGATACTCCCGCGTTGAAAATCGGCGCTGCCGCTACTGCCGGCGATGCGACCTCCACCTTGGCGTCGCCTGGCGATACCCTGCGTGTCCGCTTCGGACCTGCTGGCGGCCCCTACACGACCGACCGGACCTACGCCTTCAATACCGGCGGTAGCACCACCATGCCCAACATCGATATCAGCGATGCCGGCACCGACACTGTGGGCGAGTTGCTCGCGGCTATCCAGGCGGACCTCGTTGCCAATGGTGCCACCGGCGCGACAGTTGCAATCAGCGGCGACGGCGAAATCACCATCACCGCCGGCAACGATACCGACAACGTCAATGTCACCGATCAGACCACAGGCTCCGGCTCGAACGGTTTCGGTCTCGCTGACGGCGATACGCCCCCGACCGTGTCGGACAGCGCGGCACTTGCAGCCCGCGTCAACACCATCTCTGCCGACCACGTCGACGACTTCTTCTCGCAGTCGATCTCGGGCGGTGCCATTACCGTCTACGCCGGCAACGGCGCACCGGCTAACGTGCAGATGCGCTGGGCCAAGGTGAACTCCAACGAGAACGGTGGTGCCGAGCGTTGGAACCTGTTCGTCCTGACCAACGCGAACGCCACTGGCACTGGTACCGCGTGGACCAGGGTGGGCGGTGACTACCAGTTCGGCAACGACGGTTCGCCAAACCCCACGGTCGAGTACACTGACCTGCCGAACCTGACCGTCAACGGTGTCACTGTCGGCAACGTGCGGCTTCAGCACGGCCAGAACGGCCTCACCCAGTTCGCCGACCCGAATGGTGTCGCCGAGGTGACTACCCTCAGCCAGAACGGCTACGCCGCTGGCGAATATGTCTCGGTCGCGGTGAACGACGCCGGTCGCGTCGTGGTGTCCTACAACAATGGCCAGCAGCTCGAGGTCGCGCAGGTGGTGACCGCCAACTTCAACGCGGTCAACCAGCTCAAGCGCATGGATGGCGGCGTGTTCGCGGCCACGTCGGAATCCGGCGAGCCGATCCTCGACAATGGCGGCGGCATCATCGGCTCGTCGCTCGAGGCATCGAACACCGACATCTCCGAGGAGTTCACCAAGCTCATCGTCACCCAGCAGGCCTACGCGGCTGGCACGCGTATCGTTTCGACTGCCGACCAGATGCTGCAGGACGCGCTCAACATGATCCGCTGACGCGGACGGCGAACTCGCCCGGCGCGCCGCACGCGCCGGGCCAACGTATGATGGAGTAGGGTCGCATGGGTCTATCGGTCACGCTCAGCAACGCGCTCAGCGGCATGAAGATCGGGCAGAACGCTCTCGACGTGCTCTCGGGCAACGTCGCCAATGCCGGCACGCCCGGCTACCACAAGCGTTCCGTCAGCGTCATCGACTCCCTTGGCGCCAGGTCGACCTACGCTCGCCAGGGCGCGCTGACCCGTACCTTCAACCAGTCGCTGCAGCAGCACTATACCCGCGCCGTGTCAGACTCGTCCTTCGCGTCGGCGCGCGCTTCCTATCTCGACCGCCTGCAGACGCTGTTCGGCATGCCGGGCACCACGGGCTCTCTCGACAGCGTCTTTTCCGCGTTTGAGACGTCGCTCACCTCGCTGACCTCCAGCCCCGACAACTTCGCCAACCGTGCCGACACGGTGCAGAAGGCGCAGGAGCTGGCTGGGGCGCTGAACCGCCTGAGCGGCGACGTCCAGTCGCTGCGCCAGGAGGTCGAGGCCAAGATTTCGACCAGCGTCGCCGATATCAACAACCAGCTGCAGTCGCTGGAGAAGATCAATGGCCGCCTCGCCGACCAGGGCATCGATCCCAGCTCGCGCGCCACCCTGCTCGACCAGCGCGACCGCCTCATCGGCACGCTGAGCGAGCAGATGGACCTGCGCGTCAGCTACCGCAACGACGACACCGTCGCCCTCATGACGCGGTCCGGCGTCGGCATCCTCGACGGTCGGGCCTCGGTGATTTCGTTCGAGAGCGCCGGACAACTGGCGGCCACGTCGCTGTTCAATTCCAACGATGCCAAGTCAGGTGTCGGCAGGCTGGCCATCACCACCGGCGCCGGCCTCAAGATTGATCTGGTGAAGCAGAACGTCCTGAGCTCGGGCGAACTCGCCGGTCTTATCCAGCTGCGCGACAACGATCTCGTCCAGGCGCAGGATCAGCTCGACGAGATCGCCGCCGGCCTCGCCATGTCGATGTCGACCAAGACCACCGCCGGCACCCAGGTGACCTCGGGCGCATCGGCTGGTTTCGAAGTCGATATTGCCAACCTGCAGAACGGCAACGAGTTCAGCTTCGCCTATGTACAGGGCGGCGTCAGCAAGACGGTCCGCGTGCTGCGCGTCGACGACACCACCAAGCTGCCGCTGGACTACATTGACAGCAACGGCGCCCGGGTGGTGGGCGTCGATTTCACCGCCGGTCCGGCGTCGGTTGCAGCCAAGATACAGGCGGCGGTCGGCTCCGGCCTTGTCGTCAGCCCGTCCGGCACGTCCATCCGCATCATGGACGATGGTGCGCTGGGCAACACCGACATCAAGTCGATGCAGAGCCGGGCTACCGTCAGCGGCAATCAGGCCGGCGACCTCGGCATCAACCTGTTCGTCGACTACGGCAATACCAGCTTCACCAACGCGCTAAACAACAACGGCCAGAAGCTCGGCTTTGCCAGCCGCATCAGCGTCAACACCACGATCAGCACTGACAACCGCCTGCTGGTCCAGTACACGCCAGGCACACCGATGGGCGATGCCTCGCGCGTCGATCAGTTGCTGAGCAACCTCGATACCCTGCGTTTCGCCGGTGGGACCGGGAGTGTCTCGGGCAGCGCCGGATCGCGGCTCGCCGGGACGGTCAGCGACCTCATCAGCCAGTCGATCAACACCATCGGCAACATCGCAAGCTCCTCCGGTTCGGAAGCCGAGACGCAGGAGATGACCCTCGATGCGCTCGGCAACCGGCTCGAAAGCGAGTACGGCGTCGATATCGACGAGGAGATGGCCCGGCTGATGGAGTTGCAGAATGCCTTTGCCGCCAATGCCCGCGTGATGAGTGTCGCGCAGGAACTCATCAAAGACCTGATGTCGTCGCTGTAAGGAGTCGCGGTATGGCCAACATCATCAACCGCTCGATGTTCCCGCTCTCCAGCGGCATCAACAACATCATGGGCATGAAGGAGCGCTACGACAAGCTCCAGACCCAGCTGAGCTCGGGCATGAAGGCGTCCAACCTCGCCGAGATGGGGTCGGACCGTTACTTCGACCTGGCCCTCCGCCAGCGCGTCTCGCGCATCGAGAGCTACCAGAGCAACATCAAGACCGTGAACCTGCGGCTCAACGTCCTCGATCAGACGATCGGCCGGCTGGATACCATCGAGGCCGATGCCCGCGCCGCGACCATGTCGGGCTCCGGCGGCCAGGCCAGCCTCAACTTCCAGACCACGCCCACGCTGGCCTCCGCCCGCTTCGACGAAGTCATGACGCTGATGAACGTCGACATCGCCGGGCGCTACCTGTTCGGCGGCGCCAAGACCGAGAACAAGCCTGTCGAAGACGCCTACTACGCCCTCAACGGCCGCGGCAGCCAGGCCGGGTTCAAGCAGGTGGCGGGCGAGCGCAAGCTGGCCGACCTCGGCGCCAGCCATCTCGGCCGTCTCACCATCGGCACTGCCGCTGACACCACCACGCTGGCCGAGGACGGCACCCATCCCTTCGGCATGAAGCTCTCCACCGCTTCCACCACCAGCGCCAACATCACCGTCAACCAGCCGTCCGGCTCGCCTCCGGCGCTGTCGGTACAGTTCGGCGCGACGCTGCCGACGGCTGGCGAGACCGTCACCCTCAACTTCACCATGCCGGACGGGACGTCCGATTCAATCACCCTGACCGCGGTCGAGACTGCCGGCGAGCCCGGCAGCTTCGTCATCGGCGCCGACGCCGACGCGACCGCCGCGAGCTTCGGGGCCGCGCTGGAGGCGCAGGTGAAGACCATTGCCGAGGGGCGAATGGTGACCGCGTCCGCCTACGCCGCCTCCGAGAACTTCTTCTACGGGCAGGGCGGCCAACCGATGCGCGTCGATGGCCCGCCCTACGACACAGCCACCGCGCTCGTCGCCGGCACCGATGCCGACACCATCTTCTGGTACAAGGGCGAGGACAGCACCAGTCCCCGCACAACCGTGACCGCCAAGGTCGGTGAGAGCACGGCGGTTGCCTATGGCGTTCAGGCCAACGAAACGGGTCTCGTCAACCTCGTGCAGTCGCTCGCCACCATGGCGATCCAGGTGTTTACGGTAGCCGATCCCACCTCCACCGACCGCTACATGTCGATGGTCGCGCGGAACACCGAACGCCTCGCCGAAACCGGCGACAGCAACGGTTCCATCGCGGTGATCGCGGTCGAACTCGGCCTCGCCAAGTCCACCGCCGGCGCCATCGACCAGCGGCATACCGACCACAAGGCTCAGCTCGGCAACATGCTGCAGGATATCGAGGAAGCGCCCACCGAGCAGGTCGCGATGGAAATCCTGGCGCTCAAGACCCGGCTGGAGGCCAGCTACCAGACGACCGCGCTGCTGAGCCAGCTCTCGCTCATCAACTACCTGAAGTAACCATTCCAGCGCGCTGAAAAGCAAAAGGCCCGCTTCAAGCGGGCCCTCGGTCGTTCAAGCGCGGTAACCGCGAGATCAGGCACGCTCGCGCAGACCTGCCGCAATTTCGCGGTTGATGTTGATCAGCACGGTGAGCTTCCGGGCCTCGGGCTCGCTCATCACGTTGAGCGTCTGCTTCATGACGAAGATGCCGAGGTTGGCGATGTTCTCGCGCAGTGCCTTGGGCAGCTGGCTTTCCTCGCCGGTGACCGAGCCAACGAACACTGTCCACAGCTTGCGGTTGAACAGCAGCACGGTGGTCAGCTCGTGGCGGGTGTTGTCCCAGTCGTCGCGGCAGCGTTGCAGCTGACCGGCGGCACGAGAGAGAAGGTTGGCTTCGAGAACGCGAGGGCTTACCGTTTGCGCGCCTACGGTCTTGTAGGCAAACGCCGCACTATTTTGCATTTGCTAGGAGTTCCTGCTCGTACTGGATCAGCTTCTTGGCGGCCTTGAGAGCTTTATAGAGCTGGCCGGTTAATATCTCGTTATTGATTTCGTCAACAATGCGGATCGTGCTGGGTGCCGCCGAGACGATGTCGTTGATGAGCTTGAAATAGTCCTCGCTGAGCTTGGCCGTGTCCTCGTGGATGTACATCAGCTGCACCGCCAGGTAGATGCGCTTGGCCGGGCTGTCCGCGGTCTCGAACGTCAGGATGTCCTTTTCGCGCAGGATCGGCGCCTTGCCGTCGATGAACAGCCTGGTGCGCTGGTCGGAATTGGTGATGACGCAGTTGCCGACGATCAGGCGTTCGCCTGGCTTCAGTTCGACCTTGAGGGACATGGGCTAGCTCGCCTGGTGATTCATGCAGGACGATCATATTGCATCCGCGCCGATCACCAAATCGCTACCACCGAAAGCAAATCCGATATCTGCCGGGGCAGGGGCTAGACCGTTTCACGTTTAGGTTGCCGCGTATCCTGCGTTTGCGATGTAGTTTGCGCATTCGTCTGGCCCGATTGTCTGGACGAGTTTTCCGATGTGTCGCCAGGTGTCGTCGACGGATCGGCGCTG
>Ga0247832_1002119_pt1 | contig 31767 bp, 26 predicted proteins | sample LaCruzMarch2015__10_FD_192407 | JGI IMG/M metagenome (GOLD analysis project Ga0247832, IMG submission 192407) | Freshwater microbial communities from meromictic Lake La Cruz, Castile-La Mancha, Spain - LaCruzMarch2015_4m | ecosystem: Environmental > Aquatic > Freshwater > Lake | place: Spain... | reverse complement strand
GACCACCTGGGCGCCTACGCCCAGCGAGCCTACTTGGAATACGCGCTCTCCGTCGTCAAAGGCCGCGCCTTGCCCGATGTGTGCGACGGCCAGAAACCCGTCCAGCGGCGTATTTTGTATTCGATGGACCGGATGGGTTTGTCGTACAGCGGCCCCAACAACAACACCGCCGCCAAGCCCGTCAAAAGCGCCCGTGTGGTGGGCGATGTGCTGGGCCGTTACCACCCGCACGGCGACACGGCGGCGTATGACGCGCTGGTGCGCATGGCGCAAGACTTTTCGCAACGCTACCCGCTCATAGACGGCCAGGGCAACTTTGGCAGTCGAGACGGCGATGGCGCAGCCGCCATGCGTTACACCGAAGCGCGGCTGTCGCGCATCACCAGCTTGCTGCTCGACGAGATCGACATGGGCACGGTGGACTTCATCCCCAACTACGACGGCTCCACCGAAGAGCCGCGCCAGTTGCCCGCCCGTTTGCCCTTCAGCTTGCTCAATGGCGCGAGCGGCATCGCCGTGGGCCTGGCCACCGAAATCCCCAGCCACAACCTGCGCGAAGTGGCCGATGCTTGTGTCGCCCTGATCAAAAACGACAAGCTGAGCGACAGCGAGTTGATGGCCATCATCCCCGGCCCCGACTATCCCGGTGGCGGCCAGATCATCAGCCCGGCCAGCGACATTGCCGATGCCTACCGCACAGGGCGCGGTAGCCTCAAAGTGCGTGCCCGTTGGAAGATCGAAGACCTCGCCCGTGGCCAGTGGCAGCTGGTGGTGACCGAGTTGCCGCAAGGCGTGAGCTCGCAGCGTGTGCTCGAAGAGATTGAAGAACTCACCAACCCCAAAGTCAAAGCCGGTAAAAAAGCGCTCAGCGCTGACCAGGTGTTGCTCAAAGCCAGCATGCTCGCCGTGCTCGATGTGGTGCGCGACGAATCCAGCAAAGACGCCGCTGTGCGCCTGGTGTTCGAGCCCAAAACCAGCCGCATTGAACAGAGCGAACTCATCACCGCCTTGCTGGCGCACACCAGCTTGGAAACCTCGGCCCCCATCAACATGACCTCGGTGGGCATCGACGGCAAACCAATCCAGAAGTCGCTGCGCCAGATGCTGGTGGAGTGGATCAGTTTCCGCCAGATCACCATCACCCGCCGCAGCCAGCACCGCCTGAACAAAGTGCTGGACCGTATCCACATTTTGGAAGGCCGCCAGCTGGTCTTGCTGAACATCGACGAGGTGATCCGCATCATCCGCCACAGCGACGAGCCCAAGCCCTCGCTGATCGAAGCCTTCAAGCTCAGCGACCGCCAGGCGGAAGACATCCTTGAGATTCGCCTGCGCCAACTGGCCCGTCTGGAGGCCATCAAGATCGAACAAGAGCTGAGTGAGCTGCGTGCAGAGCAGGGCAAGCTCGAAGAGATTTTGGGCAGCCCTGCCGCGCTGCGCCGCCTGATGATCAAGGAGATCGAAGCCGACGCCAAGACCTTTGCCGATCCGCGCCGCACGCTGATTCAGGAAGAGAAAAAAGCCGTGGCCGAAGTCAAGGTGGTGGACGAACCCGTGACCGTGGTCGTGTCGGAAAAAGGCTGGGTGCGCGCCCGCACGGGCCATGGCCACGACGCCACCAGCTTCGCCTTCAAGGCGGGCGACGGCCTGTATGGCACCTTCGAGTGCCGCACGGTGGACACGCTGCTGATCTTCGGCACGGCCAAAAATGGGACAGGCCGCATCTACAGCGTGCCCGTGGCCACCTTGCCCGGCGCACGCGGCGATGGCCAGCCGATCACCACCCTTATCGACCTGGAAACCGGCACGCAACCCGCCCACTACTTTGCAGGCCCGGCCCACGCCACGCTGCTGCTCAGCGGCTCTGGCGGCTACGGCTTCAAGGCCTCGGTCGAGAACATGATTTCGCGCAACAAGGCGGGCAAAGCCTTCATCAGCCTGAGCGAGGGCGAAACCGTATGCGCCCCGAGCCATGTGAGCGGCTCCAGCGCCACTGTGTCTGCCGACAAGCAGCCCATGCCCGCTGCCACCAGTGTCTGCTGCGCCAGCACGGGCGGTCGTGTGCTGACCTTTGAGATCAGCGAACTCAAGACCATGGAAAAAGGCGGCCGGGGCCTGATGCTGATTGACCTCGAAGCCAAAGACAGCCTAGCCGGAGCTGCGGCCTATACCCGCAGCATCAAGATCGAAGGTATTGGCCGGGGCGGCAAAGAGCGCGAAGAAACGCTGGAGATTCGCAGCCTGAATAACGCCAAAACCGCCCGCGCCAAGAAGGGCAAAGTGGCGGACTTGGGCTTCAAGCCGAATCGGGTGACGCGGGTGGAGTGATGCTTTTTTAAGCACTCCCCGCCAGCCCAGGCTGGTTGGGCATTTGGCGGCTTGTCCCTGCACTTGTCCACAGCTTTGGGTGGGGGCTGTGGGGATAAATCAGGCGTGAAGCCAGCAACTCATCCCTGAGCACCCAGCAGGTAATCGATCTTGCCCACTTCGACCCCGTTGTGGCGCAAGATGGTGTAGGCCGTGGTGATGTGGAAGTACATATTGGGCAGCATCCAGCCCGTCAGGTAGTTTTGCCCGCTGAGGGTGCGGGTTTTGCCGGGGCCTGCCGGGAAGGTGATTTCTTTGTCTTCGGTGCCGTCCAGCGCAGCGGCAGGGACGGTAGCGATGAAGGCTACGGTTTTCTGGATGCGTTCTTTCAACTGGGCCAGCGTGGTTTCGATGTCGTCAAACTTGGGCGCGTCGACTCCGCTCAAACGGGCCACGCCGTTTTTCACCGCATCGCAAGCGATCAGCACCTGGCGGGTGAAAGGAAGCATGTCCGGTGCCAATCGGTAGGTGGTCAGCGCCGTGGGGTCGATCTTTTTGGCTTCTACGAACTGCTCAGCCTTGGCCAGAATATGGCTCAGGTTGGTGAGCATGCGGATGCAGACGGGCAGGGTGGCGCTGGACATGGAAATGGTCATGAAATTCTCCGGTTTGAAATAAGAAGTTGGATGCGTTTGCTTTGAGCCCAGATTCACGCCTTATGTGCGCTTGCTGAACTTTTGCCAATACTGGAATTCATCTTCACGGACTTCGTATTCCAGGTCTTCCACACGCATGAGCATGCGTTCTTTGGCGTCACTCACGGCGCGGTTGTAAATGCTGGGGCCAATTTCTTCCAGTACAAAGCCGAGCAAAGCGCCGGCGGTGATGTTGCCGATTTTTTGCTCAAAATTGTCTAGGAAGTAGCGCTCGATGCTGGCAATGGCCTGGGCGCGGTCTTCTTTGCTCAGTTCGATGGCCATGATCCTTGTCAGCCGATTTCGGCGATCAGTTCGATTTCAACGCAAGCGCCCATGGGAATTTGCGCGACACCAAAGGCGCTGCGGGCATGGGCACCCACCTGGGGTCCAAAAACCTGTCCCAGCAATTCGCTGCAGCCGTTGGTGACCAGGTGTTGTTCGGTGAAGTCGCTTGTGGAGTTGACCAGGCTCATGACCTTGACGATGCGTTTGACTTTGTTCAGATCGCCCACCGCCGCGTGTAGGGTGCCCATCAGGTCAATGGCCACGGCACGCGCAGCTTGTTGGCCTTCTGGGGTGTCGATGTTCTTGCCCAGTTGCCCCACCCACGCTTTGCCGTCTTTTTTGGCGACGTGGCCCGACAAAAAGACCAGGTTGCCGGTTTGCACAAAAGGGACATAAGCCGCGGCAGGGACGGCCACGGGGGGCAGCTCGATGTTCAGGGACTTCAGGGTGTCATAGACGTTCATGTCGTGGGCTCTTGGTGTGGGTGGATCGGCGCTGACCATAGGCCAGTGCTGGGATTGTCGCCGAAACGCATTCAAGCTTTGATCATGTGAAAGAGCATGAGACCCGTCTAAAATGTATAAAAAAGTACGCTTTGCATCAATGCTGAGCGATTCCCACCACCAGCCCATCCAGGGAGGCTGTCGTGAATCTCAATTCAAGCCTGCACTCCAGCCCAACTTTCATGCCGCAGGTTTGGCCATGAGCGCTCGCACAGGACAAGGTTGGTTATTTGCCCTGGTTGCTTGGTGTGCTGGAATCGCTTTGCAGCTGCAGCAAGAGACACTTTGGGCCGTTTCGGCTTATGTCTCACTGGCGTCCTTGGCGGGTGGCGCGGGTTGGTGGGTCCACCGCCAATACCCGGCATTTGGGAACAGAACCCTCCTATTGGGGAGCGTGTGGGTCTGCCTTTCGTTGGCTGTCACGGGTCTGCATGCGCTGTCGCGGTCGCTGGCCATCGACCCCGCGTTGGAGGGTCAGGACTTGGATGTGGTGGGTGTGGTGCAAGCCATGCCCCAGCGGCAAGACGTGGGGTGGCGTTTTCGTTTTCGCATTGAGCAAGCCTGGCGGGTTGACCCATCAGGTCAAAGCCGCGCGATCGACTTGGACACCGAACTGCCCTCGCAGGTGTACTTGGGGTGGTATGGGAGAGATGGCAGACACGACAGCGGATGGAACCTGTCGGCATTGCCCGAGCCTGTGAAGGCGGGCGAGCGATGGCGATTGCGTGTCCGCTTGAAAGCGCCTCATGGCCATCTGAACCCCAGGGCTTTTGATTACGAGCTGTGGCTGTGGGAGCAAAACATTCGCGCCACCGGGTATGTCCGAACTGGCGTCAAAGACCCGAGCCCAGAGCGGCTGGCCAGCACGGGGCGGCACCCGATAGAAAGCTTGAGGCAGTCGGTTCGCGATCGTTTACTGACCCATCTTGCCGCGGTGCCCGGTGGTGCATCGTCAGCGCAACACAGTGGCGTGATCGCTGCCTTGGTCACAGGCGATCAGGCCGCCATCGAGCGAAGCGATTGGGACCTCTTTCGGGCCACCGGCGTGGCCCATTTGATGAGCATTTCAGGCCTGCATGTGACCATGTTCGCCTGGTTGGCTTCGCTGGTCGTGGCTTGGGGCTGGCGTCGGTCGGTGCTTTGGGGATTTGCCGGGGCCTTGCGGTGGCCTGCCCCTCAGGTGGGGGCCTTGGCGGGACTTGTGCTGGCAGGTTTTTATGCCTTGTTCAGTGGTTGGGGGGTGCCCGCGCAGCGCACGATGTGGATGTTGGCGGTGGTGGTGGTGCTCAAACTGTCGGCCCGGCTTTGGCCTGGGCCATTGGTCTGGGCTTTGGCCGGGGCGGTGGTGCTGACCTGGGACCCTTGGGCCATGATGCAGCCGGGCTTTTGGCTCAGTTTTGTGGCTGTGGGAATTTTGATGGCGACTGGAAATGCCTGGGATCCAGGGCAAAAGCCATTGGCGGGGGCCAGTGCTTGGCTAGGACGTGCTGGGTCATTGGTTCGGGAGCAGTTCATTGTCACAGTCGCCTTGGCACCGCTTGGATTGTTATTTTTTGGGCAGATTTCTTTGGTGGGCTTGCTTGCCAATTTGCTGGCCATTCCCTGGGTGACTTTCTTGGTCACGCCATTGGCCATGCTGGGGGTGGTGTGGTCGGGCGCTTGGGAATTGGCAGCTTGGGCTTTGCAGCCGCTGTCGGTGGTGTTGACTTGGATGGCTTCATGGCCCATGTCCTCTGTGTCTATGGCCATGGCGCCTTGGGGCTTCGCTGCTTTGGCCTTGTTTGGTGCCGTGGTGCTGGTCCTCAAAGCGCCCTTGTCTTGGAAGTTGCTCTGCTTGCCGCTGCTGTGGCCCATTCTTTTTTGGCAAGCGCCCAGACCTGCAGCGGGCACTTTTGAGTTGTTGGCCGCTGATGTGGGCCAAGGTAACGCGGTGCTGGTGCGAACCGCACAGCACAGCTTGCTGTACGACGCAGGGCCAAGTTATTCACCCGAAAGTGATGCGGGGCACCGTGTGTTGGTGCCCTTGCTTGCGCAGATGGGCGAGCGCATTGACACGTTGATGCTGAGTCACCGCGACAGCGACCACACCGGGGGCGCGGCGGCGGTGCTGGCCATGCAGCCTCAAGCGGCGTTGTGGTCTTCTTTGGAAGAGGGCCACCCTTTGCACAGCCTGCGGCCTGGCTGGACGCGCTGCCAAGCCGGGCAATTCTGGGTCTGGGATGGGGTGCTTTTTGAGATCCTTCATCCGCATGCGCAAGCCACGGGCATGCCGCTGGATAAAAAAACCAAGCCCAATACGGTCAGCTGTGTGCTGCGCATCAGCCACGGCACAGCCTCGGCTTTGTTGGCGGGTGACATTGAGGCCCCGCAAGAGTTGGCCTTGGTGGCGTCTGGCCTTCAACCCGTGAACCTGCTCTTGGTGCCACACCATGGCAGCAAAACATCGTCCACTGGCCCATTCATCGAAGCCTTGAAGCCCCAAGTGGCCGTGGTTCAAGCCGGCTACCGCAACCGCTACGGCCATCCGGCAGAGCCTGTGGTTCAGCGTTACAAGGCGTTGGGCATTGACTTGGTTGAAAACACCCGCTGTGGCGCTGCGCGCTGGGTCAGCTCAAAACCCGAGGTAGTGCACTGTGAAAGGGATTGGGCTCGGCGGTATTGGCACCACACCGTGCCTCCTTGATCTGTGGCAAGGGTGCGCTGATCCTGATGGTCAGCAGCTCACTCGCAGAGCGTCAGCACCACAGGCGTGTGGTCGCTAGGACGCTCGTTTTTGCGTGGAGCGCGATCGATCACGCAGGCGCTGGCGCGTGCTTTGAGGGCTTGTGAAATCAAAATGTGGTCGATGCGCAAGCCCCGATTGCGGCGGAACCCGAACTCGCGGTAATCCCACCAGCTGTAGCTTTTTTCGGGCTGCTCAAACAAACGGAAGCTGTCGGCCAGGCCCAAATCGGTCAGGGCTTGCAGCTTTTCACGCTCAGCCACGGTGCAGTGGATGGTGTCTTTCAGGCCCACCGGGTCCCACATGTCGAGTTCGTCAAAGGTGATGTTGAAGTCGCCCATGAGCACCAAATTCGGGTGCTTTTGCATCTCGCTTTGCACCCAGTCGCGTAGGGCATCTAGCCAGCGCATTTTGTAGACAAACTTGTCGCTGTCCGGTGCTTGGCCATTCGGAAAATAAGCACCGATTACACGCACCGTGCCACCCGCCGCATCGGCGTAAGTGGCGGCGATCACGCGGGACATGTCGTCTTCAAAACCGGGGATGTTTTTGACGACCTCCGAGCCTTCGGCTTTGGAGATCAGCGCCACGCCGTTGTAGGTTTTTTGGCCAAACCACTGGGCTTGGTAACCCGCCTCGGTGAAAGCTGCCACAGGAAATTTGTCGTCCGTGAGCTTGAGTTCTTGCAAGGCCAGCACCTCGGTGGGGTTGGCGGCCAGCCAGTCCAGCACTTGCGGCAGACGCACGGACAAGGAGTTCACATTCCAGGTGGCAATTTTCATGGCTTGATGGTGTGTTGGTAGGTGACGAAGGCAAAGCCCAAGCCACTTGTCGTGGTGTGCTGTTCCCGTTGAACCTCTTGCCACTGGGCGCCCAGTTCGGGCGCGAAGGCGTCGCCTTCAAAGTCTGCATCGATCTCGGTCACCACGGCCGTGCTGGCCAGGGGCTCAGCTTGACGGTAAATCTCGGCGCCGCCCATGATCCAGGCTTCGGTTACATCGCCGCAGAGGCGCATGGCGTCTTCGATCGAGTTGGCATGCTTTGCGCCTTCGACATGCCAGTCGGTTTGGCGTGTGATGACGATGTTCAATCGCCCTGGCAGCGGCCGAAAACGCGCAGGCAGAGAGTCCCAGGTCTTGCGGCCCATGATGACCGGCTGACCGAGCGTGACGCGCTTGAAGTGCGCCAAGTCCTCTGGCAGGTGCCATGGCATTTGGTTGTCTTTGCCGATCACGCCGTTGCGGGATCGGGCATAAATGAGGTGCAGCTTCATCAGACCGCGACAGGTGCCTTGATGGCCGGGTGGCATTCGTAACCCACCACTTCGAAATCCTCGAATTCGTAATCCAGGATCGAAGAAGGCTTGTGCTTGATGTTCAGGGTTGGGTAGGCCATGGGCGCACGACTCAATTGCAGTTCCACCTGCTCGTGGTGATTGCTGTAAATGTGGCAATCCCCACCCGTCCAGATGAAGTCGCCCACATCCATGTCGCACTGCTGCGCCACCATGTGCGTGAGCAGCGCGTAGCTGGCGATGTTGAAGGGCACGCCCAAAAAGATGTCGGCACTGCGCTGGTAAAGCTGGCAGCTGAGTTTGGGCTTGTCACCAGGTTTTTGTGCTGGGGCGACATAGAACTGGAAAAACGCGTGGCAAGGCATGAGCGCCATTTGGTCCAGTTCGGCCACATTCCAAGCGCTAACGATGATGCGGCGCGAATTGGGGTTGTTTTTCAGCGTTTCCATGACTTGCTGAATCTGGTCAATGTGGCCGCCACCGGGTGTGGGCCAGCTGCGCCATTGAACGCCATAGACCGGGCCGAGCGAGCCATCTTCGCGCGCCCATTCGTCCCAGATGGTGCAGCCGCGTTCTTGCAGCCATTTCACATTGCTGTCGCCGCGCAAAAACCACAGCAACTCCACGATGATGGCCCGTAAAAAAACCTTTTTGGTGGTGACCAGCGGAAAGCCTTCGTTCAAATCAAACCGCATTTGGTGTCCAAACACGCTGCGCGTGCCGGTGCCGGTGCGGTCGCCTTTTTGCACGCCCGTCGTGTAGACGTGGCGCATGAAGTCTTCGTATTGGCTGCGGACAGGGCGAGTAGGAATGTTCATGATGGTTGAGTTTAAGGCACGAATTAACGCTATGCTCATGAGTTGATTGCATTGAATTTGAGGGTCCAAAAATGACTTTTTTTCGTCTTAGTTTTTTTGAATGCTTATGGTTGACCTGCGGTTTTTTGACGTCTTTTGCCATACAGGCAGCAGACGCCCCCGTAGCCGTGGTCAATGGCGTGTCTATTGCGGCACGCTTGATGGACCGCAACGTCCAGGCCAATGTGGCCCAGGGCCAAAGAGATACGCCCGAGTTGCGTGCTGCGGTCAAGCAAGAGCTGGTGGCGCGCGAGTTGATGGCCCAAGAGGCGCAAAAACGCGGCCTCGACAAGTTGCCCGCCACGCAAGAAGCCTTGACTGCGATGCGCCAAAACCTTCTGATTGAGTTGCTCCTGAATGACGAGTTCACCAAAACCCCGATTGCTGAAGCCGAGCTCAAGGCCGAGTACGAGCGCCAGGTCAAGGCCTTGAAGGCGGCGGGTGATTTGCAGCAGTTCCAGATATCAACCATCGTTTTGTCGTCAGAGGCCGATGCACGTTCTGTGATGACGGCGGTGCGTGACGGTCAGGCGTTTGACGTCTTGGCCAAGACCCGGTCGATGGACCCGAGTAAAGACAAAGGTGGTGAGCTGGGTTGGTTCTTGCCCGACCAGATTGCGCCCGCGATTTCGAATGTGGTGGTCAATTTGGCACCAGGCGCTGTGTCGGCCGCCCCGATCCAGGTCGGCCCTTACTGGCATGTGGTCAAACTGACCGCCAAGCGCCCTTACCAGGTGCCCGGTTTTGACGAAAGCAAAAACCTTGTGCAAGCCGCAGTGGTCCAAAACCGCCGTGCGGCCTTTCTCAAGAAGTTGAGCGATGCGGCTGTGGTGAAGTGATGGCTGAAGCTGGGCTCCTCAGCCCAGCACCCGACCCGGGTTGAGCAGGTTGTGGGGGTCCAGCGCTTTTTTCACGGCCCGCATCATGGCCAGAGCTGTGGGGTCTTTGTAAAGCGGCAGCTTGTTCACTTTTTGCTCGCCCACGCCATGTTCGGCGCTGATCGAGCCGCCAAAGCGTTTGACCTGATTGAACACCAAGGTGTTGATCTTGTCCTCGAAGGCCCGCACAAAGGCGGAGCCTTCAGCCCCCTCGGGCGCTTGGACGTTGTAGTGCAGGTTGCCGTCACCCAAGTGCCCAAAGTCGACCAAGCGCACGCCGGGCACCTCGCGCTCAAGCAGGGCGTCTGTTTCGGCCACAAAGGTCGGGATGCGTGACACCGGGATGCTGATGTCGTGCTTGATGTTTTGGCCCTCTTGCACCTGGGCCAGGGTGATGCTTTCGCGGATGTGCCACAGCCCTTTGGCTTGCGTCAGGTTTTCGGCGACCACCGCATCGGTCACGCAGCCGGCTTCCAGTGCGGCTTCGAGCAGGGCTTCAAACTGTCCCCGAGCGTGGCTTTCGCTTTCGCTGTCGGAGTTTTCCAGCAGCACGCACCAAGGCGTTGCTTGCCAAAGTGGCACACGCAGTTGAGGGAAATGTTTGTCGACCAGGCTCAGCGCGAACTGGCCCATGACCTCAAAGCCCGTGAGGCCTGGCCCGAGGCGTTGATGCGCCAACCCCAGCAGCTGCACTGCCGCTTCCATGCTGGGCACGGCGGCCCATGCGGTTAGCTGAGCGGCGGGCTGGGGGTAAAGCTTCATAGTCGCGGCGGTGATGATGCCCAGCGTGCCTTCGCTGCCGATCATCAGGTTGCGCAGGTCGTAACCGGTGTTGTCCTTGCGCAGACCGGTCAGGCCGTGCCAGACCTCGCCTTGTGCAGTGACCACTTCCAGGCCCAGGCAGAGCTCGCGGGTGTTGCCGTAGCGCACAACTTGCGTGCCGCCCGCGTTGGTGCCCAGGTTGCCGCCGATGGTGCAGCTGCCTTCGGCGCCCAAACTCAAGGGGAACAAGAATCCTGCATTCTCAGCGGCGGTCTGCAGGTTTTGCAGCAAGCAACCGGCTTCCACGGTGATGGTCAGGTTTGCCGGGTCGATGGCGCGCACCGCGTTCATGCGGGTCATGCTCAGCACGATCTGGGTACCCGATCCGTTGGGCACGCCACCCACCACCAGACCCGTGTTGCCGCCTTGGGGCACGATGGGCGTACTGGCCGAAGCGCAGGCATTGACCACGGCAGCCACTTCTTGCGTGTTGCCGGGGCGAACCACCGCGAGTGCCCGACCCTTGACGCGTTTGCGCCAGTCTTGCTCCCATGGGCTCAGGTCAGCGTCGGGGTCGGCGTGGGTGAGCACGTTGGCATGGCCACAGATGGCGCGCAGTTGCGCGATCAAGCCGGATTGGGATGGGGTCAGATCGGTCATGGCAGTCAAAAGTGAGTGGACAGGCTGAGGCGGTCAACGCTCATTCTCGGGGCACAGGCACAAAGTTCCCTGTGGCTTTCGCGGCCTTGAAGCGGATTCGTACATGCAACGCGCACGCCACAAACAAGGTGGTGCACAGCAAGGTTTGCAGCGCGGCCAAGCCTGAGGACGGCCAGGCATCACCCCAGGCACGCACTACGCCTTCGGTGAAATAAAGCCACACCAACAGGCTGACCCAGCGGTAGGTGTACATGCGGTTTTTCAGCAAACCGGCCACCGGGATGCACAAAGGCAGCACTTTGATGGCCCACCAGCTGCCCCCTTCGCGCAGTGGGGCCAGCCAGATTTCCCAGGCCAGGCCCAGCACGATCAGGCCCAGCAAGCTGCCCACGGCCAGCCAACGCGTCAGGTCCAGGCCCGCTGGAGCTGTTTCTTTGGGGGGGAGGGGGGAAGTTTCGGGGTTCGGATTCATTGCGATGGCATCATACCGGGCATGCAAACAACCTTGACCAAATCCGGCCTGCGCGAACACACCCGTTTGTGGTGGCAAGAGCTGTCGGTGTTTCCCTGGCGGCAGATGGGCGGCGTCTTGGCCGAACGCTTTCGCGACGCGCGTTTGGGGCTGAGTGCAAGTTCGCTGACCTTCACCACCGTGTTGGCTTTGGTGCCTTTGTTTGCGCTGGGTTTGGCGGTTTTCTCTGCCTTTCCGGTGTTCGGCAAGTTCCAGGACATGCTGCAACGCTGGCTGGTCGAAAGCCTGGTGCCCGAGAGCATTGCCCGGCAGGTGCTGAGTTATTTGACCCAGTTTTCGCGCAAGGCCAGTCGCCTGGGCACAGCGGGTTTGGCGGCAGTGCTTTTGTCTGCGCTCTTCTTGATGGTGACCATCGAGCGCACGCTTGGGCAGATCTGGCGCGTACAGCGTCAGCGCCCTTTGCCCCAAAGGGTGTTGCTCTACTGGGCAGCCATCACCTTGGGGCCACTGCTTTTGGGCAGCAGCCTGGCCATCACTTCGTATGTGGTCACGGCGTCGCGCGATGTGGTGAATGTGCTGCCCGGATCGATCCGCTGGTTGCTCGACAGTTTTGAGTTTTTGCTGCTCATCGCTTGCGTGAGTGGGCTGTACTTTTATGTGCCCTACACCCGGGTGCGTTGGCGGCATGCCATCACCGCCGGCTTTTTGGTGGCCGCTTCGCTGGAGTTGGCCAAAAAAGGCATGGCTTTTTATTTGCTGGAAGTGCCCACCTATTCGCTGGTTTACGGGGCCTTTGCGGCGCTGCCTATTTTGCTGGTCTGGATTTACGTGACCTGGATGTTGGTCTTGCTGGGCGCGGTGCTGGCGTCGAGCTTGCCGGAGTTGGGTCGTGAACATTGGCGCAAACCCGAAGGCGCGGGATGGTCCTTCAGGCTGGCCCTGGAAGTGCTGGCCGAGTTGAACGCTGCCAAGTTGACGGAGACGCGGGGCTGGAGTGCCGGGGCTTTGGCCGCCCGCTTGCGTGTGGAGCTGAGCGCGTTGGAGCAAGTTCTGGCCGTCTTGCATGCGCTCGATTGGGTCGGCCGACTGACTGAGCAAAACGACCGGGCCCAGGCAAGGCAGGTTTTGCTGATCGACCCGGCCCAGGCCCTTGTGGCCCCCCTGGCTGATCGCTTGTTGGTGAAGCGGGCCTCGTCTGCCGACCCGCTGTGGGTGCAAACCGGTTTGGACCAGGTTCGGCTGGCGTCCTTGCTGCCTGCAGCTCAGCTTGAAGCTTCGTCTTCTGGGGTTTAACGAATTGAAAAAGGGGCGTGCAAAAAGCCGCGAAACCGGGCCCGCCCGCCGCGCTGAGGCGCTTGGGTGAGCTGGACATCGGGAAAGCGCTGTAAAAAACGGCCGATGGCCACGCGGCCTTCCAAACGCGCCAGGCTCAGGCCCGCGCACTGGTGTACCCCAAAGCCAAAGGCCAGGTGTTTGTTGCCAGTGCGGCGAAGGTCCAGCTGTTCGGGGTTGTCGTAAACGGCAGGGTCGCGGTTGGCCGCGCCAATGCACAGCGTGACCAAGGCCCCTGCCGGCAGGTCGACGCCGTTGACCTGGGTGGCCTGAACTGCGCGGCGGTTGCTCAGTTGGTTGGACGATTCAAAGCGTAAAAACTCGTCTACGGCCAGGCCCATGATTTGTTCCCGTTCTTCGTCGCTGGCCGCTTGTTTCAGGTCGGCCTTGAGCTGTTCGCGCTGCTCGGGCCATTCCTGCAGGCTGATGAGCGCGTTGCCGATCAGGTTGGTGGTGGTTTCGTGCCCGGCATTGAGGAGGAACACGCAGTTTTGCAGCAGCTCGACTTCGCTGAGAGCGTCGCCATTTTCCTCACCCTGGATCAGCCGGGTCAGCACATCGTGCTCCGGGTCACCCGGATGCAATCGGCGATCTGCCACCAATTTGCGCAGGTAGGTCAGAAACTCGCTCACGCTGCGGTTGCCCAGCGATTCTTGTTCAGGGCTCAGGGCGGGCTCCAGCGCCCCCAATATGGCGAGTGACCAGCCGCGCAAAGGTTCGCGCTCGGCGTGCGGCACGCCCAGCAGGTTGCCGATGATCTCGACCGGAATGGCCGAGGCAAAGTCCTCGATCAGGTCCCCACCGCCTTGCGCCTCGATCTTGTCCAGCAGGCTGTCCACCAGCAGCACCAGACCGGGCTCCATGGCTTCGATGGCCCGGCGGTTGAGCGCCCCCATGATCAAGCGGCGCACCCGGGTGTGCAGCGGCGGGTCGTTGAAGACCAGGCTGCTGGTGTGGTGCTCAAACAGCGGGGAAACACCACTCGCTGTAGCGTAGGGCGGCTGGTTGAAAGGCGCGTGGTTGTATTTGGGGCCGAATTCGACTTGCTTGTCAGAGCTGAAGACCTTGGCGTCGCGGTACACCGCCACCAGATCGGAATGACGTGTGAGGAAATACGAGCCATCGGGCATGCGCTTGAAAGGCTCGGCTTCGCGCAACGCTGCATAAACCGGGTAAGGGTTGTCCAAAAAGTCGCGCGGCAAGGCCCGCAGGTCCAGGCTTTGGGCCAACTCGCGGGTCCTGTCTGCCGACAAGGGTGGGGTGATGTGGGTAGTTGATGTGTTCATCTTGTAGGAGCGCACCCCTGTGCGCGAATGACCTTCATGCTCACGGTTTTAAAAAATCCTTGAGCGCCAGCAACACGCCTTCTGGTGCTTCGGTCATGAGCGAATGGCCTGCGGAGAGCTTGACCACTTGGGGTTTGGCGCAAAGGTCAATCAGGCTTTGCGCTGCCTTGGGCGGCGTCATCTGGTCGGCGCTGCCCAGCACAAACAGGACGGGGCAGGCCACCTGCGGCATGGCCGCTTCTGCGCCTCGGTAATCGTCGCAGGCCTTGAAACCGGTGTGGAACACGTTGACCTGTGTGTTGCTGGCCAGCACCCGGCGCATCAGCGCCTTGCTGCCGCCATACAGCCAAGTGCCAGGCCCCAAGGCAGAAGGCGGTGGTGCCAGCGTGGAGTGCGAAAAGCTGTTGACCATGTCTATGGCCTTGAAGGGGGCGCTGACCGACAAATCGAGCAGGGCGGGTGAGACGCGCATCGGGTAGGCCGTGCCCACCATCACCAGGTGGCTCACGCGCCCGGGGTGGGCTTGCGCGTCGCGAGCCGCTGCTTCCAGGGCGATGAGCGAACCAAAGCTGTGGCCGATCAGCGCAGCCTTTTCAATCTTCAGCGTATCCAGCAGCGTGATGACGATGTCGGCGGCTTCTTCCGCGGTTTGCGGCGGCGTGCCTGCACTTTTGCAGTGCCCGGGCATGTCAATGGCCAGCACGTTCCAGCCGTGGTGCGCCATGTAGCGGGTTTGCAAAATCCAGACGCTGTGGTCGTTGAGCACGCCGTGGATGAACACGGCGGTAGGCTGCTCGGGGTTGAAGGGCTTGCCGCCGGTGTAGGCGTAAAGCGGGTGTGTGGGCAGTTGGATGTGCATGGTGTTGGGGTGTTCAAAGGTCCGGGATCAGGCGTTTGCCCAAGCAAACCACCACGTCTTCTTGGTAGCCCAAGGATTGGTAGAAAGCCACCACAGAGGCATTGCTGGCGCGGACCAACAAGCTCAGTTTGGGGCAGCCCGATTCGAGCAAAAGCGCCTCGCCCTTTTGCATCAATGTTTTGGCGTGGCCTTGGCGCTGGTGCTCTGGGGCCACAGCCAAATAATTCACCCAGCCGCGGTGGCCTTCGTAGCCAAACATGGCCGTGGCCATGAGCTGACCGGCCACTTCGCCCACCAAAAACAGGTCGGGCCTGACTTGCAGCTTGCGGGCGATGTCTTTGTAAGGGTCGTTCCAAGGGCGGGTGAGATCGCAGGCTTGCCAAAGGACCACCACGGCGGCTTCGTCAGAATTTTGGTATGGGCGTATGTGCATGGTCATGATGCTTTTTCAGCGGCTTTGAGTGCCTTTTTCAGGTCGTCGATCAAATCAGCCGGGTCTTCCAGGCCAATTGACAAGCGGATGGTGCCAGGCCCGATGCCGCCTGCAGCCAGTGCTTCGTCCGTCATGCGGAAATGCGTGGTGCTGGCCGGGTGGATCACCAGGCTGCGGCAGTCGCCCACATTGGCCAGGTGGCTGAAGATCTTCAGGGTTTCGATGAACTTTTGGCCTTGGGCGCGGCTGCCTTTGATGTCAAAGCTGAACACCGAGCCCGCGCCGCGTGGCAAGAGTTTTTGCGCCAGCGCGTAGGAAGGATGGCTCTCCAGCATCGGGTGGCCCACGCGGCTGACCAGCGGGTGCGCCGCCAAAAACTCGACCACCTTGGTGGTGTTTTGCATGTGGCGGGCCATGCGCAGGGGCAGGGTTTCGATGCCTTGCAAAATCAACCAGGCGGTGTGCGGGCTCATGCAAGCACCAAAGTCGCGCAGGCCCTCGCGCCGGGCACGCAGCAAAAAGGCACCCACCGTGCTTTCTTCGCTGAACACCATGTTGTGAAAGCCCGCGTAAGCCTGGCTCAGCTCGGCAAATTTGCCCGATTTGTCCCAGTCAAAACTGCCGCCATCGACCACCACGCCGCCCACCACCGTGCCGTGGCCCGACAAAAACTTGGTGGCCGAGTGGTAGACCAGATCAGCCCCGTGGTCGAAGGGCTTGATGAGCCAAGGGGAGGTGAGGGTGGAGTCCACCAGCAGCGGCACACCTGCTTCGTGCGCAATGGCGCTCACGGCTTCGATGTCGAGCACGTCCATGCCGGGGTTGCCCACGGTTTCGCCAAAAAAGAGTTTGGTGTCGGGCTGCACGGCGGCGCGCCAGGCGTCCAGGTCGTCGGGTTTGACAAAGGTGGTGCGGATGCCGAAGCGGCTCAGTGTGTAGTGCAGCAGATTGTGTGAGCCGCCGTACAAAGCGCTGGAGGCCACGATGTGGGAGCCCGCGCCCATGAGGGTGGCAATGGCCAGGTGCAAGGCCGCTTGACCGCTGGATGTGGTGATGGCCCCGATGCCTCCTTCAAGGGCTGAGATGCGCTGCTCCAGCACCGCGTTGGTGGGGTTGCTGATGCGGCTGTACACATGGCCCGGGCGCTCCAGATTGAACAGCGCCGCGGCCTGGTCGCTGGATTCAAAAACGAAAGAAGTGGTCAGGTGGATGGGCACTGCCCTAGCGCCCGTGCTGGGGTCGGGAGCGGCACCCGCATGCAGGGCCAAAGTGTCAAAACCGGGATCACTGTAACCAGCCATGGGTTGTCTCCGAAAAAAGAAAAGGCCAGCGTGTGCGAATCGCTGTGCACGCCATACATTGTGGGCTATATTAAATCTTCGTCTTTTACAAACAAACCACAGGAGAGATGCCATGAAAGTCAATGATATTTTGCGCGTCAAGGGCAGTACCTTGTTCACGGTCAAGCCTGATGAATTGTTGGCCTCCGCTCTCAACGCCATGGCCGAAAAAGACATCGGCTCTTTGGTGGTCATGTCCCATGGACAACTTGTGGGCATGCTGACGTTTCGCGAGGTGATCCAGCAAGTGGTCAAAAATGGCGGTCAAGTGGGCCAGACCACGGTGCTTGAAGCGATGGACGCCCAGCCGATGACTTGCAGCAGTGACACCGATCTGGACGAGGTACGCCGCATCATGCTGGAGCGCCACGCCCGCTACATGCCCATCATGGATGGGTCCACCTTGATGGGCGTGATCAGCTTTTACGATGTGGCCAAAGCCGTGGTGGACAGCCAGGACTTTGAGAACAAGATGCTCAAGGCCTACATCCGCGACTGGCCCGACCAGGAAAGCAATACGGCCCCCACCTGATCCGCCAGCAACCCGTCTTCTTCAGCATGGGGTGATGGTTATCCCTGAGGAGACTCCGGTTTTTTTGTCTGTTGTGGGCATGAACACAGGTATTTTTTAGCATTTACTGGGTAATAACATGCAATAATATTTAAGTACTAAAATATTAAAACACTGAGAAGTGTTTTTACTCAAATGATCCAACGTAAAGTTTGGCATGCCTGCTTGGTGTTCACGGCCCTGCTAGGGGGCTGGCCCGGTGTTTCTGTGGCCACTGAGTTAAAACTGGCCGATGCCCTGAGCCTGTCGGCAACCCACCACCCGAGCGTGAAAGCCAAGCAGGCCGAGGTGCAAGCGGCGCAGGCCGATCTGGAGACCGCCAAGTGGTCGCGCTTTCCCACCGTGAGCACCGAAGCCACCGCTTCGGGTGGTCGCCCTCAAGCGGCCTTGCTGGTGCAGCAGCCGCTTTGGGCGGGCGGAAAAATTGACGCCCAAAACCGTTTGGCATTGGCCCAACTCAAGCTGGTTGAGGCGGGCCTGCAGGAAACACGCAACAGCCTGATGCAACAAACAGGACAGCAGTTTTTTGAAGTGCTGCGCTGGCATCAACGTTTGGACGTGGCCCGTAAAACCGAGGACGAACACCGCAAGCTGCTGGAGTTGATCCAACGCCGCGTAGCGGCCGAGATCAGCCCATTGACCGATCAGGTGCTGGCTTCTGCGCGTTTTCAGCAAGCCGTTTCCGAACGCGTCCAGTTTGACCGTTCCAGACAAACGGCGCAGTTGGCATTGCAGCAATTGGTGGGCGAGCCCTACACGGCTTTGAAAGCACCCACCCGCTTGGCCCTGCCTCAGCAGGACGTTGGCGTGGCCATCGAGGCGAGCAAATCCCACTCGGCCGAGTTGATGCGCTGGCGCACTCAGCAAGAGGTTGCACAAGCACAAATCGACATGGCCCAAGCAGGCTTGTATCCGACGGTGGCCTTGGCCCATCGGCAGAATTTAGGTGGCCAAGACAATCCAGCGCTGCCCAACCGCACTTATTTGTCGCTGCAGTTCTCGCCAGGCCCAGGTTTTTCGGCCCGGAGCGCTGCCGCTGCAGCCCGTTCGCGCCTGGAAAACAGCCTGCAAAACACCGTGGTGTTTGAGCGCCAGCTCGAGCAGCAGGTGCGCACAGCCTTGGCCGACCTCGACGCCTTGGCCCAACAGGTCGAACCGGCCCGCTTGCTGGTTGCGGCCACAGAAGATGTGGTGGCCTCTTATTTACGCCAATACCAGATTGGCAAGAAAAACTGGCTGGATGTGCTCAACGCCCTTCGCGAGAGCGCTCAAGCCCATTACAGTGCGGTCGATGTGGCCTCCAGCACCCAGTCGCTGCAACTGCGCCTGATGCTGCTGACCGGGCCCATGAGCGCCCCAGCGCTCGGCCAGCTCCATGACTGAACAAGACAGTGCATCCAGCATGATGCTGGACCGCAACTTGGCGGTGGTCTTGTCGCGTTTGGCAGGACTTTTGGGCCAGGCCGTGCCTTCGCACCGTTTTGGCATGATGTCGCGCACCACCGACGGCCTCATGGTCGACCACCTCAGCCGAGAGGAGCGGGTCAAAGCGTGGTGGTTGGGCCGCTTTCCCACGGCGCACATCCATGCGGTAGACCCCAAAAACCTCAAGTCGTCCGATTTCCCGCTGCTTTGGGTGGGCTCTGAAGGCGAGCAGGTTTTGTTGGTGCGCGGAGGATCCGGTCGTCACCGCCTGACTTGCCAGGACCCTGAAGGCCATCCCTGTGTCTTGCCCATGGCCGATGCGCGGCAAGGCCGCTTGTTGAAGCTGAGCATCATGCCCGCCCGCCCGGGGGAATCCGGTCACCGTGCCCTGAGCGCGACCGACTGGTTTGTCACCTCGATTCGGCGCTACCGCGCGGTGTTTTTTGAGGCCGTGGTGGCCACCTGCGTGATCAGTTTGGTGGGACTGGTGGCGGCTTTGTACTCGATGCAGGTCTACGACCGGGTGATTCCGACCAAGGGCTATTCCACCTTGTGGGTACTGACCATTGGCGTGGTCATTGCCATCCTCATGGAGTTGGTGCTCAAACAGGTGCGGGCCTTCATGGTTGACCGCGCCTGCAAAGCGATTGACCAGGAGTTGTCGGCGGTGTTTTTCGGCAAAGCGCTGGACATCCGCATGGACGCGCGGCCCAACACGGTGGGCACCTTCGCATCTCAAATCCGGCATTTCGAATCGGTGCGCAATTTCTTGACCTCTTCGAGCCTTTTCATCATGGCCGACTTGCCTTTTGCCATCTTGTTTGTGGGGGTCATCGCCATCATCGCCGGCCAGGTGGCGCTGGTGCCCATGGTGGCTGTGCCCCTGGCGGTGTTGGCGGGAATGGCGTTTCGCGGCTCGATCGAAAAATACACCGGCTTGCACATGAAGGAATCGAATGAAAAGAATGGCTTGCTGATCGAGGCCATCGACGGGATCGAATCGGTCAAGGCCGCCAACGCTGAGTGGAAGATGCTGGACCGCTGGCGCAGCATGACCTCGACCATGGCCGACAGCGAGCTGAAAATGCGCCAGTTCTCCACCTTGTCGAGCAACCTGACGCAAACCATTCAGCAATTGAGCTACGCAGGCATGATTGCCGCAGGCGCCTATGCCATCAATTCGGGGCACCTGACCATGGGCGGCTTGATTGCTTGCTCGATCATCTCGGGGAGGGCATTGACGCCCGTGGCGCAACTGCCTGGCTTGATCGTGCAGTGGCAACACGCCAAAATCGCGCTCAAATCGCTGAACGGCATCATGGCCATGCCCAGTGAGCGCGAGCAGAGCGAACGCCTGGTGGTCCCCGAGCTGTGCCGGGGCGAGATCAAAATGAACAAGGCCACGTTTTCATATACCAAGGACCTGCCGGGTCTGGACGTGGCCCAGCTGCAGATCGCGCCCGGCGACCGGGTCGCCATTTTGGGCTCGGTGGGCTCGGGTAAAACCACCTTGGTCAAGTTGTTGTCGGGCTTGTTCAAGCCCACCTCGGGACAGGTTTATCTGGACCAGGTGGACATGGTCCATCTGGCCCCTGAATTCGTGCGCGAACATGTGGGCTATTTACCCCAAGACGTGCGCCTGTTCAACGGCACTCTGCGGCACAACCTGACCCTGGGTTTGCCCTTGCCCAGTGACAGCCAGATTTTCAAGGCCGCCGCCATGACGGGCCTCGATCAAGTGATCCAGAACCACCCAATGGGCCTAGAGCTGGAAATCGCCGAAGGCGGGCGCGGTTTGTCGGGCGGTCAGCGCCAGTTGGTGGGCCTGACCCGCATGTTGCTGGCCTCGCCCAAAATTTTGCTGCTCGATGAGCCCACCGCCTCCATGGATGCCAAACTTGAAAACCGCGTGATGCAACACCTGTTTGATCACATGCCCACCGATTCGGCCATCGTGGTGGTCACCCACAAGCCCTCGGTCTTGTCCTACGTGAGCCGCATTTTGGTGGTGGACAAAGGCCGGGTGGTGCTGGATGGCCCGCGCGATGAGGTGCTCAACCGTTTGAGTCAGCAGGCCAGCAGCCGTCCTGCTTTCACCAGCACCCAAGGAACTGTGGCATGAAGATTTTCTGGTTTTTAGGACCCTCCGATTCCGACCACCAACGCGAAGACCTCAGCGGCGTATTGCGCGGCTCGCGTTGGGCCTTATGGTCGCTGCTGTTGACCTGCGTGGTGTTTTTTTCGTGGGCTTACTTTGCCAAAATTGACCAAATCACCCGTGCTCCTGGATCGGTGATTTCAAGCGCTCGTTCACAAATCATCCAATCCCAGGACGGCGGCGTGATCGAAGAGCTGATGGTCCGGGAAGGCGATGTGGTGCAACGCGATCAGGTGCTGGTCAAGATCGACGGCACTCGCCAACAGTCCAGTTACCTGGAAACCAGGGCCAAGTCGGCTGGCTTGGCCATCACGGTAGCGCGGCTGCAAGCCGAGGTGCTGGGGCGTGAGCCGAATTTCCCGCCCGAGGCCAAGGCTTATCCCGAGTTCCGCGACACGCAGAGCATGTTGTTCAAAAAGCGCCAGTTGGCCATCCAGGACGAGCTGCAGTCTTATGAAAACATCAAAGACATTGTGCAAAAAGAGCTGAACATGACGCGGCCCCTACTCAAGACGGGCGATGTGAGTGCGACCGAGGTCTTGCGTTTGGAGCGGCAAATTGCCGACACCCAGGCGCAAATCACCAACCGTAAAAACAAGTATTTTCAGGACACCCAGGCAGAGCTGAGCAAAGCCCTTGAAGATCTGGCGGGCGTGCAGCAAATCATGGCCCAGCGCAAAGACCAGTTGATGCAAACCGAGTTGCGTGCGCCTTTGCACGGCATTGTGAAAAACGTGCGGGTGACCACGCGGGGCGGCGTCATCCGTCCGGGCGAAGAGGTCATGCAAATCGTGCCATTGGAAGAGGACCTGGTGATCGAGGCCAAAGTCAGTTCGGCTGACATCGCGTTCATCAAAACGGGCATGAAGGCCACGGTCAAGATCGACGCCTACGACTACACCATCTATGGGGACTTAGGTGGCATCTTGTCCTACATCAGCCCCGACACCTTGTCGGAAAACCTCCAGCAAGGCGAGCAACCCTATTACCGGGTGCAGATCAAGACCGATGGGCGCAAGTTCAGCGGCAGGCCCGATCAAAAACTGGATATCCAGCCGGGCATGACCAGCATGGTGGAGATCAAAACAGGTTCCAATACCGTGCTCAATTATTTGGCCAAACCGGTTGTCAAAACCTTGAACCAGTCGCTGGGCGAGCGTTAAGTTGCAGCCAAAGCGGCTTCTTGACACTGGCCCACTCAAGGCGTGGGCCGGCTCTGGGATAATAATCATCCATGAGCGGCAATACCTTCGGACAACTTTTTTCGGTCACCAACTTTGGTGAATCCCACGGCCCGGCCATTGGCTGCGTGATCGATGGCTGCCCCCCGGGCATGACGCTTTCCGAGGCAGACATCCAGCCCGACCTGGACCGCCGCCGCCCCGGCACCAGCAAATTTGTGACCCAACGCAACGAGCCCGATGCGGTGCAGATCTTGTCGGGCGTTTACCAGGGCCTGACCACGGGCACCCCGATCTGCCTGCTGATCAACAACACCGACCAGCGCAGCAAGGACTACGGCGACATCCTGCAGACCTTTCGTCCGGGGCATGCCGACTACACCTATTGGCGCAAATATGGCTTGCGCGACCCTCGAGGCGGTGGGCGTTCATCGGCTCGCTTGACGGCCCCCATGGTGGCCGCGGGCGCGGTGGCCAAGAAGTGGTTGAAAGAAAAATTTGGCACCACCTTTGTCGGCTGCATGACCCAGATCGGTGAGGTGCCGATTGGCTTTGAGAGTTGGGACCATGTGCTGAACAACCCATTTTTTGCCCCGGTGGCCGATGTCTCGACCTTGGAGGTTTACATGAACGCGCTGCGCAAATCGGGCGATTCGTGCGGTGCACGATTGCGCGTGGTGGCACGGGGCGTGCCCGTGGGCTTGGGCCAGCCGCTGTTTGACAAGATCGACGCCGACATCGCTTACGCCATGATGGGCATCAACGCCGTCAAGGGGGTGGAGGTCGGCGCGGGCTTTGGCTGTGTGACGCAAAAAGGCAGCACTGCAGGGGACACGCTCACGCCCGAGGGCTTTGTGGGCAACAACGCAGGCGGTGTGCTGGGCGGCATCAGCACCGGCCAAGACATTGAGGTGTCGATTGCTGTGAAACCCACCAGCTCTATCTTGATTGCTCGCGACTCGATCGACGCTGCGGGCCAGCCCACAGAAGTCCTGACCAAAGGCCGCCATGACCCCTGCGTAGGGATCCGTGCCACCCCGATTGCAGAGGCCATGCTGGCCTTGGTCGTCATGGAACACGCCTTGCAGCACCGCGCACAATGCGGCGATGTGGCACACGACTTGCCGCCCATTGCTGCCGCCAAGCCTTAAGGCATGACGCCGCGCAATCAGCTCATGCCTTTTGCCGCCCTGTCGGCCAGCTACTTTGCGCACATTGGGTTTTTTAACCCCTATTTGCCGCTGTGGTTGCAGGACATGGGCCTGAGCCTGCTCACCATCAGCGTGCTCACGGCCGTGCAGGCCACAACCCGTTTGTTTGCACCCTACGCATGGGGGGCCATCAGCGATCGCACGGGCGAGCGGGTCAAGCTGCTGCGGATCGGGGCGGGGGTGGCGTTTGCCACGTCCTGCCTGCTCTTTTGGGATTGGGGGCCCGTCGGCTTGGGTCTGGTTTTGCTGCTGATGTTCACCCACACCAGTGCCATGATGCCCATGAGCGAGGCGGCGATGGCTCACCTGGTCAGTCAAAACGGCACGTTTGATTCCAAGCGCTACGGCCGGGTGCGGTTGTGGGGTTCCATGGGTTTTTTGGTCACGGTATTTGTGGCCGGGGCCTGGTTCGAATCTTTCGGTATGAAGCACTTTCCTGGTTGGACCGTGTTCAGCCTGTGCGCGGTGCTGCTGAGCGTGTGGTGGATGCCCGACATCAAGGAGGCTGCCCACCCGGTGCGCGAGCACATGTCGGTCATACCGGTGCTGAGGCAAAAGGCGGTGCAGTGGTTTTTTGCTTCCACTTTCTTCCATGTGCTCTCGCACATCGGCATTTACGTTTTCTTCTCCCTTTACCTGGACTCATTGGGCTACAGCAAAACCATGATTGGGGTGCTGTGGGGGCTGTCGGTGGCGGTAGAAGTGTTGTGGTTTTTCAATCAGTCCAGGTGGCTGCCGCGCGTGCCCTTGACCGGCTGGCTGGTGGCCTGCTCGGCTGTCATGCTGCTGCGCATGGGCCTGACGGCCAACTGGGCCGATGTGCTGTGGGTCTTGTTGTTGGCGCAAACCCTGCATGCCATCACTTTTGCAACGCACCACACCGTCTGCATTGCCCTGATTTCGCACCATTTTCCAGGCCGCATGCGCGGACGTGGGCAGGCGCTTTATACCGTGGTGGCCTATGGTTTTCCGGGGGTGATTGGGGCTTTACTGGGCGGTTTGCTCAGTGAGCGTTGGGGTTTGCAAAGTGTGTTTGTGGCCAGCATGGTGACCAGCGCTGTGGCCACCGCGGCAGCTTACAAGGTCTGGCGTTTGCAGCACCCAAAGCCCAAAGGGCCCGGCTGAAGCGGCTGGGCTGTCTGCCACCGTTTTTGATACCCGGTTTTGCGTGCGCGCCCAGTCCTTTCTTCAACACCTTCGTTCAGTTATTGATGCCATCCCAACCCATGTCTGCCGTCGACTTGCCTGATTTTTTGCCCCTCGAACTGGCCTTGGCTTTGGCTGGGGCCGAGCGCCACGAGACTTCTTGCCAATCGGCCCGAATGGTCTGGCACGCTTGGGGTTCTGTCGCTCAGCCAACGCTGGTTTTGCTGCATGGCGGCAGCGGCAGCTGGACGCATTGGGTGCTTTCCATTGCGCCGCTGCGCGATGCGGGATGGCGCGTGTTGGTGCCCGACTTGCCGGGCTTTGGCGACTCGGACCTGCCTGCGGGCTGCACCGATGTGAACGACTTGCCTGAGCATTTGCATGCAGGTCTGCACCAATTGAAAGACGCGGGTTTTTGCGCTGGGCCAGTGGGCGTCGCGGGTTTTTCATTCGGGGGCATGGCCGGAGCCTTGTGGTTGGCCGAGCACCCTCAGGATGCGGCGCAATTGGTGCTGGTGGGAGCACCAGGCATGGGCCTGGCGGCACCCGATCGCACGCCTTTGAAGGGTTGGCGACACCTGCAAAGCCCCGAGGCGCAAGAGTCGGTTCACCGTCACAACCTTTTGGCCCTGATGCTGCAGGCCCCCGAGGCGTTGGACGACCTGGCGCTGAGTCTGCACAGCGCCAATGTACAGCGCGACCGCATGCCCCGCCGGCGCTTGTCTTCGACCGACATCGTGGCGCGGGTTTTGCCGCAGGTGCCCGCACGGGTCAGCGCCATTTTTGGCGAACATGACGCGCTGTACCGGGGTCGCTTGTCAGAGCTGGCTGCAGCCTTGCCGCTGATGGCCAGTCGCTGGGGGTGCTGGCAAGTCGTGCCGGGTGCTGGTCATTGGGTGCAATATGAGGCAGCGGCGCTTTTCAATGCGGCTTTGCAAGACGCCCTCAGCGCTGAGCCCAAGACTTAAATCAGGAGGGTGGAGTCGTCAAAAAAAAGCGGGCGTCAGGTGGGCTGCAAAGCATGCAGCAACTCGGTTTCGATCTCGATTTGCGCACGGTTGTGCTGCAAGGCCGGGCCGCTGATGAGGAAGGTGTCTTCTACCCGCTCGCCCAGGGTGCTGATCTTGGCCAAGTGCAGGTGGATGCCATGCTGGGCCAGTACGCGGGCGACGCTGTAGAGTAAACCGATGCGGTCGCTGGCCGAGATGCTGAGCAGCCATTTTTGGCCTTGCTCGTCCGGGTGCAACGTCACCCGAGGCGTGACTGGGAAACTCTTGACGCGGCGCGATACCCGTCCGCGAGACTGCGAGGGCAGGGGGCCGTGCTTTTCCAGGGTCTGTGTCAGACCCGACTCGACCATGCTCATCAGCTCGCGGTAGTGCTCGGGCAGCATGGGCGTGACGATCTGGAAGGTGTCCAGCGCCCAGCCGGTGCGTGTGGTGTGGATTTTGGCGTCCAGAATGCTGAAGCCCGCTTGGTCAAAGTGACCGCAGATGCGGGCGAACAAATCCGTTTGGTCGGGTGTGAACACCAGCACCTGCAAACCTTCGCCGACCGGGGAGTGCCTGGCGCGCACGATGGTGCGAGACTGTTCTGGCGCGTTCATGGCCACATGGCGCGAGAGCTGGCGCGCATGCCAGGCGATGTCGGAGGCATCGTGGCGCATGAAGTAGCTCAAGTCGAGAGTATCCCAAAACGCCTTGTGCCCTTCGTGAGGCTGGGCCTGGCGTGCCAGCTCGATCAGGGCCTCGCGTTTGCGCGCTTCTACCTCGGCAGTGGCATCGGGGGCGCGGCCACCCAGCACGCGCAAGCACAATTTGTACAGGTCTTCCAGCAGTTTGGCTTTCCAAGCGTTCCAGACCTTTGGGCTGGTGCCCCGGATATCGGCCACGGTGAGCAGGTAAAGGGCTGTCAATCGGCGCTCGTTGCCCACGCGCTGGGCAAACCGTGCGATGACTTCGGGGTTGCCCAGGTCTTCTTTTTGCGCCACGCGGCTCATGGTCAGGTGTTCACTGACCAAGAATTCGATCAGCTGTCCGTCCTCCTTGCCAACCTGGTGCTGACGGCAAAAGGTGCGCACCTCGGTACAACCCAATTGCGAGTGGTCGCCGCCGCGGCCTTTGGCGATGTCGTGGAACAGGGCGGCGGCGTACAAAATCCAGGGCTTGTCCCAGCCGCTGGCCAATTGCGAGCAAAAGGGATATTCGTGCGAGTGCTCGGCCATGAAAAAGCGCCGCACATTGCGCAGCACCATCAGGATGTGTTGGTCCACCGTGTAGGCATGAAACAGGTCGTGCTGCATTTGCCCCACGATGCGCCGAAACACCCACAGGTAGCGCCCGAGCACCGAGGTCTCGTTCATCAGACGCATGGCATGGGTGATGCCGTGGGGCTGTTGCAGAATTTTCAGAAAAGTCTGGCGGTTCACCGGGTCGGCCCGAAAGCGCCCGTTCATGATGGCGCGCACGTTGTACAGCGCGCGCAGCGTGCGGGCCGACAGGCCTTTGAGGCCGGGCGTGGCCTGGTAAAGCAAAAAGGTTTCGAGGATGGCGTGTGGGTGCTTTTGATAAAGGTCGTCGCTGGCCACTTCGATCAGCCCGGCTTTTTCAAAAAAGCGCTCGTTCAAGGGGCGGAAGTGGTCAATGCTCTCGCCGCGCTCGGTTTTGAGGCGGTCTTCGATGTTGAGCAGCAAGATTTGGTTGAGCTGCGTCACCGCTTTAGCGGCCCAATAGTATTGGCGCATCAATTTCTCGCTGGCGCGCAAGGCCAGCCGACCCTCGGGCGTGATGTCCGAGGCATAGCCAAAGGTCTCGGCCACATTGGTTTGAAGGTCAAACACCAGGCGGTCTTCACGCCGTTTGGCTTGCAGGTGCAAGCGGGCGCGGATCAGGCCCAGCAGGGCTTCGTTGCGCTTGATTTGACGCGCCTCCAGCGGTGTGGCCAGGCCTTTGCGCGCCAACTCGTCCCAGCTGTGGCCCAGGCCTGCGGCGCGGGCCACCCACAAAATCATCTGCAGGTCGCGCAAGCCTCCGGGCGACTCTTTGCAGTTGGGCTCCAGTGCGTAAGGCGTGTTTTCAAATTTGGTGTGGCGCTGGTGCATTTCCAGGGTCTTGGCCACCATAAAAGCCTCCGGGTCCATGGCCGCCTGAAATTGCTTTTGGAATTCGGTGAACAGTTTGGTGTTGCCCGTCACTCGGCGTGACTCCAGCAAAGAGGTTTGCACCGTGATGTCCTTGGCCGATTCTGCCAAGCACTCGTCCAGGCTGCGAACGCTGGAGCCAATTTCAAGGCCCGTGTCCCAGCAGCTGCCGATAAAGCGCTCGAGTTGCGCCTGCAGCGTTGGATCGCTCTCCGGGGTTTGGCCCGGAGGCAGTAAGACCAGCACATCCACGTCTGAGTGCGGGAACAGCTCGGCGCGGCCAAAACCGCCCACCGCCACCAGGGCCAGGTCAGTGGCAAAGCCTGCGTTTTGCCACAACTCGATCAGTAAGCCATCGGCCAAAATGGCCAGTTGTTTGAGGGTTTGCTTGTGACCCCGCAAGGCCGAGCCGCTATTGGCCAGGACTTGCAGCACCGCCGCCTTGTCGCGTTTGTAAGTCTCGCGCAGCGCGATCAGATCGGCCGGATCGGCCAAATCTGGCGAAGGGGCCTGGCCGCTCATGTCAGGCCGCGGCTGGGGAGGTCACAAAAGCGGGCACGGCGGGTGTGCCAACCGAGACGGTGAGCACTTCGTAGCCGGTTTCGGTGACCAGCACCGTGTGCTCCCATTGGGCCGACAGCGAATGGTCTTTGGTCACGATGGTCCAGCCATCGCCCATTTCCTTGATGTCGCGCTTGCCGGCGTTGATCATGGGCTCGATGGTGAAGACCATGCCCGCCACCAATTGCGTGAGCGTGCCGGGTTTGCCGTAGTGCAGCACCTGGGGTTCTTCGTGGAACACCTGGCCGATGCCATGTCCGCAAAACTCGCGCACCACCGAAAAGCCGTGGCCTTCTGCAAACTTTTGGATCGCGTGACCGATGTCGCCCAGGTGGGCGCCAGGTTTGACCTGCTCAATGCCTTTCCACATGGCGTCGTAGGTCAGCGTGGCCAGGCGCTTGGCCGCAATTGAGGCTTCGCCGACATGGAACATGCGGCTGGTGTCGCCATGCCAGCCATCCTTGATGACGGTGATGTCGATGTTGACCGAGTCGCCTTTTTTGAGTGGCTTGTCGTTCGGGATGCCGTGACAAACCTGGTGGTTGACCGAGGTGCAGATCGACTTGGGGTAGGGCTTGTAGCCTCCAGGCGCGTAGTTCAGCGGGGCTGGAATGGCTTGCTGCACATCGACGATGTAGTCGTGGCAGAGCTTGTCGAGTTCGTTGGTGGTCACGCCGGGCTTCACATAAGGAGTGATGAAGTCCAGAACTTCCGAGGCCAGGCGGCCTGCCACGCGCATGGCTGCGATGTCGTCGGTATTTTTGATGGTGATGGTCATGCTTCGATTATCCCATTGGGCCAGTGTGGACGCCTTTGTGGTACTTCAAAACCATGGTCGCTGCTCGTCCAGTGACCCTCGGGTAAACACCGATTCTGGATTTGTTGGCCTATTTGTATTCTGTATACAGACATGAACTCTTCACTCCTCCAAATCACTGCGGCCCCGGACCTGGTTGAACAGGTGTACAGCCGTTTGCTTGACGCCATCAGCGAAGGAACCTTGCCGCCAGGTGAGCGTCTGACGCAGGAAGACCTGGCCCAGCGCCTGGCTGTGTCTCGCCAGCCGGTATTGCAGGCCCTGCGTTTGCTGAAAAAAGACGGTTTTGTCGAGGATGCCCCAGGCCGAGGCGTGCGTGTCACGCAGCTCGATGTCGGTTGGATTGCCCAGGTCTACCAAGTGCGTGGCAGCCTGGATGCGCTGGCCGTGCGGCTGGCGGCCGAACGCGGTGCCCGGCTGGATCCGGACGTGCTGCGCCAGGGGCGCCTGGCCGAAAGCGGGCGCGACGTGCAAGCCCTGATCCAGGCCGACCTGGCCTTTCACCGCGCCATTTACCAAGCCTCTGGCAACCTACTCATCGCGCAAAGCATTGACCTGCATTGGCACCACCTCAAGCGCGTCATGGGCGCCGTGCTGCAATCTTCGCAACAACGACAAACTGTGTGGGACGACCACGAAGCCATTGCGCAGGCCATTGACGCGGGTGATGCCGATTTGGCCGTGCGCCTGGTGCAAAAACACGCCCACGAGGCCAGCGTGCAGCTCACCGCCCGATTGACTGAACAAATTCAACACCTCAAAACAGGAGCACTCCATGAAACTGACCCCCGAACAACTGGAACAATTTGACCGTGACGGTTATTTGTTTTTCCCAGGGCTCTTCACCCCCGAAGAAACCAAAAATCTGAACGATGCCGTGCCCGAGTTGTACAGCCGCCGCGAGGCCTACAACGTCCGCGAAAAAGGCAGCGAAGCCGTACGCACAAACTTTGCAGCCCACATGTACAGCGAGCCCTTTGCCAAGCTGGCACGCCACCCCCGCATGATCGAGCCGGTGCAAGACCTGTTTGGCGAAGCGCTTTACATGCACCAGTTCAAGATCAACGGCAAGATGGCCTTTGAAGGCGATGTGTGGCAGTGGCACCAAGACTACGGCACTTGGCTCAACGACGACCTGATGCCCACCGAACGCGCCATGAACGTGGCGATTTTCTTGGACGATGTGAACCCCTTCAACGGCCCGCTCATGTTCATCCCCGGCAGCCACAAAAAGGGCGTGGTCGAGGCCAAACACGATTTGTCCACCACCAGCTACCCGCTGTGGACGGTGGACAACGACCTGATCCGCCAATTGGTGCAACGCGCTGGGGACAAGGACGGCGGCATCGTCAGCCCCACCGGGCCAGCAGGCTCGATGATCTTGTTCCACAGCTGCCTGGTGCACGCCTCCACCAGCAACCTTTCGCCCTGGAACCGGGTGAGCGTGTACCTGAGTCTGTGCGCCGTGTCCAACCACATCCGCCGCCACAAGCGCCCCGAATACATCGCCCACCGCGATTTCACCCCCATCAGCTGCCTGCCTGACGATTGCTTAGTGAACAGCTACCCGGTCGATCTGCCTTGGAAAAACGGCATGCCCGACAGCGCTTTGCAAACCTCCCTCGACAAACTGAAAGAAGCCGCATGAACCTGCACGCCAAACTCCTCCAGCGCGCTGCAGAAAACCGCCCCATCCGCATCGGCTTGATCGGTGCGGGCAAATTCGGCTCCATGTATTTGGCGCAGATTCCCCGAACGCCCGGCGTGCACTTGGTGGGTATTGCCGACCTGTCTCCCGATGGTGCCCGAGCCAACCTGGCCCGCGTGGGCTGGAACCCCGAGCGCCTCACGGCCACCAGCCTAGACGACGCCGTCAAACACGGCACCACCCATGTGGGCGACAACTGGCAAAGCCTGGTGCGCCACCCTGCAATCGACGTGATCGTGGAGTGCACCGGATCGCCCCTGCACGCGGTCGACCACATCCTGGAAGCCTTTGCACACCGAAAGCATGTGGTCAACGTCACGGTGGAAGCCGACGCGTTTTGCGGCCCCTTGCTCGCCACCCGGGCTCAGACCGCTGGCGTGGTCTATTCGCTGGCCTTTGGCGATCAGCCCGCACTCATTTGCGATTTGGTCGATTGGGCCCGCACCTGTGGTTTTCCGGTGGTGGCCGCAGGCCGTGGCCACAAATGGCTGCCGCACTTTTGCGAATCCACGCCCGAGACCGTGTGGGGCTATTACGGCCTGACGCCTGAGCAGGCCGAGCGAGGGGGCCTCAACCCCAAAATGTTCAACAGCTTTCTGGACGGCTCCAAGCCCTCGATTGAAAGCACGGCGGTGTCCAATGCCACCGGCTTGGGTGTGCCCAGCAACGGTTTGCTCTACCCACCTGCCAGCGTGGAAGACATCCCTTATGTCACCCGCCCCATCTCGGAAGGCGGTGTGCTCGAACGCAAGGGCATGGTCGAGGTGATCTCGAGCCTTGAGACCGATGGCCGCAAAATCCCCTACGACATCCGCATGGGCGTGTGGGTCACGGTCGAGGCCGAGACCGATTACATCAAGAACTGCTTTGAAGAGTACAACGCCCACACCGACCCGTCGGGCCGTTACTTCACGCTCTACAAGCGCTGGCACCTGATTGGCCTGGAAGTGGGCGTGAGTGTGGCGAGTGTGGCCCTGCGCAACGAACCCACAGGCGTGGCCATCGGCTGGAACGCCGACGTGGTGGCCACCGCCAAGCGCGACTTGAAGCCCGGCGACATGCTGGACGGCGAGGGCGGCTACACCGTCTGGGGCAAGCTGCTGCCGGCCGCGACCTCCAAGCGCATGGGCGGTGTGCCACTGGGATTGGCGCACGGCGTGAA
>Ga0247832_1002115_pt1 | contig 31801 bp, 25 predicted proteins | sample LaCruzMarch2015__10_FD_192407 | JGI IMG/M metagenome (GOLD analysis project Ga0247832, IMG submission 192407) | Freshwater microbial communities from meromictic Lake La Cruz, Castile-La Mancha, Spain - LaCruzMarch2015_4m | ecosystem: Environmental > Aquatic > Freshwater > Lake | place: Spain... | reverse complement strand
GCATCCAGCACGCGGCCGAGCTGCGCATCCATGAAGCTCGTGCCGGCGCAGTAGGCGCGGAACAGCTCCCGCCACTCCTGCTCGGTGAATTTGCCAAAGGCGGTGCCGTAGTCGCCAAAGCCAATGCTGTCCTTCCGCACGGGCGTTATGTCAGCGGGATCGATCCAGGGCTTCAGCGAGTCGGCGGGATAGAGATCGAAGTATTTCTTCGGCGCGATGAAGGGATCATGCGGCTTCATAAACCCGCAGCCGATGAACCACGGCGTGTCGCCGAGCTTCTCAATCATCGCCACCGTGGCCGCGGCGATCTGACCATCCGGCTGATCGTCATCCGTGCCATTCGCCGCGCCCCACTGGCACCATTTCAGCGCGCCACCGGTCACGTCGCGGCCTTCGAGCATTTTGCGGCCTGCTTTCGTTGCTTCAAAAGCCTGCGCCGTGTGCCAGGAGCGGCCCGCGTCCATCCAGCGTTGCTTCGCTTCCACATTCTTGCCGCCGCCGAGATGGAAGAGCTTTCCAAACGCATGCGATTGCCAACCGGCGTCTTTGCAGAGCTGCGGCAGCGTCACGACATCCGGCATCTTTTTTCGCAAAGGAAGGTCATTGCCCACGATGCCCGTCTGCTCCGCCCGCAGTCCGGCCATCATGCTGCTGCGACTCGGATTGCACACCGGATACTGCACATACGCCCGCTCAAATGTCGTGCCGCGAGCCCGCAACCGGTCGAGGTTCGGCGTCTTCACGACCTCCTTCGTGAATGCCCCGCCAAAGTCCCGCAAATCATCCGCCATGATGAGCAGGACGTTGGGCTTCGCGTAAGCGGAGAGTAGAGGGCAAAGAGCGAAGAGAAGGGCGAGACAACGCATGGCGGCGCTGAAACGACGTAGCATCGGCTTTCTAGCCTGTGTTCTGAGATCCATGAATCACACGCTAGATACAAAGTCCGAAGCAAAGTTGCCGGAGACCATGCGGGACGCTCCTCAAAGCGTGAACACCAAAAGGGATCACTTCGCGCTTGGCGAGAACGCCTTCACAATCTCATCAGCTTCCAGCACGGCGTCGATGCCCATGCGCTTGGCGAGGCTGCGGATCGCTCCCTCCTGGCCTTGGGCAGGCTTGAAGACAACCAGTGTGATCGCGCTTGCGCCGATACGTTGAGCGCGCTCAACGAGGTTCTCGATCACTTCCTGGGGTGGACGGGTCAGTGTGGCTCGGCAGCAGATTAGCCGTGCCTTGGTCAGTTGCTGATCCAGGCATAGCAAGTCCAGCTCGCTGCTGCTTTCCGTGTTTTGACTGGCAGGTTCGATCGCCCACATCACTTCTTGGAAGCGCGGGTTGCGCAGCAAACAATCGAGCACGGCGAGTTCGATCCAGCTATGCATGACTAAACCCAGATGGCGCTCGATGGAGCGGCGTGTGGGCAGTGCGATCAGTCGTTCTTCGCGAATCAGGGCCGCTGCCTTGGCGGCTGTCAGAAGCTGACGCCCTGGTTCCGTGCTTGTCACCGTCGCAGGCAAGGGCTTGAGCAGCAGGGCCTTCAAATCCTCGGGGCTAGTCGGTAGCTTATCGTTTTGGCTGTAGAAGTGCGCACGCAGAGACTTGTTAAACTGATCAAGCACATTCCAGTGTTGATTCCTCAGTTCATAAGACTTCAAGCCAAAGGCGCGTAGCGTATCGGGCGCAGGCTCACTGCGCCAGTCACTCAGGTTGCGACCTTCCAGTGCGAGTAACATGCGCAGGCTGAACTTCTTCATTAGCTCACGGCCATCGCTCGCTGGTAAAGCGCGCCCCGTGCGCCCGTCACTGAGGCGGAGCGATTCAGCATCGCAGTGCAGGGTGGAGCGCCCTAGCAGCATCGCAGCGAGATATGAGCCCACACTGGCAATCGTGCCGCCGCCACTGAAGTTCACGCCCATGCCGGGATTGGCGATCAGGGTTGTGGCGGTGGCCTCACGAGCGGTGGCAACCTCGTGGTGGGGCTTCATCACTTGGTCGATGAACTTGGGCTGGTAACCTTTGAAATCCTGCTCTTGAGACAGCGCTTGCAGCGCTTGACGAAACAGCGTGCTGGCTTGCTCCTGCTTTTTGTCCTCGGTGCGCAGATGCAGAATGCGCGCAGGGCGCAGTGCAATGACGGGCAGCAGGTTCGCCAGCACATTGTCCGTGCTGAATTGCAAGATGCTGGGGCCTGCGGGTGGCTGCTTTTGCGGAGGCGTGGTGGGTTCCTGTGGCTTCATACGAGGCGGATGGGAAGCAGAGCGTGGGATGATCCTGCGTGCAACCTTGGGCACTATGCTTTGATAGAGCTTGCCGTTGCAACCCGCATGGCTTCTGCCCACAATGCAGTCTCCTCCCGATGGCCACCGCGACCTATGCTCCCACTGTTGTGATCGACGATCTCTACCCCTGCCTGGAGGGCGGACGGTATCCCATCAAGCGTGTCGTTGAAGAACCTCTGGAGGTGTATGCGGACATTTTTAAGGATGGGCATGATGTGATCTCGGCGCTGCTCAAATGGCGCAAGGTCGGGGCCAAGCGCTGGTCCGAAGCGCCAATGATCGGTTTGCCAAATGACCGCTGGAAGGGCGTGTGTAGCTTCAGTGCCCCTGGCCGATGGGAGTATGCGGTGGAGGCATGGGCCGACACTTACAAGACCTGGAAGCATGCCTTTCATGCGCGCTGGAAGGGCAGCGATCCCGACCTGCCAATCGAAGCGCAGGAAGGTGTGCGGCTGCTGACCGAGGGCGCAAAGCGGGCGCGTGCATCGGGTGTGCAGGAGGTCGCTACACAGCTCGAGGACTGCGCCGATATGCTGGGCAAGGTGCCGCCCGAGGAGATCATGGAACTGCTGCAAAGTGCGGAGCTTCAGGCGCTGATGGACCAGTATCCAGATCGCGAGCTGTCCACGCAGTCGAAGGTGCTGGGCGTGATCGCCGAGCGCGAGCGAGCGCGGTTCTCCGCTTGGTATGAGTTTTTCCCACGCAATGCGGAGGGCCGTATGGACAAGCATAGCACCTTCCGTGACTGTGTGGCGCGGCTGGATGACGTGAAGGCGATGGGTTTCGATACGATCTACTTCCCGCCGATCCACCCGATCGGGGAGACGAATCGCAAGGGAAAGAACAACACGCTGACTACGGTGCCTGGCGATGTGGGATCTCCCTGGGCCATCGGTGCTTCAACAGGCGGACACAAGGATGTGGAGCCTGCGCTGGGCACAGTGGAAGATTTTGTGTGGCTGGTGCAGCAGGCGCAAGAGCGTGGCCTGGAGATCGCTCTCGATTTCGCCATCAACTGCTCCCCTGACCATCCGTATGTGAAGGATCATCCGGAGTGGTTTTATCAGCGGCCCGATGGTTCGATCCGCTATGCGGAAAACCCGCCGAAGAAGTATCAGGACATCTACCCGATCAACTTCCACTGCGCAGACTGGAAGAACCTATGGCGCGAGCTGATCAGCGTAGTGCTGTTCTGGGTGGATAACGGCGTGAAGGTCTTCCGCGTGGACAATCCGCACACCAAGCCGGTGTCGTTCTGGGAGGAGTTGATTGCCGAAGTGCAAGCGCATGACCCAGAAGTGACCTTCCTGAGTGAGGCCTTCACCAAGCCGAAGATGATGCAGACGTTGGGCAAGGTGGGCTTCACGCAGAGCTACACCTATTTCACCTGGCGCACGACGCCGCAGGAGATGCGCGAGTATGCGACCGAGCTGACGCAGAGCGAGATGCGCTGGTATTACCGTGGCAATTTCTGGCCGAACACGCCGGACATTTTGCCGCATGAGCTGCAAAACGCTTCGCCTGCTAAGTTCCGCATTCGCGCGGCCCTCGCGGCCACGCTGTCCTCCACCTGGGGCATGTATTCAGGCTTCGAGCTTTGCGAGGGCGCGCCCTTGCCCGGCAGGGAAGAGTATCTGGACAGTGAGAAATTCCAACTGCGCCATCGTGACTGGAACGCCCCGGGGAACATCAAGGGCTTCATTCGCGAGATGAACCGTGTCCGCCGTGAGCACCCAGCCATGCACTTGTATGACAACCTGCGCTTCCACCGCGCAGACCATGGTCAGATGCTATGCTACAGCAAATGCACGCCGGATTTCCAGGATCGGCTGCTCTTCGTGGTCAGCTTTGATGCCGTGCACGAGGCGGCTGGGAATGTCCATCTGGACCTTGGCCTGCTGGGGCTGGATGCTGCGTGGCCTTACCAAGTCAAGGATCTGCTGCATGGTCAGAGCTACACTTGGCAGGGCAGCACGAACTTTGTCATGCTCAGGCCGCATGGCGTGTCCATGCACGCCTTCCAGTTGATTCAATAAGCAACTAACTGCCCGGCTGCCCGATGGCGAGCACTTTCATGCGGAACAGGCGGTGCTCGACAGCCGTCGGGATGCCTGTTCGTGCTTGATCTGGAGATGGCTGCGAGCGTGAGTAAAAATAGAGTTTTCCATCCTGTCCAAAACATAGGCCGTCTGGCCAGAGTAACCGAGCGTCGGAGCTGAGGACACGATACTCTCGGTTGTCAGGATCAATGACCCCAATAGCGCGGCCTTGAATGTCGCCAACGTAGAGGTTGTTCTTCGCATCAATGGTGAGCGAGGCGGCAGCGGGTTTGCCTGCGTAGCGTTCAATGGCGGAAGCCAGCTTGGCATCGGAAACCCCTGGGTCACGCAGCAGGGCGATGGGTAGGCGGTAGACAAAGCGCGACTGAACAGGAGCGAAGTAGAGCCACTGGCTTTTGCGGTCCATGACGAGAGAGCGAACTCCGCCATGCGGCACCAGCGCCGTGCCATCCAGACGCTTGGTCTCCTTTCCGGTGCGCGTGGTGCTCAGGGTCACAGACGGATCGGGGACAACTGAAGGATGTCCTTGCAAGCATCTGCGATTAATGCCTGTCGCACGGTCCAAGACAATGATGGCGGCATTGGCTCCGTTTGCGGGATCGCTGATGAAGAGATTAGAGGACTCCGTATCGACAACGATGTCGGAGGCGAAGGAGCCTGCTACGATGGCAGGTGGCGAAAGGTAGAGCACTTGCTGGACCCGCTGCTTGTCGTCGTTCCATCCGATCACCTTGGGTGGGATTTCCGAGCGCCGTCCATTGTCGAGTAACCAGATGAGACCAGCTTGGTCAACCTGGAGAGACTCCACCGCGTCGAGTGGAGTCGCTACGCTCGCGTCTCCCAGGCTCATTTTTTCCGAGGGGAAAGGTGTGACCTCACCCGACTTGGTGATGCGCACCGCCCGGAGCCGGGGCTTCTCCGATTGGTTGACACCCAAGACCCAAGTGCCATCCGGCGCTAGCGTGACTCCCGACGGTGCCAGTGTGAACTGAAACACCGTTTCCAGGTCCGGGTTATCCCCCTCGCCAGCGGTTGCCGCGGCAATGCCGCAGGCAACGCCCAGAACGCATACAAGTTTTCTCAAGTTAGCCGGCCCGCGCCACGCATGGTCTTGCATGGCGGAATTGGTTACCAGTTTTTGATCCACTTACCACTGATAGCCACGTCTTGTTTTGCACCAAGGGAGATGTCATTGGTGCCTGTTTCGCTCTCAGCATAGGACCAGAGATCGTAGGTGCTGTTGACAGTGGTGGTGTTGGCCCGAATGGGCTCATTAGGGCCGGCTTTAGGTGGGCCAAGTGTGTATTGGAACGGGCGTCCAAAACCATCCACAATCATGTAGCCCTTGCTCGACTTAAGCCACATTTCCTTGGGCATTTCTGTTAGCTTGATGCGCTGGAGTTCATCATTCTCCACCCGTCCATCCGACTCGCTGCCGCCTCCGCTCGCCAGCTTGATATTCGAGCTGCCGTCGCCGCTGAGTGCCTGATAAAGCATCAGCGAGCCGCCGATGTAATACTTTGATTTGCCGAACTCCATCGATTCACCCACACCCTTAGACTCGGGATACTCACCGAAGTCGGAGTGGTAGCTTTCCAAGCCGGACATAATCGCACGGTGGAATGCCGACGTGCGATTGCGCGAGGATTGAGTCTGCGCGTGGCGGAAGCCCATGAGGGTTAGCGATGCCAGCAAGCCCATGATGGAGATGACCACCAGGAGTTCGATGAGAGTGAAGCCGCCAGCGATACGGCGTGAAGAGCGAAGGATATTCATAGCAGTTAGCTTTCCGCAGACCAGGAGGCTTAGCCTTGGTTGAGGTTCTGAATGACGCTGATCAGCGGCAGGAAGAGAGCCATAACGATCGTGCCGACGACAACGGCAAGAAGCACAATCATCAACGGTTCAAGCATGGAGGTCAGCGCTGACACGGAGTTATCCACTTCGTCTTCATACACGTCTGCGATCTTTAGAAGCATCTCAGGCAGCTGGCCGGTTTCTTCACCCACGTCGACCATGGAAATAACCATTGGAGGGAAGACGCCACTAGATTCCAACGGTGCCACCATGGATTCACCTTCCTTCACGGCGTCATGGACCTTAGTGATGGCGTTGGATACGACCAGATTGCCCGCTGTTTCGCGGGTGATGTTGAGCGCCTGCAAGATAGGCACGCCCGAGGTGACTAGTGTTCCCAAGGTGCGGGTGAATCGGGATATGGCGCTCTTGCGTTGCACATCACCGAAGAGCGGCAGCTTGAGCTTCATGCTGTCGATGCTGACTTTGCCGCCCGGCGTGGAAGAGAAGATCTTCCAGGCAATGAAGATCAGGGCGAGACCGACGAGAATGTGCGGGAAGTAGTCGCCCATGTTGCGGCTGACCCCGATGACGAGCTGGGTTAGGGCGGGCAGCTTGGAGCGGCCGCCGGGGATCATGTCATCGAAGATCTTCTCGAATTTCGGCACAATTACCAACATCAGGAAGACCATGATCAATACGGCGATCACCATCACGATGAGCGGATACACCATGGCCGCGACGATCTTGTTCTTCAGCTTCTGGGCCTTTTCTTGGTATTCGGCCAGACGGTTGAGAACGATTTCAAGCACACCACCCAACTCGCCCGCCTTCACCATGTTGATGTAAAGCTTGTTGAAGATCTTGGGGAATTGCGAGAGGGACTCCGAGAAGGTGCTGCCCGTCTGCACGCTGTCGGCCAGCGTGGTGATGGTGCGCTTCATGTTGGGCACGGGCTCCTGACGGCCCAGCACGGTGAGGCCGCGCAGCAAGGGAAGACCGGAATCAATGAGCGTCGCCAACTGCCGGGTAAAGACCATCAAAGTCTTGCTCTTGACGGTGATATTGCCCGCAGGTTTGGCGCTGGATTTGCCCTTGGTTTTGGTGTTTTTGCTGGCGCGGCTCTTGATGGCGCTGACGTCGCCCTTGCCTTCCTGAACCACCTGCGTGGGGTACATTTGCTGCTGGCGCAGGAGATTGATGGCATCCGTATCGGACGAGGCATCAATGGTTCCTGCAGTTTCCTGACCGTTGGCATCAAGGGCTATGTAGTGAAACGTCGGCATAAGCAGCGGGGCGATGAACGAAATTCGTGTGAGTAATTCAAGAGATTAGCCAAAGCATGAAAGGGTTGTCGATGCAAAAAGCGCATTTATCCCCGATGAAATGGGCAAAAGGCGGCATCGGGCTCCTTGGCTTCAGGTGTATTTAAGCACTTCCTCAATGGTGGTGACGCCGTCGAAGATATTGCGCACGCCATCCTCGCGGAGGGTGGTCATGCCCATTTCGATGGCCTTTTGCTTCAGCACAAGCGTGGGAGCTTTTTTAGTGACCAGGTCACGCAGAGTGTCATTCATATCGAGTAGCTCAAACAGGCCTCTGCGGCCCTTGTAGCCAGTGTTGCCACAGGTGCCGCATCCAGCACCGGTGAAGAACTGCTTGCCGTGCGTGTCAGTGCTGGTCAAGCCGAGTTGATTGAGGATGCTTTGGCTTGGGTCGTAGGAGGTCTTGCAGTTTTTGCAGATGGTGCGCAGCAGGCGCTGTGCTAGCACGCCTTCCAAGGTCGCTGCGACCAAGAAGGGCTCAACGCCCATGTCGACTAGACGCGTCACAGCGCCTGCAGCGTCGTTCGTGTGCAAGGTGCTAAGCACCAAGTGTCCCGTGAGCGAGGCCTGGATAGCGATCTGTGCCGTTTCCATGTCGCGCATTTCTCCGACCATGATGCGGTCTGGGTCTTGTCGGAGGAAGGCGCGCAGCGCACGGGCGAAGGTAAGGCCTACTGCGTCATTGACGGGCACCTGCATGATGCCATCCATCTCGTATTCCACCGGGTCTTCTGCAGTGAGCAGCTTGGCGTCGATGGTATTGATCTCACGCAGCGCGGCATACAGCGTAGTCGTTTTGCCAGCACCCGTCGGGCCAGTGACAATGAAGATGCCGTTGGGCTTATGAATCGTGTCGGAGATGTAGCTGTAGAGATACTCCGACATGCCCAGATCAGTGAGCTTGAGCTGGATGGAGGAACGGTCCAGCACGCGCAGCACCACGCTCTCCCCGTGCTGGGTCGGCAGGGATGATACACGCATGTCCACTTGGCGGCCTTCGCAGGTGGTCATGATACGACCATCCTGTGGGATGCGTCGCTCCGCAATGTTCATGTTGGACATGACCTTCACGCGCGAAATGATCGAGTTCGCCAAGTGCACGGGCGGCGGAGCCATTTCATACAAGGCACCGTCCACACGGTAGCGAATCTTGAACTCGGTCTCAAAGGGCTCGAAATGAATGTCGCTGGCCTTTTCCTTGATGGCTTGCGTGAGCACCAGATCAACGAAGCGCACGATGGGGGCGCTGTTCGGGTCGGCTTCTTGGTCCTTGCCCTTCTCAGCGGAAAGGCCGAGCTGTTTGAATATGGCGTCGAACCCCTCGGTAGCGGTACCGTAGTGCTTGTCGATCAAGCTCTGCACCTGGGAGATACGGGCTACCACTGGCACAATGTCTTTACCCAAGGCGAAGCGCAGATCTTCGATTAGCTGAGGGTTCATGGGGTCGGTGAAGGCCACCTGCATAGCGGTGGAGGTCAGGTTGACCGGGAAGGCTCCGTAAAGCTTCGACATTGCCGCTGGCATGATGGCGATCAGCTCCGGCGGTGGTTCGAAAGCGCTCAGATCAAAGTGTTCCGCGCCGATCTCTTCTGCCACGATGGCCCAGAATTCGTCCTCATTGCTGAAGACACCAAAGTCCAGCAGCACTTGCTGCACTTCCTTGCCGCTCTCAGCGGCTTCGTGAGCGACATCGTAGGCCACGCCATCGTCGATGACGCCGCGGTTTTTGAGCATGTCCACTACGTTTTGGGCAGTCATATCTGGAGAAGTGAGAAGGGGTAAGTGAAAAGTAAAAAGGTAAGAGAGTAACGTGGTGGGATTAACTTACTGGGTGGGGTTCAGGCATTGAACTTCTCACTTTTCGCTGGTCCCTTGCTAGTCGCGTTAATCAGCATCGCCCATGGTGGCCTCGATAACTTCATCAGCGGTGGTCATGCCAGCGAGCACTTTGCGCACGCCGTCTTCACGCAGAGTTCTCATTCCCAGTTCGCGGGCACGCTTGCGAATCTGCGGCGTGGTCAACTCATCATTCACCATGCCGCGCACTTCATCGTTCATGTTGAGGATTTCGATCAGTGCCATACGGCCGCGGAAGCCGTTGTTGCGGCATCGCTTGCAGCCTGTTGGTCCCATCATGTTGGCCTCAGCTGCCTGCATTTTGTCGATGCGCAGGGCGCGTAGTTCCTTGTCGCCCGGAATGGTAGCGGTCTTGCAGTCGCCGCAGAGCTTGCGCACTAGGCGCTGGGCCATGATCGAGCGCACGGCGGAGGAGATCAGGAAGGGCTTGATGCCGATGTCAGCCAGACGAGCGACGGCGCTCGGTGCGTCATTGGTGTGCAGCGTGCTGAAGACCAAGTGACCGGTGAGGCTGGCGTTGATCGCAATACCGGCCGTTTCCATGTCTCGAATTTCCCCGATCATGATGATGTTTGGTGCCTGACGAAGCATGGAGCGCAGGGCGGCGGCGAAGGTCATGCCGACGTCTTCCTTGACCATGACTTGGTTGATCCCCGCGAGCTGATACTCGACGGGGTCTTCCACCGTGATGATCTTGCGGTCTGGGCGGTTGATGAAGTTCAAGCACGCGTAGAGCGTCGTGGTCTTGCCCGAGCCCGTGGGGCCGGTGACCAGGATGATGCCGTCGGGTAGGCTGAGCTGCTTCTCGAAGTTCTCTTGGTCATCACTGAGGAAGCCCAGGTCGGCCAAGCCAAGGCGCAGGCCTGACTTGTCCAGAATACGCATGACCACACTCTCGCCGTGGTTGGTCGGGATCATCGACACGCGCAGATCCAATTCTTTGTCCTGATACTTGGTCTGAATGCGTCCATCCTGGGGCACGCGCTTTTCGTCGATGTTCATCGATCCGGTCAGGATCTTGTAGCGCGCAATCATCGAAGACAGGAGGCGCTTCGGATGATGCTCCACGTCATGCAGTACGCCATCGATGCGGTAGCGCACGCGCACATCTTTCTCTAGCGGCTCAATGTGAATATCGGAGGCACGGGCCTTAATGGCCTCGATCAAAATGTTCTGGCAGAGACGGATGACAGGGGCGTCACCACCGTCTGCACCGCCCGTCGCGGCGGTGATGTCGGCCTCGTTTCCGTAGAGGTTGGACTGCAAGACTCGAATCAAGGCCGGAGTGGCGCAGAAGAACTCGATGTCGGGTTGCAGCACGTGGGGCAGGGCATCCAGCGTCTCGAAATCATAGGGGTCAGAGACGGCGATCTGGAGCGCTCCGGTCTGCGAGACGCCTAGGGGGGCGACTTTGTAGCGACGGGCCACCTCTTCTGGGACGGAGGCCTTCATCTCTGGGCTGGCGACGTAGCCATGCAGGTCCACGAACTCCATGCCCGAGTTGACGGCCAGTGTTTGGCTCACTTGCTCGTCGGACACCGCGCCGGTCTTGATCATGGTCTCAACCAGTGACTCGGTCGCTTTTTTCAGGCCTTTGGCGGTAGCGATTTCTTTATCGCCGATCAGGCCGGCTTCTTGGAGCAGGGTGAGCAGATACTCTTCGTTGGAATACATGCGAGATAAGGTGGGGGAAACTCGGGTCGGGAAACGCGCCGGTGGTCCATAAAACCGGCTTTTTTTCAGATTAGCGTGTTGGGCGAAACAATGTCAACGCCGCAGGCCGATTGGCGAAACAAAAAACGCACTGTGGATTGACCCACAGCGCGTTCGGATTGGATATTGAACAGAGAGTGGTGACTCTCTTGTCACTTCGTGCTCGCGCTAAGCCGCTAGCAGAGGCTCGCCGCAGGGCAGTTCATCGGGCAAGGGCACAAACTCGCGGATTTTGTCCCACAGTTGGCCGAAATCCTTGTTCACATCCCCCGAGAGGCAGTCCGTGATCAGATCACCGGTTTCGGGGTAGCGCTTGACGACATCCTTGAACGAGAAGTCGGGCTCATAGAAGGCATAGACCAGCTTCCGCATATTCTCCACGCTCTTCCGGAGCTGCGCGCCGTAGTCTTCGAACCGCTGCGGCGACACATCACCGGCGACCAGCCCTTCATGCACGGCTTCCGCGACCATGACTCCACTTTTCAGCGCCAGCATGACGCCGCTGCTGAAGACCGGATCAAGGAAGGCGAAGGCGTCGCCTGCGAAGACCAAGCCCGGCGATGCGCAATGCCGAGTGTGGCGGGAATACTCGCTGGTCACCCAGAACTCGCCCGTGGACTCACCAGTGCTCAGGTGGTCCTTGATCCAAAGGTTCTCCTTGACCGCACGGTCGAACATGGCCTTGGGGTCCTTAACCCCGTCACGGGTCAGATATTTGCCCTCTGCCACCACGCCCACACTCACCATGTCGCCATGTTGTGGGATGTGCCAGAACCAGCCTTTCTCTGGGATGAAGGCCACGGTGGTGGCACCCTCGTCGATCCCAGGTTCGCGCTTGGAGCCTTTGTAATAGGTCCACACGGCAATCTTGTTCAGATACGGGTCCTTCACCCGCCAGCCCAGTTTATTGCCGGCAAAGGCTTCTTTGCCTGAGCAGTCGATTGTGATCGGGGCGGTGAAACGCAGGGCCTCTCCCGCCTTGTTCTTGGCCTCCACGCCCAAGATGCGACCGCCGTCTTTGATCAGCCCGGTGACCTCTGTCTCCTCCAGCACCCGTGCGCCCTTGGATCGGGCGTTCTCCATCAGCATTTGGTCAAACTCCGACCTCAGCACCTGCCAGCTCTGCGCCACGGTCTCGCGGTCGTAGCGATTGAAGAAATAGAACGGCTGCGAACTAGCGCCATTCGGTTGCACGAAGCTGACGCTGAACTTTTTCATGAAGTGCGACTTCTTCATGCGCGGTATTAGCCCCAGGCGCTCCAGCGGCTGAAAGGTGAAAGGAATGAGCGACTCCCCAATGTGGTAGCGGGGGAACTTCTCCCGTTCTAGCACCAGCACGCGGTGCCCATACTCAGCAAGGATAGCCGCCGTGCCCGTGCCCGACGGGCCGCCGCCGATGATGATGGCATCAAACGCTTCCGTGGTGCCTGTCGCCGCCTTGGAGTGAGAAAAGAATTCAGTGACCATGAGGCAACATAGTGCCGACAGGTCGCGCATGCCGCCAATAGCAGATTTGCATCATGCTTATGCCTGCCCGGTATCACTGCCGCTGATTTGTGACAAAGTTCTCGCTCCCCCGGCGTTCTGTGGCACTCCCATTGCAATCCATGAAGACCATTCTCCGCTGCCTCACCCTGTTACTTTTAGCCACGACCAGCCTGCGCGCACATGATGCCGAGGCACAGATGGCCGAGTTCGCCAATGCCTTCATCGGCTCGCTCAACGACGAGCAGAAAGCCAAGGCCAGCTTTGCCTTCGACGACGTGGAGCGCGAGAACTGGCACTTCATCCCCCGCGAGCGCAAGGGCCTGATCATGAAGGAGATGACCCCGCAGCAGCGCTTGCTAGCCCACGCACTCATGGCCAGCGGCCTAGGTTTCCGTGGTGTCATGAAGGCCACCACCATCATGGCCCTTGAAGAGGTGCTGTATCAAATCGAAGGAGCCGACGAGGCCAAGCGCGCTGCCGTTCGCGAGAAGCGCGACCCGGAAAAGTATTTCGTCAGCATCTTCGGCAAGCCCGATGCCAAAGGCACCTGGGGCTGGCGCATCGAGGGGCACCATCTGTCGATGAACTTCACCATTAAAGACGGCCAGTTCCTGCGTGCCACGCCCTCGTTCTTCGGGTCCAATCCTGGCGAAGTGCGCCAAGGCCCGCTCACGGGTCTGCGCGTCATGCACAATGAAGAAGAGCTGGGTCGCAGTCTGGTGAAGAGCCTGAATGAAGCGCAGCTCAAGAAAGCCCTCGTCGCTGTGGAAGCACCGAAGGAAATGATCACTGCCGCCGAGCACAAGGTCAGCCCGCTCACGCCTGAGGGCATCTCCGATGAAGACCTGACCGTGGAGCAGAAGGACATGTTGCAAAAGATCATCGACGAATACCTGGAGCGCCTGCGCCCCGAGATCGCCATCGACGCTGCCCAACGCATCCGCAAGAGCGGCCCGGTCCACTTCGCCTGGGCCGGTGGCAAGGAGCGCGGCCAGCCGCACTACTACCGCGTGCAGGGCAAGACCTTCCTCCTGGAATACGACAACGTGCAGAACGAAGCCAACCACGTGCACAGCGTTTGGCGCGACTTCGACGGCGACTTCGGTCGCGATATCCTGGGCGAGCACTACAAGGCCGAGCACCAGGCGAAGTAAGTCGCATTCATCGCGAATGCATAGCCCGCGAGCTGCGTCTATGCTCGCCCGATGACTCCTCCCACCGACACGATCCACCGCGCCCATGCAGGGCGTGTCGTCGTGTCGGGTAAAAAGCTGGCGATGCGTGCGCCAGCAAGCGGTCCGCACAGCCCCTGTGCGGACCCCTTTTCGCTCCAAGGCATCTCTTACGGCCCCTTCAAGCCGGGGCGAATGGACGAATGCGTGGCCGCCGACTTCGCCACCATCCGCAGCCTGGGCTTCAACACGGTCCGCCTTTACGAGCTGCCGAGCGACGCGGTGCTGGCAGCGGCCAAAGATAACGGCTTGAAGCTGATCGTCGGCATTCCCTGGACCGACCACGTCGATTTCCTGCGCGAGAAGAAACTCCGCACCGAGATCCAAGCCACCATCCGCGCGGCTGCGCAGCGCTTCGGCAACGACGACACCATCGCCGCGCTGCTCGTCGGCAACGAGATCGAGAAGACCCTCGTCCGCTGGATGGGACCCGAGAAGGTGAAGCGCTTCATCGAGTCGCTCATCGACATCGCCCATGAGGCCGCGCCAGATTGCCTCGTCAGCTACGCCACCTACCCGAGCACCGAGTATCTGATACCCGCGAATGCCGACGTCGTGGCTGTAAACGTCTATCTCGAAGACCGCTCAGTGTTCGAGAAATACCTGCTGCGCCTGCAAAACCTGGCCGGGCACAAGCCATTGGTCATCACCGAGTTCGGCCTGGATGCCGCGCAACACGGCGAGCCCAAGCAAGCCGAGGTCCGCCAGTGGTTTGCGGCAGCCTGCCACCGCAACGGCGTCGCAGGCAGCGTGTGGTTCAGCTTCACCGACGAATGGTTCCGTGGTGGGGAAGAGTTGACGGGGTGGTGCTTTGGGATCGTGGATGCGGGTCGCAAAGCGCGCGCTGCTGCGAAGCCGAGCGCAGAGGTATTTAGTGATCAGTGTTTAGTTTCAGAATCACCAATCACTAATCACCAATCACTCAATACTCCTTCCCTCCGCCTCTCCGTCGTCGTCTGCACCCGCAACGGCAGCGCCACGCTTGGCCCCTGCCTTGCCGCCCTCGGCAGGCAAACCTACCCGAACCACGAAATCATCGTGATCGACGATGGTTCGACGGACTCCGTCCCGCAGATCGCCCAAAGCTTCGATTTCGTGCGCTACCAGCGCCAGGAGCCCTCGGGCCTGAGCGTCGCGCGGAACTTCGGGGCCTCCATCGCCACGGGGGAAATCATTGCCTACACCGACGACGACTGCGTGCCGGACGTGGACTGGCTGCAACAGCTAGCCCTCGCCTTCGATGATCCGCAGTGGATTGCCGCAGGCGGGCCAAACATCCCACCGCCGCCGCGCAATCGCATTGAGGCCATCGTGGCCCACGCACCCGGTGGCCCCTCCCATGTGCTCATCAACGATGAGGAAGCCGAGCACCTGCCGGGCTGCAATCTCGCCATCCGCAAGACCGCGCTCGATCAGATCGGCGGCTTCAACCCGATCTTCGAAACGGCTGGCGATGATGTGGACGTCTGCTGGCGCTTGCGCGACACCGGCGGCAAGCTGCGCTTCTGCCCTGGGGCCTTCGTTTGGCATCATCGGCGCTTCACCGTGCGCGCGTATCTGCGGCAGCAGCGCGGCTACGGCCATGCCGAGGCCCAGCTCATGAAGGTGCATCCGCAGCGCTTCGGTCCGCTCGGCGGTGCGCGTTGGCGCGGCCTGATCTATGGAGAGCCCGGCGCATCCTTGCCCCCGACCGAGGGCAGCATCTTCCACGGCCCGTATGGCACGGGTGCTTTTCAGGTCATTTACAGTAGCGGCACCGCTTTCGGCCTTTGGGACTGGCTTAGCGGCGTGCTCTGGGTGGCGCTCGCCCTGTTTCTGCTAGTGCTGAAGGTGCCGTGGTTAAGCGTGACTCTGGTAGCGATTGCCTGCGTCATGGCCGCGCGCCGCATAAATGGCCACGCTCTGAAATCCTGGCGCGACAAGGCCCTGCTCTGGCTGCTCGCCCTGCTGCAACCCATCGTCCGCGAATGGGCGCGCCTGCTCGGCATGATCAAGCTCGGCGCGCGGCCCAGTTTTCATCCTCACCTGCCCGACATCTTGCCGCCGTCGAGACCGAGAAAGTGGAGCCGACGAGATCGGGAGATTGCGTTTTGGAGCGAGAGCAGCGTGGGCAGGGACAAGCTTCTCCACGAAATACGCGAGATACTCATCCAGCGGCAGTATGTCGTTCGAGATGACGATGGTTGGCGCTGGTTCGATCTGGAGGTCTATCCGCAGGAATACAACTCGGTCAGCATCATCACGGCCACGGAGTATCACGGCTGCGCAAAGATGCTCACTCGTGTGGGTATCAGCTACCGCTATTCACGCGGCTACAATGGTCTATTGCTGCTTTGTTTGCTGCTGAAGTGGCTGCTTCCGCCAGTGCTGAAATTGCTGCCCATGCTCGTGCTGGTGGTCCTTTGGCCGTGGCAGATGTTAACTCATTGGTATCGGGGCAATCGCATGATGGAAGTTATCTCGGAAGCCGCCCAGCGCGCCGGATTGCAGCCTGCAAGGAGGCGGGACATTCCTGTCCCCAAGGTCGGGGGACATTCCTGTCCCCCATGATCAATCACGCTGTCGGGACAGGAATGTCCCGATGCCTTGGCGACAAGAATGTCGCGGCTCCTTCGCTCACAGATACTCCTCGATAGGGATCTTCCCGTTCGAGGCGCAGATGAACATGGTGCCGGGCTTGGCTTTGCCTGGCTCCAGGCGAACCGTGCCGCCGCCTTGCTCGACCAGCATCCAACCTGCGGCGATGTCCCACAGGCTGATCTGTTCCTCGACATACGCATCCAAGCGACCGCAGGCGATGTAGGCCATGGCCAGCGCGGCACTGCCCAACATGCGGGTCTTGCGCACGTTGTAGCTGATGCGCTTGTAGCGCTCGAACCCGGCGTCCAGCGACTCCTTGCTCTTGGAGAAGCCGACGGTCACCACGGCGTCCTTCATCTCAGTGCGTGGGCTGCAGGAGATGGGCTGGCCGTTCAGCGTGGGCGCGATGCCTTCGGCCACGGTCCAGGTTTCGTTCTGCATCGGGTCGTGGATGACACCCAGGATGATCTTCGGGTCGTCGCGACGACGCGCAGCGATGCTGACGCAGAAGTGCGGGATGCCGTAGAAGTAGTTCACCGTGCCGTCGATGGGATCGACGATCCACTCGACCGCGCCGCTGCCGCCGGTGTCGCCTTCCTCGCCGAGCACGGCATGGTCGGGGAACTGGGAGAGCAGCATCTCGGTGATCAGGGTCTGGCAGCGCACGTCCAGCTCCAGCTTGATGTCATACTGCTGCATCTCGTTGACGTGCTTGACCTGGCCGAAGTGTTCGCGTTGCAGATTTCCAGCCGCATGGGCAGCGGCGATGGCGGCGTCGAGGAGGTCTTTCATGGGGCGTGTCGGGCCGCGACCAGAGCCTCTACCTTGAGCAGGATGCAGCGCGCGATCTCCAGCTTGGAGGCTCGGGCGAGGGTGTCGGTCTGACCGTCGGGGGAGCAGAGGGTGACTTCGTTTTCCGCGCTGTCAAACCCGATGCCGGGCTGCGACACGTCGTTGGCCACCAGCAGGTCGCAGCCCTTGCGCTTCAGTTTGCTTTGAGCGTGCTCCATGAGCTTTTCGGTCTCGGCGGCAAAACCGACGAGCACGCCCGTGAACCCGAACACGGACCGCGCCGAGCCCAGGATGTCTGGCGTGCGCTCCAGGTGCAGGGTCAGTTCGTCGTCATGCTTCTTGATCTTCTGCGTGGCGATTTGGCTGGGGCGGTAGTCGGCCACGGCGGCGCTGAAGATGGCGGCGTCGCTGGTGGCGATGTGCTCGCGCACCGCGTCGAACATCTGCTGCGCGGATTCCACGTTGACGAGCTTCACGTTTGCTGGGGCGGTGATGGAAACTGCACCGCTGATCAAGGTCACGTCATGTCCTGCCGTCACGGCTGCTTCGGCCAAGGCATAGCCCATGCGTCCTGAGGAGCGATTGCTGAGGTAGCGCACAGGGTCGATGGCCTCGCGCGTGGGGCCGGCGGTGATGAGGAGGTTCATGGGGCAACCAGCTTTGCCTTCGCGCGCTCGACGATCTCTACGACATCTGCGAGTCGGCCGACGCCTTCATACCCACACGCCAGCAAACCTTCCGCAGGCTCGATGAACTCATGGCCCCAGGCCTTCAGTGTGGTCACGTTCTGCTGCGTGGCCGGGTGCAGCCACATTTTGCCATTCATCGCCGGAGCGATCAGCACCGGGGCACGCGTGGCCAGTGCAATCGCGGTGAGCGCGTCATTGGCAAACCCATGCGCCATGGAAGCCAGCACGTTCGCCGTCGCTGGGGCGATGAGCAGCAAGTCGGCGCTGTCGGCAAGGTGGATGTGGCCGGGTTGCCAGCCGTTCTTCTCAGCAAAGAGGTCGCTGATCGCTGGACGACGGCTCAGCGTTTGCAGCGTCAGCGGCGTGACGAACTCCAGCGCTTCCTTGGTCAGCACGCAGGTCACCTCATGCCCGAGCTTGGTGAGTTGGCTGGCGATGTCCGCCGATTTGTAGGCGGCGATGGAGCCGGTGATGCCGAGAATGATGCGGGACATGGGGGGGAAGGTCGGGCGTTTGCAGGCCGGTTCAAGTGCTCAGTCTTTACTGATGGGTGGTTAGAGAAGATCCAAACACTCACCCCTAAATACCAAGCACTCCTCTGCCCAAAGTGAACTCGGAGCTTGAAACCCGCTCCCCGCCCCCCATTACTCGCAGCATCTTGAACCCCGTCCTCAACGAACCTGATTCTCCCTTCGACCTCGCGCTGCGGCCGGCTGGCTTCGACGAGTTTCATGGGCAGACCAAGGTGAAGGACCAGCTCATGGTCATGGTGGAGGCGGCAAAGCTGCGCAATGAGCCGCTGGATCATGTGCTGCTGTGCGGTCCGCCCGGCCTGGGCAAGACCACGCTGGCCAATCTGATCGCGAATGCGATGGGCACGAAGCTGCATACGACCAGCGGTCCGCAGATCGAGCGGGCAGGGGATTTGGCGGGTATCTTGACCAACATGGGTGAGCGCGATCTGATGTTCATCGACGAGATTCATCGTCTGCACGCCAGCATCGAAGAATATCTGTATCCTGCGATTGAGGACTTCCGGCTGGACATCATCATCGACCAAGGGCCGAAGGCGCGGACCATCCGCATCGACCTGCCGCCTTTCACGCTCGTCGGCGCAACGACCCGCGCGGGTATGTTGACCGCGCCCATGCGCAGCCGCTTTGGCATTCCCAACCGGCTCGACTACTACACGGCGGACGAGATTCAGCACATCCTCATGCGCTCCGCGCGGCTGATGAATGTGCCCATGGAAGCCGGTGGCGCGAGGGAGATTGCCCGTCGTTCGCGGGGCACGCCGCGCATTGCGAATCACCTGCTGCGCTGGGTGCGGGACTATGCGCTGGTGAAGGCCTCGAACGAGGTCACGGAGGAAGTCGCGTCCAAGGCGCTGATCATGCGCGACATCGACGAAGATGGCCTGGATGACATGGACATCCGTGTGCTGGAGGCGTTGGTGCAGAAGTTTGATGGCGGGCCTGTGGGCCTCGGTTCCATCGCCGTCGCGGTTGGGGAAGACACGTCCACACTGGAAGACGTTCATGAGCCCTACCTCGTGATGATGGGCTATGTGAAACGCACGCCGCGCGGTCGTGTGGCGATGCCGTCCGCGTATCGGAAACTGGGCCTGGTGCCGCCACACACGGGGCAAACCGAACTGTTCTAAGGCCATGATGCGCGAGCTGTCCAACCTCTGGCAGAGCCTCGACGATCCTGAGTATTTGCATCTGCTGCTGGAGCCCTTGCCCTTGTTCGGCCTGGGCATTGGCTTGATCTTTGTCGTCGCTGGTCTGCTGATGGCACAGCCGCAGATGAAGCTGCTAGCGCTGATCGTGATCGTGCTATCCTGCGCCAGCGTGCAGCCCTACGTTAGCCTGCGGGTGAAGTCGGAGCCGCGCGTGCTGGTCATGCAAGACGCTGGCTATCACAAACTGATCCGCGATCAGACGCAGCTGCGCAGTGGCTCGGCGTGGCTGTATTATGGCATCGCGCTCATGTGCACCATCTCGTTGGTCGTGACACGCAGCGGCAAGGGCTTTGTCTTCCTCATCATCACACTGGTGCTCTGCGCGGTGGGTTTCACGCACGCGCTCTGGCTGCACAAGAAGGAGTGCGAGGTGTATCACCGGAACATCGTGAAGTATCGCGCAGTGAAGTGAATGTCACTTCCTCAGCTTGAACTCCGATCCGCAATACATGCAGCGGAATGCGCCTGTGAACAGCACGCTGGGCACGGCCAACGAATGATACCCGAGCGCTGGCTGTCGCTTGGCATCGGCGTGCTTGAGGCGTCGCTTCTTTCAACATGGGACCGTGGCAAAGGTGGCAAGTGAGCGCGCGCGCCAGCATTGAGGCTAGACCACGGGTGATGATGAAGGTGCCCATGCCCGCCAGGGCGATCATGCCATGCAGCCGCCCACCAGAAATGAGTAGCCAAGTGCCGAAGATGACAAAGGTCACAAAGCCGAGGAAGGCGATGAAGAACAGCAGCGCCGTGAACCAGAGCGCCAGGGGCCGCCTGAAGGAGCGCGGCTTGCGCACCCGATCAGCGGGCGGTGCGGCGGCTTCAGCAGTGGTTCTCATTTCGAAGGGCAGTGTAGAAGTCCGCGCATGTCTGCCAAGCGCAAAACAGAGGAGACGAAAGGCTGTCCGGTTTTGCCTGTCGCGGTGGGATGCCATTCCTGCCTGTTCAAATAGAGGACCTTCCTGTTTGAATGCCCATTCTCGCCCCGTATTAGCCCGCCCTCCCACATCGATATGATCAGACTCACACTCCTCTTCGCCTTCGCCTTGACGGTGGCTTTGCCTTTGCAGGCGCAGCTAGAACTCCACAAAGGCGACCACGTCGCCATCGTCGGCAGCGGTCTGGCCGACCGTCAGCAGCATCACGGCTGGCTAGAGGCGCTAATTCACAAGGCCTATTCCGACCTGGAACTCACCGTGCGCAATCTGGGCTTTGCCGCAGATGAAGTGAACGTGCATCCGCGCAGTGACGAGGTGCCCACGACGGAGCAGTTTCTCAACATGAAGCCCGGCAGCACCACGCTGATGGTGGGCAAGACCGAGGTGACCTACCACTGGGGCGCTGACTTCCACGCGAACGTGATCCTGGCCTACTGGGGCTTCAATGAGTCGTTCAAGGGCGAGGCCGGTGTCGCTGACTTCAAGAAAGCGCTGGACGAGTATTTGAAGCAGCTCGCCACCGCCGACTATGGCAAAGGCAAGCCACATGTGGTGCTGCTATCGCCCATCGCTCATGAGGACATTAAGGACGCCGTCAACTACCCGGACGGCAGCGCCAACAACAAGAACTTGGCGCTTTACACCGCCGCCATGGCCGAGGTGGCGAAGGCCAATGCAGTGCCCTTTGTCGATCTCTTCGCTGCCTCGCAGGCGCTGTATGCTGGCGCGACCAAGCCTTTGACGATCAATGGCATTCACCTCAGCGACGCAGGTGATAAGGCCCTTGCGCCCGTGCAGTTCAAGGCCCTGTTTGGCAAAGATGCGCCGAGCACTGATGATCCGTATGTCGCCAAGATTCGCGAAGCGGTGCTGGAGAAAAATGTGCAGTGGCACCATCGCTATCGCACCGTGGATCAATACAACATCTTCGGTCAGCGCTCGCGCATCAAATACGCCGACGCCGTGACGAAGACGAACGGCATCGACAACGCCATGGTCTTGGGGGCGGAGCTGGCGCAGCGGGATGTGAAGACGGTCAATCGCGACAAGGCGGTGTGGGCCGTCGCGCAGGGCAAGTCTCATGAAGTCTCGGATGACAACCTGCCGCCCGTGCCCGCTGTGGCTCCGAATCGCCCCGAGCCCGTGCTTTATCTGAAGCGCGACGAATCGCTGAAGCACCTGTCCACGCCGGAGGGCGTGAAGGTGGATTACATTGCTTCCGAAGATGAGTTTCCCGATCTGATCAATCCGGTGCAGATGAACTTCGACACGCGCGGACGCCTCTGGGTCGCGGTGTGGCCGAACTATCCCGAGACGACACCGACGACCAAGGTCTTCGACAAGCTGCTGGTCTTCGACATTGATCCTGCGACTGGGAAGTTCACCAAGTGCACGACTTTCCTGGATGGGCTGAACTGCCCCACGGGCTTCCAGCTTTACAAGGATGGCGTGCTGGTCATGCAGTCACCCGACATGTGGTTCGTGCGCGACACGGATGGCGATGGCAAAGGCGACTGGAAGGAACGCATCGTGCATGGCCTTGATGCCGCTGACTCGCATCATGAAACGAACTCGATCTGCTATGAACCCGGCGGTGCCTTGTATTTCAGCGATGGCGTCTTCCACCGCACGAATGTGGAAACTCTGAAGGGACCCGTGCGCAATGTGAACGGCGCGATCTATCGCTACGAGCCGCGCACGAGCCGCTTCGACCGCTATGTGCCTTATGGCTTCGCCAACCCGCATGGCCGTGTGTTCGACTACTGGGGCAATGACATCATCACCGACGCCACGGGCAATGCGAACTACTTCGGCCCCGCCTTCAGCGGCCATCTCGACAGCGGCGCGCACCCGAAGATGCGCGAGTTCTGGAAGCGTCCGTCGCGCCCACTTCCCCGACGACTGGCAGGGCACGTTCTTGAATGCGAACGTCATCGGCTTCCAGGGCATCTTCCGGGCGAAGGTGAGCGAGGAAGGCTCCGGCTTGAAGGCGGAGACGCTGGAGCCCGCGCTGCTGCAAACCGACGTCACCAAGGACCCGAACTTCCGCCCCAGCGGCATGGCCGTTGCGCCCGATGGTTCGATCTATGTCATGGACTGGTCGCAGATGCTGATCGGCCACTTGCAGCATCATCTGCGCGATCCAAATCGCGACCATCAGCATGGCCGCATCTATCGCCTCACCTATCCAAGCCGTCCGTTGCTAACGCCCAAGAAGATCCACGGCGAGTCAATTGCGAACCTGCTGGAGTTGCTCAAGGAGCATGAAGACAATGTGCGTCAGCGTGCCAAGATCGAACTCGACACTCACGACACCCAGGAAGTCATCGCCGCTGTGCAGAAGTGGGAAGCAGCGCTCGACAAAGCCGACAAGAACTATGAGCACCTTCGCCTGGAGGCGCTGTGGGTGCATCAGTGGCACAACGCGGTGAATGTTGATCTACTCAAGGCTGTGCTCGCCTCGCCAGAACCCCGTGCTCGTGCTCAAGCCGTGCGTGTGGCCAATTACTGGAGCGACCGGGTGCCGAACACGCTGGCCATTTTCGAAGCGGCGATCAAAGACGCTGTTCCACGCGTGAGGCTGGAAGGCCTGCGTGCGCTCAGCTTCATCAAAGGTGCGGACGTGCCGAAGGCGATTGAGCTGGCCAAGCTGCTGACGCTCGAAAAGGATTATTACATCGACTACTGCTTCCGCGAGACCTTGAAGCAGCTGGGCTCGCTGGCCGAGGGTAAGGACCTCATTGGCAAGGATCCCATCCTGGCCGCTCGCCTCCGTGCGGCTCCTGATGCCAGCTTTGGCCCGACCAGCAAGAAGCTATCGGGTGCGGACAAAAAGCTCTATGAACTGGGCAAGGAAGTCTACAACCGGGAGGCACACTGCGTGACCTGTCATCAGGCCGACGGCAGAGGTGTGGACAACATCTACCCCGGCTTGGCCAAGAGCAATTGGCTGGAAGGCGATGGTGATCGCGTGATCAAGATCGTGCTCAAGGGCTTGTTTGGTCCGCTGGAGTTCCAAGGCAAAAAATACGGCCCCGAGAAAGGCACGCCACCGATGATGGGCTTCGGCCCGCTGCTCAAGGATGAGGAAGTCGCCGCTGTGATCTCCTACGTGCACCAGTCCTTCGGCAATGATTTGCCGATGGTCAAAGTGGAAGACGTGAAGCGAGTGCGCGAGGAGACCAAGGATCGCGCCATCTTCTACATGGTCGACGAGATCCTGAAGGAGCATCCGCTGGAGAAGAAGTAACTCTGCCCAGCTAGTAAGGGAGGCGGCTCAAACGCCGTCTCCCTTGCAGGAAGAGTGCGGGGCGGCTAATTTGATCTCATAGCCATGCATGCCACCGCCATTCCAGAAACCGTCACGCCGCTGGGCCTGCCGCGTGTTCTGTTTTGGGACACGAACCCAGACAACGTGGATTTGGAGAAGCATGCCGGGACCGTCATGGCGAGAGTCATGGAATATGGTCGCATGGAGGACTGGCGGCAAATGCGTGCTTACTATGGAGACGAGCGCATCGTCTCGGTGGTCACCAAGCTGCGCGATCTACATCCACAGGTGGTCTCGCTTTGTTGCGCTGTTTTCGATCTCACAAAGGAGGACTTCCGATGCTGCACCGCGAAACCGTTTCCCCCAGCACCTTGGATTTATTGAGGTCGCTTTCAGAGCATCCTGCCCTGTCAGCCTTCAATCTTTGTGGGGGCACATCGCTCGCTTTGCGCTTCGGTCACAGGCTGTCCGTTGATCTCGATTTCTTCACGATCAATGACTTCGACAACCAGGCTCTGTCCCAATCACTGACGGCTGATTTTGATTTCGCTGAGAAGCGGCGTGGCGAAACAGGTATCGCAGGTTTCATCAACGATGTCAGGCTGGACTTCGTGAAGTATCGCTACCCGCTGCTTTGTTCGCCAGAGGTGATCGAAGGCATCCGGTTCATCAGCTTGCCCGATGTCATCGCCATGAAACTCTCTGCGGTAACGAATCGCGGAGCGAAGAAGGATTTCTATGATTTGCAGATGCTGATCGAGAAGTTTGGCATCCCTGCACTGCTGGAGCATTACCAAGCGAAATTCCCTCGGACAGAAGTCTTCATGCTGGTCCGCAGTCTCACCCATTTCGATGATGCAGAAGGCAAGGAGGACCCCATCAGTCTCATCGGGTTGTCCTGGGAAGACGTCAAAGACACTATCCAGAAAGCGGTAAAGGCCATGCTGTAGCCGCCGTGCCGTTTGCATACGGCCCTGCGCACGCTAACTCAGCAGCGTGTCCCTCTTCAAACTCAGCTCCGACTACTCTCCGCAGGGCGACCAAGCGCAGGCGATTGGGAAGCTGGTGAAGTCCATCAAGGCGGGCAATCGGCATCAGACGTTGCTTGGCGTGACGGGATCGGGGAAGACCTTCACGATGGCGAATGTGATCCAGCAGGTCGGCAAGCCGACGCTGATCATGTCGCACAACAAGACGCTGGCCGCGCAGCTCTACTCGGAGTTCAAGAACTTCTTCCCGGACAACGCGGTCGAATACTTCGTCAGCTATTTCGACTACTACCAGCCCGAGGCCTACATCCCGCGCACGGACACCTTCATTGAGAAGGACTCCAGCATCAATGAAGAGATCGAGCGTTTGCGTCTCTCGACCATGGGCGCGCTACTGACGCGGGAGGACGTGATCGTGATTGCGAGCGTGTCCTGCATTTACGGCTTGGGCTCGCCCGAAGATTATGAAGGTATGATGCTGCCGATGAAAGTCGGGCAGCAGATCACGCGCGACACGCTGCTGACGAAGCTGGTCGACATGCTCTACGAGCGCAATGACATCGAGTTGCGCCGTGGGCGCTTTCGTGCGCGTGGCGACGTGATTGAGGTCGTCCCTGCGTATCTCGAGAGCGAGGGCATCCGCATTGAGTTCTTTGGCGATGAGATCGACCGCATCAGCGTCATCGACGTTTTGACCGGCACCGTGACGAGCAAGCTGCCGAGTTACACGCTGTATCCGGCGAAGCAGTTCGTTACGCCTGCGGACAAGCTGAAGAAGGCCATCGTGCGCATCCGCGAAGAGATGACTGAGCGCGTGGCCTGGTTCGAGAGCGAGGGCAAGTTGTTGGAGGCGCAACGCCTGCGGATGCGCACGGACTACGACATCGAGATGATGCAGGAGATGGGCTTCTGCCAAGGCATCGAGAACTACAGCCGCCACATGACGGGGCGTGAGCCGGGCGCGACGCCTGGCACGTTGCTGGATTTCTTCCCCGATGACTTCCTGCTCATTGCCGATGAAAGCCATGCCACGATCCCGCAGATCGGTGGCATGTATGAAGGTGACCGCTCACGCAAGACGGTGCTGGTGGAGCATGGCTTCCGCCTGCCCAGTGCGCTGGACAATCGCCCGCTGAAGTTTGCCGAGTTCATGGCCACTGTGGGGCAGACGCTGTATGTCAGTGCCACGCCTGCGCAGTTCGAGATGGAGAACAGTGTGGTGGGCAATACGACCTACATTCCCCACAAGCGCGAGCGCATTGGCGAGGAAGAAGGGAAGCCGGCGCTGCTGCCGGGGCAGAAGACCTTGTCCGTGCGCGTGTCGTCGAGCGCGGAGCCGGTGGAGAAGTTTGATGTCACCACCAAAGGCCGCACCTTGATCGCTGAGCAGATCATTCGTCCCACGGGTCTGCTTGATCCCGTGATCACGATCAAGCCACTGGAAGGCCAGATCGATGAGACGATGGAACTCTGCCGTCAGCGCATCGAGCGCGGCGAGCGTGTGCTGGTGACGACGCTGACGAAACGCACGGCGGAAGACCTTGCCGATTACCTGCGCAATCTGGGGCTGAAGGTGCGCTACCTGCACAGCGACATCGACGCCATCGAGCGCGTAGAGATCCTGCGTGGCCTGCGTGCGGGCGATTGCGACATCTTGATCGGCATCAACCTGCTGCGCGAAGGGCTAGATTTGCCGGAGGTAAGTTTGGTATGCATTCTCGATGCGGACAAAGAAGGCTTCCTGCGCAGCGAGACTTCGCTCATTCAGACCGCAGGCCGTGCCGCGAGGCATCTGAATGGTGAGGTCGTCCTGTTTGCGGATACGATGACGGACAGCATCAGCGCGCTGACCAGCATCAGCGCCTATCGTCGAGAAAAGCAGATGGCGCACAACTCGAAGCACGGCATCACACCCACGTCGGTGAAACGTCCGGTGCAGGCGAGCCTGAGCTTGTTCAAGCAAGCGGCCATTGATGGCGGCGTGCTGCGCGAGACGGGGCCGGACATGACGGTGCTTGATGTGATCCGAGAGCTGAAAGGCGAAATGGCCGAGGCTGCGACGAAGCTTGAATACGAGCGCGCGGCCTTGCTGCGCGATCAGATTCGCGAGTTGAAAAAGCAGAGCGGCATGGGCGATGATATGAGCCAGCCGCAGGCGAAGGTGGACTACCGCGAGGCGCTCAAAAAGAAGAAGCGTGCGGGGAAGCGCGGGGCATAGCCAAAGTAGCCGGGCACTCTTGGTCACTTTGGCTTCTTCAGCACTGCTAGCCAGCGGTCCACGCTCTTGTCCTTCCCGTCGCTGACCTTGCGCGAGACTTCGTTGCGCTTCGATAGCACCACTTCAGCACCCAGTTTTTGCAGGGCTTCCAGGGCGAGTTGATGCTCCTTGTCGAAGTAACTGGTGATCACGAGCAGGCCATCGTCGTTGAGCTTGGCGAGGCCAGTGTCGAAGATCTTCTTCCACAGCTCTTCGCCGTTCCAGTAGTTCTGATGGCGCAGAAAGACCATGTCGAAGTCCTTCATCTGCTTATGCGCGTTGAGCTTGGTCGCGTCCTCGATGAGGAACTCGGTGTCCAGATTCGCGGTGCGCTCGCGGGCCTGCCGGACCTCTCGAATGCGGATGTCAGCCCCGACGAGTTGCACCTTGTCAGCCTGCATCTCGTCCTTCACCACGCTGATCAAGGTCTCGGCCTCGTCGCAGCGACCGCACGCGAGATCCAGGATGCGGGCCTCGGCTTTTGCTTTCAAATGCGGCGCGACCTCGCGTCGCAGCAGCGACTCCAGACGAAGCATGTCTTCGGCGATGTCGGGCGTCATAAGGGTTGGACAGGATTTACAAGATTACAGGATTAACAAGATGAGAAGAAATCAGAACTATTCTGTAAATCCTGTAATCCAGTGAATCCTGTCAAAATTTCAGTTCCTCGCCAAAGACAATGCGTGCGGCCTGAGCGACGTCTTTGTCGCCACGACCGGACAGATTGACGATGATGATCTGATCCTTGCCCATCTTTGGCGCTTGCTTCATCACATAAGCGATGGCGTGCGAGCTCTCAAGGGCTGGGATGATGCCTTCGACTTGGCTCAGCTCTTGGAAGCCTTCCAGCGCTTCGGTGTCGGTCGCGTAGGTGTATTCGACCTTGCCGAGGTCATGCAGTTGCGCGTGCTCAGGGCCGATGGCGGGGTAATCGAGGCCTGCGCTAACGGAGTGTGTGAGCTGGATTTGGCCATCGTCATTGGCGAGCAGCCAGGTCTTCGTGCCTTGTAGCACACCGAGGCGGCCACCTTGGAAGCGTGCGGCGTGGCGCTCAGGCACGATGCCATCACCTCCGGCTTCCACGCCGACCATCTTGATCTGTTCCTGGTCGAGGAAGGGATGGAAGAGGCCAATGCTGTTGCTGCCGCCACCGACGCAGGCGACGAGCATGTCGGGCATCCGGCCTTCCTTCTTCAAGATCTGCTCGCGGGCTTCGACGCCGATGACGCGATGGAAGTCGCGCACCATCATCGGGAAGGGATGTGAACCCAGCGCGCTGCCGAGGATGTAGTGCGTAGTGCGCACGTTGGTGACCCAGTCGCGCATCGCTTCGTTGACGGCTTCTTTCAGCGTGCGCTGGCCGGCGGTGACACCCACGACCTTGGCTCCCAGGAACCTCATGCGTGCCACGTTCAGGGCTTGGCGATGCATGTCCACCTCACCCATGTAGATGGTGCAGTCGAAGCCAAAGCGGGCGCAAACCGTGGCGGTCGCGACGCCGTGCTGACCGGCCCCGGTTTCGGCAATGATGCGGTTCTTGCCGAAACGGCGGGCGAGCAGGATCTGGCCGAGCGCGTTATTGATCTTGTGCGCGCCAGTATGCAGCAGGTCCTCGCGCTTCAGGTAGATTTTAGCACCGCCGAGCTTCTGGGTCAGGCGCTCTGCGAAATACAGCGGCGTGGGGCGGCCGACGTAGTCGTGCAGTAGGTCATCCAGCTCCTTTTGGAACTCAGGATCGTTGCGTGCCTTATGGTATTCAGCCGTCAGGTCGGTCAAGGCGGCCATCAGGGTTTCAGGCACGAACATGCCGCCGTAAGGGCCGAAATGGCCGTGGGCATCGGGCGAGGAAAGGGCTTGGGCAAGGCTGCTCATGGGGCGGTCAGTGTAGCGCAGAATGTGGGGCTGCAAACCAAGTTACGCCTCTAGCCGTAACTCGGCAGCACGCAGCACCGCTTCCAGCGCTTTTCGATACGGGGCGGGCATGGGCAGGGTAGGCAACTCGTCCAGCGGGATGAACCGATGAGCGGGGCCTGGAGAGAAGCGGTTCGGTGCCGCATGAACCCAGAGCGCGACCTTGTAGCGGGTGATCCCATATGTCGCCTTGTGCAGCACCCCAGGGAGCGATTCATCCTCCGTTAGGGCGGGCAGTTTCCACAGACCCGTTCGGCGGTTGCCGGTTTCTTGTTCCAGCAGGATTCCCTCCTTTGTCTGGAGAAAATACACGCGCTCGGTCACCTCGGTGATGACGGCGCGCTTCGCTTTCACTGGCAATGATGTGGGATCGGTGGCCCGACAAAAGGAGCGCACGGGGCAATGGTCGCAATCGGCATCCGTGGGGCGGCACAGGGTCTGGCCGAGTTCCATCAGCGCCGAGTTGAAATCGCCCGGCTTGGTCGCGGCCTGCACCAGCGTGGTGGCACGCTGCCAGAGCCGCTTGCTGCCTTCGGTGCTGTCGATGGGCGTGGCGTCGTCGAACACACGCATCAGCACGCGGGCGACATTGCCATCGACAATCGGCTCAGGCAGCTCGAAGGCGAAGCTCGCCACGGCACCCGCCGTGTAAGGACCAATGCCCGGCAGCGCCAGGATCGCTGCGGGATCGCTCGGCATCTGGCCAGCATGCTCGGCCACGACGACCTGCGCGAGCTTCTGCAAATTCCGCGCTCGGCGATAGTAGCCCAGGCCTTCCCAAGTGCGCAGCACATCTTCCTCCGAGGCCAGCGCGAGCGTCTGAAAATCAGGGAAACGCGCCAGCCAGCGAGCATAGAAGCCGCGCTCCAGCACGGTCGCGATCTGCGTTTGTTGCAGCATGACCTCTGCCACCAGGATCGCATACGGATCACGCGTCTGTCGCCACGGGTAGTCCTTGCGATGTTGCGCAAACCATTGCTCCAACGCCTGAGCGAAGGCTTCGGGAGGATGCGCGGGAGAAGGCATGAGCAGGCAGAGAGCTAAGAGCTAAGGGCCAAGCGTCAATCAGCATTTAAGGAGTCGCACGGCAGAAGACGTTTGACCCTGCGCCCTCCGCCCTTAGCTCTACGCCCCAATGCCCGCGCTCACCAGCTACACCAAGCCCCTCACACTCGACCAAGCCAAGAAACTGCGCGGCATTTTGGATGGCTCGGGGTTTCGGTTCGAGACCAAGCCCTACTGCCTCTATGCAGGCACCAAGACCGGCTGCAATGTGCTGGTGTATGAGAAGGGGCCGAAGGTGCTAGTGCAGGGGAAGGGCACCGAAGACTTCGTGATCAACACGCTAGAGCCGCTGGTGCTGCAAAAGGCCGAGCTGGGCTATGAAGAGGTGCATCAGCCATCGATGTTTCAGCCGCACATCGGCGTGGATGAGAGCGGCAAGGGCGACTTCTTTGGCCCGCTCGTCATCGCGGGCGCTTATGTCGATTCACGCATCGCTCGCCAGCTCATGGATGCGGGTGTGATGGACAGCAAACGCATCGGCACGGACAGCAAAATCTTCTCCCTGGCTAAGGTTATCAAGGAGATGCCAGGCTTGTCCTGGGACGTCATTTCGATCGGACCCGAAAAATACAACGAGCTTTACAAGAAGTTTGGCAACCTCAATCGCCTGCTGGCCTGGGGCCATGCGACCGTGATCGAGAACCTGCTCACGAAGCGCCCGGATTGTCCGCAGGCACTGAGCGATCAGTTTGCGAATCCATCCGTGCTCAAGCGCGCCTTGGGCGAAAAAGGCAAGACCATCGAACTGCTGCAACGCACGAAGGCCGAGAGCGATCCCGCCGTTGCCGCCGCCTCCATCCTGGCCCGCGAGCGCTTCGTGAGCTGGATGGATCAAGCCAGCGAGCGCGGCGGCATCAAGCTGCCGAAAGGTGCCTCCGCTATGGTCAAATCTGCGGCGCGCGAATTGATCGCCAAGCATGGTGCCGAAGCTCTGCCCAAGGTGGCGAAGATGCACTTCAAGACCTCGGCGGAGGTGCTGGGGCTGGACTTGGGGTTGAAAGACTGAGTCAGAGGCTTTGCATGGCGGGCAGGAGTGCCCGCGCTCCTTTGGCCACCCCGTTCTGTCGCAGCCTCATGATCCTGGAAAGGAGCGACGGCATCTGAGACACTCGAACGAATGCTTCGGACGTCACCTCCTCAGCGCCAGGATCAGCTCGTCCAGCTTGTTCACCACCTGCTGAAGGTCCGCGCCACTCGTAAGATTTGCGTGCCCGCTAGCCCCCGTCAGGCAGCGATTCACCCAGCCGCCGTGGAAGTCCACCCAACATCATCCTCGGCGGTACCTTCACGAAGGACGGCTTCGACCGGAACAGCGAGGGCGAGAAGTGGACCTTCGACTACATGCTGGCCAATCCACCCTTCGGTGTGGAGTGGAAGCAGCAGCAGAAAGACATCGATCAGGAAAAGGACACCCTTGGCTTTGCTGGTCGCTTCGGCACGGGCACGCCTCGGGTGAATGACGGCGCGCTGCTCTTCCTCCAACACATGATCGCGAAGATGCGCGCCCCACAGGACGGCGGCAGCCGCATCGCCATCGTCTTCAATGGTTCACCCCTCTTCACTGGCGATGCCGGTGGTGGCGAGAACGAGATCCGCCGCTGGATCATCGACAACGACTGGCTGGAGGCCATCGTCGCCCTGCCCGAGCAGCTCTTTTACAATACCGGCATCTCGACCTGCCTCTGGGTGCTCACCAATCGGAAAGAAATGGCCCGCAAGGCCAAGGTGCAGCTCATCGACCCCGCCCTTTCTGGGTGCAGATGGAAAAAAGCCTGGGCAACAAGCGCCGCCGCATCGGTGCCCCCAGCGACAAGGAG
>Ga0247832_1002104_pt1 | contig 31889 bp, 25 predicted proteins | sample LaCruzMarch2015__10_FD_192407 | JGI IMG/M metagenome (GOLD analysis project Ga0247832, IMG submission 192407) | Freshwater microbial communities from meromictic Lake La Cruz, Castile-La Mancha, Spain - LaCruzMarch2015_4m | ecosystem: Environmental > Aquatic > Freshwater > Lake | place: Spain... | reverse complement strand
ACTATAAATAGTAATTTAAATGTAACAAATAATACAATTATTTATGGAAATTTAACTGTATTATCTAATTTAAATGTTTCCAATCTAAGTAACATGCAAAATATATTAGTTAATAATGTTACTATAATTAGTAATTTATTTGTTTCTGGAAATAGTAATTTTAATAATGTAACAATAAATTCTAATTTAAATGTTTTAGGAAATATTTCAATTAATAGTAATTTATATGTATCAGGTTTAACATCATTAAATAGTGGAATACTAAATAATATAACTGTTAATAATTCACTATATGTTTCTGGATTTAGTATACTTAATAATGTAACAATATTATCATCCTTAAATGTATCTGGATTTATGACTCTTACTGATTTAACAACAACTTCATTAAATAATGCTGGAATAACAATACTTAATGGATCTACCTCTATTATTTCTACATTAAATGTTTCAGGATTAGCTACTATTAATAATATAAATTTAACTAATATAACTATAAATAATAATTTAAATGTTTCAGGTAATACTTTAATATTTGGTAATACTACTATTTTATCTAATCTAAGTGTTTCTGGATCAAGTTACTTTAATAATGTTACATTAAATAATTTAACTATAACTTCATCATTAAATGTTTCTGGATATAGTATATTTAATAGTATTACTACAAATTCATTATTTGTATCATCTACAAGTATATTTAATTCAAACTTAATAGTTTCAGGTTCAAGTTTATTTTATGGAAATGTTACTATATTATCTTTATTAAATATTTCTAATAATAGTATTTTAAATAATGTAACAATTAATAGTAACTTAAATGTATCTGGTTTAACAAATCTTCAAAATGTTATATTAAATAATTTAAGTATAAATTCATTATTAAATGTATCAAGTTATGCTATATTAAATAATGTAACTATATGTAGTAATTTAAATGTAAGTGGATTAACAATACTAAATAATGTATCTATTAGTTCTATATTAAATGCAAATCAATTAAATATATTAGGAAATGTATCAATTAATAGTAATTTAAATGTTTCTGGTTTAGCAACATTTAATAATTTAACATTAAATAATTTAACTATAAATAGTAATTTAAATGTAACAAATAATACAATTATTTATGGAAATTTAACTGTATTATCTAATCTAAATGTTTCCAATCTAAGTAATATTCAAAATATATTAGTTAATAATGTTACTATAAATAGTAATTTATTTGTTTCTGGAAATAGTAATTTTAATAATGTAACAATAAATTCTAATTTAAATGTTTTAAGAAATATATCAATTAATAGTAATTTATATGTATCAGGTTTAACATCATTAAATAATGGAATACTAAATAATATAACTGTTAATAATTCACTATATGTTTCTGGATTTAGTATACTTAATAATGTAACAATATTATCATCATTAAATGTATCTGGATTTATGACTCTTAATAATTTAAATATAATTACACTAAATAATGCTGGACTAACAATACTTAATAGAGCTACATCTATTAATTCTACATTAAATGTTTCCGGATTAGCTACTATTAATAATATAAATGTAACTAATATAACTATAAATAATAATTTAAATGTTTCAGGTAATACTTTATTTTTAAATAATATTACAATTTTATCTAATTTAAATGTTTCTGGATTAAGTTATTTTGAAAATATTACATTAAATAATTTAACTATAATTTCATCATTAAATGTTTCTGGATATAGTATATTTAATAGTATTACTACAAATTCATTATTTGTATCATCAACAAGTATATTTAATTCAACCTTAATAGTGTCAGGATCAAGTTTATTTTATGGAAATGTTACTATATTATCTTTATTAAATGTTTCAAATAATAGTATTTTTAATAATGTAACAATTAATAGTAACTTAAATGTATCTGGTTTAACAAATCTTAATAATGTTATATTAAATAATTTAACTATAAATTCATCATTAAATATATCAAGTTATGCTATATTAAATAATGTAACTATAAGTAGTAGTTTAAATGTAAGTGGTTTATCAATCTTAAATAATGTAATAACAAATAATATTACAATAAATTCTTTATTAAATATTAATGGAAATTGTAATATTAATGGTAATACTACAATATTATCTAATTTAAATGTATCAGGAATAACTATATTAAGAAATTTAACTGTTAATTCATCATTATATGTTTCATCATCATCTATATTTAATTCAGTTACAATATTATCAACATTAAATGTATCGGGGTTTTGTTATTTACCAAATTTAGTATTAACTGATTATAATGCAAATAATTTAATAGTTTCTGGATATAGTATATTAAATAATGTAAGTATATTATCATCTTTAACAATATCTGGAAATACTACATTTTTATCCTCATTAAATGTAAGTGGATTAACAACAATAAATAATGTATCAATAAATAATTTAACAGTTTTATCTTCATTAAATTTAAATAATAATTTAAATAACATTATTTTAAATAATTGTACTGTATTATCAAATTTATATATTAGTGGGATTAGTATATTAAATGGTAATACAACAATAACTTCATCATTATATATATCAAATAATACTATATTAACTAGAAATTTAACAGTATTATCAATATTAAATGTATCAGGAGATTCATATTTAAATAATACTATTGTAATTAATAGTATTACTATTAATTCATCATTAAATGTATCAGGATTTTCAATAATAAATACATGTACTATATTATCAACATTAAATGTATCTGGATTAACTAATTTAAATAGTAATATATATTTACCTAATATATTACAATCATATGGAACAGGTCCAAGTAGTGTATATGATACATTAGTACCTTTATGGGGTGTATGGTGTGATTTAAGTTCTAATTCAGTATTAAAAATTAGAATTTCATAAAATAATTATTATAAAATATACTTTTGTTAAAAAGTATAATAAAATACTTAAACAAAAAAAATATGCTTTCTATTTATATATTATAATACAATGAAATTATTATAATACAATGAAATTATTATAATACAATGAAATTATTATAATACAATGAAATTATTATAATACAATGAAATTATTATAATACAATGAAATTATTATAATACAATGAAATTATTAAATATTAACATATAATAAATTATATGTTAATATTTTTTAAAGAAACATATAACAAAAGCAAAAAATATAAACATTAAGATTAATACATTATATTAAATAAAATTTATAAATTAATTTTCATCACATTCTATATCATATATAGATAAGAAATCATTTTTACTTTTGTCTAATTTTTCTAATTTAGTACTAGTATTAATTTCATTAATTTTAATTTCTCTTTCTTTTAATTTTTGTTTATTTTCATTATTTATTAAAATATTTTTTTCTTTCATTTCTTTATTATATTCAACTTGTGTTTTTAATAATGATTGTTCTTTTTTCTTTTTTTCTAAAAATTCTTTTTGTTCTTGTATTTTTTTATTAATATCTTCTTTTTTAATATTTATTTTATTTTTAATTTCATCTGTTGATAATTTTTTTTTACTATCATTCTTTTTTTGTTCTATTTTATTTTTAATTTCATCTAAAATTTTTTGTTTTGAATTAATATTATCTTTAACTATTATATTTTTTCCAATTTTATTTTCATTAACATTATCTAATTTATGTGGCATAAATGGTAAATTAGTTGAAAAATCTTCTGAACTATATTTTGGTTTTAATTTTAATAAAAAATCAAATATCCATTCATTATGATTAATACCATTTTTTAAAGCTTTATTTTGTTTATTTTTTGAAATTGATGCATTGTATGCTACATGGTATGTAGTATCATAAGGTTTTTCAGATTTGTTTATAATTTTACTACTTATACCTGCTGATCTAATTTCTTTATTATAATTTTTCAATAAAGTTAATACTTTAATAGCTGAATCATTTGAAGCAAATGGTCCAATAAATACCCAATTTATTAAATTTGATTCATCGTCATCAGTTTTACAAAAATAATATTTTGTATTACATTTCATCATTCTATATAAATTTGATTTTGAAAATAATAAATCATCATCTGAACTAGATGAATTAGATGATTTAGATGAATTAGATGATCTAGATGAACTAGATGAACTAGATGAACTAGATGAACTAGATGAACTAGATGAACTAGATGAACTAGATGAACTAGATGAACTTGAAGATCTTGAAGATCTTGAAGAATTAGATTTTGATCTAGATCTATTATCTAAGTTAGTTTTTTTAATTAGTTTATTTTTAGATTTTTTTTTTAATACTATAAATTTATTATCATCAATATCTTTTGAAATATATAAAGATAAACTATTTTGTAAGAAATCTTTATTTTTATATAATTTATCATTTATTTTTTCTTCATTTTTTTTTATAATATCATCTGAATCAGATGCTCTTGCACCAAATCCAGAATTAATGTGATTCCATCCATTTGCGATTGAATCAAAAAATTCTTTAATGTTTCCTTTATAATGTGCCCACCATCCTTCTAGGAAAAATTTACAATAAATTTCTTTATATTGAATAAAATATTCAATACTAATAGGATTAGATAGATATTTATCTATATCATTATTACTATTATTATTTTCATTATAAATAATATTATTATTATTATTGCTTATATTATAATCAGATGAATTATTATCTATGTCTTGTTGATTTTTAAATTTATTATTTTTTTGTTTAATTTTTAATTTATCATTATTATTAGTATCATTATTATTAGTATTATTATTATTATTATTATTATTATTAATATTATTATTTTGTGGAATTTTTATTTTATTAAGAATTGCATTTCTATCTTGATTAATTTTTATCCATGATGAAACATCATTATAATTATATAATGAAAATTTTTGAATATCCATATCTGTATATTTTAATTTTAATTTAACATATTGAGTAGCACAATTAAAAGTAATATTATTATTAAAATTATTTAATCTAAATACATTAATAATTTCTGAATAATTATTATTATCAAGCCATTTACAAAATGTATATCTAAAAGTAGGTTTAATAAATTCAATAAATTTTTGAAATAATAAAGGCGATGCAATAGCTATATCATTTGCATTTCCAACAACTAATTTATCTAATTCAAATGGTATTTTATAGTACCATGTCCAAAAATCTCTATACATATCTTTATCATTAGTTAAATTATTAAAAGTATCTTCAGAATTAATATCATCCCAAATGGATATTTTATTCATAACATCAGTTTTAAAAGAGTTAAAATCACATCCTAAAGATTTTAAATACCAATTTTTAAATATTTTAGTTGTTTTAAAATCAAAAATAAATACATTAATAGACATTACACTAAATGCACCAGTAATAATATAATATTTATTAATTATATCATTTTTATTAATTTTTTGTAATATTTTATTAAAAATAATAAATTTATACCATTTTGATATTTTATTAACACTTTTTTCAATATTATTAATATTTTGATAATATTTAATCATTTTAATACGATTAATAGCATTAATTTTATTATAATATTCTTTATCATTTGGATCAATATCTTCTAAATTACTAAATTCATCAACATTATAATTAAATATTTTATAAATATTTTTATTAATTGATTTTAATTGTAAAAATCCATTATCTTTAATAAAATGAATTTTAATAAAACTATTTTGATATCTGTTTACCATAAATTTTAAATTATTTAATAATTTACTAATATTTTTTTCATCTTTATTATCTTTTTTTATAAGATCTAAATAATTTTGTAAAATATTTTTATATTGTTCCCAATATTGATTCTTATTATTTAATATAATAGATTTATTAACACAATTACAATTTCCATATAATTCATCAAAACATATTAAATCACTAATATCTTTATTATTTAAATGTACACCATAATTACAATTAAATCCATGAATACAAATATCATCTTTAATAATATCTTTAGTATTAGGTATATCTATTAATAGTTTATGAGTTTCACACTTTATATTAGGTTGACATAATTCCATTCTACTATTTAATTCAAATACAATATCATCTAATTCATATTTATCATTTGGTAATTTTAAAAAATTTTCTTTTATTTTTCTAAATTTTTTAACACATTGTATCCAAATTTTAATTAAATTATTAAAATTTTTTGGAATTGGTGATGGAATAGTTATTCTTTCTTCATTAATTGATAATTTAAATTTATTAATTTCTTCAATATTTTTATCAAGTATATCATATAATTCTTCAAAAATAATTTGAAATAAATTTTTATTATCTTTAGCAATAATATTATTAAAATATTTTTTTCTATTAATATATTGTAATTCTTGTAAGCCATGTGCATAATTACAATTAAATCTAGTACAATTCTGTGTATTTGGATTATAACAATGTAACATATAATTTAAACATAAAGCGGTTTTCTGTCTAGGTTCAATTTTATTAATAGTATTATTATTATTATTATTATTATTAATAATATTATTAACATCATATTCAGGTACATGAACATAATTACAATTTTTCCCATAATTACAAATACCATTTAACATTTTTCCACATAATTTTACATTAAAAGGATGTGGGTGTTTAGAATCATTTTTAAAATGATTATATCCACATGTTATAGTAGTATCTCTTGTAGCTGGATTATAATTATTTTTAGCAATTGTAATAAATCCTTTACATACAATAGTTTTTATTCCATTAATTGTTATAATTTCACAATCATTATTAATATTTTTAATATCTGATTGAGATAATTGTACAGGAGTATTAATTTGATTATTAATAATATAAAATTCATCTGGATGAATTTTATTACATTTATCTCCAAATAAACATTTACCTTTCATAAAATGTGAACATAATGGAGGATGTGGAAATTCAGAACTATTAGGATGATTACATAAAATATCATTTGAATTTTTTAAATGTTTCATCCACCAATTTTTACATGAAAAAACTTCTTCTCCTTTAATATAAAATTTACGATTTAATACACTTTCTTTTCTTTTAATAGTTTTAAATTCATTATTATCAAAAAATGGTGTTGGTGGTGGTGGTATGGCGCTACTGGAGGAAGCCATTATAGTGTTATAGTGTTTATTTAGATTTTTATTGGCGCTGCAGGAGGGCCAAATATATTTTATATTATAAAATAAATAATAATAAAATATTTGATAAATTTAAATTGTAATATTATCAATAATCAATTTTTTTTATTATAAATAAATATAAAAAAATCTTTAAATTTGTTTATTTACTTATAAATATTATATCATTATTATATCATAATTACATCATTTTCATTATCATATAAATAAATATAATTATCATATAAATAATTAATTAATTTATATTTAATAGATTCTATATTATTATCAGTAATATATATAATTAAATTATTTTTATTATATTCATTAACAATTTCAATAGCATTAGTTGATAAATTTGTTTTAGATAAATATATACCAATATATTTATAATTATAATATTTTAATTTAATTTTTAATTGTTCAATACCAGATATAAAATGATTAATTTGTGTATTACTTATTGATTTTGATGTCCATTTATCTTGAAAACAATACATATTATTATTACAAAGTAATAAATGATCTATAGCAGTTATAAATTTATATTTTTTTCTAATATCAATTTCATTAAATACTTGAAATTTAGTTTTAGATAATAATTCATATATTTCTTTTTCAAATTGTCTACCTTTTTCTTGAGGAGTTTCTAATTTAAACATTTAGTATAAATTAAATATTAATATTAAAATAAATAAAATTCAATATTTATAAAAATATAAAAAAATCTATATATATTAAATAATGTCATCGCTTATTAATGAAATAACAAATAATTTTAAAAAATATAAATTAGAAAAATCAAATGAATCAATGGAAAAATTTTGTATACCAAAAAAATATACATTACAACCTCAACAATTATTTTTATCCGAATTATTAACTAGTAAATATAGTCCTTGGAATAATTATAATAATATAAGAGGAATATTATTATATCATAATATTGGATCAGGAAAAACATGTACTTCTATAAGAATTGCTGAACAATTTAAAAAAAAATTAAATATTATAATTATTTTACCTGCCTCTTTAATTGGTAATTATTTATTAGAATTAAGATCAGAATGTACAAATTTTAATAATTCTAAACAAAATGAATATATTTCAGATGCTGAAATAAAAAAATTAAAAAAATTAAAATATACAGATCCTGAATATCTAAATATTATAAATAAAGTAAATAATAGAATAAGTAAATATTATACAATATATTCTTATAACAAATTTATATTATTAATAAAAGAAAATAAAATAATAAATTTAAATAATACATTATTAATAATTGATGAAGTACAAAATATGATATCATTAGATGGTACTTATTATAGTTTACTTAAAAAAGTCATTGATAAATCTGATAAAACTTTAAAAATAGTATTATTAAGTGCAACGCCTATATTTGATAAACCAATTGAAATAGCATTAACTTTAAATTTATTAAAAATAAATGATTTATTTTCAATAAATGATTTTAATCAAGATTTTATAAAAATAAATAATAATAATTATAAAATAATAAATAAAAATATTTTTAATAATAAAATTAAAAATTTAATTTCTTATTATAGAGGAGCTCCTCCACAAGCATATCCTAAATTTACAATAAAAACAATAAAATGTAATATGAGTAATTTTCAATACAAAAGTTATTTAACTACAATGAGTAAAGATAACAAATATTTAAAAGGTTCATTTAAAAGTTTAGATATATTGAAAATGTCTCAAAGTTTTTTTTTAGGTCCAAGAATGATATCTAATATTGCTTTCCCAAATAAATTAACTGGTATTGAAGGATATAAATCATTAAAAGGAGATGTTTTAATGATAAAAAATATATGTAAATATTCTATAAAATTTTATAAAATTATACAAAAAATTAATCATTCAGAAGGACCTGTATTTATTTATTCTAATTTTAAAGATATTGGAGGAATTAAATCTTTCATAAAATTTTTAGAATATCATAAATGGAAAAATTATGTTAATTATAATGAAGGAAATAAAAGATTTGCAATTTGGTCTGGTGATGAATCACTTGAATTAAAAGAACAAATTAAATCAATTTATAATGATAAAAGAAATAAAAATGGAAACTTAATTAAAATAATATTAGGAAGTCCAAGTATTAAAGAAGGTATTAGTTTATTAAGAGTATCTCAAGTTCATATATTAGAACCTTATTGGAATATGTCTAGAATATTACAAATAATGGGAAGAGCAATAAGATATTGTTCACATAAAGATGTTCCTATTAAAAGAAGATTTGTTGAAGTATATATATATTTAGCAACATATCCAAATATAAAAACAATTGATAAATATATATGGTCTTTAGCAAAAAAAAAAAAAAAATTAATTCAAGAATTTGAATTATTATTAAAACAATCTGCAATTGATTGTAAATTATTTTATAATAGAAATAATTATGATACAGATGAAGTACAATTAAAATGTTCTAATTAAAATTATTTTAAGATATTATATATATGAATAATAAAAAATATTATAATAAATATTTAAAATATAAAAATAAATATATTTTAAATAAATTAAAAGGCGGTAGTGATAATATATTATTATATTTAAATGATGAAGAAATAACACTTTTTAACAATGCTAAGAGGCTATCAGGTAATCATATGAAAGAATATTTACTTTTTTTTTATGAAAGGATACGTCTTAATTTTATTTTTATAGAACCATATTTAGATAATTATGTATTCTGGTATAATAATCCGGATTTTTCTACATTATTTAATACTGAAGAAGATATACATACTATGCAACAACCATATTATAATTATTTACCAATAATATTTATACCCCAAGAAACGGAAGATAATTATACATTAAATTATCCTAATGATTTTATTAAACATTATGATACAGAAGATCAAATTATTGATTATTCTATTGAGTTTAAATATAATAATAATAATTTTACATATTTCATAAGCAAACCTACCATGATTTGGTGGAATAATCTAAATAATTATTCTGAGTTAATTGAATATAAATGTTGGTTTAAAATATTAGATGATGATTTTGATAATCCATTTTTATATTTTATAATATTAAATTATGTATCTGATTTAATAACCAAATTAGGTGAACGTAAAGAAGAAATTAATAATTATACTAAAGTAAATTCAATAAAGTTGTTTCAAAATTTCCCTCCTTATAATATAATAGTATATTTTAGTGAACAAAGAGATTATTTAAATTCTATATTTGATATTATTAATATTATATTTAAATTATTTGAGCGTGTTACAGAAATATATATAGGAAGGAATATAGTTAATAGTGATGTACTATACACATTTAAAAGACATAAAATAGATTATTTACATTTTCGCGATAATATCATTTTATAGATAATATTAACTTTTTTTCTTAATACATCATTTAAATTTTAAATTAGTATATTTATAAAATGAAAACTATATTTACATATATGAATATAGTTTTCATTTTTCCAACGCAGTTATTTAAAGATATTAAATAATTAATAAATAAATTAGTTTATTTAATAGAAGAACCAATTTATTTTACAAATTATAATTAGCATATCATCGTGCAACAATGAAATATTATTATGATTATTAAAAAAAATAAAATTAATGTAAAATATTTTGAATTTAAAAGTATTACAAATAAATTTTATCAAGATATAAAATTAAAATACAAAATATTGAAGGCTTATGCAACTTTTTTGGCAAATTATATGATGTGAATAAGCATATATTAATAAATTTAAAAAAAAATATATAATTAATATTTTATAAATATGATGGAATGTCTAAACATAATGCATTCAGGATTTTTGAATTATGTACATTAGTATTTTTATTATTATATATATTATCATGTTCTTTATCATGTTCTTTATCATGTTCTTTATAATGTTCTTTATAATGTTCTTTATTATAGTCATATTTAAATAATGGAATATTATCATCATATTCATTTGGAGTATTATATCCATTAAAAGTTGGAATATTATTATCATATTCTAATGGGGATATATTATCATCATATTCATTTGGAGTATTATATCCATTAAAAGTTGGAATATTATCATCATATTCATTTGGAGTATTATATCCATTAAAAGTTGGAATATTATTATCATATTCATTTGGAAGAATATTATTATCATATTCATTTGGAGTATTATATCTATTAAAAGTTGGAATATTATTATTATATTCATTTGGAGTATTATATCCATTAACAGGTGGATTATTATTATTATCATATTCATTAGAACTATTAATATTATTTTGTAAAAATACATCTAATATATATATTTCATTAGGTGCAACAATATATTGTTTATTTGGAATAATAATTAATGTATCCTTAGATATATTTAATTTATTATTAACTTCATTAGTAGGCATAATTTCAAACCATTGTTCATTAGTAAATATATATTTTTCTTTTGGAGTATACCATTGTCCATTTAAAAATGTAACCCATTGACCATCTAATGTATTATACCACATATTAAAAAAATAATTTAATCAAAAAAACATCAAAATTAAACAAATATACATATAAATATAAATAATATAGATAATATAAATAATTATCAATTTTTTAATTATTAAAAAAAATGAATAATTAAAAAATTTATTATTAATAAATTTTATTATATAATATGGATTCTATTTCAAATGCATCATTATTAATAAAAATATCAAATGATTCAATTGATAATATACTTGATAATTTAATAAATATTTCTAATAGTCTTATTAGTGAATATTATCATATTATTACATGGGATTTAGATCCAATATTAATAAAAATATTTCAATCAACAACATTATTTGTATTAGAATGTGCTAATAAGTTTAATCTAGAAATATTAAAAATTAATACAGGATTATATGTAGGACTATTTACATTAAGATATTTTATAGAAAATAGTATACCTATAATATTACAAGAAATATGTGAATAAAAATAATTAATTATTTTATAATTTTATATTTAGTTACCTTTAATAATTATAGTATATTTATTATGTATATTAGTTTGTTGATTTATAGATTTATAAAAATATTTATTAATAAATTTTATTAATTTAGAATAATTAATATAATTTAATGTTTTTAATAAAATTTCTTTTCTATTAAATAAGTAGGTTCTATTTATTATTTCATTAATATATTCAGAATATAATTCATACATTGAATTATCAAATTCTAATAGTTCATTTTTTAAAGTATTAATAAAATCTTTTATTTTTAATGATTTAATTAGTTCAATAATATTATTATTAAATTGATTAATATACTTTTCAATAATATCTATATCTTTTTCAGATTGTACTTTTTGAATAATATAATATTTATTATTATATATTTCAATATGCATACTGCAAAGATATCCTAATTGATTTTCAGTTCTTATAAAATTAAAAAAATCTTGAGATACCATATTAATAAATAGTTTTAATAATACATATTTTTTAGGTTTAAATTTACCAATATAATAATAATTATTATAACAATTTGATTTTTCATTAATATTAGGATGTATAATAATTTTATTATAAGTATTTCCAAGAATATTTTTTAATCTATTATTTGTTAATAAATTATAATTTGAATGTTTATAATAAATATTAAATTTTTTAAAAATATTTTTAATATTACAAAAATCTATATTACCATATATTATTGATGTTAATGAAGAATTATCAAATAATGTATTAATATAATTTTTAATAACATTATAATTAATATTATCTATTTCATTTATTAATTCACTAATTGAAAATTTATTTTTAATTATAAAATTAATAAAATTCCATGAATTATAATAAATAACATTATTTAATTTTTTTTTAAAAAAAATAATTAAATTATCAATATATTTTTTAGATAAAATATTAAAATATATATTAATATTATTAATAAAATTATTTATTTCATTAATAAATAAATATAATTTATCAATATTATTAATACTTTTAATAGAAATATTTATAGAATTTGTAAATTCTGAATTATTAATTGATATATAATTATATAATAATAATGGTTTATTTAAAATAATAGTAATTAAATAATTTAATATATAATTACTTAAATTTGTTAATATACAATTTATAGGAGATTCATAATATTTAATATTATTAAAATGTAATAATATATATACTATTGGTTCATTAAATTTAGAATATTTTCCAAACCATTTTTTTGTTCCAACTAAAATAGGAATATTATTATCAGATTTTTTATATTTAATAATTGTGTCAGACTGAATATTATTATTTAATAGATATTTATTACTAATATCAATATTAATAATATTTATTTTATCATCAATTTTATTTTTATTAAAATCAATAAAACAATATTCAGTATTATATTCAAATAATTTTAAATATTTTAGTGTATTAATATTAAAATTAAATTTATCTAGTGATTTACAAGCAATTATTTTTAAATAATTATTATGATTAATATATTTTTCATATATTTGTTTATAATTAGATGTAGGCAATATTTCATAAATAATAAAATTATTTATAAATACTTCACTAGTTTTATATTTATGATGATTGTTAGCTAATAAAATACATAAATTTTCAATATTAATTTTATCATTATAATCAAAATTATTACTATAAATTTGTTGATAATATAATGAATATTTTTGTAAATCTAAATCATATATTTTATATAATGTTGAAAATAATATAGTTTCTATTTTATTAATATTATGTAATTCAGTTTCACATATAGATAATTTAATAATAAATAATCCTTCTTCATTAATATCAATATTAATATTATTAATATAACCCATATTTTTTAAATAAAAACTTAATGATTCTTCTGATTTATATTTTATAATATCTATTAATATATCAAATTGTTTATATTTATAATTAGTATATATTAATGGAATTTCCCATATATACAATATATCATATATATTAGAAAAAGTTTTAATATGAAAAGTTTTATTAATATTTTCAGTTAAAAATGGTTTATTTATAGTTAAAATATAATCACTATTATTATTAATATTACCAAATGTATTAGTAATTATTTTTTCTAATTCATTAAATGATTTTGATGAAGCAATACAAATTGATATATTTTTATTATTATAAAAATATTTATAAAATTCTATTAATTTTTCTCTAATATTTTTTGTATTTAATGTATTAACAGAACCAGTTGAAAATTTATTTAAGTGTGAATTATTATTAGTTAAATAATAAATTAATTGATTTATACTCCAATTATCATTATTAATATTTTTTTGATGTTCACTATTTATTGCATTAATTTCTTTAGTAATATATTTTTCATTAAATAATGGATCTATAAAAAAATGACTAAATACATCAATTACATCAATTAATCCTTCATTAAAAATATTAAAATAATAAACTGTATATTCTAATTCTGTAAATGCATTAGTACTTCCTCCATATTTATTTATTATATTCATAAAATAACTACTGTCAGGATATTTTACACTGCCCATAAATAATAAATGTTCTAAAAAATGTGATAATCCTTGATATTCAATAGGATCATTGATAAATCCACTATTAATTGATACAGTAACATATGATTTATCTAATGTATCATCATTTATTAAAATATATTTAATATCATTTTTTAGTTTACCTCCTTGAAATTTTCTTGTATCAAATTTAGGTTTTTTAATCATATATTATATTATATATTTAATTTAAATTATAATCATAAGATTTTATATTTTTTCTATTTTAGTTATATTATATTTATTTAGTAGATTATAACACATAGGACATGGTATACCTTGTTCTATACTATCTCCTTTAATTTTTATAATATATACTTTACAATCTTTAAGAATACTTTTAGGTTTTACTTTTCTAATTGCTGCTTTTTCTGCATGAATACTATATTTATTTGTTTCATATTCTTTATTATTATTATTAGATGTATTATATTTATAAGAATTAAAACCATATGATAGTAAATTATTACGATAAAAAATAACACATGCATATTTATGTGCCATATTACTTTTATTTGCAATCTCAAACAAATAATTATTTAAATCTTTAATATTCATTAATTAAATTAATAAATATTTATTTATATTAATTAAATAATCAATTTATTATTAATAATAATTATATATATATATATTAATTATATTATATTATATTATATTATAATCAATTTTTTTATTAGATTTAAAATAATTTTATAAATATATATAATAAAAATTGATTAATAATAATATATAAATTAATATTATTATTATTAATTATGTATATTAATAATAATATTAATTTAATAAATCAATTAAAAATAGAAGCATCTAATAGTTTAATTGATCAAAAATTAGCTGCAGTATTAATGAAAAGTAGTAAAATGTTAACAGAACCTTGTAGAAATTTAGCAAAAAATATATGTCAAGGTAATAAAACTAGTAGTATTCATGCAGAAGTAAATGCAATTATGACATATTTTGGTAAATCTTTTTATTATGATAAAATAAATAAAAGAGTTTTTTATTCTGATAAAAAAAATAATAAATTAAATTTAGTTGTAATTAGAATTAATAAAAATGGAGATCTATGTAATGCAAGACCATGTTATAATTGTTTGAATATAATGAAATTAATTGGAATTAAAAAAATATATTATTCTATATCTAATGATGAAATAATATGTGAAAATATTAAAGATATGATAAGTATACAATGTTCTTCAATTGTTAGACACATTGATAATACTATATTTTCAAATTCATTAAATAATAATAATAATAATAATAATAATAATAATAATAATATTATATTTTATGAAAAATTAATAGAAAAATATTTTCCAAAAAAAATAAAATTTACAAATTTAGAAAAATTTATTAAATATAATTTAACAAATGCGTTACCTGAATCTAAAATTGAAATAACTAAAAATAAAAATATTTTTATTGTTAATATTATTAATAATAATAAAATTTTAGTTACTTCAATATTAGAATGAAATATATATTATTAATTAAAATTGTGTAAAAAAAATATCAAAAGGAATTGTATCATTTATACATTTTGGTAATAATTCATTATTTGACTTAATTGATAATATTAATTCAAAATTCATAGATTTTAAATAATTATTTATTATTTTAGAATGTGCAAATCCAACATATAAAATTGAATTTTTAATATTATCTTTCATTAAAATTTTTAAAATAGTACATAAATTATTTAGCGCGGCTTCGGTAAGTTGTCCATATTTATAAATTTCTAATAATAAATTAGAATTATTTAAAAATATTTCTATTGGATTTTCAAATAATTTATCAAGATAATCTTTAAAATATTTAATTACAATTGGTAATAATTTATTTAATATATTTTTATCACTTTTATTAATTATTTTTACAATATATTCTGGATATAAAATATTATTTAACATTTCATAATCATTATTGAATAATTTATTTTGTAATTCAATATATATTTTTAATAAAGTACTAATATGAGTATTATTATAAGTTATATAATAATCTAATAAATTTATTGAATTTTTAAATTGAGTAATATTTAAAAATAATTCATAAACTTTATAAAAATTAAAAAATGATTCGCGACCTACTAATTTATTTCTAATATCAGTAAAATATATTTTTTTAGTAGGATTATTTTTATAATTTAAAATTCCAAAATTTATTATAGCTGCCATAAAATTTGTTTCTTTATCTAATAAATTATTTTTATTTACTTTATTATATTTTAATAAATATTTAGTAGATTTATCATGTTCAATAAATAAATTAATTTCTATATCAGTTTTAAATAAGTTATCTATATAATTTATAATATTAAAAGTATTTGGTGATTCTACACAAATACCTTCCATATTATCATGGATATCGCTAATAATAATAATTTTTTTATTTAATTTAGTATTTTTATAATAATCTATTTGAACAGGACCAGATAAATTTATAGTATTACCTCCTCCTAATTGATACTTTTTATATTTTTTAAATATCATATATATATATATATTATAAAAAAAATGAAATTTATAAATATTAATTATTAACATTATTTTTATTTAATAATGGATTTATTAAATCATCCTTGGAGAAAAAAAAATAGATTGGTAAAATTACATGATTTATTTTTTTCAGATATAATTCCATGTACAGCTTGTTTTAAAGAACAAGGTCTAGAATCATATAATGATAATACAGCTTGTTTTAAAGAACAAGGTCTAGAATCATATAATGATAATACAGCTTGTTTTAAAGAACAAGGTCTAGAATCATATGAATATAATAATAAACCTAATGATAATACAGCTTGTTTTAAAGAACAAGTTTTAGAACCATATGAATATAATAAACAAACTAATGAAACAAATTATTTGTTATATAAACATAATTTTATTAATTGTCCTTTAGCTCATATAGGTGATTTATATGATAATGCAATAAATTATGCAAGTATGTATCCTCATTATATTGAAATTTCAAAAATATACTTTAAAGAATGGAACAATAATCAATATATTAAATTTATTGAAAATGTAAAAATACAAGAAAATATAAAAATAAAAAAATTTTTAGAAAATGATAAAATAAAAAAAATTTTAAAAAATTAATTATAAATTATTTTAATATTAATTTTTATTACTTTTTGCATATTCAGCTTTTGATTTTTTTTTTCTTCTTTTTATTAAATTTTCATATAAGTTAATTTTAGTATCTTTTATTTTTTTAATTGTATAATTTCCTTGTGAAGATATTTCAGAATTTAAATTTTGTCTTGTATTTTTTGTATACATCATACTAGGTATATGTTGATTAAAAAATTTATCTCTACATTGATATTTATAATATAATTTATTTTGATAATAATCATTATATATATATAAATTTAAATAAGATATTTTTATAAATTCTGGAAATGGTATAATAACTAATTTAATTTTGTTAGATTTAATATAATCATTTAAACCTTCATAAATACATTTATTACAATTGCATCTAGAAGGTAACATTTTATAATTTCTATAAGTAAATTTTAAATATCTTTCAATTATTTTATAATAGTTAAATGATGAGTTAGTATTCCATTCATCAGTACACATTTTATGACTAAAAATCATAATTTTTTTAACAATTGAATAATATAATTTATAATTATATAATTTAGATTCACCTAAATATTCAATTATTTTTTCAATTAAATACTGTGATTTTATTTTATAATTACACATTTTTTTTATAATTAAAGAATTTGGAATATTATCTAATTGACTATTTTTAATGTTTGGATTATATAAAATTAATCTATTATATTTTTTATATAATTGCAATTCATTTTGTAAAAAATCACTATTTTTTAAATTTATAAATGGATATTTTACTGAATATCGATTATGTCTAAGCATATAACTAAAATCTTTATTTTTTGTTATATCATTTATATCTAATTTTACAGTATAATAATTTAAAACAGTATAAGTAATTGTTACATTATAATTTGAATTTATTGTTTTATATATTCCAAATACATTAATTTTTATATCAGTACCAAATATATATTTATGTAATATTCTTAATTTTAAATCATAATTATATTTATCATAAATACCAATACTATAATCATAGTTTTTAATTATATCTATTAAATTTAACATTATATAATTAATTCCAATCATATCTATATCTATATATTTTGTATCACTTATATTTTGTGGATCAAATAAATTTCTTAAAATACCTCCTATTAAATTATGTAAATTATGTTTATAGAAATTCATAATAAAACTATATAAAAAGTATCCTATTTTTTTCTCATAAAAATTTGTATTTTCATAATGTTGAGTAATAATATTTTTTTTACAATCTTTTAATTTTACTTCATATATATTATCATTAAATTCTATTATTGGTATTTTATTAAAATCATTAAAATCTATATTACTATTAGAAATAATATTATATTTTCCATTAATATAATTATTATAACCTTCAAGTTCACTATCTGTTAATTTATCCATTTTAATATAATATAATACTATTTTGTATATAAATAATCAATTATAATAAAAAAAAATCAATTTTTAATTAAATTTAATAATTTATTTAAAGTTATTATTATTGTAATTTAATAATTTATTAAATAAATGAATTTTTATAATAATATAGAATATAAAGATTTATTATATGAACATCAAAATATAAGTTCTGATAAAAAATATCCAAAGGGTATAAAATGTAAAAATTATGAATTATGTGAAAATATATTACCTCCTAATCATTGTAAATATTATAAAAATTATTTATGTATGACTTGCGGTGATTGGAATAAATGTGGATTTGGTTGGAATGAATTAGAATTTATAAATAGTAATAAAGAATGTATAATATGTTACAAGATATGTAATAAACAAGTTAAATTTCCTACAAATTGTGGTCATTATTTTTGTATAAATTGTTCAAAAGAAATTTTATTTTGGGATGAATCAAGATATCATTTATCACCAGTACCATTTGGATGTCCTATATGTCCTAATGGATGTATTAATCCAATAAAAGGAAAACAATGTTATTGTGAAGAATATGATAAAATACAAAATAAATGGAAATATAATTTTCCTTTACAATTTAAAAATTGGATTAATGCAGAAGATTTATCTTTAGAAATTGATGAACATAATATCGAAAGTGTATATGGATCACAAAAATGTCCTTTATGTAGAAAAAAATATAATAGATTATAATAATATTATTAATACTTTTTTTTATATTATTTAATATTATTATAAATTAAAAAAAAATTTATTTAATAATTATCAAATTAGATATAATTATTTTAATAGTTTTATAAAATTATTAATAATCATTTCATTTTTATTAATATTATTATTAATAATATTATTAATATCTTCTTTATTTTTTTTAAAAAGATTATCAGAAGGTGGAAAAAATGTTTGTTTCCACCATTTTATTGATTCAATTTGTATAGTTCTATAATTATGATATTTATCACCATAATAATTATTTTGTTTAATATATTTTATTATATCATTAATATTACATTGTTCAATATCTGAAATATTTTTATTAATATATATAAATTTATTAATAAAATCTCTTGGAACATTAAATTCAGGATAAATATTAAATATATATTTATCAGTATTTATAGAATTTAAAATATTTTCTAATGATTTAATTATATTATTTAATATTTTTTGATCATATGTAAAATTTTTTAATATTAAATATTTATCAGATTCAAAATTTTTTAAAAAACATGGTCTATATATATAAGATTCTTTATAAAATCTAGTTAATATATATATTAATTTAATAGTAGGTAATGTAAATGTTTCATATATTTTAATAATTAAATTACCATTTTTAGATTGTGTTTTAAATATATAATAAATTTGTTTTATTAATAATATATAATTTTCTTGTTCTTTAAATTTATCATCTTTCCAATTTAATTCAACATCAATAATAATTAAATTATTATTATTATTTTTAGGTATTTTTATATTAGTATTTTCTTTATTAAAAATATCATTAGTAATATTTGATATTAATTTTTTGTAATAATTAATTATTTCATTAGATATTTTATTTTCATAAGATAAATTATATATAATATCATTATTAATATTAATATTATTTTTATTTTTATAATTAATAATAGATTGAATAATTGGATTATTATCATTAGAAATTATTGAAATACATAAATCTGAAGTTTCACATATATTAAATATAAATAATATTTCCCATATATTATAAAAAATTTTTGAAGTTATATGTAAAAAATCATTTTTAATATTAAAATATAATAAAGATAAATTATTAATAGAATCTTCATAATTTAATATATCTATTTCAAAAGGATTAATTATATATTCTAAATTATTAGATGTATTTATTTTTTTTTTATTTATAACTAAAGATTTTTTTGTTCTATGCATAAAATCATTAAATCCTAAACTAATTAATGGTAAATTTATATTATTACACTCAATTAAATTATTTTTTTCATTAATATTATTTAATTCATTTAAATTTAAATTTTCAAATTCAATTTTATATATAATTGGTTCGTACATTATTATTATTACTTAGAAGTTATTCTATATATATTTTATATCAATTTTTTTTTAAATTAAATTAATATAAAATATTATTTTAATTATAATATTAAATATGGGACTAGATAGATTTGCTACTTTTATATCTAAATATACAAATAATGATATTATTGAAGAATTATATATTAATGATAATATTAAAAAAAAAATTTGTAATCATGTTATATTTGATTTAAATTTTTTTATATATCAAGAAATAATAGAATTAGAAAATGAAATTAATGATATTATAAAAATAATATTAACTTTACCATTTGCATTAAATAAAAAATATATATTAGAAAATATATTAAATAAAATATTAAATCAAGAACATTGGAAATATTATTCAAATAATATAATAAATATATTAGATTGTTTTGATGAAAATATTATTATAACTAATTTTATAAATTTTTTAACTAAAAGTATTAATTTAAATGAATTAAATATTAATAAAACTTCATTATTAGAGATTATATTAAATCATAAAATTGTACTTACTATAATAAATAATATAACTAATTTACATTATTTTCCATTTATAAAAAATATTAGTATTTTTTGTGATGGAATACCCGCATTTTCAAAAATAATTGAACAAAGACGAAGACGTATTAAAACATATTTAGAATCTAATAATAAAAAAATAGCTTTTAAAAAATATTTTGATAGTTTAGAATCAAAATTATTATTTTTAAAAACAAATTTAAGTAAACAATATATAGATAATATTGATGATACTTTAATATTTGATTATATTAAATGGATAAAATATAGATTTACTATAGATAAAACAATTAGTCCATCCTCTAATTTATTATTAAATTTAGAAATTTATATAAAACATAAATTAAAGTATTATTTACCTAATATTAATATTAATATTAATAGTTCACAAGAAAATGGTGAATCTGATTTAAAAATTTTTAAATTTATTGGATTAAATAATAATTATAATGATTATTGTATACATACAAGTGATTCTGATTTAATACAACATATGTTAATTCAACAAACATATTATAAAATAATTAATAGAGATATTAATATTACTATTATAAGATATTTTAAACATAATAATATTCAAATATTAGAAGGTAATCTAATTATTAAAAATATATTAGATTTATATAATAATATAAATAATACAAATACTAATAACTATAAAATTATTTGGGATTTATGTTTAATATTTTATTTTTTTGGAAATGATCATTTACCAATTTCATTAGAAATTGGTTCTGAGTTAGGTTTAGAATTTTATTTAAAAACACATTTTAAATCATTAAATAATAATAATATTATTAACATTAAAAATAATAAACAAACATTTGATATAAAAAATTTATTATTATATTTAGAAAAAATAAATGAAACTAATGAAAATAATATAACAAAAATAATATTAAATAGATATTTTAAAATAAATTTACAAACAATAAATATATTAGTTGAAAAATTTAATTTAAATTTTTTACAAATACAAGATTTTTTAAAAAAATTAATAATATTTATAAGTGTAAATTTATCAGAATCTGATTTTAATAATTTAAATAATAATGATTTAAGAAAAACATTAATTAAAGATATGAGTAAAGATGAATTAAATAATTATAAATCTATAAATATTTTTAATTTAAATGAAACAAATACAATAATATTAAAAGATTATATTAAAATAATAGAAAATAATTTAAACTATTTTGAAAGTGAGTATATGGGATTAATATTATATAATAAAAATATATTTTTAACTAATGATAATTATCAAGATTTATATAATTATATGAATGATAATATTTGTAATGATTTAAATAATAATTATCCTTTATTTTATGGAAATATTAATCTTAATGAGTATTTAAAATTATTAAATAATATAAATTTAAATAATTCTAATAATGTAAATGATTATATTAAATATTTATATTATCTAGTAAAAACACAATTTGGAAATATGAATAATTATAATAGTAATAATATTACTTATTATAAATATAATTATACTCCATCATTTAATCAAATTATATTATTTATAAAAAATATATCTAATAATATTGATATTATTAATTTATGGGATAATGATATTTTAAATGATACTATTGATAATAATAAATATTTTAATTTAATTAATCATTACTTAATAATATCTCCATTTATATCATCTCAAAATTTTAATAATAAAATTAAAAATATAGATAATATAATATTATCAAAAGATAATATAAATATTTTTGAATATAAAAATATAGATATTAATTTATATTTAAATTTATCTAATAATTTTTAAATTAAAATATATCATTTCTTAATGAATTGGAATTTATATTTAATGTATGGTGGAAATAAAAATCAATGGACTATATTAAAACATAATGGACCTCTATTTCCTTTACCTTATGAACCCCATAAGGTGCCAATTATAGTTAATAATAATAAAATAATATTACCAGAATTAGCTGAAGAATATGCTACAATGTTCGCAAAATATTTAGATACTGATTATATTAATAATAAAATTTTTTTAAAAAATTTTTGGTCAGAATTTAAAAAAGTATTACCTAAGGATTTAAATATTAATAAATTAGAAGATATTGATTTTTTACATATTAAAAATCACTTATTAACATTAAAAGAACAAAAAAATGAATTAACTAAATCACAAAAAGAAATTAATAAAAAAATACAAGATGATTATGAAGAACCTTATAAATATTGTATTATAGATGGAGTTCAACAACATGTTGGTAATTATAAAATTGAACCTCCTGGAATATTTTTAGGTCGTGGTAATCATCCTAAAAGTGGTTTAATAAAAAAACGTATTTATCCTGAAGATGTAACAATTAATATATCAAAAGATTGTCCTGTTCCAAAACCTAATTTATCAAATCATAATTGGGGTAATATTGTTAATGATCAAAATGTTATTTGGTTAGCTACATGGAAAGATGAAATTACTAATAAAAATAAATATATATTTACAAGTTTTGATTCTTTTTTTAAATCAAAAAGTGATGAACATAAATTTGATTTAGCAAGACAATTAAAAAAAAAAATTAATAAAATAAGAGAAGAATATAATAATCAATTATTTGATACAAATAATAAAAATAAACAATTGGCAACCGCTTTATATTTTATTGATAATTTAGCATTGAGAGTAGGAGGACATAAAGATACAACTGAAGCAGCTGATACTGTTGGTATTACATCATTAAGAATTGAACATGTTACTTTATTAGAAGATAATAATATAAAATTAGATTTTTTAGGTAAAGATTCTATTAGATATTGTAAAAAAATTAAAGTTGACGATCAAGTTTATATAAATTTAACAAATTTTATTACTAATAAAAATAAAAAAGATGATTTATTTGATTTAATTAATGCAAATATGATAAATGAATATTTAAATAATTTTATGAATAATTTAACAGCAAAAGTATGGAGAACTTTTAATGCTAGTTATTTATTTCAAAAAGAACTTGATAAAATTAAAGAAGAACATATTAAAAATATTGATCCTAATGAAAAAATTAATTATTTAATTGCTATTTTTCATCAAGCTAATGCATCAGTTGCTATATTATGTAATCATCAAAAAAATGTTAATTATTCAGCTGATAATACAATTAATAAAATTAATGATATGTTAAAAAATTTAAAAATTAAAAAAAAAAATTTAAAAAATAATAAAAAAATAAAATCCACTACTGATAAAATTAAAAGTATTGATACTAAAATAAAATTATTAAAACTTAAAAAAGAAACTAAACAAAAAATTAAAAATGTATCTTTAGAAACTTCTAAAGATAATTATATTGATCCTAGAATAATATTTGCATTTAGTAAAAAATTTAATATATCTCCTGATGTTTTTTTTAAAAAAAAAATTAAAAGATTTGAATGGGCTTCTAATGTTGATAAAGATTTCAAATTTTAAAAATATTATTTTAAATAATATATTTTTATTTTGATTTATAAATATTTAATTCAGTATTTATACATTCAATAAATGAGCTTCTAAGTGTATAACCAATTGATTCATCATATAATACTTTATGCCATGTTTCTTCTGATAATTCTTTATTTGATATATCTTCAATAGATTCTTTTGTATACCATGAAGGAATTAAAATATATTTACTACATTCTTCAACAATTTTATTTATGTTATTAATATTAGTTATTGATAAATATTTTTTTATATCATCTATACTTATACTAAATTCATCCTCTGATTTTTCAGTATTTAAATATTTATCTAAATCATCATTCAAGTTATTATCTATATTTTTATTTAATTCCTCATCAGAATTATTTGATTCTTCATCTAATTCCTCATTAGAACTATTTAATTCCTCATCTAATTCATCATTAGAATTATTTAATTCCTCATCTAATTCCTTATCAGAATTATTTGATTCTTTATCAGAATTATTTGATTCTTTATCAGAATTATTTGATTCTTCATCTAATTCCTTATCAGAATTATTTGATTCTTCATCTAATTCCTCATTTGAGTTTTCATCAGAATTATTTGATTCAGTATCTAAGTTATTATTATAATATTTATTACACCATTTTTTAATTACATATTCAATTTCATTAATAATTTTATAATCATATTGTATTTTTTCCCAATCATCATCAGAAATATTAAATATATTTTGAAAATTAGTTTTAGAATACCAATTTGGTATAAAATGTCCATTATAACTACATGCTACTAAAATTAAATTTATATTTTTGTCATCTAAATATTTTATATTTTCAATAAAATTATTAATTAAATTATTACTAATAATTTTATTTTTTTTAATTTTTAATTTATTAGTCTTATTATATTTTTTTATTTTATTAAATTTAATTTTATATTTATTTAAATTATAAACATAATTAATCAATTTTAATAATAATAATAATGAAAATATTAAAAATATAATAATAAAAATTAAAAGGATAGTTTTATTAAACTTGTATAACATATCATTCATAATGTAAATATTCATTATTAGAGAATATTTAAAAATAATTATTAATTTAAATAATTATCAATTTTTATTTATTATATTATTATATATAATGGTAAATCCTTCAATATGGGGGCCTAATATATGGCAAACATTACATTTTATATCTTTAGGATATCCAGAAAATCCAACAGAACAACAAAAAAATGATTATAAAAATTTTTTTTTACTTTTAAAAACAGTATTACCATGTAAAAAATGTGCTATGCATTATAAGTATAATTTAGAACATTTACCATTAACAAATGATATATTAAATAATAAACAATTATTTATTAAATGGGTTATTGATTTACATAATTCAGTTAATTTATTAAATAATAAACCAATAATAAATTATAATACTGCATTAGAATTAATTAATAAATCTTCAAATTGTACTCATAACTTTATTAATTATACAGTAATTTATTTATATTTATTTATTATTATATTAATTATAATAATAATATTTTATTTATATAAAAATAAATATTTAAAATTATAATATATTTATATATATAATGTCAAATTTATCAGAAATAAAAACTAATTTTAATACATTTAGTATTAAAGAAAATATTATTTTAATAAATAATTTTATAGAAAAAATTAATATAGATAATAATTTAAAAGATATTGATCTTGAATTAATAATTATGGATACTTTTGAAGATTTTTATAATAATTATCCATTTTTAGTAAAAAAATTATGTAAACAAGAAGATATTACTATATTATATAAAATGTTAGAAAAATTAGATATAGTTGATTCAGGTAAAGATAATTTTTTAAATGTTGAAAAAGAATTAGCAGACACACTAGCTAATAAATATTTAAAAAATTTAAATAAATAAATTAATTAATAATATAATATATTATTTAATGAAAAGTTTTATAAAACCTATAAAAAATTATGATTATGAAAATGATATATTTTATAATGAAATTAATAATATAATTGGATTTAAAAAAACAACTATATGTGGATCATATATTAAATATGGTAAAGATAAAGCATGTGATATGGATTTAACAGAAGAAATAAATTATTTAGATTTAAATGAATATATTAATAAACTTTATAATAATAAAAATATATTTTATACAATACAAATATATTTTAATATACCTTATCAAAAATTATTATTAATTAAAAATAAATTAGGATATATCAATGGAAATATGAAAAAAATACAAAATGAAAGTATATTAGAAGATGTTAATAATTTACCTGAAATATTAAAAAATGATTTATTATTATTAATAAATAATTATAAAAATACACAAGATATTAATGATTTTATTAAAATAAAATTATATGTTAATAAAAATATATATACTAATTGGACCTATGCAGAATTATTAAAAAAAAATAAAAATTATTATGATGAAAATATAATTATTAATAATAATTTTACATACTTATATGTTGAAATAATATATAAAAATATTAGAATTTCTAATTTTATTACATTTAAAATAGATGAATTAGTTAAAGATTATATTATGTTTGAAATTGAAGACTTAGTATTTAATGATAATATTTTTTATTATAAATTATTAAAAAAATTATTAGTTTTTATTAAATGGTTATTTATAACAAAAAAAATAAAAGAATATGAATTACATAATTCTGTTATTGATATATATAATGATATTTATCAATTTATTGATAATATAGGTAATAATTATAATAAAACATGTATTAATAATAATTATATTGATATTTATTATTATAAAATTAATAAATATAATAATAAAAATATAAATAGTATTGATAATAAAAAAAAAATTATTTATAATAAATTATTATATAAATATAATAAAAAAATAATATATTTAAAAAATATTTATAATAATGAAATGAATAATATTAATGAAATATCTAAATCTAAATATTTACCAATTAGTATTAAATTTGAAAAATATTTAGAAATTTTTTATAAAATATTATAAAAAATTTAAAATTTTTGTTTTTACACAAAATAATGTATGAAGTATTATTGTAATAAATAATATTATTATAGTTATATATATTATATTATAATTAAATATATAATATATTAAATATATTATTATAATTGTTCCAATTACATCAAATATTGCTATATCAAATAATCTATATTTATGTAAACCTTCATTGGGTTTACCAAATATATTTTTATAATTACATAAATTATTCATATTATATAATATTATATTATAATATTATATAATTGAGTTTATTAAATAATAAAAAAATCTATGATTTATATATGAATGAATTAAATTATAATGACCCCCCCGAAACATATTTTCCTAGAAGCACTGATTTACAAAATAATGAATCTGATATTGATTATGATAAAATATTAGATAGTTTAAATATATCAGAACCAGTACATAATAATAATAATAATAATAATAATAATAATAATATGCATAATAATAATAATAATATGCATAATTTAACAAAAAAAATCGAATTTGATTTACAAAATTATAATATTAACGAACCATTACCAGAAAATTTTACATCAAATTTATTAAATAATAATGAATTAAATACACCTCTTGAAAAAACATGTAATGTTAATTTATTTAATAAATATATTAACATTAAAAAATTAAAATTAGATAATTATAAAGATATTATATTATATTTTATTATATTTATAATATTAAATATGTCTTTTATTATTAATTTAATAAATGATAAAATACCATTTATTAATAATAATAATTTAAATTTAATATTTAGAGGATTAATATTTATTTCAATATATTATATTATAACTAGAGAAAAATATAAAATTTTTATATAATTGTATTTAAAATAATATATATATAATTATTTTAATGGAAAAAAAATATATCAATATTGATTCAACACAACGAAATAATATAGTTTATCCAGATAGTTCTTCATTTAATTTAGATTATATTTTAACTAATATAGAACCTTTAGAAAATGTGAAATATATAAGTATTATAGATGCATATATACCTAAAAGTAAAAAAATGTTTATAAATTATGAAAATTATAATAATTTTATATATATTAAACCATTAATATCTGGATTACCAGGAAATTTTTTACCAACAAATTATAATAAAAATATTTTTTTAAAAATTATTATTCCAAATAATAATTATACAAATAATACTATTATAGATAAAATAAATGAATTACTTTTAGAAAATAATATTTCAGTATTAAATGAATCTAAAATTAATGGATTAATTTTTAAAAATAATAATAATATTATTGAAATTGAAAATAATATTAATTATATTGATTATATAATTAATTTTAGTAATATTGATTTATTAGATAATAAAAACTATTTAACATTAGGTTATTATTTAGGATTTAGAAAACTAGAATATTTAATTAGATCAAATAGTAATATTAATGCGGATACATTAATTAATTTTAATTTAATAAATTATATATTTATTAAAATTAATGATTATGGAAATATATATCCAAATATAAAAACATCATTAAATGTATTATCAAAATTAATTTTAAATAATAATGATAATACATATATTTTAAATAATAATAATTTATTAAATTCATTTTATTTTAAAGAATTTATTAATTTAAATAAATTAGATATTCAATTAATAGATTATTCTGGTAATATTTATAATACTAATGAAGATTATAATTTTATCTTAGAAATAGGAATAGAAAATAATATTATTGATAACAAAAAATCTGAAAATATAGATAAAGAATTAACACCTATTATAAGACAAAATATAAATGATATTAAAAATAGTTTTGTATTAAATGAAGATAATTTATTAATTTATGAAAATAATCAAAATAAAATAAAAAATAATAATTTACAAAATTTATTATTAAATAATCAAAATAATAATTTACAAAATTTAGAATTAAATTATCAAAATAATAATAATAATAATAATAATAATAATAATAATAATAATAATAATAATAATAATCAAAATTTAGAATTAAATAATCAAAATTTAGAATTAAATAATTATAATAATAATAATTTAGAATTAAATAATCAAAATAATAATAATTTATTAAATATTATTCCAGATAATAATAATTTAGAATTAATTAATAAAAATTTAAAAAATATTAATTTAATACCTATAGATAATAATCAAATAGATAATAAAGAATTAATATTAAAAGATACAAAATTATCTAAAAAAAATAAAAAAAATTTTTCATTTGATTATTAAAATAAAATATATTATATTTATAATATGATTATATATATAATAAGTTTTATTATAATATATTTAATATATTATTATTTTAATATTAGATCTAAAACTAAAATAATAATTATTAAAGATTTTGATGATTATATTTATAAAAATTGAAATTAATATTAATAAAATAATTAATTAATATGTATTTTATTTAAATAAATATTAAGATTCATGTTTCCAGTATTAAGATATAAATATAATGATTATTTTGGTACTGAAAATAAATCAATAGAATTTAAAGAATTTTCATTTAATAATGATGGTATTATTTTAGATATGAAAATAGCTGAAGATTTTTGTAATAATAATATTTTTAATTTTAATATTTTTGTAATTAAAAATATTATTAAATATTTTGAATGTTTTTTATTAAAATGTATTAGTGCATTTATTAATTCTAATATTCATGGGCATTTTTATATTGGTATTACTGATTTTGGATTTATAAAAGGTATTCCATATAGAGGAGATATACCAATTAATAAAATAAAAACTAAAATGTATCAATTAATAAAACATAATATTATTTGTGATAATAATTTTAATATAAATAAATTAATTAGAATTAATATAATTAAAATTAAAGAACCAAATAATCCTGAATTTAATATACACCCTGACTATACAAATTATTTAATTGAAAAAGAAACATATTTAATAGAATATAATAAATATATTGATAATATAACTAGTTGGAGAAAAGAACATAGTTTTATTAATCAAAAATTAGTAGATTTAATTAATAATATTGATTCAAGAAAATTAATAATGGAATTTATTATTTCTATAGATCCAGATAATAATATAATTAAATTATTAAAAACAAATTATAAATTAGAATATAAATCTCATATTAAATTACATAAATTAAAATTATATCCAAATAATCCATATTATTGGGTTACTAAATGGAAAGATCATAATAATATTTTACTTAAAAATATAAAACCTATATTTAATTTTGAATATTCTATGAGATATACTCCTATAAATTTAATTGTTGGAGTAAAAGATATGATTCCATATTGGTTTCATAATAATGATAATATGAATTTATATATTATTCATATTGAAATATTAAAAAATGATAATATTAAATTATGTAAGTATTATGATATTATTAATAAAAAATGGATGTGTAGTTATAGAATATTAACACCTAAAGGCGATCCTTGTTGTAAAAAATTTATTTTATAATCTTTTTTATCACTTCGTTGTAAAAAATTTATTTTATAATCTTTTTTATCACTTCGTTGTAAAAAATTTATTTTATAATCTTTTTTATCACTTCGTTGTAAAAAATTTATTTTATAATCTTTTTTATCACTTCGTTGTAAAAA
>Ga0247832_1002096_pt1 | contig 31949 bp, 29 predicted proteins | sample LaCruzMarch2015__10_FD_192407 | JGI IMG/M metagenome (GOLD analysis project Ga0247832, IMG submission 192407) | Freshwater microbial communities from meromictic Lake La Cruz, Castile-La Mancha, Spain - LaCruzMarch2015_4m | ecosystem: Environmental > Aquatic > Freshwater > Lake | place: Spain... | reverse complement strand
AAGCCTGAGCCCAAGCCCGAACCGCCCCCCAAACCGGCACCTCCCCGGCCCGCGCCAGAACCCAAGCCTGACAACAGCCTGCGCGATGCTCAAATTGCGCTCGAAAAGAAAAAAGAAGAAGACAAGAAAAAGCAGGAAGCCGCTGAACGTCAGCGTAAGGCGCTTGAGAAAAAGAAAAAAGAGGCCGAAGAAAAAGCCGCGCAGGACAAAGCCACTAAGGAAAAAGCCCTCAAGGACAAGGCTGCGCAGGAAAAAGCCGCTCAGGAAAAGAAAGAACTGGACAAGAAGAAAGCTGCTGATAATGTCAAGGCCGACGAGGATAAGCGCAAGCAAGAACAAGCTCGGAAAGAGGCCGAGGATAAGGCTGACGCAGCCGTGGCCGAGGCTTTGCGCAAGGAACAAATGCAACGCATGCAAGGCATGGCCGGGGCATCGGGCGGCCCGAACGCCACGGGAACTGCACTCAAATCGTCAGGACCCTCGGCCAGTTATGCGGGACGACTCGTGGGCCGCATCAAACCCAACATCACCTACCCCGGCGACATGATCGGTAACCCGCGCGCCGAAGTGGAAGTGCGCGTGGCAGCCGACGGCACCATCACCAGCCGCCGCATCGTGCAGTCCAGCGGCAACAAGGCCTGGGACGATGCCGTGCTGCGTGCCATCGACAAAACCGAAATCCTGCCCAAAGACACCGACGGTCGTGTTCCACCCTTGATTGTGCTGGGGTTCCGGCCGCTGGATTGACAAAGAAAAAACGCCTCCATCTTCGCAAGCCTCAACGTCTTGCGTGCAGGGTGGCTTGAACCGCCCCGCTCCACTATGATGGACTGGTGGTGTCAAGCTTGGCCTTCAACTGACGATACACACAACACATGACTTCCATAGCGGGCCTGCTGACAGGCCCGAGCCACCGCGTTCCGAGACAAACGACATGCTGAAAATCATTGGTATTTGCTTAGCCACTGCTGGGCTAGGTCTTTACTCAAATCTTGCCTTGGCCCAAGCGACGCCATCCAAAGGGTGTTTTGTGGCCCATTTCAAGTCCTTGGCATTGAAAACCCACAGTCCGGATATGCGTGCGGTTTTGGCAGAAAAGTGGCTGCAATTGAACGCCCCCAACTGCACCAAGGCCCAACTGTCCGCACTTCAGGCCAACAGCCCCAGTTGGTTGGGCAGCTCTTTGACGCAGGAAATAGCCTCCATATTGGAAGGTGCCATTGAAGCCAACATCGCCGGAAACCCTGAATTGATGGCGCGTCTTTACGAATCCTCGGGCAAAGAAGTTCAAAGCGGCAGCGTGACCCTGACCAACCCTCCCGCCCGAGCCCCCGTGGTTCAGCCCATGGTCAACACAGGTGTGCTTTCTGGCAGCGCGAACTACGGCACCATTTCGGGCAATACCAACCTGAACCAAACCACGAACAACCTGAGCAATGCCAACAGCAACGCCAGTCCTGCTACCAGCAGCAGCGGCGCCAATTCAAGCAACAACGCGACGGGTCAGGGCAACTCAACAGGCACCAACATTCAGGGCCAGCTGTCGGTCCCACGTTGAAACCCCAAAGATTCAGGCTTGCATCGCTCGTCGTGTCTAAGCAGCGCCTGCTCTGAAGGGCGCATCGGCACTTTGAACTCGGCCAGCGGCTGAGCCCACACCCGTTCAGCCTCTTCAGTCGTACACAATTCGCGCCTGCCCTTGTTCGGCTTGGGCCATCCAGCTGGCCAGTGCCGCATCGGAGGGGAAAAATTTGGCGACTTCGCCCAGCGCCAACTCGGCGCGGGCGGCCAAGTCTTCGCTGCGCCGCTCCAGTGCCAAACGCACGGGCAAGCCGCGCACCAGATCGCCCTGGTCAGTCCGTTCACGTTGCGCGGGGAACTCGCGCACCAGTCGAGCAATGTCGGGCGCACGGCCATTCACGGCCACGCGCAGGTATTTGCCATAGCGGCAACGGGCCGCGCCTAAGTCCATGATCTGCTCAATCTTGAGGCGGAAACCACCCGAAAAACGATCAGCCTGCATCTTGGCCGTGACGATGATCAGCTCATCGTCTTTCAGCAAGTGCTTGGCCGAGTTGATCAGGGCTTCATCGGCCGTGGCTTCCATCATGGCCGTTTTGTCGTCGAGCTTGAAAATCGCCACCTTGCCGCGCTGACCGTTGATGATGCGCAAATCGCTCACGATACCCGCCAGTACCATGGATTCGCGGCTGTCGATCAGGTCGTCGATCTTGCGGCGTGCAAACTGGCGCACTTCAAGCGCCACCGCATCAAACAAATGGCCAGACAAAAAGAAGCCCACGGCCGTTTTTTCGAGCAGCAAGCGATCCTTGATGCCCCATGGCAACACGTCCAATAAATCGGGCTCTTGCGTGCTGGAGCCGTGCGAGTCTTCGCCCAGCATGTCGAACAAGCCTCCCTGGTTGGCGTTGGCTGTGGTGGCATTCGAGAACTCAAACGCCCGGTCAATGCTGGCCGACAAGGCGGCGCGGTTCATGTGCAGCGAGTCAAAAGCCCCAGCCTTGATCAGCGCATCTACGGTCCGTTTGTTGATGCGGGTGCGGTCCACACGCACGGCAAAGTCAAACAAGCTGGTGAAGGGGCCGCCCTCGTTGCGGGCCGCCACGATCGCCTCAATCGCCTGTTGACCCGTGCCTTTGATGGCCCCGAGACCGTAGCGAATGATCTTGTCTGTCACGGGCTCGAACCGGTGCGTGCCCCGATTGACGTCAGGCGGATCAAAGCGGATGCCGAACTTCAGGGCGTCTTCGTAAAGCACCTTGAGCTTGTCGGTGTCGTCCATTTCCACCGTCATGTTGGCGCAGAAAAACTCGGCGGTGTAGTGCACCTTCAACCAGCCGGTGTGGTAAGCCAGCAGTGAATAAGCGGCCGCGTGCGACTTGTTAAACCCGTAGCCCGCAAACTTTTCCATCAGGTCAAAGACTTCGTCGGCCTTGTCCTGCGGGATGTTGTGCGTGGCCGAAGCGCCCGCGCGGAACTTCTCGCGATGCTCGGCCATCTCCTCGGCCTTTTTCTTGCCCATGGCGCGGCGAAGCAAGTCGGCACCACCGAGCGAGTAGCCGCCCAGTATCTGCGCCGTCTGCATCACCTGCTCTTGATACACCATGATGCCGTAGGTCTCGCTCAGCATCTCGGCCACGGCCGGATGTGGGTACGCCACCTCTTCGCGCCCGTGCTTGCGGGCCACAAAGCTGGGGATCAGGTCCATCGGGCCCGGTCGGTAGAGCGCATTCAGGGCGATCAAGTCTTCCAGGCGACTGGGACGCGCATCGCGCAACATGCCTTGCATGCCCCGGCTTTCAAACTGGAACACGGCCTCGGTCTTGCCGTCCGAAAACAGTTTGTAGGTCTGCGCGTCGTCGAGCGCGATGTTCTCAAAGGCGAAGTTCTCCTGGCCCTTGTGCCGCTTGACGATGAATTCCCGGGCGATTTCCAAAATCGTCAGCGTGGCCAGGCCCAAGAAGTCGAATTTCACCAGGCCAGCCGCTTCCACGTCGTCCTTGTCGTATTGGCTCACCGCTGATTCGCTGCCCGGCTGCTGGTAAAGCGGGCAAAAGTCGGTCAGCTTGCCCGGCGCAATGAGCACACCCCCGGCGTGCATGCCCACATTGCGGGTCATGCCTTCGAGCTTTTGCGCCAGCTCAATCAAAGTCCTGACATCTTCTTCTCGCTCGATGCGCTCGGCCAGGATGGGTTCCATGGCAATGGCGTAGTTGTTCTTGTCGCCTTCTTTGGGCGCTGCTGGTGGGTATTGCAGTGTGACCGACATGCCCGGCTTGTTGGGAATGAGCTTGCTGATGCCGTCGCAAAAGGTGTAGCTCATGTCCAGCACGCGGCCAACGTCTCGGATCGCCGCACGCGCGGCCATGGTGCCAAAGGTCACAATTTGGCTGACGGCGTCGCGGCCGTATTTGTCCTTCACGTAATCGATCACCCGGTCCCGGTTGCCTTGGCAAAAGTCGATGTCGAAGTCGGGCATGGACACTCGCTCGGGGTTCAAAAAACGCTCAAAGAGCAAGTTGTATTGCAGCGGGTCGAGGTCGGTGATCTTGAGCGCATAGGCCACCAAAGAGCCAGCACCCGAACCCCGACCCGGGCCGACTGGGCATCCATTGGCCTTGGCCCACTGGATGAAGTCACCCACGATCAGGAAGTAACCTGGAAAACCCATCTTCAAGATGGTGTTCAGCTCAAACTCCAGACGCTCCACATAGCGCGAGCGCTCTTCATTTCGCTTGGTGAGGGACGGGTACAGGTGAAGCAATCGCGCCTCAAGCCCTTCGAAAGACACATACCGGAAATAGTCTTCGACCGACATGACCACACCCTTCACAGGTGGGATCGGGAAGTCTGGCAATTGCGGTTTGCCCAACACCAAGGTCAGGTTGCAGCGCTTGGCAATCTCGAGCGTGTTGGCAATCGCGCTGGGCACATCGGCAAAAAGGGCGCGCATTTGCGTTGTGGACTTGAAATACTGCTCGCGCGTGAAGCGGCGCACCCGGCGCTGGTTGGCCAGGATTTCGCCCTCCGAGATGCACACCCGCGCTTCGTGGGCTTCGTAATCGTCAGGTCCATGAAACTGCACCGGGTGCGTGGCCACCACCGGCAAACCCAAACGTGCGGCCAACGCCACGGCACCCGCCACTTGCGGCTCGTCTTCCGGGCGACCTGCGCGTTGCAGCTCCAGATAAAAACGGTGCGGAAAAATCGAGCCCAACTGCAACGCCACATCGGCCGCCTTGTCGGTATCGCCCTGCACAAGGGCTTGACCCACTGGCCCGGCTTGCGCGCCCGAAAGCAAAATCAAACCCTCCGACAGCTCTTTCAGCCAAGCCAGCTTGACCATGGCCACGCCTTTGAGCACATTCTGGGTCCAGGCGCGGGCCAACAACTCGCACAGGTGCAAGTAACCCCGGTGGTTCTGCACCAAAAGCACCACCCGGCTGATGACGCCAGCGTCGCCGCCCAAGCCCTCAAGGTTGATCTCGGCGCCAATGATGGGTTTGACGCCTTTGTCTCGCCCTTCCTTGTAGAACTTGACCGTGCCGAACAGGTTGTTCAGGTCGGTGATGGCCAGTGCGGGCTGGGCGTCTTTGGACGCGATCTTGACCACATCGTCGATGCGACAAGTGGAGTCAACGACAGAAAATTCGGAGTGAAGGCGCAGGTGAACAAACATAGTCGACCATTGTAGAAGCTCACCCTAGGGGACTTAGGTGCAGACGGGTACGAGGACCGACTTAGTACAGTCTTTGGTATGCGAATTCAGTCCCGCAGAACTTGCAACACCTCCGAGCGAAACTCGCGTCCGTACAAAATCAGCACCACCAGCGCCGTGGCCAAGACCAGTGCCAGAGGCGAGAAAAACCAGGCCATGGCGGCAAAAGAAAAGTAGTAGGCCCGCAAACCATCGTTGAAAGTCTCGGCGGCGGCGCTGACCAGATTGCCCGCCCGCTGCGCATAGTGTTGGCGATCTGACTCGCCGCTGGTAAAAGATTCTGGCGGCGGCATGCCACCAATGACCAAGGCCACAAAAGTGTATTGCCGCATCGACCATGAAAAGCGAAAGAAGGCATACACAAAAATGCCCACCAACACCAAAATTTTGAGCTCAAACACCAGCAAGGGCGTGGGCTGCGCAAAAGGAATCTCACCCACCAACTCGGCCGCTTTGTTGGTGGTGCCCAAAAGCGCAAACAAGCCACCAATGATGATGATGCTGGTCGATGAAAAAAACGCTGGCGTTTGAGAGAGGTTCTGCGTGATCAAGCCATCGAGCATGCGCGGATCGCGCGCCGTGGTTTGAAGCATCCACTTCTGACGGTACTTGTTGGTGGTGGCGATCAGGCTTTGATCGCGCTTGCCGCGAATGCGGGCAAACCAAGCGTAGCCCACCCATAAAGTAAAAAAAGAAAACAGTGCCAGCCAATCGGCCCAGGGCAACATGGTGATGATTTTCATTCGCCTGATCGTAACAAGGTACAGCGGCGAGCACCATGTCCAGCCAAGGCCATGTCGAGCAACTCGCACGACTCATTTGAATTCAAAAGAGTTCATTTAAAGTTACGATCAAGCATCTTCAAAAAATTACAAACCATGAAATTCATCGTCTCATTGGCTTTTGTAGCCCTTCTCAATGCTTGCGGCGGCAGCTCGGGCTCCCCAGATCAAACCGGTGATCAAACCACGGGCAAGCCCATCACCCTGACCGACCAAACCGGTGTGGCCCGCTACCACGGCCAGTCTGACTGCACCGCCTTTGTGTTAGACCTGCGCAACGACGCCGCACCGGCCTATGCACTGACCAACGGGCACTGCGCGCAAAACTTTTCGGACCCCGACACGCCTTATGCGGTGTTGCGCCACCGCGCCACCACCACCGACCGACTGGTGTTTTTCTACACCGCCAGCTCACAAGCGGCCCAGAAAACCGTTCAAGTCTCGGAAATCACCTACAGCAGCATGAACCAGACCGACCTGGCGGTGTTAAGGCTCAACGCCACCGTGGGCCAACTGCGGGCGCAGGGGATTGAGCCCATTCAGATTCACAACAGCCCGCTGGTCAGTGGCAGCCCGATTCAGGTGATCGGCGCGCCCAGCGGCGATTTTTTGCAAAAAGTGGCCTGCCAACAAGGCCCACGCGTGGACGTGACCGAGTTTGTCTGGGTCTGGTCACAACTCCAATCGAACGACTGCGCCGAAATTTACCCGGGCATGTCTGGCTCACCCGTTTTTGACACCGTCAGCCGCAAAGCCGTGGGCGTGATCAACACCACCACCGTGGGCATGTCCGAGACCCGCAACTGTTACCTCGGCTCACCCTGCGAGATCACCGCCCAAGGCACCCAGCCCCGGGCTCAAACCAGTTACGCCGTGCCCATTGACGGCTTGGCCGCCTGCTTTGTGCAAGGCCAATGGGCACCGCAAGCCGGGGTGTGTCCCCTGCCATTGGCATCAGGCCCGGCGTTGTTGCCACAAGGCCTGTTCAGCCCCATGCAACACCCCAGCAGCAGCAGACGCTGGCAATTGGAGGGCTCCAGCAGCACCGCCACCGAGGTGAAATTCATCACGGCGGGCCAGGACCGTTGCAACACCGACACGGGCTACCAGACTTACCAGTCCGACCGTTTGCCGTTGTTGCCCACACAAGAAGGCGTGCACCTGGCCTGCGTGCGTGAAGGCCAACGCCTGACGGTGCACCCCATCGAGGTGGACAACAGCGCCCCTAACGCAGCACCCATCGTTGAATTGGCGCCAATGGATGGCGCTGCCCGCCGGGTGAGCTTGTTGTTCAGGCCCCCCGAAGTCTCGGGCTATGAGACCGCGACCTCGACCACCGAAGCCGGGTGCAGCGCCTTGTCCGACTCGGACTTCACGCCCTATTTCAGGGTGCCATTGCTGCTGACTGCGCCTGTTCACCTGTGTATCAAGGTCAGTGACCGGGCAGGCAATACAGGCCCTGTCTGGGCACAGACCATCCCTTGAAGGGCGGGAAAGCAGCGCCAGTTTGTTCAGCCGCGCAGCTTGGCCGCCAGCGCAGCGATGCGCTCGCCGTAGGCTTTGGCGGTGTCCAAGTCGCCTTGGGGAATATCTTCTGCGGGGCTGGTCGGGCCGACTTGCGCCATCAGGCCCGAGTTAGAGCCAATGCGGTTGATGGTGCCGTCGTTCATGGCGGGCTGACCCACCCACACCATGCCTTGCTGCATGGCCAGGGTGATGAAGTACTGAATGGTGGACAGCTTGTCGCCGCTCGGGCTCGCCGAGATGGTGAAGCCGCCTGCGAGTTTGTCTCTCCAGGCGCTGGTGAACCAACGCTTGGAGGATGCATCCGCAAACTTCTTGAATTGCCAAGAGGCCATGCCCATGTAGGTGGGCGAGCCGAAGATGATTGCGTCGGCCGCATCCAATGCGGTCCAGTCAGCGTTGGTGATGTTGCCATCGGCATCAATCGCGATCACTTGCGCGTTGGCGCCTTGGGCCACAAATTGGGCCACGCGCTGGGTATGGCCGTAGCCGGAATGGTAGACAACAACTGTTTTAGCCATGAGAAAAACTTCTTGGAGGTTGAGAAAAGTGGGAAGAAAAAATAAGAGCGGTGATGGATCCCCGCACAGGCGTAAATGGTGCGAAGGATCAGGCCGACAAGTCGAACACCAGCACTTCGGCGTCTTGGCCTTGGCTCAAAGCCAGGGACGATTCGGCTTGCAGCATCGCCGCGTCGCCCGCAATCAGTGCTTGGCCGTTGACCTGCAGCGCACCACGCACCAAAAAAACATAGGCTTTGCGGGAAGGGTTCAGAGGCAAAACGGCATTTTCAGGGCCATTGAACAGGCCTGAGTACATGCGGGCATCGGCGTGAATTTCAACTGTATGCGCGGCAGCTTGGGCGTCCGATGCAGGCGCAGCCACCAAAGCCAGTTGCCCACGCTTGGCGCTCTCGGGCACCGACTTTTGCTCGTAACCGGGTTCGATGCCCGTCACATTTGGCTCGATCCAGATTTGCAAAAAATGGGTCTGCTCGCCTTGGGCGTGGTTGAACTCACTGTGTTGCACGCCGCTGCCTGCACTCATGCGCTGCACATCACCGGGCGGAATACCCTTGACATTGCCCATGCTGTCCTTATGGGCCAAATTGCCGGACAGCACATAGCTGATGATTTCCATATCGCGGTGGCCGTGCGTGCCAAAACCGGTGCCAGGGGCAATGCGGTCTTCGTTAATGACGCGCAGATTGCCAAACCCCATGTGAGACGGGTCAAAGTAGTTGGCAAAAGAAAAGCTGTGAAACGACTTCAGCCAGCCGTGGTCGGCGTAGCCGCGTTCGGCAGATTTGCGGATGTTCAGCATGAGCGTGTCCTATTAGAGTCTTTGGAGGTCGTGACTGGATAGATTTTGAACTTTAGCCCGGCGGGCGTGCTTTAAAGTTGCCTTCATTTGCTGGCATCATTCAAACCAATTGAATGATCAAGCAACCACCATGCAAACACCCCGCGATTGGCTGACTCCCGAAGCCCTGCTCATGCTGCAGACCATCGATCAAAAAGGCAGCTTTGCCGCAGCCGCCCGCGCCCTGAATCTGGTGCCCAGCGCCCTGACCTACCGGGTGCGCCAACTCGAAGACGCACTCGATGTGCTGCTGTTTGACCGCAGTGCCCGCCAAGCGGTGCCCACAGCCGCAGGCCGCGAGTTGTTGCGCGAAGCCACCCGCTTGCTTGACGACATGGACGCCGTGGCCAACCGTGTGCGCCGCGTGGCCACCGGCTGGGAGGCGGTGTTCACCGTGGCGGTGGACAGCATCGTCTCGCGCAGCGTGATCATGGACTTGTGTGCCAGCTTTTTGGCGCTGGGAGCGCCCACCCGGATGCGGTTGCGATATGAAACCTTGTCGGGCACGCTGGCCGCGCTCACTTCAGGCCAGGCCGATCTGGCGCTGGGTGTGGTGCTGGAGCCAGGCCTGAAAACCGATATCCGGCATGCGTTGCTGGGCGAGATTGCTTTTGTGTATGCCGTGGCCCCGCACCACCCGCTGGCCCACACTGCCGCGCCGCTGACTGACGCCAACTTGCAACAGCACCGCGCCGTGGCCGTAGCCGATTCGGTTAACCGGGGCGTGGGCCTGACCATAGGGCTGCAAGGGGGGCAAGACGTGTTCACCGTGCCCGACATGCCCAGCAAACTCGAAGCCCAATTGCGCGGCTTGGGTGGCGGTTTTTTGCCCGAATCGCTGGCCAGGCCTTACATCGACAAAGGCCTGCTGGTGGCCAAGCAGGTTCACAACCCGCGCAGCAACAACTGCCACCTCGCCTGGCGCGACACGCCTCAAACGCCCGCCGGACAGTCCTTGCGCTGGTGGTTGAGCCAACTGGAGCGGCCCGCCACCCGCCAAGCGCTGCTGCGGCCCGTGCACAGTGTGTGAAAACGACCAGCCCCACCGACATCGGGAATAACCCACCCGGGTGGTTTCAAGGCCCTTTTCTCAGCTAAAGTGACCCCATGAACACACCACACATCGCCATCATCGGTGTCGGCATGGCCGGCGTCACCTGCGCCCGCACTTTGCGCCAAGCCGGCCACAACGTCACTTTGTTCGAGAAAAGCCGCGGCTTAGGGGGCCGCATGTCCACCCGCGCCAGCGCCTTTGGTGGCTTTGACCACGGGGCCCAATACTTCACCGTGCGCGACCCGCGCTTTGAGCTGGCCATTGCCACCGCCCCTGGTGTATGCAAACCCTGGAGCGCCAACGCCGTGCGCGTGCTCGACCCCAATGGCCGCGTGATCGAAGCCGGCCTGCCCGGCGGCGAGCGCCACTGGGTGGCCACCCCAGGCATGAACGGCTTGGTCAAAGCCTGGGCTGCGCCTTTGGTCGAAGACGGCAATGTGCAGTTAGAAACCCGCGTCACGCAAATCTCCCCCGACCCCCTGAAGAAAAACGGCTGGCAACTGCACACTGAAAGCGAAGATGGGGGTCAGCACATCTACGCTGGTTTTGACCAAGTGATCTTGGCCATCCCGCCCGCACAGGCGCAGGCTTTGCTTCAAGCTTCGGGCCAAAGCGCCCTCGCCGAGCCCCTGAAAAATGTGCGTGTAGAACCCTGCTGGACGCTGATGCTGGCTTATCCGCAAGCCGTGCAACCGGGTGTGATCACCATCGGCCCGCAATGGAACGCGGCACGCAGCACGCACCACCGCATCGCCTGGATGGCGCGCGAATCGTCCAAGCCCGGGCGTGAACGCATCGAACGCTGGACCGTTCAGGCCAGCGCGCCCTGGTCGGCCGAGCACGTGAACGACAGCCCCGATCGCATCAAAGGCAAACTCATCAAGGCCTTTGCCGAGATCACCGGCATTCGTGTGACCCCTGACCTGGCCGAGGTGCACCGCTGGCTGTATGCCAAGACTACCCAACCCTTGGGCGTGAGCCACCTGTGGTTCAAGGACCAGGGCATTGGCCTGTGCGGCGACTGGTGCTTGGGCCACCGGGTCGAAGACGCCTTCGTCTCGGGCCTGGAGCTGGCTTTGGCGGTGCTCAAAAAACGTTGACCACCCATGGGGATCCCCTACACAGGCCGGTTCGCGCCCTCGCCAACCGGCCTTTTGCATGCCGGCTCGCTGGTGGCTGCGCTGGCCAGCTGGTTGGACGCCAGTGCCCACGGCGGCCAATGGCTGGTGCGCATCGAAAACGTGGACACACCCCGCTGCGTGCCCGGGGCCGACCAGATCATCTTGCAACAACTGGCCGCCTGTGGCTTGACATCCGATGGTCCCGTGCTTTGGCAAAGCCAGCGCGGCGAGCACTACGCTGCGGCCCTGCAAAGCCTGGTGAACCAAGGCTGGGCCTACCCCTGCGGCTGCTCGCGCAAAGAGATTGAATCAGCCCAAGCCGTGGCCCGGCACAGTGCCGCCGTGTACCCCGGCACCTGCCGAGAAGGCTTGAATGGCAAACCCGCCCGCGCCTGGCGGCTGAATGTGCTGGCCGTGCAAGCGGCGCTCGGCCTGCCCGCCATCACGCACTGGCGCGACCGCCGCTTGGGAGCACAGCAACAAAACGTGGGTCAAGATGTGGGCGACTTTGTGCTGCGCCGCGCCGACGGCCTGTGGGCCTACCAGCTGGCGGTGGTGGTGGACGACGCCGCGCAATGCATCACCCATGTTGTGCGCGGCCAAGACCTGGCCGACAACACCGCACGGCAAATCGTACTTCAACACGCTTTGGGGCTGCCCACACCCCAGTACCTGCACACACCCCTGGTGCTGGGCACGGATGGCGAAAAACTCAGCAAACAAAACGGGGCACTGGCGCTGGACCTGTCTGACCCCTTGGCGGCACTGGGCCAGGCGGCCCAACTGCTGGGTTTACCTGCTCAGCCAGGGCTGCACAACTTTCTCACGCAGGCGCAGGGCTCATGGGCCCGCCTGTTCATCTCCCGCACCCACTGAACCCTTGGAGAGCAGTGACATCGGTGTATACCTCTGAAAAAGTGCGGCAGATGACTTCTTTGGAATTCAAAACCGAAGAATTCGCCAGAATCTCAACAGGTAAAATCCTCCCTCTGCCAAATGCGGCAGTTCATGACGTGAGCGCTCGTCGCCCGTTGCCACAAGAGCCTTCGGCTCTGCTTGTCCGATTCAACACCCTCTCACACCCATGACGCGAGCCTTGCCGCGTGCCAGCCTTTACAGCGCCAGCTTGGTGCGTTTTCTGACTGAAAACGCCCTGCTTGCTCCTGCCCGTCAGGCAGAAGATGTGGGGCAAAGACTGGGCGATTGGCTGGATTTTCGGCAGGCCATTGCGCTGCACGGTGTGCTGCCGCCAGACACAGCCCGTGCTGCACAAGCCGCCCCCCTGCCTGCCCATGTGCAACGCATGGCCCTGATCGCCCCCGAGGCACTGGCCAAGCATGTGGACAAAGTGCGCGCCCAATTGGCCGAGTCCATCACCCAAGGCGCACCCGCGGGCTCGGGCCTGGCGCGCATCGACATGCCTGCCCCGGTTTTGGACGAGCCGGTGGAGATCAAGACCGCGTTTGAGCCCTACCGCCGCTTTGTGGCCGCACACCAGCGGCAAATGGAAAGCACGCTGCGCAGCTTGCGAGCCCTGTTGCGCCTGCAGCTGAGCCAACGCGGCGGCGCAGGGCAGCAACTGGCCGCACTCGACACCGCTTATGAAAACATCCTCGTCGATCGCGAAGCGGCGCTGCTGGCCAAAACAACCAAGTTGCTGGAAAAGCTCTTTGTACAAGCCCTCAAGGCGCACATGCAGCTTCAGGCCCAAGCCCAGCCAGCAGCCCTGGCCACCGAAACCACCGATGCCACTGACGATATTGACGTCATTAACTCGAATCAAAACGACACCCCCAAGGACTACCTGAGCCGCTGGCTGATGCCACTTCGCCAAACCCTTCGTCAGGCTTTGCTTGCCGAACTCGACACCCGACTGCAACCGAGCCTCGGACTGCTCGAAGCCCTCACCGCTCACGCCCCACACACACCATGAAACGTTTTTCTTTTTTGATCGCCTTTAGTCTGGGCGCATTGGCCCTAATTTGGGTCGCGGCGGCCGTGGCAAACAGCCATTTTTTGGTGCTGGTCATGACCCTGTTGATTGGCGCTGTTTATGGTTTTGGCGCTTGTGAGCTGCGCCAATACCGCGCCACCACGAACGCGCTGAACCAGGGCCTGGGCCAAGTCCCCGCCGACCTGGCCCAGCTGAGCGACTGGCTCATCACCTTGCCTGCGGCTTTGCAAAACCCGGTGCGCCATCGGGTGCAAGGCGAGCGCGTGGCCCTGCCCGGCCCGGTGTTCACGCCTTATTTGGTGGGCCTGCTGGTCATGCTGGGCATGCTGGGCACTTTTTTGGGCATGGTGGTCACACTCAATGGCGCGGTGTTTGCGCTCGAAGGCTCCAACTCCATTGCGGGCGTGCGGGCCGCGTTTTCCGAGCCCATCAAAGGCCTGGGTCTGGCCTTTGGCACCTCGGTCGCGGGCGTGGCCACCTCGGCCATGCTGGGCCTGATGAGCAGCCTGGCCCGGCGTGAACGCGGCCTGTCTTCGCAGCAGCTTGACACTCTGGCCCACACCCAGCTGCAGCGTTTTTCGCTCGCGCACCAGCGGCAAACCAGCTACTTGGCCTTGCAGCAGCAAGCCCAAGCGCTGCCACAAGTGTTGCAGCAACTGCAGGCCTTGATGACCCAGATGGCCAGCATCACCGAGCAAACCCACACCCAACTGCTGGCCAGCCAACACAACTTTCAGCAACAGGTGCAGCGTGAAGTGCACAGCGCCTATACGGGTCTGGCGCAATCGGTGGACCAGTCGCTGCGCACCAGCCTCGGCCAAAGCTTGCAACTGGCCAGCGATAGCATTCGCCCCGTGGTGCAAGCCTCCATGACGCAGCTGGCCGAACAGGCCCAGAGCCTGAACGACCGCCTGCTGCACAACACCCAGCAGCAACTGGCCGAAGTGCACACGCAGCTCACGGCCACCGCCGCCACGCTGGCACACACCAGCGCCCAAACACTGAGCCTGCACGAACAAAGCAGCACCCGCATGAGCGAGCGTGTAGGCCAGACCCTGGAGGTCTTCGGCCAGAACTTCGAACGCAGCGCCCAGGCCTTGGTCGCGCAAGTGGGCAGCGCACAAACCCAGCAGCACGCCCTGCAAAGCAGCGCCGACCAGCAGCGACTGGACCACTGGCAAACCGCTCTGCACAGCATGGCCGATGCGCTTCACCAGCAGTGGCAGGCTTCGGGCACACACACCCTGGCACAACAACAAGCCATTTGTGACGCCTTGGCCCACACCGCGCAAGACATCAGCACCCACAGCCAAACCCAGGCCACGCAGACCCTGGCCGAAATCACCCGCTTGCTGGCCAGCAGCGAAGCGCTGGTGCAAACGCGCATCGCCGCCGAGGCGCAGTGGACCGCCCAACACAGCCAGCGCGCCGAAGAACTCTCGTCCCTGCTGCGCAATGAACTGTCGGCCCTGCGCCAAGCCGAAGAAGAACGCGGCCAAGCCGCTGTGGCCCGCCTGGCCGAACTGCAAAGCACCGTGACGGCCCACCTGAGCACCCTGGGCACCGCCCTGGAAGCGCCCATTACTCGCCTGATCGAAACCGCCTCCGAAGCGCCCAAAGCCGCGGCCGAAGTCATTGGCCAGCTGCGTCAGGAAATTTCGGTGAGCGTGGCGCGCGACAACGCCTTGCTCGAAGAGCGCACCCGCATTCTGGGCACGCTCAGCACCTTGCTGGACGCGATCAACCACGCGTCGACCGAGCAACGCGGCGTGATCGACGCCCTGCTGGTGAGCAGCCAGGCCTCATTGGCGCAAACCAGCGAGCAGTTCCAGCAACACGTTGCGCAAGAGACTGACAAACTGGGCGGTATCGCCGCGCAAGTCACCGCCAGCGCGGTGGACGTGGCCAGCCTGGGCGAGAGCCTGGGCTTTGCCGTGCACGCCTTCAGCCAGACCAACGAGCAACTCATGGCCCAGCTGCAGCGCATCGAGCAGGCGCTGGGCCAATCGATGACGCGCAGCGACGAGCAACTGGCCTATTACGTGGCCCAAGCCCGTGAAATCATTGACCTGAGCATCGGCAGCCAAAAAGACGTCCTCGACGCCCTGCAACGCCGCACTGACTTGGTCACTGAAGGGGCCGTCTGATGCTGGAGCACGACGCCGACGTCGACGCCACATCGGCCACCTGGATCTCGTTTGCCGACCTGATGACCGGCCTGCTGGGCGCGTTTGTTCTGCTGCTGGTGGGTGTGATGGCCGCGCAACTGGACATGGCCTCGCAGCTGGAGGTGGAGGTGCAAAAACGCCAGATCGAAGAGCAAAAACGCCTCTCGCTCGAAAACGCCCTGGCCATCCCGCTGGCCAGCGGCCGCATCACCCTGAACAACGGTCGCATTGGCATCAGCGGCAAACTGCTGTTCAAGCTCAACTCCGACCAGCTCGAACCCGAAGGCCGCCAACTGCTCAAAAGCCTGGTGCTGCCGCTGCGCAGCTACCTGCAAACGCGTGACGAGATGCTCATGGTCAGCGGCTTCACCGACGACAAGGCGGTCACCAGCCGCAACCGTGAATTCACTGACAACTGGGAGCTCTCGGCCCAGCGCGCCCTCACCGTCACGCGTACCCTGATCGAAGAAGGCATGCCCGCGTCCATGCTGTTCGCCGCCGCCTTTGGCCAGGAACAAGCCCTGGTGCCCAACACCAGCGAACAAGCCCGCGCTCAAAACCGCCGCGTGGAAATGGCCCCGGTGCCCAAGGCCAACAACACGGCCCGAACAGCGCCATGACCGAAGCCTCACCCAGCCCTTCGGATGCGCAGGCTCTTTTACAGCCGGCACAGGCCGCCGAAGCTGCCCAGCTGGACCCCGTGGGCTGGCACCACATCCAGGTACTGACAGAACGCACCCGCACCCAAACAGGCCTGGCGCAAGTGCTGCTGCAGGCCAAGCTGAACTCGGCTCTTGCGCAGTTGCAGGCGCGGCTGGCAGCGCAAAAAAAGCAGCACACCCAGCATATACAACCCACCCGCCACACGCCATCGCCCTTGTCGGCATTGCTGCAGGACATGGCAGCGCCCTCGGCCGAACGCCCCTTGAGCCCCGGCGGCCATGGGCGCATGGACAAGCCGCACATCGTGCAGTTTCGCCAGCAGCTGGGCAAGATGAGCGTGCAAAAAAAAGTCACCCAAGCCATCGCCCAAGCCCCGCAAAACGCTGGGCCCATCAACTCCCACATGCTGGTGCTGCGCTCGCTGGGCCTGATGCGCGACCTCTCGCCCGACTACCTTAACCGCTTCATGGGTTATGTGGACACGCTCTTGTTTTTGGACATGCCACAAACGGTCAAAGCCACACCCAAAAAGGCCGTGCCTTCAAGCAAGTCAGAGCGGTGATGCGGCCTGAACCGCTCAGGCCAAAGCCGCAGGCGCAGGCGCAGGAAAGCCATTGCGCCCCGGAAACTCGGGTGCCAAAGTGCGCGCGTTGGGCATCTTGACCCACAGGCGCAGCATCTTGCGGTTGAGTTCGTGCACGCCGTGGTCTTCAAATTCATTGCGCGAGTGCAGCACGGCGTAGTTGTTGGCAAACTGCAAGTCACCGGGCTCCAGCATCATGTCCAAACGAAAATCTGCGCGGTGCATGATCTCGTCAAACAAATCGAGTGCCTCGATTTCGACCTTGGACAAAGGCAAGTTGCGGATTTCGTGCCCCAGCTCGATGTACTGGCGCAGGTAGCGGCAGCTGAGCTTTCCATCGTTATGGCTGAAGATGGGTGACAGGCTGGGCTGGTCTTCGCACAGGTGAGAGAAAAACCAAGTGCGGTAGTACAGGCCCAGATACTCCGAGTGCTTATCCAAAATCTCGTTGTAGATCGCGGCCACGCTCACCAGCGAACTCAAACCGCCCTGCTTGGCCTTGCGGATGCACAGCAGACCCACCACATCCGACGGGTCCGAGTGGTAGGGCAGGTACAGGTTGGTTTCGTAGACGCGGGTGGTTTTCTTTGTCACATCGCCCACGTTCATTACCAGACCCAAAAATTCGCCCTTGGGGTTTTGCCGCACAGGCACACCCATGTGCAGGCCAATGCCGTAATAAAGAATCTGGATCTGCTCTTCGTTGTAGCGCTCGACAGGCAATCCGCGCAAGACCAGAAATCCCCGGCCGTTTTCCAGTTCATCGCTGTGCACTTGGAGCTGCTGCGCCCAGTCACCGATCGGAAAGTCTTCTTTGCCAAAGTTCGGAAAAGTCAGCCCTTGGGCTTGGACGTGGGCCAGGGCAGCTTCAAGGGTCGCCAGCACGGACGTGCTGAGGTGGTGCAACCACGAGGAGTCGCCCACCATGTCCGCCCCCTTCCAGGCGGCCGGTCCGGTGATGGCTTGTTTCATGATGAGGCCCATGGCAATTCCTTTGGTGTGTTTGACAGCAAAAAACAGCTTAATCGATGCGGCAGCTCGCCCCGCCAAGCCGCGGCAACACCACCCACTGCCCGTCGAGTGCGTGGATGCGAATGCGCTGGTCAAACACGGCCTCTATGGCGGCGTGCGTGGCCGCATCCCGGCCTGCGCCGTGGTGCACCACCCGGCCTTCGCGCATGACGACGATGTCGTCGGCGTGCAGCGCCATGCCGATTTCGTGCAGCACGCTGACCACCGTGGTGCCTTGCGCCAAGAGGCAGTGCACCTGCTCGAGCCAGTCCACTTGGTGGGGCGGGTCCAGGTTGGCCAGGGGCTCGTCCATCAGCAAGGTGGGCGCGTTGCCCGCCATAACGCGGGCCAGCAGCACGCGTTGGCGCTCGCCCCCCGACAACTCGCCCAGCATGCGCTCACGCCAATCCCAGGCCTGTGTGGCCTTGAGGGCGGCTTCCACCATCTGCGCGTCTTGCGCCGAGGGTGCAGCCAGCCAACTTTGGTGTGGCATGCGGCCCAACATGGCCACATCCCACACGCGCAAGTCCAGCGTGCTGGCTTCGCCCTGCCCCAACCACGACAGTTGCAGCGCCCTTTGCTGGCGGGTGAGCGAGGCCAGCGGTTGCCCCTGCCACAGCACTTGCCCGCTGTGCGGCAGCAAGCCCGCCAGGGCTTTGAGCAAACTCGATTTGCCCGCGCCGTTGGGGCCAACCACACAGGTCCAGCGGCCCACGGCGATCTGCAGGTCAATGCCCTGCAGGACCCTGCGGCCACCCAACTCGGCGCTCAGTTGCCGGGTTTGCAGCGCGGCGCTCATGAGCGCGCTCCCGTGTCGGCATCTCGGTACACGCGCCACAGCAAATAGCCCCCGCCCAACACCGCCGTGAGCACGCCCACAGGCAGCTCTTGCGGCGCCAACCCTACGCGGGCCACCACATCGGCCAGCACCAGCAAGGCCCCGCCCATCAGTGCCGACAAAAGCAAGCGCCAGGCGTGTGTGCAGCGCACCAGCGAGCGCACCAAATGCGGCGCGGCCAAGCCTACAAAAGCCACCAGCCCGATGTGGGCCACAGCCGCCCCCGTGGCCAAAGAAATCACACCCACCAGCACCATGCGGGCCAGTGGCAGCGGTACGCCCAAGCTTTGCGCGGTGGCTTCACCCAAACTGAGCGCATCCAGCACACGGGCAAAGACCCAGGCCAAGGCCAAGCACAGGGCAAGCACCGTCGCCATCGTGGCGCAAGCGCTCCAGCTGACAAACGCGGTCGAGCCCAGCATGAAGCCCTGCATGGCCTGCAGCACCTGCGGCTGCAGCAGCGAAATCAACGACGTGACCGCCCCCAGCACCACGCCCACCACCACGCCCGCCAACAACAGGCGCAGCGTTTGTTGCACACCACGCGCCAACAGCAGGGTGAGCACCACCGCCAGCACCGCGCCCACAAAGGCCGCACCCGTCAAGCCCAAACCCAGCCAAGCGGTCATGGCCCAGGCGCTGCCACCCCACAAGCTCAAATACACACCCACGCCCAGTGATGCGCCCGAGGCACTACCCAGCAAATAAGGATCGGCCAGCGGGTTGCGAAACAGACCTTGCGCCACCGCCCCGGTCAAGCCCAACAAAGCCCCACCCAGCCACGCTCCCAGGCTGCGCGGCAAACGGATGTCCCAAACGATCTGGCGCGACACCGCATCGGCCCCTGCCGCCCACCAGGCCTGCCAGCCCTGACTGCCAGCGGCCGTACCCAGCACCACCACGGCCAGGCCCAATGCCAAGAGCAGCAAAGCCCAGCGTGGGGCGTGGGTGTGGGTGTGGGTGTGGACTTGGGAATTCATCGCTGCACACCCGTGTCAGCTTGGGCCGCTGCGCGGTTCAGACAGTTGGCCATCAGCTGCGCGCCTTCGGCCATGCGCGGTCCTGCCCGCACCAGCATGTCCGACTCATCCTGTTTGAACACACACAAGCGCTGGCCTTGCATGGCCCGCAAGCGGCTCCAGCCAGGGCGCTGCAGCATGCTGGCGCGGCTGCTGTCGCCCGCCATGATCACGTCAGGCCGGGCCTGCACGACCCACTCGGGGTTGACCTGGGGAAATGGCCCCATCGATGCAGGCAGGATGTTCGCCACACCCATGCGCGTGAGCGTCTCACCCATAAAAGACGATTCACTTGCGCCATAGGGCGCAGGGCTCACCTCAAAGTAAACCCGCTGCTGCCGCGCGGCGGGGCTGAGCGATTGCACCGCCGCCTGCACGCCCGCCTGAATGCTTTGCCAGACCCGCTCGCTGTCAGCGGCGGGCACATGCAGCGCCTGCGCCACGGTGCGCCACACGCGCTGCGCATCGGCGTGGTTGCGAGGCTCCAGGCGCAGCACCTTCAGGCCCAGCGCCTGCAAGCGGTCTGCACCCCGGGTAGAACCTGCCGCCAACACCAGGTCTGGCTTGAGCGCCACAATGCTCTCGATGTTCGGGTCCAGCCCCCCACCCACGCGCGGTACAGACTTGACCGACTCGGGCCAATTGGAATACCGGTCCAAACCCACCAGTTTGTGGCACTGCTTCAAGGCACACACGGTTTCGGTCAGGGATGGCAACAAGCTCACGATGCGCTGCGGGGCTTGGGCGATCTGCACCTTTTGCTGACGGTCGTCGAGCACGGTGATCGCTTGAGCAGACTGGAAAAATACGCTCAAAAAGAAACAGGCCAACACCCCCAAAAACCAGGCTGGCGTCATTCCCGCGAAGGAGGGAATCCAGACGCGTGATGGACGAATGACGCTTGGGCCTGAGGTCGGAAGCTCAACCATGCAGCGCGTCCCACTGGCTGAAGATGCGGTGCATCTGCGCCACGCCGTCGGTAAGCGCGGCAGGCCCAGGCTGCAAAATATCGGCCGATTTGATTTCAAAAATCTGCCCCGTGCGAACGGCAGGCACGTCTTGCCAACCGGGTCTGGCCGCGACTTTTTCGGGGCGAAACTTCTTGCCGCACAAAGAGCCGATGACGATGTCAGGCGAGCGCTCGACGATGGTTTGGCCGCTGGCGATGATCCGGTCGCGCCCCATGGGTTGCAGCGCCAGCTCAGGAAAAATGTCGTCCCCGCCCGCCATGCCCATCAACTCAGACACCCAGCGGATGGTGCTCATGTGGGGTTCGTCCCATTCCTCAAAATACACACGAGGTCGGCGCTTGAAACCCGCCGCCTTTTGGATGATGGCGTCCAGCTCAGCGCGCATGCGCGACAACTGGGCCGAGCCCTGCTCTGCCTCGCCCATCATCGCGGCTACTTGGTAGAGCACCGAAAAAATCTCGTCCACACTGCGCTGGTTGAACACCGTGACCTGCACACCGGCCTTGATCAGCAAAGAAGCGATGTCGGCCTGCAGGTCCGAAAACCCAAAAACACAATCAGGCTTGAGCGCCAGAATCTTATCGATCTTGGCGGTTAAAAAAGCACTGACCTTGGGCTTTTCTTCGCGGGCCCGACGCGGGCGCACCGTGTAGCCCGAGATGCCCACGATGCGCGCCTCCTGCCCCATCAGGTACAACCATTCGGTCGTTTCCTCGGTCAAGCAAACGATGCGTTGGGGCGAGAGGTGATGCATGGGCCGGGTCCAATCAGTGTTTCATTTTCCAGCTCAGGCCCAGCGTGGTGGTGCGCGGCAGCTGGTTGTAACCATAAGCCGTTTGGTACCGGCTGTCGGTGGCGTTTTCCACGCGGCCATACAGCGTCCAGTCGCGGCTCAGGCTGTAGCGAGCGGTCAGGTCCAGCAATGTGTTGCTGGGCAAGCCGGGCTTGCCTTCAATGTCAGGCCGCGCGCTCGTGTAACGCACACTGCCGCCCAAGGACAACAAGCCCAGTGATTGCGATACCGACAGCGAAGCCAGTGTTTTGGCCCGGCGCACCAATTGCTGACCTGTGGCCTCGTTCACCGGGTCTTGCAGTGACAAGCTGGCGTGCAAATCGGTCATGTGAAAGTGACCGCTGTAGCTGGTTTCCAGACCCCTGTTTTTGACGCGGCTGACGTTGTTGAACTGAAAACTGCCCATGTCATAAAGAAGGAGGTCTTTGGTGAGCGTAGAGAACCAGGTCGAGCGAAGGCGGTGTGGCCCTTGTGCCCACTGCACGCCCGCCTCTTGCGTGTTGGCAGTTTCAGGGCGCAGGTTTGGGTTGCCGCTGTAGGGGTCAAACAAATAACCCAGAGGGGGAATGTTGAAGGCCGTGGCATGGCTGACGATCAGCTTCCATTGCGCATTCAGATCGTAGCCATAACCCAGATACACCGAGTCCTTGGCCGACAGACCCTCAACATCGTCGTGCCGCAAATTGAACTGAAGGTTGTGCGATTGAAGCTTGTAAAGCACCCCGCCATACAGCGCATGGGCTTTGCGCTCACGCGACAGGCCAGACACACCATCGGTGGCCATGTCGATGCCTTGGGTCTGGTGATCCAGTCCAGCCGACAAGACCATGGTGGGCAGGTCCCACTGGTGCGTCCACGACACCATGCGCGTGCGGGTAACGGCCTGGGTGGTGAACGAGTAGCCACCTAAGGTGTCTGTGTCGTTGCGCTCCTTGGCGTCTGTAACGTTCAAGCGGCTGGACCACAGTGGCCCCAGCCGCCCTGCCCAGTAAAGAGTGTGGCTGTCGAGTTGGGTGCGGCCTTGGTGCAAGTCGGTCGGCGCGGAAAAACTGCCCGGCACGTCGTAGTCAAAGCGGCCCTTGAAGTGGGTCGAGCGTAGGCCCAGCTTGTGTTCGGGACTGAGTTTGTAGGACAGGTTCAGCGCATGGCTGTCGTTGCGGTAACCGTCCGCATCGGGGTTGGCATTGAGTGTTTGTGACAGATTGGCCGCGTTGATGCCATCGGTGCGAAAGCGCCCGACAGACACCGCATAAGCCAATGGACCGGCTGAACCGTGCGTGCCTGCATGCCAGCGCTGGGTGCCCTGCGAACCACGCTCGGCGCTGGCGTAAACCGTGGGCTGCCCTTGGCCTTGCCGCGTGAACACCTGAATCACCCCGCCCACCGCGCCGCTGCCATGAATGGCCGAGACGTTGCCGCGCACGATCTCAATCCGATCCACCTGGTCGAGCATGATGTGCTCCAGGCTCACGGCGCCCGTGGTGTCTTGCTTCGTGACGGGCACACCGTCGACCAGCACCAGCACCTGCAGGGAAGCCGCACCCCGCAAGAAAGCCGTGGCCTGCCCGCCCCGGCCACCCGTTTGGGTGAACTGAAAGCCCGCCTCGCGCGAGAGCAAAGTGGGCAAGTCCAGCACCTGCGACTGCTCGATGGCGTCGCGACCGAGCACCGTGGTGTGGGGCAGCACGTCGGTCAGGATTTGCTCGGTGCGGCTGGCGGTGACCACGATTTCGGTCCCGCTGGTTTGCGCCAGCGCAGCGCCGCTAGTGCAGGCCAAGACAGCCATCGCAGCTGCCGAAAACGCGTGGATGGAAAGTGCAGATTTATAAAATCCAGGTGTAGAAAGTGCAAGCGCAAAACGGCGTGCACCAAGGGAACGATTTTTCATTTAAAACCAACAAGTCAAACGCCCTCACCGCCTTCCCCGACAGTGCATGGGCTTTACAACCTGTCTTGCGACAGGTCACCTTGTTGGCCGGTATCCGGGCTGACAGAGCGACCTTCATCACCTTCCCAGCCGCCTGTTTCAGGGCGACCAGTGGTTTGAGATGAAAGCTGGGGTTTCGTTTGACTGAAAACCCGTCTGCTTACCGTTGCGGGGGCAGCGCAGGTTAGGTGGGCCGTGATGGCTTGTCCCTCCTGCTTCCCGTTGAACTGCGCGCCGTGAACCGGCATCGCGAGCACCAACAATTTTCATTCTAGGCGCAAAACTGTCGTCAAAGCTACAAAATCATTAGACCCGGGACTTCACGCCCTACAATGGAGATCTCCATTTTCCTTGTTTGCCATGGCCTATTCCGACACCATCGATCAAATTGCCGAGCGTGTGGATCACTTGCTGCTGCGCCACGAAGAGCTGCAACGCACCAACGCTTTGCTGACCCAACAAGTGCAGGCGCTGAGCTTGGAGCGAGACCAACTCAAGTCGCGACTGGCCGCCGCCAGAGCCCGTGTGGATGCCCTCATCGAACGGCTACCCACATCGGCCACCACCGCGGCTCCTGCATCGCCTGAGGCCTCCACATGAGCAACAAGCAAATCGATGTCCAGATCATGGGCCAAAGCTATATTTTGGGTTGCCCTGAAGGAGGCGAAGAGCGCTTGCTGAGCGCGGTGCGCAAAGTGGATGAAGCCATGTGCAAGATCCGAGATGCAGGCAAGATCAAGGCGCGAGACCGTATTGCTGTGTTGGCCGCACTGAACCTGGCTTTCGAACAAACCGATGCGGCTGCTCCTCCCGCCAGTGCCACCCCTGCCACCCCTGCTACCCCTGCCGACGAGGTGAAGCCAGATCATCAATCCCGACTGACGCAATTGCTGCATCGCCTGGACCAGGTCATTGAGAAAGACGGCCAGTTGCTTTAAAGCAAGGGATGTTGTGCAGGCCACTGCTTTCGCAACAATTTAGCGCCTACAATGACTCGGTCTGCGGTGCATGCCGGGCTTTATATTTCCTTGAACCAATGCTCTTAGAGCCGGGCTTGGAACATTGGCTGGTGAGCGTGATCATCTCGCGTCAGATGAACCCAACGCCAGTCTGCCCTTGCCCACCTGAACCCCGGTTCAGGATGCCGGTCCGGTGGCACTCGCAGACACCTTCTTTACTTCCCCCCCTCATGATCATTGAACCTGTGCTCCTGGCCCAATTGGCTGTCCTTGGTTTATGCACCGGCTTTCTGGCGGGCCTGCTTGGCATCGGAGGTGGACTGATCATGGTGCCGGTCATCACCTATCTGCTCGGTCAGCGAGGCGTGAGTGCTGACCTGGCCGTGAAGATGGCGATTGCCACCTCCATGGCCACCATCATCTTCACCAGCGTCTCCAGCGTGCGCGCCCACCACAAGAAAAAAGCTGTGCGTTGGGACTTGGTCAAAGGCTTGGCCCCGGGCATTGTATTGGGCAGCCTGATCGGCAGCTTGGGCATCTTTGCCTTTACCAAAGGCGCTTTCCTGGCCTTGTTTTTCGCGGCCTTTGTCAGCTTTTCAGCCACGCAGATGTTTTTGGACAAAAAACCAGCACCTTTTCGCCAAGTGCCCGGTTTTCAGGGCTTGCTGGGTGCTGGTGGCCTGATCGGCTTGCTCTCGGGTTTGGTGGGTGCGGGCGGCGGCTTCATCAGCGTGCCCTTCATGGCCTGGTGCAACGTGGCCGTTCACAACGCAGTGGCCACCAGCGCGGCGCTGGGCTTTCCCATTGCGCTGGCCAACGTGGCCGGTTACATCGTGAGCGGCCAAAACGTGCAAGACCTCCCTGCTTACAGCTTTGGCTATCTGTGGCTGCCGGCCTTGGGGGTCATTGCCTTGTGCAGCGTGTTCATGGCGCCCCTCGGTGCGGCCACAGCGCACAAACTGCCGGTCAAACAACTCAAGCGATTTTTTGCCAGCGTGTTGTACTTGCTAGCAGCCTACATGCTCTACAAAGGCCTGTCCGCTTGATGCCGGGCCAGCAGCCCCGAATCGGGCTGCGGGCCTGCCAACTCAGCGCAGCACAATGCTGCCCGAGATGTTCACCACCACGCGTGACTTGCCAGCCAGCGCTGGCACTGGCATCGGTGCTGGCGAGTCCATCTGTGCCATAGCCATGCGCGGCATGACAACGCCCTCCCCCGCCTCCTGGGCGCTCACGCGCACTTCCCTCAGCGTGTAAGCCGCAAAGCCGAACTGCTTCGTCAGCGATTGGGCTTTGCTCTGAAAATGCGCCACCGCTTCGGCCTGGATGCGCGCTTCGGCCGCAGCTTTCTGCTCGGGACTCAGCCGCCAGTCGATTTGCAAAACCGTTAGATCTGGCATGCGCGCAGCAAGCGCGGTAATTTGCTCGGTATCGCGGCCTTGCAAAACAAGTTGCGCAGAGCCCACCCAACCATTCATCTTGCCGTCGCGGCCATAGCGCGGCGACACATTCATCTCGCCCGTTTTCACCTCCAGGGCCCCGGGTTTGGCCATGGGGTTGGTCACAGCCAAAGCGGACGACAGAATGGCGTTAAGTTGTTTTTGCAATGCAGGTGCCAGCGAGCCTTCTTTTTGCACCGACAGGGTGATCACCAACCAGTCTTGCGGGACCTCGGTATGGGCTGAGGCACTCAAATGCAGGACTTGGATCAGTGGGGTATGTGCGGCATGGGGGGAATTGGATGCACTTTGGGCCTGCACGGATGCGACAGGCAGGGCCAGCGCCGTTATGAGGGCACAAACGATCGAAGGTGTTCGAATCAGTTTCATGGAAAGTCTTTCGCAGAAGGTGGCAAAACAATCGGCACTTGCCGCCGTGATTGTGAACCCCGCAGCGGGTGTCACTCGCCAGGTGCCCTGCGCATGGGTTTCAGGGTGTAACGCACCACGGCGCCTGGTCGTGCACCAGCCCCATCCACAAGGCCCAGGCCGACACAGTCGCCAGCGCCAAGCCTGCCGCTCGCATGCCCCAAGCTCCATCACCCAATGTCTGCATGCGCAAAAACAACCAAGGTCCGACCCACAGGCTGATGCTGCTGCCCAATGCAAACAAGGCCATGATGGCCGCCCCCTCTAACGGCTGGCTGGTCAAGGCCGCCACCATCAGGGCCGAATACAGCAAGCCGCAGGGCATGAAGGCCCACAGCCCGCCCACCATCCAGGGTGCAGCACGTCCCCAGCGGGTGTTGAAGGCCCGCACGCGCGCCCATAAACGGCGCGCTGCGGCATCCAGCCACACGGGTTGCCGTGCCTGCAGCATGAGGAGCAAACCCAGCACCAGGGCCGTCAGGTGGAGCAAGGTCCAGACGGGGCGAATGGCCGCTGACTTTGTGGTCAACCAACCCAGGCCCTGCACGCTGGCCGCGGCCACGGCACCCAGCAGCGCATAGCCGCCCAGGCGGCCCAACTGAAAGGCCAGCAAGGCCAGCGCCCGCCGCTCACCCGCAGCCTGGCCTAGACCCGCGCAGGCCGCGCCGCACATGGCCACGCAGTGCGGGCCACCCAGCACCCCCATCATCAAGGCCGTGATGGCCAAAGAACTTTGCATGGTTTGTTCGCTTGAATCTCGAGAGCTGCATTGTCGGCGATGGGGACCGGCCTCGATGCAGACCGACCTCGATGCGGCCCAACCCATGTCCTCAGGCATCAAATGATTTTGGAAAACCGTGCGCGGTTGCGGTCAGCCTGCACATAGCGGTCAAACACCATGGCCACGCCACGCACAAAGAACCAGCCAATGGCCGTGACCTGAATGCCGCTCTCGTTCAATTGCACCAGGCCTTGCGCCTGCATCTCTTCAAGCTGGTTCAGCTCTGGGGCAAACAAGGTTTTGAAGTCGACCAGCCAGGCCAGGTCGATGGACTCGTATTGCAACTGCCCTTGGCACATGATCGCCATGATGACCGAGCGGCGGATCAGGTCGTCGCGAGTGAGAGCCAAGCCGCGCACCACCGGGAAATGGCCTTGGTCAAGCAGATCGACGTACGCCTCCATGGTCTTGGCGTTTTGGCTGTAGGTCGAGCCAATGCGGCCAATCGAGGACACGCCCAGCGCAATCAGATCGCAATCGGCTTGCGTGCTGTAGCCCTGGAAGTTGCGGTGCAAACGCCCCTGCCGTTTGGCCACGGCCAGGGCGTCATCGGGCAAGGCAAAGTGGTCCATGCCGATGTAGACATAGCCCGCATCGGTCAGGGCGTCGAGCGAGCGCGAGAGCATGGCCACCTTGGCTGGCCCCGCAGGCAGATCGTCCGTATGGATGCGGCGCTGTGGCTTGAAGCGTTCGGGCAAATGCGCATAGGCATACAGCGCAATGCGGTCCGGGCGCAGGCAGTTGACTTGCACCAAGGTGCGGTCAAAGGATTCGGGCGTTTGCAGTGGCAAGCCATAGATCAGGTCAACATTGACCGACTCAAAACCCAGTCGGCGGGACGCCTCGACCAACTCAAACACCTGGTCCGCAGGTTGGATGCGGTGCACGGCTTTTTGAACCGCAGGGTCAAAGTCTTGCACGCCAAAACTCAAGCGGTTGAAACCTAACTCTGCCAGCACCGCCAACCGCTGCTCGTCGACGGTGCGGGGGTCCACTTCCACCGAATATTCACCACCCGGCACGAGACTGAAGTGCTCGCGCAGCATGGCCATGAGTTGCCTTAACTCCTCGTCACTCATGAAGGTGGGCGTGCCGCCGCCCAGATGCAACTGGCTGACGGCCTGGCCACGCCCCAAATGGCGGGTGTGCAACTCGACTTCTTTGCGCAGATAGCGCAAATAATCTGCAGCCCGGTCTTTGTGTTTGGTGATGATTTTGTTGCAGGCGCAGTAGTAGCACAGCGATTCGCAAAACGGAATATGCACGTACAGCGACAGCGATGGCTGCTTGCCCACCGTGCCTGATTGGCGCTGCGTGAGCGCTAGCACGTAATCGGCCTCACCAAAGGCTTCGACAAAACGGTCGGCTGTGGGGTAGGAGGTGTAGCGCGGGCCGGGCACGTCAAAGCGTGTCAGCAATTGCGGCGTGATGACGGACATGTGTCTGCCCCTTAATTCAAATGTGTTCAGAACAAGGCAGCACTTTGCCTGCTTGCATCTGCCCATGTGTTGACTCAAATCAAACCTTTTCGTGGTTTTAGGGGATTTCTGGCAAGTGCCGGGTATCCCCTCAAATTCAGCGAACGATTCGGTATAAGCTCAAGTCTTGATCCAAGGCAAATCCATTGCTCAACCAAGAGATAAACCATGAATCCCCAAGCCATCAAAGTCGCCTGCTCCAATTGCAACCTGCGCGAGTTGTGCATGCCCATGGGCCTGAGCGACCAGGACCTGAACCGCCTGGATGAACTGGTGGCCGTGCGCCGCAGGATCAAGCGGGGCGACACCCTTTTTACCAACGGCGAAAAGTTCACTTCGCTGTACGCCATCCGCACTGGCTTTTTCAAGACCTGTTTGGCCACCGAAGATGGACGCGACCAGGTCACGGGCTTTCAGATGGCGGGCGAGATCATTGGCCTGGACGGCATCGTGAACGACCAGCACAGCTGCGATGCGGTGGCGCTGGAAGACGCAGAAGTGTGTGTCATGCCCTTTGATCGGATCGAGGAAATATCGCGCGAAGTCACCGCTTTGCAACACCATGTGCACAAGATCATGAGCCGCGAGATTGTGCGTGAGCACGGCGTGATGCTGTTGCTCGGCAGCATGCGTGCCGAAGAGCGCTTGGCCGCCTTTTTGCTGAACCTGGTGCAGCGCCTGAATGCGCGTGGATTTTCTCAATCCGAGCTGGTCTTGCGCATGACGCGCGAAGAGATCGGCAGCTACCTGGGCCTCAAGCTGGAGACCGTCAGCCGAACTTTCTCCAAGTTCGTCGAGGATGGCACCCTGGAAGTCAAGCAGCGTCATGTTCGAATTTTGGACACCGAAGGCCTGCAGCGCCTGGTCAACAACCCCGCACATTGCCACTGAACCCTGGGCTCCCGCACTGAACAGGTGGTTCGGTGCTTTCAGCGGTTCACTTCTGCCGAGGGCAGGCTCAGCAGCGTGGTCAACGCACTCGACAACATGGCCAAGAACCAGAATGCAAAAAAGGCCAGCGTGTAAATCGCTTGCCTGGAAAGGTCCAGGTCTTGACTGAACCAGTGCAGGTCTTGCGGGTCGATAAACGCGAACACCAGCATTTCCAAAAGGCCCGCGACCAAAAAGGCTGGCCAAGCGATCCACATCCAGCGTTGAGCGAGCATCGTGTCTCCCTTCGGCATCAGGGTTTGGTAGGCTCAGCAGCAGGCGCTTGCAGTGCAGCGGGCAAATCGCCCGTGGCTGCATGGTTGCGCCCTTGCATTGCTGGAACGTGGGTGATGCCCTGGCGCTCTTGCATGGCGGTGCGCGGCGTGTCTTGAAGCACCGGGTCCGGGTTGGTGATCGCAATGTAAAGCGTGGTGAAACCGGCCACTACGACCACGGCGGGGCCACCAAAGACCATCCACACCAAACCAAAACGCCACCAAGGCTGACCCTCTTGTTGGACACTGCGTAAATTGTTCATGGCTGTCTTTCAAAAATGGGGGCCTCTCAGCGAGGGACCAGGAACACGGTTTTTTCGCTCAACTGGCCGACCGACTGGCCGTTGGGCGCGCGCGATTCGATGCGGAAATGAATCGGGTGCGAACCGGCTGGGGCTGCGTCATAGGGCACTTGCAAGCGCACGGACACCCAGCGCGATTCGGTGGCGGCCACTTGCACGTCCGTTTCGCTGGCCAAGCTCAGGCCCGGCAGGCCATCGACTTGCAACTGGAAGCTCAAGGTCTGCTCAGCGGCATTCATGATTTGCAATCGGTACACGTTTTCAATTTTGCCGCCCGTCACGATGCGGGCCAGGGTGGCGCGGTCGCGCACGATGTCCACCTTGAACGGTTCGCGCAGCCACAAAGACACGCCAACGCCAATGATGATGGCCCACAGCACAGCGGTGTAAACCAACACGCGCGGGCGGAAAATGTGGCGCACGGTTTGCGCCCAACTCCAGCCTTTGTCCATGGCATTTTGCGTGGAGAACTTGATCAGACCACGCTCGTAACCGACCTTGTCCATCACGTTGTCGCACACATCAACACAAGCGCCGCAGCCAATGCACTCGTACTGCAAGCCTTTGCGGATGTCGATGCCCGTGGGGCAAACCTGCACACACAAGGTGCAATCCACACAAGCGCCCAGACCCAGAACCTTGGGGTCTGCTTTTTTGGATCGGGCACCACGCGGCTCACCACGCGCCTCGTCGTAGGTGACGATCAGGGTGTCCTTATCAAACATGGCACTCTGAAAGCGGGCATAGGGACACATGTATTTACACACCTGCTCGCGCATGAAGCCCGCGTTGCCATAGGTGGCCAAGCTGTAAAACAGAATCCAGAAAATTTCCCAGGGACCAAAACCGAGCGACAGAATCGACGCCGTCAACTCGCGAATCGGCGTGAAGTAGCCGACAAAGCTGAAACCTGTCCAGAGCGACAACACGATCCAGGACAGTTGCTTGCTGGTTTTGCGCCAGACCTTGTTGAAGCTCAAGGGCGCGGCATCCAGTCGCATGCGCGCGGAACGGTCGCCTTCAAACTGGCGCTCGATCCACAAGAAAATTTCGGTGTACACCGTTTGCGGACAAGCAAAGCCGCACCACAACCGCCCGGCGACTGCCGTGAACAAAAACAGCGACAGCGCCGAGATGACCAGCAAAGCCGTCAGGTAAATGAAGTCCTGCGGGTACAACACCAGGCCGAAGATGTAAAAACGGCGCGCACCCAAATCAAACAAAACCGCCTGGCGCTGACCCCACTCCAGCCAAGGTAAACCATAGAAGACCACTTGCGTGATGATCACCGTCAACCAGCGCCATTGGGCGAACACGCCCTGAACACTGCGGGGGTAGATTTTCTGGTGCGCTTGGTACAGCGGCACCAATTCCACACCGCCCTCAGCAGGCACGGGTGTGATCGGGATCACGCTTCGAGAGGGGCGATCTTCAGGGGCGGACAAAATACAGGCCTTGGTTCAAATACTGCACCAGGTCCAGCCTGATGCAGGGGGTTCAGATCACTTGGCTGGGCTCACTTGTGCGCTGGCCACAGCGTTGTTGGACAAGCCCCAGACATAAGAAGCCAAGACATGGATCTGACCTTCCGTCAACTTGGCGTTCTGTGCGGGCATCTGGTTGACCTTACCGTTGTTGATCATGCTCACGATGGCGTTTTCACCCCAGCCGTGCAACCAGATGTCGTCCGTCAGGTTGGGGGCACCCACGGCGTGGTTGCCCTTGCCGTCTAGGCCGTGGCAGGCCGCACAAGCACCAAACTTGGACTTGCCCAGTTGTGCACGCAGCGAGTCGTGCGGGCTGCCCGACATGCTCAGCACATAGTGCGCCACGTTGCGCACGTCATCGGGCGTGCCCACGGCCGCAGCCATGGGCGGCATGTTGCCCATGCGCCCTTGCACCAAGCTCGCTTTGATCGCATCGGGCGTGCCGCCATACAACCAGTCCGCGTCCGCCAAGTTGGGGAAGCCTTTGCTGCCGCGTGCGTCAGAGCCGTGGCACTGGGCACAGTTGTTCATGAACAGACGGTCGCCAATGGCCAGGGCCTGAGGGTCCTTGGACACTTCTGCGGGCGGCATGCCCGAGAACTTGGCATACAGCGGGGCCACTTCGGCATTGCCTTTGGCCACTTCGGCCTCGTACTGACCGGCGGATGACCAGCCAAATTTTCCTGCGAAGCTGCCTGCGCCCGGGTACATGGCCAGGTAAACGAAAGCAAAGATGATGGTGATGATGAACAAGCCCACCCACCAGCGTGGCAGCGGGTTGTTCATCTCGCGCAGATCACCGTCCCAGACGTGGCCGGTGGTGTTGTCGTTGGCCGTCATGGCCTTGGCCTTGCCGCTGA